>Ga0190271_10003087_pt1 | contig 10346 bp, 11 predicted proteins | sample Popmic356T_FD_133747 | JGI IMG/M metagenome (GOLD analysis project Ga0190271, IMG submission 133747) | Populus adjacent soil microbial communities from riparian zone of Weber River, Utah, USA - 356 T | ecosystem: Environmental > Terrestrial > Soil > Riparian zone | place: USA: Utah | collected... | reverse complement strand
TGGCGGCGATACAGGCGAAGGCCGCGGCCGCCCACATCAACGCGCGCACCGCGATCGCACCCACCGTGGCCGCGCCAGCACGCGCGTCTTCGGCGCCCAGCACCAGCAACGTCGGCAGCGCACCGTTGATGACCGTGTACATCACGATGCCCACGGCGCTGATCTTGAGCAGCGACTTGCCGAGCTCGGTCGCCATGTCTTTGCCGGGCAACAGCTGCTTCAGGCGGCCCATCGGGTCGAGGCGCTCGAGCTTGGGCATCGCCAGGTCGATCGAGAACAGACCTTTGGTCTGCCCCAGGCCGGCGACCACTGCGCCCAGCGCCGCCGCCAGCAAGACGGGCAACAAGCCGGTCAAGGCACCGACGGATGCGTCGATACCGGCGTAGACGTCGTGGGCGTCGGACAGCCGAAACGCGCGCACGGCCAGGCCCGAAAAGTCCACGGCCAGCTGCGAGACGCTGGTCGCGAGGGCAGCACACACTCCGATCAGGCTGGCCGCAGACACCACGTCGTGGCTCTGCGCGACCTTGCCCTCTTCGCGCAGCTCGGTCTGCCGATGCTCGGAGGCTTCCTCGGTTTTCTGGTCTTTGTCCTCGCCCCCGCTCATCGCGCGCTCCCTGACAGGAGCAGGGCGAGCGTATCGGGGATGTTGGCAATGACGCTCGCCATGCCCTGCGCGGTCTGCGGAGCGGCGACCACCAACACCAGCGCGCCGATGCTGACCGACACACCGAAAGTAAGACCGAACACCTGTACCTTGGGCGCCGAGCGCGCGACCAGTGCCGTCCCGAGCTGCACGATGAACATCGTCCCCACCACCGGAGAAGCGATTCGCAAGCCTTGTGCCACGACGCGCGTGCCGATGCTCAGGAGGTGCGCGGGATCGAACGTAGGGAAGCCGCGTCCGCACGGCGCAATGGTAAGACTCGCAGACAAAGCCTCGATCACCGTGTGATGTCCATGCAGCACAAAAAAGATCACCACTGCCACGCTGCCCATCAGCGACGAGGTGGGCACGCCCTCGCTGTGAAACAGCGGGTCGATCTGGTTGGCGAAACCGAGGCCCATCGCGTTGCCGGCCAGCGTGCCCGCGGCCTCCGCGGCCGCCAAAGAGACGCGCACCGTCAAGCCGATGACCGTTCCGACCAGCGTCTCTGACAGCGAGGCGAGCAGCAGCGGCCCTGGATCGGTGGGCAAAGACAGCGCGCCACCCAGGGTGGGCAGCGTGATCGCGAACGCCAGCACGAAGCTGAGTGCCGCGCGGATCCGCGCCGGCGCCAGCTCTCCAAACGGGGCCGGCATCAGCGTCAGCGCGACCGCGACACGCAGCGAGACCAGCGCCAAAAACGGAGCGATCCGCATGCCCTCTGCGATCAGTGCGGTCGCGTTCATCGCCGTGAACGATTGTCAGGGATGGAGATGACCGACGGCCACGAATATGGCGGTGGTGAAGTCGACCAGCTGCGCCAGCATCCACGGCCCGGCGATCACGATCGTCACGATGGTCGCTACCGCCTTGGGTGCAAACGCGACTGCGGAGTCGTTTACCTGTGTAGCCGCCTGCAGAATGGCGACGATCAGACCGATCACCACGCCTGCCACGATCACCGGACCGCCGACCAGCACGGCCGTCCACAACATCTTACGGTACCAGTCGATGGCGAGCGCGATGGTCATGAGAACGACGCCACCAGCGAGCGCGTCAGCAGCGCCCAGCCGTCGACCGCCACGAACAACAGCAGCTTGAGCGGAGTAGACAGCGTGGTGGGCGGCAGCATCATCATGCCCATTGCGGTGAGCAGCGACGCCACCACCAGGTCGATCAAGGCGAAGGGCAAAAACAACAGAAAGCCCATCTCGAAGCCCGTGCGCAGCTCGGAGATCATGAACGCGGGCACCAACAAGTGGATGCTTACTTCGCTCGGTGAGCTCGGCAGCTTGGTGCGCGTGAGCTCGTAAAACAGCTTGAGGTCGTCCTCGCGCGTCTGGGCCAGCAGGAACTCGGAGATGGGCACCCGCGCTGCTTCCCAGGCCGCCGTCTCGTCGAGACGCTTTTCGGTGTACGGGATGATCGCGACCTCGTTCACCTTGGCACCCACGGGTGCCATCACCACGAACGTGAGCAGCAGCGCGAGCGAGAGCATCACCTGTGTGGGCGGCACGTTCTGGGTGCCGACGGCCTGGCGCACGAACGACAGCACGACCACGATGCGCGTGAACGACGTCATCGAGATGAGCAGCGCCGGCGCCAGGGTCAGCACCGTCAGCAGGGCCAGGATCTTGAGCGTGGGCACCAGCTGCTCGGGCCCGCTGCCCGCTCCGACCGACAGCGAGATGCTCGGCGCCTGCTGCTGCGCGAGCGCGCTACCTGCGAACGCGAGCACCGCGAGTGCGGCGAGAGAGAGCAGACGGAGCAGACGCACGATCAGCGACCCGAGGCTTTACGCAGACGGAGCAGACCAGAAACCGACTCCGACATCGCGTCGGGCGTCGACTCGACCACGCCGCTCGGGCTGCTGGGCGAGCGTGCCTCGGGGACGATCAGATCATCGCGCGGCGGCGGCGGGTTGCTGAGCTCGTTGCGGATGGCTTCCTGACGGGCAAAGTCTGCCAGCGCAAAGTCCTGACGGGCTCCGTCCAGGCGCGCGAGCTCGGCACGGGCCTCGGCGCGCGCAGCTTCCAGCCGAAAGCTGGCCGTCTGCTCGCGGGTGCGTTCGCGCTGCTCGAGCGCGGTCTTGAACAGCTCGCCGCCGAACGTGACTTCGTCGTCCTCGAAGTGCTCCGCGTCGCGCACCGGAGCGGGACCCGTGCGCTTGTTGGCGACCGGACTGAGCAGCTCCTCGGCCGCTGCAATCTTTTTGCTGCGCGAGCTGCGCGCCACGACCGTGGTCTGTCCACCCTGAATCGACAGCAGGTAGTCGCGGTCGAACGCGCGCACGATCACCAGCTGGTGGCGCGGCCCGAGCCGCTTCTGCGCGACGATGTCGATGATCGGGATGTCGGTGTTGAAGTTGTTTTTCTTCATGAACAGGCGCAGCGCGCCGTAGGCCAGCGCGAGCAGCGCGGTGATCGAGATCAGCAGCGGCATCGGCGACGAGCTCTGATCCGAAGCCAGCTTGAGACCGGCCTTGGGCTCGGCCTGGACGGGCGCCTTTTTTACGCCCAGCGCGAGCACCGGCTTTTGCGCCGGCGTGGGCGCAGCCACGGGAGCGGCCGGCGCGGAGGGCGCGCCGACGGGCGCCGCCACGACAGGGGCGGCGCCGACGGGCGCCACCACGACGGGTGGCGCGACCGGCTTGCTGACCGGCTTGGCCAGAACGAGCTGTGCGATCGGCATCGGCGAGCCCTCGCGGAGCGCGGGCAACAGGCCGCGCGCGATCCTGAACACGGTCTTTGCGCCCGCACGCTCGACCCGCACATCGGTGGGCGAAAGGCGCGTGCGATCGCCGAGCATCACGACCACGGCCGCGCTCTTGTCGCTGCCCTCGGAGACGTCGACCGAGCGCACGGCGCCGCCGTCGCCGACCAGCCGCAACAGCGGCGTGTCTTTGGCGTCGTAAAAACGAATGCGCACCGAGCCCGAGTAGGTGCGCACGGTCGGCGCGTGCAGCGCTTCGTCCGCGACCACGGTGAGCACGATGTCCTGCGCGTCGGCCGTGATCAAAACGTCTTCGACAGCCTTGGCCTCTACCGATGCGGGCCACAGCGCGGGCGCGAGTGCCGCGGCAGAGGCCAGCCAGAGCGCGGAAAACCGGGTCTTCATTGGCCTTCTCCGCCGAGGCGACGCACGCGCTCGCGCGGCGACACGATATCGGTGACACGAATGCCGTAGCGCTCGCCGACCACCACCGCCTCGCCGTGCGCGATCAGCGTGTTGTTGGCGTAGATCGAGAGCGGTGCGCCCGCGGCGGTGCCGAGGTCGATCACGCTGCCCACACCGACCGAGAGCAGCTCGCCGATGCGTATGCGCTTCCTGCCCAGCTCGACCGTCAGCTCGAGCGGAATCTCGAGGATCCGCTCGATGCCTTCGGGGACGTGCTCGTCGTGCGCCTCTGCAACGTTGTCTCTCATAGGACCCCCTTCAGCAGTTCGGTAATCTCGACGGCGATGTTGCCGTGGCTGACCACGGGTGCGCCGATCATCTTTTTCTGACCTTCGACGAAGATCTGCAGCGGTGAGCTGGGCGCCTCGTCGAGTCGGAGCACGTCTCCGACACTCAGGGAGAGCACTTTCCGTACCGTGCTCATCGACTTGCCGAGCACCGCGACCAGCTCGAGCTCCGCGAACGAGAGGCGTGCCACCATGCGCGACTTGTCACCACTCGCCACCACTGGCTCTTCGTTCTTCTCTTCTGGCTTGGGCGGGCGAATCGCATTGCCGCTCAGCAAGATGCTCAGCTCTTCGCTCGACTCGGCGTTGAGGTGGACGGTGAGCGGCATGCGCAGCATCGGCTCGAACTGTCCGAGCCGCGGCATGTCTACCGGGCGTGCCAGCACCTCGGTCACGCTGATAGAGAGCTCGTGCTTGCCCCACAACGTCGAGAAGGCGGTCAGCACCTCATCACAGAACGGACGAATGATCCTGCGATCGAGCGCACTGAGAAAGTCGCGCGCCACCTCGTTCTGTGTGGCGCTGCCGGGCTGCTGAGCTGCGCCGCCGCCGAGCCGGCGGTTGAGCACGAAGCTGGTCAACCCAGCGCCCACCACCATAAAACAGGTGGCTCCGTCGCCGGTCCGCAACACACAGACGGCGGCACCCGGCGCCACCGACTGCTGGCTCACGCTGTAGGGCACGATGTCGGTGGTCGACTCGCGCACCATCGCCGAGACGCCCAGCATGCGCCGCAACGTCTTGCGCACCTCGGCTGCCCAGTCGCGCGCCACCTCGTCGGCCTTGCCGAGACACAAACGCAGCCGCTGATCGGTCGAGCCGAGCTCCACGTCTTTGGCGGAAGAACCGCCCGCAGCGGCGCCAGCGCGCATCGCTTGCAGCAGGGCATCGGTCTCATCGGTCGAGAGCAGTGGCTCGTAACCGTTCTCGCTCATTGGATCACGAACTCGGTGAAGTACACCTGCGTGATGCGCGAGGTCGGCATCGCCTCGTTGGCGATGCGTTTGACGCGCTTCTGGATGTCGCGCTTGTTGTCGGCGCCGGAGGTGTCGGCGATGGTCAGCGACGACAGGTAGAGCAGAATCTGATTGCGCACCGGCACCAGGTGCTCTTCGACCTCGGCCTTGGCGCCCGAGCCGGTGATGCGCAGCTGCATCGATACCTTGAGGTACCTGTCCGTGTCGGGATCCGCGAGGTTGGTGACCATCGAGTCGAGCGGCATCAGCGGTCCGGCTGCGGACGGCTCGGCCTCGGGTTCGGCGTGCTCGCTGGGCTCGCCGTGGCCGCCGGCGGCCTTTTTGCCGTGACCGCCCTCTTCCTTTTCCTCGCCTTCCTCGGCGTCGCCGTGCTCGCCTTCGGGCTTTTCGTGCTCGCCCTCGGCGGCGTCGTGCTCCCCCTCGGCCTTCTCTTCCCCGTGTCCGGCAGCTTTTTTGTCGCCGTGCGCCTTGGCGTCGTCGGCCTTTTTGGGCTGGGCCGCGGCGTGCTGTTGTTGCGTGTAGAAGAAGTAGCCACCAAGCCCCAGCACCGCGACGAAGTTCACGAGTGCGAGGATGGTCATCAGCTTCCCACCTTTGGCGGCAGGACCAGCGGGTTCAGGAGACGCCGCAGCGTCGTTGCTCTCGGACATGTTGGGCCCGAGGTGCAGCCCACGTGCCAGCGACGACTCACGCCAATTCCGCGCTGATCTGAACACTTGCCGCAAGCGCTCGAGCGCCAAAGACGGCTGCAATGGTCAGCCGCTTGACGCTCGCGCGCCGGCTCCGCCGCTGCGCGGGTCGAAGCGCGCCCTCGGGCGCGCGAGCGAAGACTGGCGAGAAAAGTAGGAGATCGTCCCCGACGGAGGACCCGTGACCTACCCTTCTGCACGATCTCGGTTTACCGTCCAGCCGCGAAAGGCGATGCCCGTGGACGATCTCTCCTCCGATCTTGCGTCTCTCAAAATCGATCGCAACCCGCCCGGGCCAACGAGCGCGAGCGCGCTGCCGCGAATCCTCGGTTGGCTGGTCGTACTCGGGCTCCTGATTGGGCTCGCTGTGTGGCTGTACCCTCGACTCGAGGCGCAATTCTTCAAGGCGGAGGTGAAGACCTCCACCGTCCTCGAAGTATCTCCGTCACTCGCCGTCACGTCTTTGACTGCGACCGGCTACGTAATCGCCGAGAGGCGCTCCAAGGTGGGCGCCAGCGTACCCGGGCGAATCGCCAAGCTGCTGGTGCACGAGGGCGACGAGGTGAAGCAGGGCGACGTGCTGCTCGAGCTCGACGCGGACGACCAGAGGAGCAACGTGGCCGCCGCCCAGGCGCGCGTGCTCGCGTCCGAGGCCAAGGTGCTCTCGGCGCGCGCGAGCCTGCACGAGCTGCACGTGCAGCTCGCCCGACAGAAGCTGCTGGTGACGCAGAACGCCGCCGCCCGCTCGGTGGTCGAGGACCTGGAGGCACGCATCGCGTCCGCCGAGGCTTCCATCGCCGCGGCCCAGGCCGAGTCGCGTGCCTCGGTGGCGCAGGTGCAGATGGCCAAGGTCACGCTCGGACGCATGACCGTCGTGTCGCCCATCGACGGCACCGTGCTCGACAAGCCGCGCGAGATCGGCGAGACGGTCGACTCGCAGTCCGCGCTGCTCGAGCTGGCCGACCTCAAGTCACTGGTGGTCGAGATCGACGTGCCCGAGGCGCGGCTCTCGCTGATCAAGGTGGGTGGGCCGTGCGAGATCGCGCTCGACGCCTTCGCCGGCAAGCGCTTTCGCGGCAAGGTGCGCGAGATCGGCAAACGCATCAATCGTTCGAAGGCCACCTTGCCGGTCAAGGTCGAGATCGACGACGAGAACCAGGGCGTGCTGCCGGACATGTCCGCGCGGGTCAGCTTCTTGACCGAGGCGCTCGACGCCAAGGCGCTGGAAGCCAGCTCGAAGCTGGTGGTGCCGGCGGCCGCGCTCTCGCCGCGTGGCGGCCAGCAGGGCGTGTTCGTCGTCGAAAGCGGCGTCGTCCGCTTCGAGCCTGTAACGCTGGGGCCCAAGTCGGGCGACGGCTTCGAGTTGGTACAGGGACCGCCCGTGGGAACCCGCATCGTGATGAGTCCAGACGCGACACTGAGCCCCGGCCAGCGCGTCAAAGAAAGGAAGGAATGATGTCGGAAACGAATGGCAAGGCTGCCGTCGTCGAGCTGCGCTCCGTGAGCAAAGGCTACGAGCGCGGCAAAGAGGTCGTACACGTGCTCGACAACCTCAGCCTCACGGTAAAACAGGGCGCCTTCGAGGCGTTCATGGGACCGTCGGGCTCGGGCAAATCCACCTTACTCAACCTGATTGCGGGTATCGATCGTGCGTCGCAAGGCTCGGTACAGGTGGCCGGCTCCGAGCTCACGCGCCTGAGCGACTCGGACCTGGCCAAGTTCCGCTCCAGCACGCTCGGCTTCATCTTTCAGCAGTACAACCTGCTGCCGGTGCTCAGCGCGCTCGAGAACGTGGAGCTGCCGCTCTTGCTCACCAAGCTCGGCAGCAGCGAGCGCAAAAAGCGCGCACAGACCGCCCTGCGCGTGGTCGGGCTCGAAGACCGCATGGGCCACTACCCGCGCCAGCTGTCGGGTGGTCAAGAGCAGCGCGTGGCGATCGCGCGCGCCATCGTCAACGACCCTCAGATCATCGTCGCCGACGAGCCCACGGGCGACCTCGACCGCAAGAGCGCCGACGAGATCTTGGGCCTGCTCGGCAAGCTCAACACGGAGTTCGGCAAGACCATCTTGATGGTCACCCACGACCCGGCGGCCGCCGAGCGCGCCACCTTGGTGCACAAGCTGAACAAGGGGAAGCTCGAATGACCCTGGTCGGCCTCGCGGCGCGCAATGCGTTGCGCAACCGCTTTCGCACCACCCTCACCATCGTCGGCGTGGCCGTCGCCATCATCGCGTTCGTGCTGCTGCGCACCGTGATCACCTCCTGGAACATCGCGGCCGAGTACTCGGCCAAAGATCGCATCGCGACGCGCCACAAGCTGTCGTTCGTGATCTCGCTGCCCAGGCGCTACGTCGACAACATCCGCGAGGTGCCCGGCGTGGAGAAGGCCACCTGGATGAACTGGTTCGGCGGCAAAGACGCCAAGAACCCGGACAACTTTTTTGCCAACTTTGCAGTCGACGCCAAGACCTTCCTCGATGTCTACGACGAGGTGCAGCTGCCTCCAGCAGACAAGGCGCACTGGCTCGAGGATCGTCAGGGTGCGATCGTCGGCAGCAGCCTGGCCAAGCAGCTAGGTATCAAAGTCGGCGACAAGTTCACGCTCCAAGGGACCATCTTTCCGGGCGACTGGGTCTTCAACATCGACGGGATCTACGTCTCGTCGCGCAAGTCTTTCGACCAGTCGTCGTTCATGTTCCACTGGGACTACCTGAACCAGGCGCTGCCCGAGCGCCGCCGCGATCAGGTGGGCTGGGTGGCCACGCGCGTCAGTGACGGCGGGCGCGGCGCCGACGTCAGCGCGGCCATCGACAAGATCTTCGACCAGTACGACACGCAGACCGTGACGATGAGCGAGCGCGCGCTCAATCTGTCATTTTTGGGCATGTTTTCGGCCATTCTCAAGGCGATCGACATCGTGTCGCTGATCATCTTGCTGATCTTGATGATGATCTTGGCCAACACCATCGCGATGGGCGTGCGCGAGCGGACGAGCGAGTACGGCGCGCTGCGGGCTTTGGGCTTCTCGCCCGGGCACATCCGCTTCTTCATCATCGGCGAGTCGACCACCGTGGGCCTGATTGCGGGTCTGGTCGGCGTCGCCATCGCGTGGCCGCTGGTCAACAAGGGCATCTCGGCCGTCATCGAAGAGAACATGGGCGGCATGTTCCCTTACTTCCGCATCGAGCCGATCACGATCGTGCTCGCGTTGCTGCTGGCCGTGGCGCTGGGCGCCCTGGCTGGCCTGGTGCCCGCGCTGCAAGCGGGCAAGCTGACCGTGGTCAACGCGCTGCGGCGCATCGAGTAGAGGCGCGCTGCCATGATTCCCATCTCCTACAATCTCCGCAGCCTCAAGGTCCGCAAGACCACCACGCTCGCCACCGCGGGTGGCATCGGCCTGGTGGTGTTCGTGTTCGCGGCCGTGCTGATGCTCTCCGAGGGCATCAAAAAGACGCTTGCGAGCAGCGGACGTCCCGACGTCGCGATCATCATTCGCAAGGGCTCGGACGCCGAGCTGTCGAGCGCGGTGGACACGCCCAGCGTGGGTCTGATCCTGGCCGGCAAGGAGGTCGCGCGGCGCAAGGACGGCAAGAGCGACGGCGTGGGTGAGCTGGCGGTCGTGCTCCTGCTCGACAAGCTGGGCACCGACGGCGTCTCCAATGCCGCCCTGCGCGGCGTACCCGAAGACGTGTACGACTTTCGGCCCGAGGTGAAGCTGGTCGACGGTCGCAAGGCCAAGCCCGGCAGCGACGAGTGCGTGATCGGCCGCGCCATCCGCGGCCGCTTCAAGGGGCTCGACCTCGGCCAGAGCTTCGAGCTGCGCAAAAACCGCCCGCTCAAGGTGGTCGGTGTGTTCGAGTCGGGCGGCTCGGCGTTCGAGTCGGAGATCTGGGCCGACGTCGACTCCGTGCGCTCGGCCTTCGGTCGCGAGGGCATCGTGTCTTCGGTGCGCGCGCGGCTCACCGACGCGTCGCAGCTGGCCGCGTTCAAGGCCTCCATCGAGAGCAACCGTCAGCTCGGGCTCGAGGTCCAGCGCGAGTCCGAGTACTACGAAAAACAGTCCGAGGGCACGTCGTTGTTCATCACCACGCTGGGCACCATCGTGGCCTTCTTTTTTGCGATCGGCGCGATGATCGGCGCGATGATCACGATGTACTCGGCGGTCGCCAACAGGAAGCGTGAGATCGGCACGCTGCGCGCGCTGGGCTTCGGCAAGGGCGCGATCATGACGTCGTTTTTGCTCGAGTCGTTGTTCCTCGCGCTGATTGGCGGCGCGCTCGGCGCGGCTGGCTCGCTCGCGATGGGCTTCGTCGAGTTCTCGATGGTCAACTTCCAGAGCTGGAGCGAGATGGTGTTCCGCTTCGAGCCCACGCCACAGATCATCATCGGCGCCCTGCTGTTCGCGACCGCGATGGGCTTTTTGGGCGGCCTGTTCCCCGCCGTGCGCGCCGCCCGCATGACGCTGATCAAGGCCCTCAAGGAGTAAGGTCCGCCGCGCGTGGCGCCGCAACAGGGCGCCGCAACAGCAACAGGGGACGGTGTTCGGTTTTTCGGTTTTGCGCCCGCACG
>Ga0190271_10003086_pt1 | contig 10346 bp, 13 predicted proteins | sample Popmic356T_FD_133747 | JGI IMG/M metagenome (GOLD analysis project Ga0190271, IMG submission 133747) | Populus adjacent soil microbial communities from riparian zone of Weber River, Utah, USA - 356 T | ecosystem: Environmental > Terrestrial > Soil > Riparian zone | place: USA: Utah | collected... | reverse complement strand
TGACGTCGCGGCGGCGCTGCTGGGTCGCGTAGCGCAGCTCCTGAGCGATGTCGGCGAAAGCGAGCAGGAGGGTGCGCGTTGCGCTGTACGGGTTCGCGAAGTAGCCGAAGTAGTCCTGGCCGATGCGGCCGGGGCGCGAGCGGTCGAGCACCGTGCTCATCGTCAGGAGCGTGTGGACGGCGTCGCCCGAGACGATGTTCGCGCGGCTCGCGCCGTCCTCGTGCAGGAGCCCGCGCCCGTCCGAGTGGCGGCGCTCGAGCTCGGCCGCGTCACGTGGGTGGTTGGTGACGATCGCCCGTCCGTTGTCCTTCTCCCACCAGCGGAAGGCGGGCATGTCGTCGTTGTTGCCGTGCAGGAGCCCGGCCTGGCAGGCGCCCGTCTGCGACGACCAGTCCGTCTCCCAGCGCAGCAGCTGGTGCGAACCGCCGTGCGTCCACCTGGCGAGGTTCGGGGCGTTGCCGTCGCGGATGGCGCGCCGCAGCACCTCGTGCGCAAGCCCGTCGATCTCGAGGAAGTAGACGCCCGGGACGTCGGTCTCCTGCACGCCCGCGCGGCGTGCCTGGCGACGCACGGCATGGCTGTACCAGAAGTCCTCGTCGTCGATAGCGAACAGCGTGGTGAAGATCGTGTTCACGGCGGTCAGGCCGATCGCGACGAGCACGCCGTCGAAGACCCTGTCCAGCGTCACACCGGGCTCGATGGCCGCGGCGCCCGCCACGACGAGGCCGTTGAGGACGAGCGCCCCGAGGCCCAGCGTGAGCACCGTGAAGGGGAGCGCGATGCGCACGAGCGTCGGCCAGACGAGCGCGTTGGCCAGGCCGATGAAGGCGGCCGTGACGAGTGCGGAGCCCGCGTTCGTGACGTGGAACCCCGGCATGATCGCGCTCAGCAGGAAGAGCGTTCCGGCCGTGAGCAGCCAGACGAGCACGATCCGCGTGACCAGATACCCGGCGCGCATGCGACGACCCTATAGCGGCGCTGGACGGCGGCTCAGCCGCGCTCGTGGACCGCGGAAGGTTCGCGTGCTCGCACGTCCTCGCGGGCGGAGCCCTCCTCGAGCTCCTCCGCAGTCATGTCGCCGTACTTTCGTTTGTGGACGATCGCCGCGATTCCGCCCGCGGGGATCGGCAGCCAGAACGAGACGAGCCGGTAGGCGAGCGTGGCAACCACCGCCGCGCCGGCGGGGACGCCGGCGAGCGCGAGCGTTCCGGTGAGGCCCGCCTCGACGAACCCGAGCCCGCCGGGCGTGAGCGGCAGCGTGCCGAGCAGCTGGGCCGCGAAGAAGGCGAGCAGCACGAGTGACGCGCGCGGTTCGGCGCCGACCGCGTAGAGCGCGGCCAGCAGCGTCAGGTAGTCGAGCACCCAGCGACCCGAGGCGAACAGCAGCGCCTCCCACCAGCGGTCGCCGAGGACCCGCACGACCGTGTCGCGTTCGCGGAGCAGCTTCTGGGGCAGGTCCGTGAGCGGCTCGCGCTTGCGCACCACGCGGTTGCGGACCGCCTGGACCGCCTTGCCGATCAGCTCGAGCGGCTTGTCGCGCACCACGCACCAGACGCCGAGGGCGATCATCGCCACGAAGATGACCGCACCCGCCTCAGCCGCCCGCGCCAGCCGCGGGTCGACCGCCACGCCGGTCACGATGGCCGGCACCGCCAGCAACGGCATCGCCAGCAGGATCCCGAACACGAGCAGCGAGGAGGCGGTCATCCCGGAGGCGGCGGCCCCCGCCGGAACACCACCGCGCGCGAGCATCGCGTACTGCATCGCGCCCGCGGCCGCGACGCCGCCCGGCACGACGCGCCCGAACGAGTTCGAGGCGAGCTGCGAGGTGATCACCGGCCCCCAGCGATCGCTGCGCACGGCGATCTTCTGGATCGCCCACATGCAGGCGTAGCTGCCCGTCTGGAGGATGATCATCGCCACGAACCAGAGCGGGCTGATGTCGTCGAGCTGGTCGAACGCACCGAAGACCTCGAGCAGCGCCGGAGCGAGCAGATACAGCGATACGCCCGTGATCGCGAGGAGCAGCCCTCGCTTGGCGAGCGAAGCCGGCGACATGTGAAACAGGCTACGCGGGGGCGGGGTCGGGGGCCGACGGGTCGGGCGGCGGAAGGTCGTCGCCGCGCGCGCCGGGTTTGATCGACATGGTCCGTATGTCGACGTACTCGCGCAGCAGGATCTGGATCGATGCGGCCGCCGGAATCGCTACGAGCGCCCCCAGCACTCCCAGCAGCGTCGCTCCGAACAGCACGGCCACGATCGTGATGAAGGGCTGCACATTGACCGTGCGCTTCTGGATCTGTGGCTGGATCACGTGGTTCTCGAACTGCTGGTAGACGATCGCCCAGATCGCCCAGATGATCGTCACCGTCGGGAAGTCCTCGAACACCGTGACGATCCCGATCATGACTGCTGCGATCGTGGCGCCGACCAGGGGGATCAGCGAGAAGAGCCCGGCGATCACGGCGAGCGGGGCGGCGAACGGCACGCCGAGGATCGTCAGGACGATGAACGTCGCAACGCCCGCGATCACGGCGATCGTCAGCGCGCCCGCCACGTAGCCGGCGACCGCCGCCGCCATGTTGTCCAGGGCGCGCCGCAGCCGCACGCGCTGCTCGCGTGGCCGTGAGGCGATCGCCGCGTCCGTCCACGTTCTCCCGTTCGCAAGCAGGAACGCCGTGAGCACGAGAATGGTGACCAGCGCGAAGAGCGAGTTGACGATCCCGAGGCCGACGTCGCGCAGCGTCCCGGCCGCGCCACCGAGCTTGTCGGGCAGCTTGGCGGCCTCCTTCTCGAGTTCCGCGGTGATGTTGTAGTCCTCGTTGAGCGAGCGCAGCGTGTCGTTGTCCTGGACGAACTCGGTCACATCCCGCGCGTACCGCGGGACGTCGCCCGCGAAGTCGTTCGCTTCGGTGATGAGCGGGGGCACGATCAGCGCGATCAGCAGCGCGGGCACGGCGAGCAGGCCCAGAAAGACGAGGGTGACGGCGAAGCCGCGCCGCATGCTCCTGGCGAGGTAGTTGACCGGGCCCGAGAGCGCAACCGCCAGGAAGGCGGCGATCAGGATCCAGCCGATCGGCCGTCGCAGGAGGTAGATCAGGTAGAGGCAGATCGCCACGCAGACGACGATCAGCACGATGCGCACCACGCTTCTGGCACTTAGCAGCACTTCAGGCGCTATTCGCGCCAGCCCGGGACGCTCCTTCTACTGCACGTAGTGCGCGGGGAGGCCACCCATGCCGAGCAGCCCGGGCCCCGTATGAGCAGACAGCACCGGGCCGATCTCGCTGACGATCGTCGGCGGCCGGCCATACACCTCGCTGCAGCGCTCGATCAGCTCCTGGAGCGCATCCGGCGCGTTGATGTGCTGCGCGCTCCAGGCATCGGCGCCCGAGTCCTTGCGCTGGCGGGCGTAGTCGACCATGCGCTCCATCGCCCGGCGGCTCGTCCGGACGCGCTCGACCGGCGTCATCTCGGTCTCGACCGTGAGTATCGGCTTGACTTTCAGCGTCGAGCCGATCCAGGCGCTGGCCGCGCCGATCCTGCCGCCGCGCTTGAGGAACTCGAGTGTGTCGATCACGAACCAGAGCTTCAGGTCGGCACGCGCGCTGCGGACGTGCTCGGCGACCTCGGCGGCGCTCTTTCCCTCACCCGCCGCCTTGGCGGCGGCCAGCACCATGAAGCCGAGGCCGCCGGCCGCGGTCGTCGAGTCGATCACCTCGATGCGCTCACCGCCCTTGCCGTCGCGCTCGAGCGCCTCCTTGGCCTGCCGCGCGGCCTCGGGCGTGCCCGACAGGCCGCCTGAGATGTGCACCGAGACGATCTCCCTGCCATCGGCGAGGAGCGGCTCATACACGCTCGTGAAGTCGCCGACCGAGGGCTGCGAGGTGGTGGGGAGCGTCTCGGCCCGGCGCAGCTCCTCGAAGAAGGCCGGGTAGTCGGTGATCTCGACCTCCGGGACGGTGCGGTCGGCGCCGAACACCACGTACAGCGGCACCACGCGGATGTCGTGTCGCGCCACCAGATCCGGCGGCAGGTACGAGGTGCTGTCTGTGACTACGGCTACGTCGGCCATCGGGGGCGGCAGCCTATCGGGGCTACCCATACACTCGTGCGCGCCTTGGCCAAGGTCCTCGTGACAGGCGCGACCGGCTTCATCGGCTCACACGTCGCGCGCCTGCTCGCCGAACGCGGCGACGAGCTGCGGCTGGGGGTCGAGCGGGATTCACCCGACCCGGCGATCGCGGAGCTCGAGGCGGAGCGCATCCGACTCGAGCTGCGCGAGCGCCGGTCGGTGCGGCGCGCGCTCGCTGGGGTCGAGCGGGTCTTCCACTGCGCGGGCGTGACCTCGGTGCGCCCCGAGGATGCGGAGCGCCTCTTCGACGTCAACGTGGGCGGCACCAAGCTGCTCATGCATGAGTGCCTGCGCGCCGGCGTCGAGCGCGTCGTGTACACGTCGAGCGCGGCGGCCGTCGGGCCGGCGCGGGAGGGGAAGACGGCGGACGAGACGCAGCTCTTCACCGCAGGCCGGCTCGGGATCCCGTATGTGAACTCCGTGCACGAGGCCGAGGTGGAGGCGCTCAGGGTGGCGGCCCAGGGCCTGCCACTCGTATGCGTCAACCCGACCGTGTGCTTTGGCGCGGGCGACTACCTGCTCAGCTCCACGCGGCTCGTCCGCAGCTTCCTGCTCGGCCGTATCCCGGTCTACACGGACGGCGCCGTCAGCGTCGTCGACGTGCGCGACGCGGCGGCCGGCCACCTGCTCGCCGACGAGCGCGGCGCGGTCGGCGAGCGCTACCTGCTTGGCGGGCGCAACTTCACGTTCGACCGGCTCTTCGCCGACCTCGGCCGGCTCTCCGGCGTAGACCCGCCAGTGAAGCTGCCGAAGGGCGCGGCCGCCAGGGCGGCGGCGCTGCTCGGCGCCGCTGGACGCTGGCCGTTGACGCCCGCGGAGGTGCGGGCGGCCTCGCAGAGCTGGACCTACCGCTCGACGAAGGCGCGGCGCGAGCTCGGCTGGCGGACGCGGCCGCACGAGGAGACGCTCGACGCCACGGTGAGCTGGCACCTCGAGCGCGAGCACGCGCGGATCGCGCGCAGCCGCCGCTCGCAGCCGATCCAGTGGCGTCTCGCCGGCCTGGCCATCGGCGCCGCCGAGGAAGCCGCCGGGCTGATCCGACGGCTCCCCTCCATGCGGCCCTGACTACTCTCCCGCGCTCGGGTGCACGTGCGGGAGGTTGCCCGGAGGAGTTGTCCGGGCAGAGGTGGGTACCCGTCCTCGTGCACAAAGAAGAAGTGATCCACCTGGAGTACCTCGAATGGCTAGATCGAAGCGGACCACGCAGCACCTGGGCCCGAGTCGCGGCTCGAAGGCCGTGACCAACGTCAGGCGGCTCTGGCCGTACATGCTGATGGCCTGGGAGCGCTGGCAGGCCCTGCCGCCGGAGAAGAAGGAGCAGTACAAGCGCCAGGCGCGTGAGACGGCGGAGCGCGGCCGCAAGGTGCTCGTCGACCAGCGCCGGAAGCGGGGGCGTTGAGGCGGTTGTTCGCGCTGGCGCCCGCGCTCGCGCTGGCGTTCGCGCCCACCGCCGGCGCCCAGGCCCCGCTGCCGCCGGAGGCCGTTGCGACCGTCGGTGAGACGGTCATCTCGAAGGCGACCTACGACAAGTGGCGTGCGGCCCCGCGCACCACGATGAGCGAGGTCATGCAGTTCCTGATCCAGGCGGAATGGGTCCGCGGTGAGAGTCGCGAGTGGGCTGTGAGGGTGTCTCCGGAGGCGGTGCAACGCGCATTCCGCCGCCAGCGGGACCAGGCCTTCGACAATCCGCGGCAGTACAGGCGCTTCCTGCTCAAGGGCCACTTGACGCACGGTCAGATCCTGTTCCGTGTAGAGCTGGACCTTCTCCAAGGTCGCCTCACGCGCAAGGTGGCCGCGACCGCGGCACCGGTCACCCGCCAGGACGTGCGGCGCTTCATCCGCAACCACCCACGGGCGCTGCTGGAACTCACTCGCGCCCAGCGACGCCGCACGGCGCGCCGGACGCTGACCGCCGTGCATCGGGAGCGCGCCCTCACCAGGTTCGTCAGCGACTACCGCAGGCGCTGGCGGGCGCGCACCGTCTGCGCCGAGGGCTACGTCGTCGCCGAGTGCTCGAACGGCCCACCGCTGCCGTCCACCTAGAATCGGCACCGTGGCGGAAGGCAAGACTCCCTCTCAGCTGATCGACGCGCGAATCGAGGAGCTGGGCGACTGGCGGGGCGAGCTGCTCGGCCGGCTCCGAGCCCTGGTCAAGGAAGCCGATCCCCAGATCGTCGAGGAGTGGAAATGGCGCGGGGTGCCCACGTGGTACCACGACGGAATCGTCTGCACGGGCGAGACCTACAAGAGCGCCGTGAAGATGACCTTCGCCAAGGGAGCGGCGCTCGACGATCCCTCGGGCCTCTTCAACTCGAGCCTCGAGGGAAACACGCGGCGTGCCATCGACTTCCATGAGGGCGAGCAAGTCGACGAGCGGGCGTTGAAAGCTCTCGTTCGCGCGGCCGTGGCCCTGAACGAGTCCAGAGCCCGGAGCTAGTCGCCGCTGTCCGACGCCTTGACGAGCTCGTCGGCCAGCGGGCTGCGGGCGTAGAGCACGCTGCGGCCGTGCCGGTTCGAGCTGACGAGGCCGGCCGCCTTCAGCGAGGCGAGGTGCTGTGAGGCGCCGCCCGGCGTGATCTCGAGGCGGCGGGCGACCTCGCCGGTGCTGCGCGGGGCGTCGAGCGAGAGCAGCACCGCGGCCCGCCCGCGACCGAGGACCGTGGCCAGCGCCTCCGCGGGCGGCTCTCCACCGCTCTCCCACAGGAGCCCGACCCCGCGCGCCGGGTACATCACCGTCGGTTGCCAGTAGGACGAGGCGACGGCGAAGGGTCGCGCCGGGAAGACGGTGGGCACGAACAGCAACCCCCGCCCGTCCAGCGCCATGGTGGTGCTGTAGGCCATCTCGATCTCGAGGCCGTCGTCGCGCCAGTGGATGGCCGGATGGAGGTCCGCGAACAGGGCCGTCGGGCCACCCTCGGTCAGGCGCCGCGAGCGATAGATCAGATCGGCCTCGAGTAGCGAACGTACGCGTGGCCAGTGCGGCTCGAGAGCGGCCTCCCAGTAGGCGGCGAGTGAGTCGGCGAGGCGCTCGACCGATCGCCGTGGGCGGCGCAGGAACGGGTCGGCGAGCCCAGGTGAGAGGCCGTCCCTCACGCGCAGGCCGACCTCCCTGCGAACGCGCGCGATCGGCGTCGAGCGGATCGCGTCGAGTTCGTCCGCGAAGTTAGCCAGGGGAGTGTCGGGGGGCGGCGTGAGGAAGTCGGGGATGTAGCCGTTCAGTGGCACGAGGCCGAGCAACGGCAACAGATCGAGGCCGCGCACGCGCTCCCGGACGGAGCGGACCCAGGGCAGGTGCATGGCCGCCTCCGACGGGTCGCGCAGCGCCCGCAGCGAGATCACGAGCTCCCACATGGGGGAGATCGCGAAGCGCAGCCGGGCGAGGTCTGAGAGCCCGAACTCGTAGCGGACCATTTAGCACAGGCTAAATCAATATCTCCGGGAACGGCGTCGCGGGAGACTCGTCTGCATGAACGCGAACTCCCTCACACTCGCCGCCGCACAGGCACGCCAGGCGGAGCTGCGCGAGCGGGGCGCGGGTTCGGCTAGCCGCCCGCGCACAGACCGGGTGGCTCGATTCCCGCGTGTCCTCTGGCGCACGATCCTGGGGTCATGGACACGACCACGACCCTCACACAGCCTGCGGCGCCCCTCCCCGCGTGGCGCGGCGCACTGCGGCCGCTGATCACGTCGGGCGGCTACCGCGGGCTCACCCACAACCTGCTCGGGCTTCCGCTCGGAGTCGCCTACTTCAGCTGGCTCGTGACCGCGCTCGCGACCGGCCTCGGGCTGGTCGTGACGTTGATCGGGATCCCGCTGCTGACGCTCGTGCTGGCCACGATCCGGCCGCTGCTCGGCCTGGAGCGCGGCCTCGCGAACTCACTGCTCGACGCGCGCATCGCGGCGGCGCCGCTCCGCGCCGGTGGTAAGGGCGTGATCGGGCGCAGCAAGGCGTACTGGACCGATTCGGCGAGCTGGCGCGGGATCGCCTACCTGCTCGCTCGCTTCCCGGCCGGCCTCGCCACCTTCACCGTCGCGGTGTCCGCGTACGCCACGGCGCTTTACCTGATCGCCGCCCCCGTCGCGGCGCCGTTCGGCGGGATCGACCTCGGCTTCCGGAAGCCGGACTCGGTGTCCGACGGACTCGCGCTGCTCCCGCTCGGGCTCGTCCTGCTCCTGGCGTCGGCCTGGATCTCCGAGGGTATGGCTGCGCTGTCGCGCGCGCTCGCCCGCTGGGGCGCGCGCTGACCGCTTGGGTAGCTCGGCTAGTTGAGCCGGTTCTCGAGCCCGATCGGCGCCTGGCGCGGCTCGGGCTCGGGTGCCGGCTCGTCCGGCTGGTCGGGCTGCTCTACGCCGAGCAACTCAGCCAGCTCGCCGGACTCGTACATCTCGAGCACGATGTCCGAGCCGCCGACCAGCTCGCCGCCTACGAACAGCTGCGGGATCGTCGGCCAGCCCGAGAGCCCCGACAGCTCCTCGCGAATGCGCGGGTCGGGCAGGATGTCGAGCGCCGCGTACTGAACGCCGAGCTCGTTGAGGGCACCGGAAGCGCGCATCGAGAACCCGCACGCCGGCTGTTGAGGTGTGCCCTTCATGAAGAGCATCACCTTGTTCTCCTTGATCGCGGTCTCGATGAAGCTGCGGATCTCGTCGTTCGTCATCTTCCGTCTCCAGGAGTCTGGGTCTTGATGGAGAGCGCGTGGATGGGACCGCCCACCTCGTCTCCGAACACGTCGTAGATCAGCTTGTGCTGCTGGATGCGCGAAAGGCCTTCGAAGCGATCCGAGATCACCTCGGCGCGGAAGTGGTCGCCGCCGCCGGTGAGATCGTGGACCATCACCTGGGAGCCTGGAAAGGCTTCCTCGATCCGTTCCTTCAGCTCAGCTGCGCTGGGCATGCGTTCTCCAGGGTATCGACGGCTTCGCCGATAAACTGATTGTCGATGGTCACGCTCACCAACATCGCCGCCGAGAAGGTCAACCAGTTCATGGAGGGGCAGGTTGCCGACGGCGACGTCGGCCTGCGCGTCGGTGTTCGCGGGGGCGGCTGCTCTGGATTCCAGTACGCGTTGGCGCTCGACGAGCGCCGCGACGACGACCACGTCTTCGACGCCTCCGGCATCCGCGTACTCGTCGACCCGGCGAGCCTGCGCTACGTCGACGGCTCGACCGTCGACTTCACGGAGAGCTTCCAGGGCTCGGGATTCGAGGTGTCGAACCCGAACGTGGTGGCCTCCTGCGGCTGCGGCTCCTCGTTCCGCGTTGCGGACGAAGAGCCCTCCTGCGGCACCGTTTGAGGATCCTCGCCACTCGCCAGAGAACTGACCCTGGATTAGCGGCTTACGCCGGCTTGTTGTCCAGCGAGCTCCACAGGAACAGGCACGCCAGCGTCCTGTAGGGCTGCCACGGGCGCGCGATCTTCTCGAGCCGCTTCGGGTCCGGCAGCTTTCGCAGCCGGTACTCGACCTGCACGGCGCGCCTGATCCCCTGGTCGCCGACGGGCAGGATGTCCGGACGGCGCAGGTGGAACATCAGGAACATGTCGGCGGTCCACTGGCCGAGGCCCTTGATGTCGGTGAGCTGTGCGGTCACCTCCTCGCTGGAGAGCTCGGGCAGCTGCTCCAGGTCCACGCGGCCCTCCTCGACGTGGAGCGCCAGATCGCGCAGGTAGGAGATCTTCGCGTGTGACAGTCCGGCGGCGCGGATGAGGTCGGGGTCGACCTCGAGCAGTTGCCGCGGCGTGGGGGCGTGACCGCCGAACAGGTCGAGCATGCGGCCGTAGATCGTGGCGGCGGCCTTGGTCGAGAGCTGCTGGCCGACGATCGAGCGGAGCAGGGCACCGTAGGCGTCGCCGCGCGGCTCGTCGTTCTCCTGCTTGAGCTCGCGCCGCACCAGCGTGCCGTGCTCGTCGATCAGCCGGGCCATGACGGGGTCGCCGTCGCGGAGCGTGGCCACCGCCTTGCGCGTGGCTGACACTGGTCGCGTGCGCGACCCGGCGCTCGGTCGGGGCGGCATCGTTACGCCGCCGCCCGCTCGTGGAACGGGTGCTCGAGGGAGCCGAGCTCGGTCGAGGGCGGGTCGCCGAAGAGCCACTCGCGCGCGATGCGGTGCCAGTTCGCGGTCGCGCCGAGCTGACCGAGCACGCCGAGCGTCAGCGCCTCCATGCGCCGCGCGAGCATCGCCTGGGGCGGCATCGTCTCTCGCTTCATCAGCTG
>Ga0190271_10003085_pt1 | contig 10347 bp, 10 predicted proteins | sample Popmic356T_FD_133747 | JGI IMG/M metagenome (GOLD analysis project Ga0190271, IMG submission 133747) | Populus adjacent soil microbial communities from riparian zone of Weber River, Utah, USA - 356 T | ecosystem: Environmental > Terrestrial > Soil > Riparian zone | place: USA: Utah | collected... | reverse complement strand
GGCCTCGAGCATGTGGGCCGCGATCGGCTTGGCCTTCTCGATCACCTTGTCGACGGCCTTGACCAGCGCCTCTCCGCCGACCACCAGGGAGCGGGAGCCGTAGGTGTCGAGGCCCTTGTGCGAGATCGCGGTGTCGCCGTGCAGGATCTCGACGTTCTCGTAGGGGACGCCGAGCCGGTCGGCCACGATCTGGCTGAACGCGGTCTCGTGACCCTGGCCGTGCGGGCTGACGCCGACGGCCACCTCGACGGATCCCGTGGCGAGCATGCGCACGCTGGCGTGCTCCCAGCCGCCTGCCCCGTAGTCGAGCTGGCCGAGCACCCGGCTGGGGGCCAGGCCGCACATCTCGGTGAACGTCGAGACGCCGATGCCCAGCTGGACCGGGTCGCCGGACTCGCGACGCTGCTGCTGCTCGGCCCGGAGCTCGTCGTACCCGAAGTTGGCCTTGGCCTTGGTCGTGGCCGCCTCGTAGTTGCCGGAGTCGTACTCGAGGCCGGCCACCGTGGTGAACGGGAACTCCTCGTGCTTGATCCAGTTCTTCTCGCGCACCTCGAGCGGGTCGACGCCCAGCTCCGTGGCCAGCTCGTCCATGATCCGCTCGATGGCGAAGGTCGCCTCCGGCCGGCCGGCGCCGCGGTAGGCGTCGGTCCAGGTCTTGTTGGTCAGCACGGTCTGGCAGCTGAAGTGGTACGCCGGGAACTTGTAGATCGCGTTGAACATGAACGCACCCAGCACCGGCACACCACCACCCACGAGGCTCACGTAGGAGCCGAGGTCCGCGAGCAGCTCGACCTTCAGCCCGGTCACGGTGCCGTCCTCCTCGGCCGCGAGCGTCAGCTTCTGCCACTGGTCACGCCCGTGGTGGGCCGCCATCAGCGACTCCGAGCGGGTCTCCGTGTACTTCACCGGCTTGCCCACCTGGCGGGCCACCCACCAGGCGATCCACTCCTCCGGTGTGACCTGCAGCTTGCCGCCGAAGCCACCACCGACGTCGGGGGCGATCACCCGGATCTTGGACTCGGGGACCCCGGTCGTGGCGGCGAGTGCGAACCGGAGGATGTGCGGGACCTGGGTCGCCGACCACATCGTCAGCTGCTCGCCGGTCGGGTCCACGACCACGGAGCGGGGCTCCATGAAGGCGGGGATCAGGCGCTGCTGGCGGTACTCGCGCTCGAGCAGGATGCCGTCGCCGCGCGCCTTCTCGATGGCCTCCTCGACGTTGCCGCCGGTGCCGGCCTCGGCGGAGTCGAAGACCCACAGGGCGCTCTTGTTGGTGCCGAGGTCGGGGTGGGCCAGCACTCCGTTGTCGGCATCGGCGGCGGCGGCCTCCTTCAGGTCGAGTGCGGCCGGCAGCTCGGCGAAGTCGGGGTCGACCAGCTCGGCCGCGTCACGCGCAGCAGCAGCCGAGCGCGCGACCACCACGGCCACGATCTCGCCGGCGAAGGTGACCCGGTCGGCGGGGATGGGCGGGTGGGCCGGCGTCTTCTGGTCGGGCGTGATCGGCCAGGCGTTGATGAGCGTGCCCGCCGACTCGTCGAGGTCGCTCCCGGTGTAGACGGCGACCACGTTGGGCGCGGCCTTGGCGGCCTCGGTGTCGATCGAGGTGATCGTGGCGTGGGCGTGCGGGCTGCGCACCATCGCCATGTGCAGCATGCCGGGCAACGTCATGTTGTCGGTCCAGCGGGTGCGGCCGGTGATCAGGCGCTGGTCCTCCTTGCGGCGCCGGTCCCGCCCGATCTCGGCCGGGGCGGCTGCCTCCTGCTCGACGGTGCTCACTGGGCACCTCCAGCGGCGGTCTGCACGGCCTTCACGATGTTGTGGTAGCCGGTGCAGCGACACAGGTTGCCCTCGAGGCCGAGCCTGATCTCCTCCTCGGAGGGGTGCGGGTTGTCGTTGAGCAGGTCGACGGACTGCATGATCATGCCGGGCGTGCAGAACCCGCACTGGAGGGCGTGGCACTCGTGGAACGCCGCCTGTACGGCGTGCAGCTCACCGCCCTCGGCGAGGCCCTCGATCGTGGTGACGTCGGACCCGTTGGCCTGTACCGCCAGCACGTTGCAGGACTTCACGCTTCGTCCGTCGAGGTGGACCGTGCAGGCCCCGCAGTTGCTGGTGTCGCACCCGATCACGGTCCCGGTCTTGCCGAGCTTCTCGCGAAGGAGCTGCACGAGCAGCATCCGTGGTTCGACGTCTTCGGTGACCTTCGACCCGTCGACGGTGAGTTCGATCCTGGCCATGCGTGTGCTCCTCGGGGCAGGGGAAAACCTTTGGTCGTGTGACCGGGCTCACGCTAGGCGTGAGTGGTTGGCGAAAGGTTGGCCGGTGGACGGTGGTGGAGGAGCGAGCGTCAGCGAGCGTCTCGAAACCACTTCAGTCGTCGGCGAACACGCAGAACTCGTTGCCTTCGGGGTCCGCGAGGACCGTCCAGTGGGGTCGCTCGTCGAGCACGGTGGCGCCCCGTGACACGAGCTCCGCTACGTCGCCGTACACGTCCCAGTGCAGGCGGTTCTTGACCGTCTTGGGCTCCGGGACCGGGTCGAACAGCATCGACTCGAAGGGCATCCCGGGCACCTCCTCGATCCACCAGTAGCCGCGTCCCTGGTTGCGCGCCTCGACCCCGAAGACGTCGGCCCACCAGCGGGCGATCCGCTCGGGGTCGGCCGCGTCGACCGTCAGCTCGCTGACCTTGTACGCCGGGACGACGTCGCGCACGAACGCGCACAGCTCGTGTCCCTCGGGGTCCAGGAGCACCGTCCAGGCGTCCTCGGGGTTGTCGTAGCCCGGGGCCAGGGTGGCCCCGAGCGCGAGCAGGGTGTCCACCGAGTCGGTGTGCAGGTCGAGGTGGACGCGGTTCTTCACCGTCTTGTGCTCCGACACCGGACACAGCGCGATGCCCATGCCCTCGACCTCGCCGACGAGGTCACCCGGATCCCCGGGGCCGGACCCCGGGACAAGGGGTACCCCGGTCGCCGCCGACCAGAACTCACCGAGGACGCTGCCGTCCTCACTGACGTCCAGGCACAGCTCCTTGAACCGCGTCATGACGCTCCTCCCGTCCGGTCCGGCCACAGGGTGCCCCGGTAGCCTGACACGCATGTCCCAGCAGACTCCTGACTCGACCCTGCCCCAAACCACGCGGGCCTGGGGACACGGCCTCGCCACGATCGCCGAGGACGGCACCGTCCTCGACACCTGGTTCCCCTCGCCAGCCCTCGGCGACGCGACCGGGCAAACCGCTCCGAGCGACCTCACCGCGCTGGCCCGGAAGTACCCCGAACGCCGGGTGCGCACCGACGTCGTCACCGTCTCGATCGACCTCGACTCGCCCCCTGCGGACGCGAGCGACGCCTACCTGCGCCTGCACCTGATCAGCCACCGCCTGGTCCGTCCGCACGGGGTCAACCTCGACGGGGTCTTCGGGGTGCTGAGCAACGTCGTGTGGACCAGCCACGGCCCGTGCGCGGTCGCGAACTTCGAGGAGGTCCGGCTCGCCCTGCGGGCCGACGGACCGGTCCAGGTCTTCGGTGTGGACAAGTTCCCGCGGATGACCGACTACGTGCTGCCGACCGGCGTCCGGATCGCCGACGCGGACCGCGTCCGGCTCGGAGCACACCTCGCCGAGGGCACCACGGTGATGCACGAGGGCTTCGTCAACTACAACGCCGGCACACTCGGCGCCTCGATGGTGGAGGGCCGGATCAGTGCGGGCGTGGTCGTGGGTGACGGCTCGGACATCGGCGGCGGGGCCTCGATCATGGGCACCCTCTCGGGGGGCGGCAAGGCCGTCATCTCGATCGGCGAGCGCTGCCTGCTGGGGGCCAACGCCGGGATCGGCATCTCGCTCGGCGACGACTGTGTGGTCGAGGCGGGGTGCTACGTCACCGCAGGTACCAAGGTGACGATCAAGGACATGGAGTCCAAGCCCAAGGTGATCAAGGCGCTGGAGCTCTCCGGCGCGAGCAACGTGCTGTTCCGCCGCAACTCGGTCTCCGGTGCGGTGGAGGCGACCGCCTGGGCCGGCGATGGCATCAGCCTCAACGCAGCCCTGCACAGCAACTAGACCCGGCCCTCGATGCGCTTCCCCGCCCTGGTCCTCGCTGTCGTCCTGGCCGTCCTCGTCGGTGTCGGGATCGCGTTCTGGCGCGGCTCGGGACCGCTGCCCGATCCAGAGGGCTGTGCCGCCGAGCTCGGCGGCCGACGGGTCGAGCTGACCACGGAGCAGGCGGAGAACGCGTCGCTGATCGCGGCGATCGGGGTCAGTCGCGGACTTCCCGCCCGGGCCGTCTCGATCGCGCTCGCGACGGCGTACCAGGAGAGCAAGATCCGCAACCTCGACAGCGGGGACCGCGACTCGCTCGGCCTGTTCCAGCAGCGGCCCTCGCAGGGCTGGGGCACGGTGGAGCAGGTCCAGGACCCGTACTACGCCACCAACGCGTTCTACGACGCGCTGGAGAAGATCGACGGCTACCAGCGGATGCGGATCACCGAGGCGGCCCAGCTGGTCCAGCGCTCCGGGTTCCCGGAGGCCTACGAGGACCATGCCGCCGACGCGCGCACCTTGGCCTCCGTGCTCACCGGCTACAGCCCCGGCGGGCTGTTCAGCTGCGTGGTCGACGAGCCCACCGAACCGGCCGATGGTGACCAGGTGGTCCGCCAGCTCGAACGGGCGTACGGCGAGCTCGAGACCGCCCGCACCGGTGACGACCAGGACGTCGAGGTGACGGTCGGTGCCGACGAGGCGGGCAACCGGCTGGGCTGGTCCGTCGCGCAGTTCATGGTCGCCAACGGCGTCCGGCTGCGCCCCGGCGCCGTCACCTACGAGGGCCTCCGCTGGCGCACCGGCCGCCCCTCGGAGGAGGGCTGGCAGGACGCCGAGGCCACGGACGGCGGGACGGTCCGGATCGCCCTCACCTGAGGCGGGAGGCGGCCTCGGCGACGCGTTCGTCGGTGGCGGTGAAGGCCACCCGGACGTGGCGCTCGCCAGCCCGCCCGTAGAAGGCGCCGGGGGCCACCAGGATGCCGAGTCCGGCGAGCGACTCGACGGTGTCCCAGCAGGGCTCGTCCCGGGTGGCCCAGAGGTAGAGCGCGGCCTCGGAGTGGTCGATGCGGAAACCCGCTCCTTCCAGGGCGGCGCGGAGGGTCGCCCGCCGGGCGGCGTAGCGCGCGTGCTGCTCCTCGGCGTGGGTGTCGTCGTCGAGCGCGGAGGCCATGGCCCGCTGCTGCGGGCCGGGCATCATCAGCCCGAGGTTCTTGCGTACGGCGAGCAGCTCACCGACCACGGCGGGGTCGCCGGCGACGAAGGCGCATCGGTAGCCCGCGAGGTTGGAGCGCTTGGACAGCGAGTGCACCGCCAGGATGCCGTCGAGGGAGTTGCCGCAGATCTCGGGGTGGAGCACGGACCACGCCCGGCCCTCCCACGTGCACTCGAGGTAGCACTCGTCGCTGACCAGCAGGACCCCGCGCTCACGGCACCAGTCCACGACCTTGCGGAGGTGGTCGGGCGGCAGCACCCGCCCGGTCGGGTTGGAGGGGGAGTTCAGCCAGAGCAGCGCGGGGGTCCGGGGTCCCAGCGAGGTGAGCGAGTCGGTCGCCACGGCCTCGGCGCCCGCCAGGCGCGCCCCGACCTCGTAGGTCGGGTAGGCGACGGCGGGGTAGGCGACCAGGTCGCCGGGGCCGATCCCGAGGTGGACCGGCATCGAGGCGATCAGCTCCTTGGAGCCGATCACCGGGAGTACGCCGTCGAGCCCGACGCCGGTGACGCCGTGGTTGCGCTCCAGCCAGTCGACCGCCGCCTGGCGCGTCTGCACCAGGCCGATCGTCTGCGGGTAGCCGGGGGAGTCCGCCGCGTCCCTCAGGGCCTGCTGCACGACCTCCGGGGTGGGGTCGACCGGTGTGCCGATGGACAGGTCCACCACCCCGTGGGGATGGGCGCGCGCCTGCTCGGCGTACGGCGTGAGCCGGTCCCAGGGGAAGTCCGGCAGGCGGTTCGAGACGCTCGTGGTCAGTCCTGGGGCTGCGGCGGGAGCGCCTCGATCAGCGGGTGGTCCTTGTCGATCTCACCCATCTTGGCGGCGCCGCCGGGGGAGCCGAGGTCGTCGAAGAAGTGGACGTTGGCGTCGTAGTACTCCTTCCACTCCTCGGGGGTGTCGTCCTCGTAGTAGATGGCCTCGACCGGGCAGACCGGTTCGCACGCACCGCAGTCGACGCACTCGTCGGGGTGGATGTAGAGCATCCGCTTGCCCTCGTAGATGCAGTCGACGGGGCACTCGTCGACACAGGCGCGGTCCTTGAGGTCGACGCACGGCTGGGCGATGACGTAGGTCACCTGGCTCCTCCTACTGAGTCTTCGTCCGGGGCGGACGAGGACCAAGCCTAGTATCCCACCGTGAGCGCCGATCAGAGGCCCTTCCTGGGTCCCCACGTGGTCGGGCAGCGAGTCGTGGTCCGGCGCCGGCTCCCGGGTGAGACGGGCCCCAGCGGAGGGCCGGCGATGACCGACGTGCTCGGCATCTGCGAGTCGTGGGAGGCCGACACCTGCGTCGTACGCCGTGAGGACGGCACGGCCGTCCGGATCGCCGTCGCGGACATCGTCTCGGGCAAGCCGGTGCCGCCCCGGCCGTCGATGCGCCACCGGTTCGGGGCCGAGGAGGCCGACCGCCTGGTGCTCCCCGGTTGGCCCGCGCTCGAGAGCGCGCGACTGGGGGACTGGCTGCTGCGGGCCTCCGGCGGGTTCTCCTCCCGCGGCAACTCGGTGCTCGCGCTGGGCGATCCCGGCGTGCCGCTCGACGAGGCCGTCGCCAGGGTCGCGGGGTGGTACGCCGACCGGTCACTGCCGGCGCGCGCCCACGTCCACCCCCGCACACCCCAGGCCGAGGCCTTCCGCGGCGCGGGCTGGTCGGCGTACGACCCCACGCTGCTGATGCTCGGCTCGGTGGCGAGGGTGCTGCGCCGGCTCGCCGACTCCCCGGACCTGCCGGTGCGCCACGAGGTGGAGCTGGACCCCGCCTGGCTCGCGACGGACGACCGGGCTGCCCGGTTCGGCGAGTCGGCGCGAAGCCTCCTCGAGAGCGGCGACGTCGTGTTCGCGACGATCCGGGAGGGCGAGGACGTGGTGGCGCGCGGTCGGGGCTCACGCCACGGCGACTGGGTGGGTGTCTCCTCGTTGTGGACAGCGCCCGAGCGCCGTGGCGCCGGCCTCGGGGGCGCGGTGCTGCGCTCCCTGCTCGACTGGGGCGCCGAGCACGGTGCGCTCACGGCCTACCTACAGGTGCTGGAGGCCAACGTGGCCGTGTGGGAGATGTACGCCGCGCGCGGGTTCGAGGTGCACCACCGCTACGACTACGTCGTCGAGGCGTCGGCCACCTGAAGGGCTGTCCTGGGGACTACCTGGTCGGCGTGGGGCCGCCCAGCAGGCGCACGGCGCCGATCGATACGACGTGGATGAGTGCGACCTTGACCTGGTCGCGGACCTCTGCGGGCTTCCTGCGCATGTGTCCCACCTCCTGGAGATTGCATGGCTGGTCGCCTATGTCTATCAGATCAGGCGACTTAAGTGGTGGTGACACGCCGTCGTGGACTACGGCAGGCAGGAGGGACGGTACGCCGGGTCAGCGGGTCCCGGGCGGCCCAGGGCGTTGAGGGTCCACCGGATCGCCGGACCGTCCATCGGGATCCAGACGTGCTCGGTCGAGTCGAGCGGGCAACGGTCCTGCAACCGGACGTTGGTGGTGCGCTCGCCAGAGAGGAAGCCCGAGGTGTGCGGGATGACCACCTCGTCGTAGCGGGTGACCACGTTGGTGTAGCTGACCGGACCCGGCGTCTCGTCCCCGGCGTTGAGCCGCTGCAGGAAGGCTGACCCGGTCTTCTGCTGGAGGCACGACGGGCACGTGTAGGACAGTCCGGGCGTGAGCAGCAGCGGGTTGGACGTGCCGTGGTTGGACGGCGCGAGCCCGACGAGGTCGTCGACCTTGCCCGCTCCACCGAGGAACCGGACGTAGTAGCGGGGCATCATCCCGCCCTGCGAGTGGCCGACCATGGACACCTTGGCCGCGCCGGTCGCCGCCAGGACGCGGTCCACGAACGTCCTCAGCTGGGCCGCCGACTGCTCGATGGGCCCGGTCGCCCGGTTGCCGTAGTCGATCGAGTAGGTGCAGTAGCCCGCCTGCTTCAGGTTGCTCGCGAGGCGGCCGAGCAGGCTCCTGGAGTCGCCGAAGGTGCCGTGCACGATCACCACGGGTGAGGGGTGCGCCTTCGTCGGGGTGCAGGACCAGTCGTTGACGCCCGCCATCGTGCCGACCGAGGGTCCGGGGCCCGGGGTGGCCGCCTCCGAGGGGGTGACGGCGAAGGCGGTGGCCGCGACGCAGGCGAGGATCGTGACGAGGGTGAGGGCCAGGCGGTTCCGCATCGAGGTGAGCTCCGGTCTTAGGGACGGTTGGGACGCTGCCTCGGCTTCGGCTTCGCCTCCGGCTCCGGCTCGGGTGCGGGAGGGGAGCCGCACACGACGTTGTCACCAGCGATGTAGTCGGTGTGGAACTTCTCCGTCTTCACAGGATCTCCAGAACCGAGCTCGCGAAACGTCCGGAAGACGTTGACGCTGAACCCCGAGACACCGGTGAACTCCTCGCAGTCGGGATCGGTCAGGTAGCGCGTCTGCGGCGAGACGTAGTTGGTGCGCGGCCCGTTGCGGCTCGTGATCCGCCACGTCTTCGTCGAGTACATCGAGACGGTCGCGGCCCCCTGCTCGCTCGGGGTCGACTTGCGGACGCGGGCCTTGATCAGCACGCCGTAGGGCGTGGTGTTGGTGAACCGCAGGTCGACCGAGGGCCACGCCACCGTCGCCTCACGCCCTTCCGGGTAGCGGTCGATGTAGACCGAGTGCGGCTTGTGCTCGACGTCCTTGAGCCCGGCGAAGTACATCGCGTTGAACGTGGTGGTCGCGATCTGGGAGACGCCGCCTCCGAGGTCCTTCTTGAAGATGCCGTCGGAGACGACGTAGCCCTCGGTGAACCCGTTCTCCTCGGTGCGCTCCCCCACCGTGCCGTTGAGGCTGAACGTCTGGCCGGGACGGAGCACGGTGCCGTCGATGAGCTCGGCCGCGCGGGGCAGGTTGACGTTGCGGTACTCGGCGTAGGGGAAGTTGGTCGTGAACGTGCTGACCTTCTCGGTGATCTTCAGGGCCCGCGCCTCGGCCGTGCTGAAGGAGGGTTCGGTGGCCTGGCCGCGCAGCTCGAGGCGCCGCTCCGCGCCCTGGCGTACGGCGACCTCGGCGAAGCGCTCACTGATCTCCTCGGGATCGATCTCGACCCCGACCTTGGCCGGCACCACCCGCGGCTTGCCCCGGCGTACGGCGAACCGGGCGTCCTCGGGCTCGCGACCGATCGTGCGCATCACGGGACGCAGGGCCTGGAGCATCAGCTCGCCGTCCACCTGCGGCACCAGCTCGCCGTCCTCGGCCTCCATCGAGAGCCCGGCGGCGAACAGCCGCGGTGGCGCGACGATCCGCTTGCCCGCGAGGACGAGGGTGACCGGACCCGACATCGCGGGCTCGCCGAACTGCTCGAGCGCTTCCCGCACGCCGGCGTCGGTGATCTCGGGCTCGTCGACCTCGGTCGGCAGCTTGTGCGACCCACCGTGCAGGAACCGCTGCTCGAGCAGGTCCTGGGTGTCGGAGCGCGCGACGACCAGGCCCGGCGAGCCGTAGATCGGGACGGCGCGACCGTCCTTGAACGCGAGGTCCCCCTCCACGGGTCGCTGCTCGATCCCACGGCTGAGCTGGTCGAGGGTGGCCTGCATCCGGGACTGGTCGACGGAGACCTCGGCGTGGTGGTCACCGCCGCCGGTCACCACCTGCCACATCCGCGGCAGGCCGAAGCCCGACCCGCCGCCGGCCTCCGCGATCGAGACGGCGTAGTCGATGGAGAGTCCGGCCGCGCCCGGGTCGACCTCGACCGAGCGCCCGTCGCCGTAGCTGACCATGATCGGCTCGTCGGCGCGGGCTGCCAGCTCAGCGCGGAGCTTGGTCTCCGCTGCGGCAGGCGTCAGCCCGGCGATGCTCACGCCCTCGACCTCGGCGTTGCGGGGCGCCTTGTCGCCGGCGTAGAGGTAGAGGCCGACCCATGTGCCACCGAGGATCAGGAACAGCCCGAGCACGGTGAAGCCGGCGACCTTCCCGCCCATCGAGTCCGCCACCGGCGTCACGCGAGTCCGGCGAAGAGGTCGTCCTCGAAACCAGATGGTCCGGCAGGTCCGGGGGTGCCCTTCGCGATCCGGAAGAACTCGGTGCCCCAGATCTCGTTGCCCTTGTTGTTCGCAAGCGCGAAGAACGGACCGTCGACGGCGATCTGGGTG
>Ga0190271_10003084_pt1 | contig 10348 bp, 10 predicted proteins | sample Popmic356T_FD_133747 | JGI IMG/M metagenome (GOLD analysis project Ga0190271, IMG submission 133747) | Populus adjacent soil microbial communities from riparian zone of Weber River, Utah, USA - 356 T | ecosystem: Environmental > Terrestrial > Soil > Riparian zone | place: USA: Utah | collected... | reverse complement strand
CGGATCGACCAAACCCGGTGACGGCTGGCTGATTGGGACGTTCCTCGACTTCAAACAAGGTCGAAGCGGCGTGGCGGTCCTTGATGCATCGCGAGTGCAGGAAGGGCCGCTTGCAACGGCGTGGGTTCCGTACACCGTGCCGCTGGGCTTTCATGGGTGGTTCGCGGCGGGGAAGGGCAACTGATACGTACGAGTCCCGATTCTTTCGGCGCGGTACTTGTGCATGAATGCTTCCGCTGACACGAGGAGCAAACATGTCCGTCGAACGTGTCGTGGTCGCCTTCTCCGGCATCGCAATCCTGCTGAGCCTGGTGCTCGCGTATTTCGTGAGCCCGTACTGGCTGGCGCTGGCGGCCATCATCGGTCTCAATCTCTCGCAGTCGGCGTTCACGGGATTTTGCCCCATCGCGTATGTGCTGAAGGAAGTCGGAATGGCTCCTGCCACCGCGTTCAAGTAATGGGACGAATCGCGCGAAAACTGCGGTGACCCGAGGATCTCGGCCAGATCGCTGCGAGGCGTAGTGCCCGCATGTCGGCTATCCTCGGGCCAACAACTCCCGGGGAAGCGCCCATGCAGTTCAAACGACGCGATGCATTGAAGGTTCTTGGCGGCGCCACGCTTGCCACGATCGCTGATTCCGCTTTTTCAAAGGCGAAGCCGCTCAGAGTGCTCATCCTCGGCGGCACCGGCTTCATCGGTCCGCACTTCGTCGACGCGCTGACCGCCGGCGGCCACAAGATCACGTTGTTCAATCGCGGCAAACGCGATCCGGCAGTGCGCGAAGGCATCGAGCAGCTGTTAGGTGATCGCGACGGGCAGGTCGACGCACTCAAAGGCCGCGACTGGGACGCCGTCATCGACAACTCCGGCTACAAACCCAGCCAGGTGCGGCTCACCGCCGAATTGCTCGAACGACATACCAAACACTACATTTTCATCTCGAGCATCGCCGTCTATGACAACTTTGCCAGGGCCGGCATCGACGAGAGCTACGACCTTGCCACGCTCAGGGATCCCACCAACGAAACCGTGACCGGCGAGACCTACGGCGGCCTCAAGGCGGTATGCGAGAGGATCATCGAGAGCGTGTACGGTGGCGAACGAGGCAACATCATCCGGCCTACCTACATCGCCGGGCCCGGCGACCATACCGACCGGTTTACCTATTGGCCATGGCGCGTCTCCAGGGGCGGCGAGATGCTCGCGCCCGGCACGCCCAACGATCCGTTCCAGTACATCGACGTGCGCGACCTGGCCGACTTCATCCGCACCTGCGTCGAGAAGTTCGTGACCGGCACGTACAACCTCTGCGGTCCGCAGGGCGCCGTCACCATGGGATCGCTGCTCGAGGAGAGCAAGCGCATCACCAAGGCCAACACCACGTTTGTCTGGGCCAGTCCCGAGTTCCTGACCGCCCAGGAGATCATCGGCGACAAGGCCAAGGGCAACTTCATGCCGATCTGGCAGCCGCCTGTCGGTGATCAGGCCGGGTTGTTGTTAGTGAGCCCGGCGCGGGCGAGGAAGAAGGGGCTGAAGTTCAGGAGCCTGGAGACCACGATCCGCGACACGCTGGAGTGGCAGAAGACGAGGCCAGAGGACAAGCAGGTGTTGAAGGCGGGGTTGACGATGGAAAAGGAGGCGGAACTGCTTGGACGATTGAAGAGCGGATGATCGAGCGATCGATGTAACGTGCGGGTCGCGTTTCGACAAGGCAATTGCGGTCTCCCTCACGCGGATCGCAGAAGCCTCATGAGCTCTGTATTCAATTGCTCCACATGCGTCAGCAGCACTCCATGCGGGGCCCCGTCATAGATCTTCAGCTCACTTCCCGGTATCAACCCCGCCGTTGGCTTCCCCGTCATTTCCAGCGGGCATGACTTATCCGCATTCCCCTGCACGATCAGCGTGGGCACATCGATCTTCTTGAGCTCCTCCCGAAAATCCGTCTCTGTCACTGCGACATTGCTCTCGATCGCCGCATGCAGCGACGTCTGATACGCCAGGCTGACTCCCCATTGAATCATTTCCTTCGACGTATCCGGCGCGAAGAATGGCGCGGCATTGGCCGCTAACCACTTGGGATAGTCGTGCGCCCACTCGGCGCGGATGCGATCGAAGTACTCCTTCGGAATTCCATTCGGGTTGTCAGGCGTGCGCAGCAGGAAGGGCAACGTGGGCGCGACCAGCGCAATGCGCGCGACGCGCTTCGACCCATGCCGCGTGAGATACCTCACGACCTCGCCACACCCCATGGAATGTCCCACCAGCGTGACCTTGCGCAAGTCGAACGCTTCGATGACACCGGCAAGATCATCGGCCAGCGTGTCGTAGTCATATCCACCGCCAGGCACGCTGGATCGCCCATGCCCGCGCCGATCGAACGCGACGCAGCGGAACCCCTGCTTGACGATGTGGATCATGGAATACGCCCACACGTCGGAGCTGTTGCCGGCGCTGTGCACGAACACGACGGGATCGCCGGTGCCCCAGTCCTTGAAGAAGAGTGCGGTGCCGTCGGGGCGCTCGATGTACGAGCCGGCGCGAGAGGACTTACGCGCGGACGTGGCCGCCTGGGACCTGCGGGCCGCAAGACCCAGCACGGCGGCGGTGGCCGTCCCGAAAGTGAGTGCGCTGCGTCGATCCATGTCTGCCTCCGTTGTGTGAGGCGAGTAAACCGCCGTCGGCGCACGCCGTCGATTACCTCGCAGGTAATGGAAGCGAGGTGTCGCGGGCTTAAGATTCCACCATGAAGAAGCAACACGCATTCGGTAACGCCCTGCGCGACTGGCGCCAGCGCCGGCACCTGAGCCAGCTCGAGCTCGCGGGCGACGTCGAAATCTCGACGCGCCACCTGAGCTTCGTCGAGACGGGCCGCTCACAACCTAGTCGCGAAATGGTATTGCGACTGGCGGAGCGGCTCGAGGTTCCGCTGCGCGAGCGAAATGAACTGCTGGTCGCGGCGGGTTATGCACCGTTGTATTCCTCGCGGCCGCTCGATGACCCGGAAATGGGCTCGGCGCGCGCGGCCGTGGACCTGATCCTGAACGGTCACGATCCTTATCCGGCGGTGTTGGTAGATAGGCACTGGAACCTGCTGGCCGGCAACCGGGCGTCGCATGCATTCATGGCGGGCGTGGACGCGGCGGTGCTCGGGCCGCCGCTGAACGTGCTGCGTGCAACGCTGCATCCGAAGGGCCTCGCGCCGCGCATCGAAAACCTGGCCGAGTGGCGCACGCATCTGCTCACGACGCTGGCGCGCGAGCTGGAGCTCTCCGCCGATCCCACACTGGCGGCGCTGCTGACGGAGCTGCGCGGCTATCCAGGCGGCGAAGCGGAGCCCGATCCGCAGTTTGGCGGCGTCGTGGTGCCGCTCAAGCTGCGAACCGAGGCGGGGACGCTGTCGATGTTCACCACGACGACCGTGTTCGGCACACCGATGGAAGTGACGCTGTCCGAAATCATGCTCGAAGCGTTTTATCCCGCGGACGAATTCACTGCGGGTATATTGCGGCGGATGGCCACCACTTCACACGCGGCATGAGACTCATGGATATCGATACCAGCGACTGGCAGGAAGAATCAAAGATCGAAGGAGACGATCCGGATGACACGGAACTGCTGCGCGAGATGGCGGCAGAGGCGCGAGACTACATCGAGGACTTCGAGTGGTCGCCACGCATCACCAGTATCCACCTCGCCTTTGGCGTAGGTGGCGTCGTCGGTGCTTTCCTCGTTCAATTCGACGAGGTGATCGAAGATTCGGATGACGCGCTCTGGGTGATCGTCGGGGACCTGCCGAGTGCCTACGTCATTGTCGAGCCGGGAGACGACGGCATGTCGGCGCTGAGCCGTTACTGCGAACTGATGGAGGACTGGGCAACCAATGTCCTGGAAGGCTACTCGCTCGACGATTCCTTCCCTGTCGCTGCAGAAGCGACGCACGAGCACGCGGAGATGCTCAAGGAGAGAATCGCATTCCTGCGCACGGAGATCATCGAATCGCCGGAAGACTGATTCGCCTGGGCAGAGGGCGCGAACTGGACAATAACGGCGCGATTTGGGCGCCCGGAGGCCTGCGGGTATGATCGTCCGCGACGCAAGCCCACCACGGAAGCCCCATGCATACGCTCCTTCGCGCCAGCCTTGTCATTGTGGTCGCCAGCACCTTTTTCGCCTGCAAACCCAAGCCGGAGTCCGAGCCGGTGGCTGAAGCAGAGCCGGAGGCGGAGGAAGAGACCGTGGTCGCCGATACGATGATCGAGGCCTGCCAGGTCACGATGACCGAGCCCGAATCGCAGCGCTGGACTACCTACTGGGACGCATCCGCAACCCTGCCCGCAGGGCCGAGCCCCAGCAGCGCGAGCTCGTACCACTGGGCGAACCCGGACGAAAAGGCGCTGCTCGTGAAACGCAACGCAGCCGTGCCGCTGGCGATTCTCTGCGCCAGCAACGATTCACCGGGCGTGTACGTTTCCCTGGCGGCATTCACCTCCGGGGACGCGACCATCCCGCTGGCCTCGGGTGAATACGAAATCGTGGGCCGAGTCGAAGGCGAGTTGCCGCCGGGGTTGTTCCAGGCCGCAACCATCATGGCCGGTCCGCGCCGCTTCGAAGCCAAGAGCGGCACACTGGACATCGACAATTTCGACATGTCCGGCGTACGCGGCAGCTTCCGCATCCAGGGCACCGAGGCGGGCGAAGACGGAGCAGATTTCACCGTCGAAGGCTCGTTCGATATTCCATGTCGCGGTGGCGATATGGAAAACCTCTGTGAGGCCGACAAGACAGTGGCGAGCGAGTAGCGGTCAGCGCGCTGCAGCGGCGAGTTCGGCCTGCAGCAGGTGATCCGTGACATCCGTGGTCTGGGACATCGAGCCGGCCAGCTTCGTGCCCGGAGCGACGCCGGTGAAGAAGCGGAATTCGCGGTTGAAGTGCGACTGATCGTAGAAGCCTTCGAGCGCGGTGGCCAGCGGGCGGCGCACCGGCTCTAACAAGCAATGATAGGCGCGCTTGAAGCGGATGATGCGCGCGTATTGCTTGGGCGTCATGCCGGTGGCAGCGCAGAAAGTGCGCTCCAGGCTGCGCGCATCCACGCATGCATTCCGCGCCCAGCGCATGATGGGCGTGGATCCGCGGTCGCGCTGGATCCTGCGCAGCAACGCATCCGCAGCTGAAACCTGTCGTCGCGCACGGCGCAGGACACCCAGCAGAAATCCGTCGAGTAATGCGGCCATTGCGGTTGGACCCGAGGCAGTCGCGATGCGCTCCTCGAGTTCCACGAGGCCGGCGTGCCCCAGATCGCGCAGCGACAGCGTGGAGTCGCGAAACTCGTGCAGGGGAACGCCGATGATTTCGCGCAGGAATCGCGAGTCCAGTTTCACACCCGCGAGCCGCAGAGGAGTCGAAGTGTGTGTGCCCACGGAGTGCGAGCGGCCGCCGATGACATAGCTGCCGCGCATGTGCTCGCTGTTCGCGCGCGCGCCGAGTTGCCAGCGCTCGAAACTTTCACTGCCGCGATTGAACACGATTTCCGAGTGACCGTCGGGCAGCAGCAGGTCTTCGCCGTGCGCGAAGCGCGGCCCCGGCGATCTGTCGGGCGCGTCCTCGACCATCCAGTAGCACAGCACGTGTTCGCCCAGGCGAGGATCCGGCGAGATTCGCCAGTAACACATGTCGGCGGTGACGAGGGTGGGCTGCATCCACTGATCGTAGCAGCGCCGCTGCCGAATTTTTACAAGACAGCCGCAGCCCGGAACGAAATCCTACGACGGTGAAATACCAGCTCACCGTGAATGGAACGAGGCAGGCCGTGGAAGTGGACGACCCGGCCATGCCCCTGCTGTGGGTCATCCGCGACTTTCTCAGGCTTACGGGCACGAAGTACGGCTGTGGCATGGGGCTCTGCGGCGCGTGCACCGTGCATCTCGACGGCATCGCGATCCGCTCGTGCTCCGTGCCAGTGTCGGCCGCCGCCGGCAAGGCGCTCACCACCATCGAAGGCCTTTCGCCCGACGGCCAACATCCCTTGCAGCGCGCCTGGGAAGAGGGTGACGTGCCGCAATGCGGCTACTGCCAGGCCGGGCAGCTCATGCAGGCAGCGGCGTTGTTGCGAGAAAAGCCGAAGCCGACGGACGCCGAGATCGTGGATGCCATGTCCGGCAATCTCTGTCGATGCGGAACGTATCAACGCATTCACCGTGCCATCCGCAAGGCCAGCGCATGAAACGGCGCGAGTTCTTGCGCGACTCGGCGCTGGTGGGCGGCGGGCTCACGCTGTGCTTTCGTGCGGCAGGCGCGGAGATCATGGCTGCGAGACCCGCGGATGGTTCCGCCACGGAGTTGGGTGACTTCCTGCGCATCACCCCCTCAGGTGATGTGCTGTTCCTCGTGGTCAAACATGAAATGGGGCAGGGGCTGGCCACTGCCGGAGCACAGATGCTGTGCGAAGAGCTCGGCGCGGACTGGTCGCGCGTGAAGCTGGAGTTCCCGCTCGCCGACATGGCGCGTTGGGAAAACGACCGCAACGGCGGCCACGGCACGGGCGGCAGCTGCTCGATCACCTATCAGTACGACCTGCTGCGCAAGGCCGGGGCGACGGCGCGCCAGATGCTGGTCGCGGCGGCGGCGCAGCGGTGGAATGTGCCGGTAGATAGTTGTACGGCCGAAAACCACGGTGTCACCCATGTTGCTTCGAAACGGCGACTGTCGTTCGGCGAGCTGGCGACCGCCGCGGCAACGCTGCCGGTGCCGGCCGACGTGAAACTCAAGGACACGAAAGACCAGAAGCTCATCGGCAAGCCCGTGCATACGAAGCTGATTCCGGACATCGTGACTGGCCGCGTGAAGTATGGCCTGGATGTGCAATTGCCCGGCATGTTGTACGCGCTGATCGCGCGCTGCCCCGTGTACAAGGGCAAGCTGAAGAGCTTCGACGCCACGCGTGCGCGCAAGCTCAAAGGCGTACACAAGATATTCGCCACGACGCCGATCGCGGGTCCGCAACACACGCCATGGATGCCGCACGACATTCGCGATGGTGTGGCCGTCGTGGCGGACAACTTCTGGACGGCGCGCAAGGCGCGCGAGCTGCTGGAAATCGAGTGGGACGAAGGACCGAATGCCGGACTCGGCACCGAGGATTTCGAGGTCATCGCGCAGGAACACGCGCTTCACCGCACCGATCCCACGGGTTTCATCGGCGACGAGAACGCGGTCGCAGACCTCGGCAAGGTACGCAGGACGCTGCGCGCCTCGTATGTCTATCCACACCAATTGCACTCCTGCATGGAACCGCTCAACTGCACGGCATTCGTCAAAGCGGACGAATGCGAAATCTGGTGTGGCTCCCAGGTGCCGAATCTCGTCTCGAACGCGGTCAAGGACTTGCTCGAGTTGCCGGCCGGGAAGGTCAAAGTGCATCTCATGCCATCCGGTGGCGGATTCGGGCGGCGTGCGTATCCGGACATGGCGGTGGAAGCCGCGTTCATCTCGCGCGAGGCCGGGAATGTGCCGGTGAAGATGATGTGGACGCGCGAAGACGACCAGACCTGCAACCTCGTGCACCTCTTTCAACACATGGAGTACCAGGCCGCGCTCGATGGCCAGGGCAAGCTCTACGCGTGGTATGAAAAGGAACTGCGCACGTACAACTGGAGTCAGCCTTCCGTTGATCCGTCGCTGTCGGCAATAGCCTATGACATTCCCAACATCCGCTACGACCTCGAAGACATCATCACGCACGAACTGGCGCATTCGTCCGCCTGGCGCGGCGTGGTCGTGCATGGCAAGGCGCTGAGCGAATGCTTCATCGACGAGATTGCCGCTGAGCTCGAGCAGGACCCGCTGGCGTTTCGACTGTCGTTGCTGAAGCCGGGCCGCGACGTCTACATCGATCCCAACCTCACACTTTCCAGCGACCGCATGAGGCGCGTGCTCTTGCTGGCGGCGGACAAGGCAAATTGGGCGCAGAAACTGGAACCCGGGCGCGCGCGGGGAATCTGTCTGAGTCCCTATTCCAATACCTGCGTCGCTTGCATCGCCGAGATCACCGTGCAGGACGGCAACCTCAAGATCGACCGCGTGACGGTGGCCGTCGACTGCGGCCGGTTGGTGAATCCCTCGAGCGCGGCGAATCAGATCGAAGGCGGTATCGTCTGGGGCCTCACCGGACTGCTCTACGGTGGAGCGCCTATACGCAACGGACGTTTGGTGCACACCAACTTCCACGAGAACAAGCTGATGCGGATGAACGAGTGTCCGCAGATCGACGTGCACTTCGTGGGTGGAGATGCGGAGCGGCCCTGGGGAATCGGCGAGGTGTCGACCCCGGTCGGTGCGCCGGCCGTGTTGAATGCGATCTTTGCGGCCACCGGGAAACGGCTGCGGAAACTGCCGATCGGCGGCGCGAAGCTTGCTGCTCAGAGCGGCGCGTAGCCGCGCCGCGTGATGAAGTAGATCGCAAGCCCTGCCACGGTCGCCAGACCCACATCGAGCAGCTCCCGCATCGAACTGTTGGCGAGGAAGGCCACGCAGAGAATCGCGGACGCGCCCGCTACCACGATGCCGCCAGGCAACGTGAACTGTGCCGCCGGGGCGCCCGGCGTGCGGCGAAAGATCGGCAGCGTGACGCAGGTGATCGCGTAGATAGAGAGCCGTGCGATCAGCGTGACTTTCACGAGATAGATGAAGGAGCCCGAAATCGCGAGCGCGAGAATCGAGACCGCGGTGACGATGATGGCGATGACCGGCGTGCGGTAGCCCTCATGCACGAAAGCCAGCGGATGCGGCAGCTGGCGGCGGTCGGCCATGGAATAGATGAGCCGCGTGCCGGGCGTCATCGAGGCGCCGAACACTCCGGCGCAGGAAATGACGGCGATGACCGCGATCACGATCGCGCCGGCGGGACCCACGAACAGCAGGGCGGCGTCGGCAAGCGGGCGCTCGGACGTCGCGAGGTTCGGCAACGTGCCCACGCACACCAGCTGGATCAGCGTGTACAGCACGATCACGCACGCGACCGAGACGAGAATCGCGAAGGGCACCGAGCGTCGCGGATCGCGGACTTCGCCGGCCAGCACCGTGGTGCCGTCGAATCCCACGAAGGCGTAAGCGGCCAGCAGCAGCGCGGTAGATAGATCCGTCACCGCCGGAAGCGCTTCCAGCCGCAGCGCCTGCGGCTCGACGAAGAACAGGCCGATGGCGACGAACGCCACGAGCGGGACGATCTTGAGCACCGTGAACGTGGTGTTGACCGCGGCGGTCTGGCGGATGCCGCGGATGTTGATCCACGTGTACGCCAGCACCAGCAGCGTGATGCTGAACGCGCGTACGCCCCAGTGCGCCAGCTGCGGCCAGAGAACCTTGCCGTAGTCCACGGCCAGGTTCGAGACCGCGGCGCAGGAGCCGATGCGCGAAATCCACAGCAACCATCCGACCGCGAACCCGACCGTCGAGCCCAGCGCCTGCGACGCATAGAGCTGCGGGCCGCCGGTGCGATCGAACCGACTGCCGACTTCCGCGAAACACAGCGCGATCAAGGCCATCAACAGGCCGCAGGCAATGATGATGGGCACGCTGTAGTTGCCGACCAGCGACTGGATCCTGGCGGGCAGGCCGAGGATGCCCGAACCCACGGTGAGGTTGATGGCGAAGGCGGTCAGCGCCCAACGGCCGATGCCGCGGAGCAGGCGGTCGTCGGTGTGGTCGGGTTGCGGCGCGGACACGTGATCAGTCTACGCGCCCGCGACTGGCATGTTTACGCAGAGGGCGTCAATCGCTGAATCTGTTGAATTCCTTCAGATACCCGCCTTTTGAACTGTGACGGGGTTCGCGCGATCCCGGGCCCTGCCGACGGACATAACCGTCAAAACTTCCTGGTCACGCTTTGGCAGCCCGGCAGCTCTGCACCGAAAGTTAGGGGCCAGGAAGCGTCTCTGTCACGAGCGGCAAAAATCTCTCAGGCAAATCCTTCGCCGGAAGAAATATTTTTTCCGGAAAAAGTTTGCGCTAGCCTCGGGGAGTTCGACTACGGCACTCGTTACTAACAACTTATGAATGGAAGCAACATGAATCGCAAATTGGCTCTCTTCGCATTGGTGGCCGGTATCTCCGTCTTTTCGGGCGCGCGCGCAGCGGATCTCGTGTGTAGCGGGACGGTTGAACAGATCTCCTATCACGCCAACAACACATTCATGCTTCGGCTGAGCAGCATGAACGTGCCGGTGTTCTTCTGCAGTCCGGACGCCACGCATACCGTGGCCGGAACGTCGTACACCACGGGACCGGAAACCTGCAAGGCCATGATTGCGCTGCTGATCACGGCGCGCGAATCCGGCAGGACGATCACGG
>Ga0190271_10003083_pt1 | contig 10349 bp, 9 predicted proteins | sample Popmic356T_FD_133747 | JGI IMG/M metagenome (GOLD analysis project Ga0190271, IMG submission 133747) | Populus adjacent soil microbial communities from riparian zone of Weber River, Utah, USA - 356 T | ecosystem: Environmental > Terrestrial > Soil > Riparian zone | place: USA: Utah | collected... | reverse complement strand
CACGAGGATGAAGCTGGCCAGCACGAACGCGGCGAGCGTCGACGTGTCCACCATGGCGGGCAACCTACCGACGTCGGTGTCGACCGAGGTCCGGATATCGGACGGCAGGCGACGCTGACCGCTGCTTCACACCCACTTGCCCGGGTTCAGGATCCCCGTGGGGTCGATGGCGGCCTTGATGGCCCGGGTCAGCTCCAGCACGTCGGGGCCGAGCTGGCGCTGCAGGTGCCGGGCCTTCAGGGTGCCGATGCCGTGCTCGCCGGTGACCGTGCCGCCGAGGTCCAGGGCCGCGAGCATGATGTCGTCGAAGGCGGACATGGCCCGGGCGGTCGCCGCGTCGTCGGCGGCGTCGAACGTGACGAGCGGGTGGAAGTTGCCGTCGCCGGCGTGGCCGATGATCGGGATCAGCGTGTCGTGGGTCGCGGCGATCTTCTCGACCGCGGCGATGAGGTCGGGGATGCGCGGGATGGGCACGCCGACGTCCTCGATGAGGACCCGGCCGAGCCGCTCGACGCACGGGATGGCCATGCGCCGGCCACCCATCAGCAGGTCGCCCTCGTCGACGTCGTCGGTGACCGCCACGTAGGTGGCCCCCGCTCCGGTGGCCGCGTCGGCGATCGCCTCGACCTCCGCTCGGCGGACGTCGCTCTGACCGAGCAGCACGGCGCCGACCGACTCGTCGAAGCCCATCGGCTTGACCTCCTCGACGGCTCGCACCGCGGCCCGGTCCATGAGCTCGAGCGCCGACGGCCTGACCCGGCCCATGACCTCGACGACGGCCCGGCCCGCCGCGACCACGTCGGCGAACGTCGCGGCCACGGTGGCGGCTGGCGCGGGCAGCGGACGCAGCCGCAACGTGGCCTCCGTGATGATGCCGAGCGTGCCCTCGGAGCCGACGAAGAGCCGCTTGAGGTCGTAGCCGGCGACATCCTTGACCGTGGTACCGCCGAGGCGCACGGCGCGGCCGTCGGCGAGGACGGCCTCGAGTCCGAGGACGTAGTCGCTGGTGACCCCGTACTTGACGCAGCAGAGGCCGCCGGCGTTGGTGGCCAGGTTGCCGCCGATGGAGCAGATCTCGAACGACGACGGGTCCGGCGGATACCAGAGGCCGTGCTCCCGGGCGGCCGCCTTCACCTCGGCGTTGAGCAGACCGGGCTGCACCGTGGCGGTCATCGCCTGCGGATCGACCCGGATCTTGCGCATCCGCTCGGTCGACAGCGTGATGCACCCGTCCACCGCCGTCGATCCGCCCGACAGCCCCGTGCCCGCACCACGGGGCACGACCGGCACCCGATGGGCCGACGCCCAGCGCAGCGTCGCCTGCACGTCCTCGGTGGACCGAGCCCGCACGACCGCGAGCGCCCGTCCCGGCTCCGGCCCGTTCGACCGGTCGAACCGGTACGAGTCGACCACGTCCGGATCGACGACGACGACGTCGTCCCCCAGCGCGGCAACCAGCTCATCCAACACGTGACGAGCATCGCGCCCCGAGCGCCGCCGCGTTCTGCCGCGGCTCAGAGCGATCAGCGAGACTGATCTGATAATCTGATGGAGTGCCGGATGTGACCGCGACCGAGGCCGCTCGCAACTTCGCCGATCTGCTCGACGCGGTCGAGCACCGCGGCGCACGGTTCACCATCATCCGCCGAGGTCATGCCGTCGCGCACCTCGAGCCGACCGGCCGAGGCTCGGGACGCTCGGCCAAGGCCCTCCTAGCCAGGCATGCACCAGACCGAGACTGGCGCGCCGATCTGGACGAGGTCCGGTCGCTGATCGAGTTGGAGCATCGTCCGTGAGCCTGCTCTTGCTCGACACCACCTTCCTCATCGATCGAGACCGAGGCGCGCCACCTGACGCCGTGGTCGACGACGACGACGACGTGGCCATCGCGGCGGTCACGGTCGCGGAGCTGCGCGTCGGTGCCCTTCTCGCCGACAGCCGCCACCGAGCGGATCGGGAAGCGTTCGTCAACGACGTGATCACCGAGATTCCGATCCTCGCGTATGACCTCGACGTGGCCGAGGCCCACGCAGAGCTCCTCGGGGCCGTCCGCGCTCAGGGCCGCCCAAGAGGCGCCCATGATCTGCTCATCGCCGCCACCGCAAAGGCGACCTCCCGGGCCGTGGTGTCGGCCGATCCCAGTGGATTTGCCGACTTGCCCGGCGTCCAGCTCCGCGACCATCGCTGACCAAACCCGGCGTTCTGTGAGGCGGCCGCGTTCGGAAAGGGTCGCGCGTCGTGCTGGTGGCTTGGCTGGTCCTCAGGCTGCTTGTGGGCTTCGGTGGTGCTGGGCCCGGATGGGCGCCCGTGCCCGGAGGCGTCGACCGAGCGAGGGACGAAGGCGTATTGGGCGTCGCTCGGGTCGTGTATGGACGAAACCGGGTCCATGAGGTTCCCACATAGGTGTCGGTGTGGACCAAGGGCGGCAGGCATGACTCGGTCGTGCTTGGGCTTGACAGAGGATGTCGACCGCCCAGCGTCAGGCCCCCCGAGGCCATCCTCGCAACGCAACGACTTGCCAGCGGACCAGCCGGTCCATGGCACCGGCACCTGGACGTCCTGATGTTCACGTCGCCGGCCATGGAGCAGGCTCCGGACACGGGCTGGGACAACGGAGTCGATTCCGCATTGCTGGGAGGATCCACAGAGCCAAGCCCGAACCATGACAACATGCTGACGGAACTCGGGGGCTGCACGGCCTTGCGGCGGTCATCGATGGCCAACCGGTAGTGATGCTCGAAATCGATGCTTGTCCACTTCCCTTTCTTCGAGCTGCGGCTCCAGGGACGGGTCAGAGCGTCGCATGAAGGAAGGGACAAGCCATGCGCCCGTCGTCCGATGATCAGCGCCCTCGAGCGGAAGACCGAGCCCGACGACAGCGCCTGCGTGTTTGGCGGGTCGGCTCGATCGTCGCCGCGCTCGGGCTGACGCGGTTCCTGCCGTTCATCGATGGCGCCCCACGGCGGCACGTGGCTGCGCCACCCGCAAGGCTCCGCCGAGCCGGCCGTCATGGGCGCCGACGGCCACCCCGCCGATCGTTCGCGCTGAAGACTGCGGCTGTCGTCAGCTTCGTGATGGTCGTCGCCCTCGGCACCACGGCGGCGTCGCTCCCGCCGGCCAGCACCCAGAACTCCGCGACGACGCCTGCTGCTGCGGTCACGACCACGACGACGACGCCTGCTGCTGCGGTCACGACCACGACGACGATGCCTCCTGCTGCGGTCACGACCACGACGACGATGCCTCCTGCTGCGGCCACGACCACGACGAGCCCGTCCGCGGGAACGACCACCACGACGGCCGCGCCGGTTGATACCGCTCCCACCGCCGCGGCGGTAGCGGGCCCACGCCTTGGCGATGAACCCACCATCATCGTGAACGTCGGCGGCGTGCGCGCCGCCGACGGGACGGTCGGGCCACTCCCCGATGGGGCGGTGTACACCGCCACCGCAGTGGGCAGTCCTGCGGCCTCAGCGACGTGCACGACGATCGGGGGCACCTGCATCCTCTCGGTGCCGCCCGGCCGACAGTGGGATGTCACCGAAACCACTCCGGCGCCCGGCTACTACCTCAACCCGCGGTTCGGCTCGGGGACCGGCGAGGTAGTCAGCCCCTTCCCGTACGCGTTCCGAACGGGAACGTTGAACGGCACCACGACCGTCGAGGTGCCCGGTACCGACCCGAACGGCCTGTACACATCGAACAACCAGACGTTCAGCGGTCTGATGGCGTCATCGCTCGCCAACCCACCGACTGCCTCGCGCTGCGGCCTGGACATCGCCCTCGTCCTCGACCAGTCGGGCTCGATGTTGCAGGGTGGCAAACAAGATCGGCTGCAGAGTGCCGCCAACGACGCGATCACCGCCATAACCGGGACCCCCTCCACGGTGGCGATCTACACGTTCGCGGCGACCCCGGGGGTGAGCGTCGAGACGACGTCCACCATCGACGCCGCCAGCGCGCAGCCCCTTCACGACTTCATCGACAACCTGCCGACCCCCGCGGGCGGCACCAACTGGGACGAAGCGCTCGACCAGGTCGAGAGCGGGTTCGACGCGGTCGTCTTCGTGACCGACGGGGTGCCCTCCGCTTCGAGAATCCGCTCCAACAACTTCAACTTGAGCCTCTTCACCGATACCGAGCAGGCGATCTTCTCCGCCAACGCGATCAAGGCCGGTGGGACGAGGATCGTGGGCATCGGCGCCGGGCTGGCCGGGGGCGAGGACAACCTCAGGGCCATCTCCGGACCTACAGAGAACCAGGACTACTACCTGAGCTCGACCACGGACTTCGGGGACACCCTCAGGGGGCTGGCCGCCGGCACCTGCGACAACCAGCTCACGATCACCAAGCAGATCCAGGATTCCAGCGGCGCCCTGATCGACCCGGTCCCCGCCGACGCCAACGGGTGGACCTTCGCCAACACGATCTCGGGCGGCAGCACGATCGCTCCGACAGCCACCACCGGGGTGGTCAATGGCGCCAATGGCGTCGCAGCGGCCGCGGTGGCCGTGCCGGCCGATGCCACGCCGACGCTGACCGTGACCGAGACGCTCGAGCCCGGATACACGCTCGTCGGCGCGCAATGCACCGTCGGGGGTGCCGAGGTTGCCACGAGTGTGAGCGGCGCCACGGCGACGTTCACGGGCGCAGCCGCGCTGCCGATGGCGTGCACGTTCACCAACAGACAGCTGCCGCCGGCGCCGCCGGAGCCGACGGTGACGAAGACCGTGACGTCCAACGCACAGAACGCCGATGGCACCTGGACCATCGTCTACGACGTCGCCGTGACGAACCCGGATGAGTTGCGCCCGATCTCCGCCTTCAGGTTGACCGACATGCTGGACTTCGGCGACAACATCGACGTCAACCAGGCCGCCGTCGAAGGGCCGGGCGCCAGCACCTCGTGGAACGGCGCGACCGACACGACCATCGTCAGCGGCGCGCCGCTGGCCGCCGGTGCGACTGTGCACTACTTCGTAACGGTGAACGCCACCGTCCAGGCCGATGCGACCCCCGATGACCGACGATGCGCGACGGGGGGAGGGTTCCTCAACAGGGCTCGGGTCGCACTGTCGACGACGGCCACGGCGGGCGCAGCGCCGCGAGCACTCGCGGCAGCCGCCTGTGCCGAACCGGCTTCGCCGACGGTCACCAAGAGGGTGGCGTCCGTGGTCGCCGGTTCCACGCCGGGTCAATGGGTCGTGACCTATGAGGTGTCCGCCGTCAACGGCACCGGCACCCAGGTCTCCTACTCGCTGGACGATCCGCTCGGATTCCCCGCCGGGGTCACCGTCACGTCGACGTCGGCCAGCTGGGTGCACTCGGCCCTCGACGGAAGCGCGCCGACGGCCTCCGAGCCGGTACCCGGCTGGACCGGTACCGGTTCCGGCACGCCACTGGTCTCCGGCCAGCTGCTCGCCGCCCAGTCCAAGGACACCTACACGATCGTCGTCCACGCGACCGTCACGAGCGGCCTCGCACCAGACGCCGCCGCGTGCGCCGCGGCCGGACCGGGACACGGCTACTTCAACGCCGCCGTCTTGACGTCCGGCTCCGACCGGTTCGACGCACAGGCGTGCGCTCCGATCACCCCCCTGCCGGGCCCGGCTCCCTCACCGACGCCTCCGAGCTCACCAAGCGACCCGTCGACCCCAACCACGTCAGGGACGCTGCCGTTCACCGGGCTGGCGCTGAAGCACGAGGTCCTGTTCGGAGCTGCGTTGTGCGCCATCGGTACTGCGCTCGTTCTCGTTTCGAGGCGGAGGCGGACGAGGCGGGGACTGTCCCACGGCGTGTAGCCGGGCGTGATCCGAGGGTCCTGAACGACCGGCGTTTCTGGACGATCTGGTCCGCTGTTCGGACCCCAACGTCCACAAAGCGGCAGGGCCTTCCCTCCGACTATGCGGCGGAGCGCTCCAGGATGTGGACGCCGCAGGCGCTGCCGAGGCCGATGACGTGGGCCAGGCCAACCTTGGCGTCGGGGATCTGGCGGTCACCGGCCTCACCCCGCAGGTGGTGGCAGATCTCCCAGATGTTGGCGATGCCGGTGGCGGCGATCGGATGGCCCTTCGACTCCAGCCCGCCCGACACGTTCACCGGGGTCCTGCCGTCGCGCCAGGTGGCCCCGGACTCGAAGAAGTCAGCGGCGCCGCCCTCCTCGCAGAGGCCGAGGTTGTCGTAGTGGACGAGCTCGGCGGTGGCGAAGCAGTCGTGCAGCTCGACGAGGTCGAGGTCCTCCGGACCGATGCCGGCCTGCTCGTAGGCCTGCTTGGCGGCCTGCTTCGTCAGCGTGTTGACGTCGGGGAGGATCTGGCAAGCCTCCTGCCACGGGTCGCTGGTGAGGATCGAGGCGGACACCTTGACGGCCCGACGCTGCTGCTCGAGCGACAGCGTCTTGAGCTTCGAGTCGCTCACCACCACCGCAGCCGCAGCGCCGTCGCAGTTCGCGGAGCACATCGGCCGGGTGTTCGGGAAGGCGATCATGATGTCGTTCTTGATCTCGTCGAGCGACATCTTCTTCGTGTAGGCCGCCAGCGGGTTCAGCGTCGAGTGGGCATGGTTCTTCTCGCTGATGCGCGCGAAGAGGTCGAAGCTGGCGCCGCCGTACTTGTGGCCGTACTCCATGCCGACCTGCGCGAACACGCCGGGCATGGTCTCGGTGCCGATGCGCCCGTCGACCGACGCGACCGCGCCGTAGCGGCCGTGCGGGGTCCACGTGTCATCGTCGGACTTGCGGCTGCCACCGGCGAGCAGACCGGCGCCGGCCAGCTTCTCGACGCCGACGGCGAGGCCCATGTCGCACTCCCCCGCCTTGACCGCCATGATCGCCGTGCGGAGCGCGGTGGCCCCGGTGGCACAGGCGTTGGCGACGTTGTACACAGGGATGCCGGTCTGACCGATCTGCTTCTGCAGCTGCTGGCCGATGCCCGCGCCGGCGGACATCAGGTTGCCGGCGGCGAGGATGCCCATGTCCTGGATCGTCACACCGGCGTCGGCGAGCGCGGCGAGCGCTGCCTCAGAGGCGAGGTCGATCGTGTCCTTGTCCGGGTGCTTCCCGAACTTGGTCATCTTGATCCCGAGGATCCACACGTCTTCTGCCATGTCAGGCCACCTCCAGGGGCTCGAAGCCGAAGCCGATGGCCTCGGTGCCGGCCGAATCGGTTCCGATGGGGAAGGTCGTGAGCCGGACCTTCATGCCCAGCTGCACGTGCTCGGGGTCGGGCTCGATGTTGACGACGTTGCCCCGCACGGAGGTGCCGCCGCAGTCGACGAGACCGGCCACGAAGGGGACGGGCACGCCGGGTGCAGCGAACGCAACGATCGTGAAGGACCGCAGCTCACCCTCGGTCGGGACGTCGACGGACCGGAACCCCTCGCTGCTGCCGCAGGCGGCACACGCGTTGCGGCGGTCGAAGAACCGGGCGCCGCACGTCGTGCACTCGTTGGCCACGAGGTGGGGTCGGTCGTCGAGCACGAGGTAGTCGACGAGTGGAACACGTTCTGCCATGGGCGGCACCCTAGCGCCGTCCGAGAAGAGTGTTCTCTTCGCCTTCGACGGGACCGACGGCTCCTCGACCAGTGTGATGGCGGCCTGAGCCGTTGTCCGTGGCGCCGAGGACGGGTGCGGCGATCCGCACACCCAGCTGCTCCGATGGCCCACGCATCTGCGGGCGGCGGGCGCGCTCGGTACGCTGCAAACCTGACCGGTCGGTCAAGACCGGCGGCCGAGCAACGCCGCCGACGAGAGAGCCGCAGAAGGGGACGCTGTACCACCATGTCGATCGCCATCACCGATGACCACCGAGCCCTGGCCGACACGGCCTCGGACTTCCTCGCCAAGCACAACGCCCGCGGCGCCGCCCGCGACCTCCTGGAGCGCACCGACGAGCCGTTGCCCGACCTGTGGGGCGATCTCGTCGCGCTGGGATGGACCGGCCTGCACGTGCCCGAGGCGTACGGCGGGTCCGGCTACGGGCTACCGGAGCTGGTCATCGTCGCCGAAGAGCTCGGCCGAGCCGTGACGCCGGGTCCGTTCGTGCCGACGGTGGTCGCCAGCGCGGTCATCGCCGACGTCGGCGCCGACGAGCAGAAGCAGCGGTGGCTGCCCGGCCTCACCGACGGCTCGACACGCGCCGCGGTCGCGATCGCCGGCGACGTGACCGTGAGCGGCGGCAAGGCCTCCGGCTCGGCGGTCGTCCTCGCCGGCGGCACACCCGAGCTCGTGCTCGCGGTGGCCGGTGAGGATGTCGTGGTCGCCGACGTGTCCGACCCCGGCGTCACGCTGGTCACGCCGACGAACCTCGATCCGACCCGCCGTTCGTCGCGCCTCACGCTCGACGGCGCCGCAGTCGAGGTCCTCGCCGGCGGCGCATCGGCGCTCGTCGACCTGGCCCGCACGATCGTCGCGGCCGAGGCTGTCGGCGTCGCCCGCGAGTGCACCGAGATGGGGGCGGAGTACGCCAAGCAGCGCCTGCAGTTCGGCCGGCCGATCGCGATGTACCAGGCCGTCAAGCACCACTGCGCCAACATGCTCGTGGCCACCGAGCTGGCCACCGCCGCCGTGTGGGATGCCGCTCGGGCCGCGGAGACGGGCGGCGACCAGCTGCACCTCACCGCGGCGATCGCCGCCACGCTCGCGGCCCAGGCCGCGGACCTCGCCGCCAACCTCAACATCCAGGTCCACGGCGGCATCGGGTTCACGTACGAGCACGACGCGCACCTCTACCTGCGTCGGGCCACGGCGATCGAGGCCTTCCTCGACCCCGAGACAGCAGCCAAGGACGTCACCGACCTGACCCGGCAGGGCGTCATCCGGACCAAGTCCGTCGAGCTGCCGCCCGAGGCCGAGGCGTTCCGTGACGAGGTGCGGGCCTTCGCGTCGGGGGTCAAGGACCTCGACGCCGACGCCCAGCGGACCGAGATGATCGAGTCGGGCTACGTCATGCCGCACTGGCCCAAGCCGTGGGGTCGCGACGCGAGCGCGGTCGAGCAGCTCGTGATCGAGCAGGAGTTCGCCGCCGCCGGCATCAAGCGCCCCGCCTACGGCATCACCGGCTGGGTGATCCTCACGCTCATCCAGCACGCCACCGACGACCAGGTCGCCCGATGGGTGCGCCCGGCGCTGGACCAGGACGTCATCTGGTGCCAGCTCTTCAGCGAGCCCGACGCCGGCTCCGACGCGGCGGGCATCAAGACCCGTGGCACCCGTGTCGACGGCGGCTGGAAGATCAGCGGGCAGAAGGTGTGGACTTCCGGGGCCCATCTCGCCAAGCAGGGCTTCGCCACCATCCGCACCGATCCCGACGTGCCCAAGCACCAGGGCATCACCACCGTGGTGATCGACATGGAGGCCGAGGGCGTGGAGGTCCGGCCGATCAAGATGCCCACCGGCGAGTCCGGGTTCAATGAGGTGTTCTTCAACGACGTCTTCGTCCCCGACGACGACGTCGTCGGCCCCGTCGACGGCGGCTGGACCGTCGCCCGGGCGACGCTCGGCAACGAGAGCGTCAGCATCGGTGGCGGCGACGGCGGCATGGCCATCCCCGGCGAGATGATGATCGCCCCGCTCGACGCTGCGCCCGACCGCCTCGCCGGCGGCGCCGGCCGGGTCGGCCGCTACATCGCCAACAGCCAAGCGGTCGGCCTGCTCAACCTGCGCAGCGCCCACCGCGCCATCCAGGGCAGCGAGCCCGGCCCGGAGGGCGCCGTGACCAAGCTCGTGCTCTCCGAGAACGGCCACGAGGCGGCGGCGATCATGTCCGAGCTGAGCGGTGCCGACGGCGCCTTCCTCGACGGGCCCAGCGCCGTGGGCGGCACGCTCGTGCTGATGCACCGGGCCATGTCCATCGCCGGCGGCACGTCCGAGATCAAGCGCAACCAGATCGGCGAGCGCATCCTCGGACTCCCCCGCGATCCGCTCATCAAGTAGTCGGGAACCCGCGCGGCCCGGCCCGTACGCGGGTCGGGCCGCGACGCGTCCGTTGTGGGACGCGGGCGGTCGAGAGGCCGACGCGTGCCCCGAGGGGCCCGGAGGACCCCCGTGTACATTCCGGGTCGATGGCGCCGCGCTCGGACAGGTCCCGGTCCCGTGGCCGCGGCCTTCGGGACACCTCCGCCGACGGCAAGCTCGCGTCCCGGGTCGCGGACCGCATCGTCGACGACGTGATCGTCGCCGACTGGCCCGTCGGCGAGGTCCTCGGCTCCGAGCCCGAGCTGCTCGAGCGCTACGGCGTGAGCCGGGCGGTCTTCCGGGAGGCGGTCCGCCTGCTCGAGCACCTGCAGGTGGTGCGCATGCGGCGCGGGCCGGGCGGTGGCCTGATGGTGCTGCCGGCATCGGTCGACTCGGT
>Ga0190271_10003082_pt1 | contig 10351 bp, 12 predicted proteins | sample Popmic356T_FD_133747 | JGI IMG/M metagenome (GOLD analysis project Ga0190271, IMG submission 133747) | Populus adjacent soil microbial communities from riparian zone of Weber River, Utah, USA - 356 T | ecosystem: Environmental > Terrestrial > Soil > Riparian zone | place: USA: Utah | collected... | reverse complement strand
GCGATCTCGGCCGGCTTGCCGTGGAAACGAACATACTCCTCCCGATAGTCACGGACCTTGCTCATCGTTCACCTCCCATCGGTGCAGGAACAGCGGCGTGCCCTCGCCTGCCCAGGCGCCGAGCGTGTTGAAGTCGAGGAACTCACGCGCATCCCCCTCGTCCATGCCGTCCCGGCGCATCAGGATCTCGATGCACTTCTCGATGTCGTAGACGGCTAGCCCCGGCTGGCCACAGCGCACGGCGACGCCGACCAGCGCCTCCTCGAAGCCGGTGGCCAGCAGGGCAACCTCGTTGAACTCCGCCACCCACTCGCCGACGTGGCTCACTGTGGCGTCACCGTCGGCAGGTCCATGCCCGTCTCCACCCCGACCAGGTCTAGCAACAGCAGCACTGCCACCAGGGAGATAACCACCACCAGCACCACCTTGATCATGCGTTTCGGCGGTTCGGGAATGAACTCGTTCACGACGTAGTTGGCGATGGCGTAGAGCAAGCCAAGGATCAGCAGGTAGATGATCAAATTGACGAGGGCGGGGATCATGACGATCGTTCCTTAGTTGCAGATCGGAGCCGAAGCAGGCCCGACCATGTCCTCTGTGGGTATGTTGGGTGACCGGCCCTTGTTAAGAATCGCGCCGGGAATGTAGGAGAAGGTCGCCGTGGTCGGGCTTGTTGGCGTGTGCAAGACGGTCTTGCCGGCGATGAAATTTAACCAGGCGTTCTGGCTGGTGTCCTCGCTCGACGGGATCTCCAGATACATGCCGCCGGTCGGGTCGACTTCCATGTTGAAGTAGGACTGCTCGCCTTCCTGCCTGAGCGAGTAGCTCTCCAGGTAATAGCCACTGGCGCGACCGCGCCAGCCGCTGGCTTCGCTCGACGTCAGGTTCGCCGGCTTGATCACGGTCGAGGTGGCGTTGTCGAAGACGATGACGCCGCCGTCGGTCAGCTTGTCGCGCGCCTCTTCCAGACACTCCGAGCGGCACCGCCCGTCAATTACGATCAGGTCGAACGAAAAGGGAAAGCGACGGATGGACTCCACGTAGCCGTCAAACGAATGCTCTCGCCAACCGCTTCGGCCGGAGCGGCATCGCGCACTTGCATTGGGCAGCGGCACCGGCGGCACGGCCAGGATCTCGACGTTATCGTGCATCGCACACAGGGCACGGGTGCGTTCCGCCCACTCAACGTCATGCTCGACGCTGTAGACCGCACGACAACGGCGGGAAAGCCACAGCGTGCTGGCGCCGGAGCCGTACTCGAAGGCCACCATGTCGCTGCCCCGTCGCTGGAGAATGGCGTCGACGTGATCGATGGCCCCGAATGTCCACCACGGCAGATCCAGATGCGCCAGATCTTCGGCATCGTAGATGGAGAACAGGCTGCGCAGGTAGAGAGACGTCCTGGACGCGCGATTCCGTTCCAGATGGCCCAGCAGCCCCGTAGAACGGGCCACGGATCCAACGGCTCTGACTGCCGAGACATAGGCGGTCCGTGCAGCCCGCATATCACTAACCCGGCGCCGCAGCCGGCGCTGCATGACCCCTGCCCAGCAGGTAAGCAAGTCCCGCGAAGAATGCATCCCCGAGCGTGCTGACAAACCGCATTCCCAATCCCAACGCCAGCGCGACGGCCTCTGCGCCGTGAGGATTCATCGACAACAGGAGGACCAGAACGGTCTCGCGCACGCCGAGCCCGCCGGGCGCCCCGGGGACGACGAAGCCGGCCACCCAAGCCAGCAAATAAGCGATGACCAGCATCGCCCAAGGTGGCGCGGTGGAAACATTGGGAAGCGCGCTTACGAAGACAACCACCATGATGGCGTTGAGGACGAAGAATCCCGTGACCAGGCTCAGCACGACCAGGAAAGCCTTTGGGGGGATGCCAAAGAGCCGACTGGGCAGTTTCGTCCTGAAGAGGATGACGCTCGCAATCCCTGCGGCAATCGGCACGGCGACCACAGCAAGGCGCCAATGAGAGCCGAGCGAACTTCCGTCGCCCAGGACCATACGCGCCGCCGCAACGCCGCTCGAACTGAGCGCCACGATGAGGATGACAAGACCGGCGCCGATCGGGAGCGCGGCAATCTCGAGCAGCGTTGCGCGCGCAACGGCGGCGTGGCTCCAGCCCACGCGCGCGCCGAGGATCTGACGCCCGGCGAAGTGAAACACGTTCCCCGGAAGATATTTCGCGACGTTGGATACCGCGTACACATACGCCCCCGTTCGAAAATCCACCTTCGCCGGGGAATTCAGCCGCAAGGTATGGAACCAGGAACTGAAGACAACATATAACCCAAGCACATAGACCAGCGACAACCCGAGCGCCAGGAGGAGCAGGCGCGCGTCCACCAGCATCGCTGAAATGCTTCCCCACGAGGAGTGCAGGGCTAGAAACAGAAAGGCAACGGAAGCCGCAAGCACTGTTACGCCGACGGCCGCCTTCAGAAAGCGCAGCGCGCTCATCGCGGGGGCGATCCCACCCGGCTTGGAACCTCGTTTCGGGTATGTGCAGTCATGTCGCCCGGCTGCGTTCGATCGAATCCCACGAGCTCCCGAACCACATACTTGCTGCTTTCCGTCAACTGGGACGTCTGCAGCAATTCCGCAATAAGGCCAACCCCGAACAATTGGGTGGCAGTCGTCACCATGAGGATCCCCAGGAAGAACAGCGGACGATTGCCAATGGGCCCCGAGCCCATGAACCACAGTGTCACGAGGTAAAGCAACATGCACAGGCCGGCGAACCCCAAGAGCAAAGCGACGCCGCCAAAGAAGTGCAGTGGTCGCGCCTGATAGCGCGTCAGCAGCACCACGGTGACGATATCGAACAAACCCTTGATGAGGCGCGTGAAGCCGTACTTCGAGGCACCGAATCGTCTCGGGTTGTGGTTGACGGATATTTCCTTGACGGAGAACCCCAGCGCGTGCAGCAGCGCCGGCGTGAATCGATGCAGTTCGCCATACAGGTTAAGTGCCCGTGTGGCCGCTCGCGTGTACGCCTTGAACCCGCAATTTATGTCGTGCAGCTCGAGCGCGAACGCCTTCCGAATGAGGTAATTGAAGAGCTTGGAAGGCAACGTCTTGGAAATGGGGTCGTTCCGGACCTGCTTCCATCCACTGACAACGTCGTACCCCGCATCGATCTCCTCCAGGAAGCGCGGGAGTTCCTTCGGGTCATCCTGCAAATCGGCATCCATCGAGATCACGACAGTGCCGCGACTGTGTGCAAATCCGGCGGAAAGCGCAGCAGCCTTCCCGAAATTGCGCATGAAGTTGACCAACCGGATGCGCGAATCCCGCGCGCACATGCGGCGAACGATGTGCGCGCCGTCGTCGGTGCTGCCGTCGTTGATGAAAATGATCTCGTAGTCGATCGGCTGCCCACCGATCGCGAGCTCGATCTGGCGCGCGAGTTCCTCGAGGCTCTCGCTCTCGTTCAAGAATGGAATGACGATTGAAACAGTCCGATCCGGCTGTGCAATGCTTTGCATGGATGTCGAGACCCCTGCCTGATGCCTAACCGGACGCTGCTACCGCGGGGCGTCCTTCAAGCCACGATGTCGATCGACCGGCATCGCTCTGCTCCTCGAGATCGAGTGCGCCTATCGCCCTCCCACCCGACGCCGATGCTAGGCGATCAAGGGAGGCGGCACAACGGAGGGTCCTATGACCGTGCGCAACGAAGTGCAGTTGTAAGAGTTGCTCTATTCGGGCCCTGGAATGGGGCAGCGTGGCGGCAACGGTGCCTTCGGAGGGGCGTCGGATGGCCCATCCGCACATCTTGTCTACAACACTGCGCAGAATATGGCGTCGGGCGGGCGCTTTGAGCGAAGCAGGTCGTGCCCCGACTTGCGCGCGCCCTCGTAGCTTTAGTTGCCATCGACCCGGACCGCGTCGTCTATCCCATGCCGCTTTAGCGTGCTGGAAAAGCCCTGCTCGCGAGCGACGCTGGTCGACGTGTCCGAATGGACCGCCACATAGCCGAGTCGTTTGTGTCCGGCCAGGGCGCGCACGCGACACGCGCACTGCCCGGAACACCGCGATTTGCCTGCGTGGCTGGCTCTGATGCAGCACTACCGCTTACCGGCACGCCTGCTTGATTGGACCGACCGTCCGTTCGTCGGCTTACTGCTTTCGCTCCATGCAAATCTGTGGATGCTCTTCCAGGGAGCCGCATTCACAATCCAGTAGGCCATCACTCGAGCCGGATGTTCGCCGCCTTCACGACCGCGCCGTACTTCGCGAGGTCGGTCTTCATCTGCTCGCCGAACTGCTCGGGGGTGCCCGGCGTGGCCGCTATGCCCAGCGCGGCGAGCTTCTCCGCGATCTCCGGCGAGGCGAGCAGCGCGGCGAGCTCGCGATTGAGGCGTTCGATCACCGGCCGCGGCGTCTTCGCCGGCGCGAGGATGCCTACCCAGGAGTTGACTTCGAAGTCGGGTACGCCCGACTCGATGAAGGTCGGCACGTCGGGTAGCGAGGACGCGCGCTGCCGGCTGGACACGGCAACCGGCGCGAGCTTGCCGGACTTGACGTGGCCGACCGCGCCTGCCACCGCGGTGAAGACGAGCGGGATGTTTCCGCCAATGGCGTCGGTGATCGCCGGCCCGCCGCCCTTGTAGGGGACGTGAACGAGCTTCGCGCCGGTACGCTGGGCGAAGAGCTCGCCGGCCAGGTGCGGCGAGCCGCCCACGCCCGACGTTCCGTAGGACAGCCCCTTCGGGTCCTTCTTCGACAGCTCCACGATCTCCTTCACCGTCTTCGCGGCGAAACCCGGATACGCGACGAGGATCAGCGTCGCGTCGCCGATCTTGCCGACCGGCGCGAAGTCTTTCAGCGTGTCGAAGGGCACGCTCGGGAAGACGTGCGGGTTGATGACCATCGTGCCGTCGAACGCGAGCAGCAGCGTGTAGCCGTCCGGTGCGGCGGCCGCCGCCTGTTGCGTCCCGGTGTTGCCCGACGCACCTGGTTTGTTCTCGACGAACACCTGCTGCCCGAGCCGGCGGGACAACCCGTCGGCGATCAGCCGACCGCTGGTGTCGGTGACACCGCCGGTCGCGAACGGCACGACCAGGCGGATCGGCTTGTCGGGATACCCTCCCTGCGCGGCGGCGCCGAAGGCGATGCACGAGGCGGCAAGGGCGACGGCTAAGCGGAAGATCATCGATGCTCCTTCAGGGTGAGGCGTGGTCGCGCTCGAAGGCCCACACGTCGTCGAAACCCATCAGGGACGTCAGCGCGGCGAAATCGTACATCGGAACCGCACTGCCGGCAGTCGAGCCGGTTGCCTTGAGCTGGCCGTACACGCCGGCCATCGCGTGCAGTGCGGCGAGCAGCGCCGACACCGGGAAGATCGCGAGCCCGTAGCCGATAGACGCCAGGTCATCGCGCGCGAGCACTGGCGTGCGGCCGCGCTCGACCATGTTCGCGACCAGCGGCAGGTCGAACGCACGGCCGATCCGGCGCATCTCCTCCTCGGACTCTGGCGACTCGATGAACAGCACGTCGGCGCCGGCGCGCGCATAGGCTTCGCCGCGCCGCAGCGCCTCGTCGAGCCCGAGGCTCGTGCGAGCGTCGGTGCGCGCGACGATCATAAAGTCGGTGGAGCTGCGCGCCTTAACTGCGACGCGGATCTTCGCCACCATGTCGTCGGCGGGAATCACCACGCGGCCCGGCGTATGCCCGCACTTCTTCGGGAACGCCTGGTCCTCGAGCTGGATCGCGGAAGCGCCGGCCGCTTCGTAGCCGCGCACCGTATGGCGAACGTTGAGAAGCCCGCCGTAGCCGGTGTCGCCGTCGGCGATGAGGGGCGCCTGCGCCTGCGCGGCCATCGTGCGCACGCGCTCGACCATGTCACTGTAGGTCGCGAGGCCCGCGTCGGGCAGGCCGAGATGCGAGGCTACGGTGCCGAAGCCGGTCATGTACAGCGCCTCGAAGCCGAAGGTGTTCGCGAGCCTGAGCGATACGAGGTCGAAGACGCCGGGCGCGACGACGAGCGACGATTGCGCGAGGCGTTGGCGGAGCACGGCCGCCTAGCCCCGCGACGATTCGGCGTTGGCTTCGCGTAGGCGGCGAAACCCGACCCCGAACCGGAAGGGTCCCCACATGTGCCGTTCTGCCCTCACCCTGAACCGAGGTTCAAGGTGGTCACCGAGCCGGAACCGTCAGGCGCTTCCACGCGGGAACGCACACAGGTTCACTTGCGGACTCAAGGCGACCTCGCCGTTAGGCATTGGTTCAGAGAGTGCTAGGGCAGTTATCGAACACCGCAGGGGATTGATCGGTGCAGCGCGCATTGCACCAGACACCACGAACGTCAGAACAGCTTGTCCTGATGGTCGAGCGCCTGGTCGATCGATTGCTGCATCCGGCGGATTCTACGCTGCGCATCGGGAGCGTCAACGCTGCCCGCACCCTCCGCCGACCCGGAGGCCTTGAACGCACCGCGTTCGCGCAACAGGTCGTGCGCGATGTTGAGCGCGGCCATGACCGCGATGCGGTCGATGCCGCTGACGCGGCCGGTGTCGCGGATCTCGCGCATGCGGGTGTCGAGGTGGGCGACCGCGCGCAACAGCTCCTCGCGCTCCTCGGCCCTGCACGCGATGCGGTACTCGCGGCCGAGGATCATCACGTCGAGCTGCGTCGCGGCGCCGTCGGGCTCGATCATGGACACATCATGGGCACATGCTACCCGCCGCCCGCGGGCATGCGCTCGAGCAGCGCGTCGAGGCGCGCGGAGGCCGACTCGATGCGCTCGGCGAGCGCCTGGTTGCGCTCCTGTGCGGCGGCGAGGTCGCGCTGCAGCGATGCGTTGGCGTCCCGTAGCGAGCCCGTGTAATCCACCAGCTGGGCGAGCCGGGCTTCGAGCGCGGACAGGTCGGCGTCCATCCCGAGACTATAGAAGCCTGCGCGCCCGACGGTCAACACGACCGTCCCGCCGGGCCGACCGCACGTCAGCCCCCCGCGATACCGGTGGCCAGCGCGGCGTAGCTCACCTCGACGATCTCGAGCTCCTCGGTGCCCGACGGCGTACGCAGGGTCACGGTGTCGCCCTCGCGGGCCTTGAGGAGCGCGCGCGCCATCGGCGAGATCCACGAGATGTAGCCGCGTGCCGTGTCGGTCTCGTCGATGCCGACGATCGAGACCCTGCGCGATGCGCCATCGGCGCCGCGAACTGCCACGGTCGCGCCGAAGTACACGCGGTCGGCCGCATCCTCGTCGCGCGGGGCGGCGGGATCCACGACCTCGGCGAGGTCGAGCCGGCGCACCAGAAAGCGGATGCGGCGGTCGATCTCGCGCAGCCGCTTCTTGCCGTAGATGTAGTCACCGTTCTCCGAGCGGTCGCCATTTCCCGCCGCCCACGACACGGTGGCGACGAGCGCGGGCCGCTCCCTGCCCACGAGCTCGTCCAGCTCCTGCTTGAGGCGTGCGAACCCCCCCGGCGTCATGTAGTTGCGGGTGCCCGCCGGCAGCGGCGAGGCTTCGACGTCGTCGTCCTCGTCCTGGTCGGCGTCGGTTTCGCGCGTGAAAGCCTTGCTCATCGTGGTCGCGCCGGGCGGATCGGCCACCCCATTCTACGACCGACGCGATGCCGTCACTAACCCCTGGTGCAATCAGGGATCGGGGTGCGCGTTCAAGTCACTCGCCAGCGCGAGCTCGGCGAAGGCGTATCTGCCGCCGCCAGGCCCGTCCCCGACCTCCACCCGATGCACCTGCCGAACGAACGCCGGGATCGCCTCGCGAAATCCCGGCGCATCGACCACCAGGCTGTGGAACTCGCCCCGCTCGCCGCACGCGTCCACCGTCGCCGGCAGATCGGCGATGAACGAGCGATCGTAGCGACGGCCGCAGAAGCTCGCCGGCAGGTACGCCTCGTTGACCGCGACGCAGATTGCATCGATGCCGCGGTGCAGGACCTCGTCGACGACCCGCAGACGGTCCCATTGCCAGAGCGGCAGCACGGCCTCGAGGCCCGCCTCGGCGCACACTCGCTCTTCCCATGCGCGGTGATCGTCGAGGTCGATGTCGCCGAACACGACCTGGGTGATCCCGCTCGAGTGCAGCCCGCGCAGCGTGGTCACGAACTCGCGCTCGTAGTCGCTCCACCCCGCGCGCGGCAAGCGAAGCTCGACGCCGAGCGAGCGGGCCTGCGCCTCGATCAACCGGGGATGCTGTCCGTGCGAGCGCGTCCGCTCGCCATGCTCGTCCAGCATGCACACGAGGCAGGCGACATCGAGACCGCGCTCGCGCACGAGTTCAAGGGCGAGGCAGCTGTCCTTGCCGCCGCTCCACGACACCGCGACCTTGCCGGTCACGATCCGCCCTTCCCGGGACGGCGGGCGCGACGCGCGCGTTCGAGCGCCTCGCACAGCACCGCCACGCCCTCGACGAAGCGCGGTCCCGGTCGATGCATGAGATCCGCGTCCACGGTCACCAGCTGTCCTCGAGCCACTGCCGGCAATTCAGGCCAACGCTGCCAGGCGTCGAGCCATGCCGGCCGGACGCCACCCGTCGCGCCGGCCACGATCAGCTCCGGCTGCGCAGCCACCACACGCTCCACGTCGACTTCGGGCGCGGGCAGCGACAGCGCCCCGAACACATTGCGTCCCCCGCACAGGGCGATCGCCTGCGTCACGAGGTGGTCGCCGCCCAGCGTGAACATCGGCTTGCCCGAGATCTGGTAGAAGACCAGCACCGGCGGGTCCGGCGGACGCCGCCGGGTCAGGTCCCTCATGCGCTCGCGGAAGTCGCGCGCCGCGCGCGCGGCGACGTCCTGCGTGCCGGCGAGCTCGCCGACACGCTCGATCAACCCGGCGATGTCATCCGGTGCGCGGGGCAAGGTCATCATCACCGGGATGCCGAACGCGCGCAGGCGCTGCTCCTGTGCCGGGGCAGTCCACGGCCAGGTGACGACCAGATCCGGCTTCAGCGCCACGATCGCCTCGACGTCGATCTGGCCGGCCGCGCCGATCACCGGCAGCGCACGCGCGGCAGGCGGATGATCCGAATGCGCGAGCACGCCGACCAACCGATCCCCCGCGCCAGCAGCAAACACCAGCTCGGTGGCATGCGGCGCCAGGCTCACGATGCGCCGCGCCGGCTGCGCGAGGACGATCTCGGTACCGGCGTCGTCGCGCACCCGAACCTCGGCGGGCGCAGGTTGAGCCAGGGTGCCGCACGCGAGCGCGGCGAGGAGAAACCGTCGCGACATTACGGTTGCCATCGAATCCCGGCGAACCACTGTGCCCCCCCGGTCGAGTAGCCGTAAGCGAGCTGGTAGTCGCGGTCGGTGATGTTGTCGCCACGTGCGAACAATGTCACGCCATGCTCCAATGTCCACTCGGCGGTGAGGTTGAAGATCGCATACCCGCCCAGGCGGACGGTGTTTTCGGCATCGTTGTAACGGTGCGACGAGGCCACCATCTCCGCGCCCAGCCGCACCGGCCCGAAGCGTTGCGCCACCACCAGCGCGCCGTGGTGCTTGGCCCGGCGCGGCAGGAGGTTGCCGGTGGTGTCGTCCTCCGGGTCCTGCAGGTCGACCGTTGCCCGAAACGAGGTGTCGCGCCAGCGCCCGTCGAAGGCGAGGCTGACGCCGGACAGCGTGGCCTTGTCGACGTTCTGCGGTGCGCACACGAACGCATCGAACTGAATGTCGCACTGGAACACGATGAGGTCGCTCAACCGATTGCGCCAGCCGGAGACGCGCGCCCCGGCATCAACCTCACCCAGGCGACCGGTCCAGCGAACGCCGGCCTCGACGTTGCGCGACTGCTCGGGCACCAGGTCCGGATTCGAGAAGTCGGGAAAATAAAGGTCGTTGAACGACGGCGGCTTGAACCCCGTTCCGTAGCTCGCGGTCACCCGCCAGCCGGGCGCGAAGCGCCATCCCCAGGCCGCAGTGCCTGTGGTCTCGCCGCCGTACTGGCTGGAGTTGTCGTGGCGAAGGTTGCCCTGCAGCGCGTGCGGCCCGAACTCGGCCTGCACGATCGCGGTGGCTGAATTGGTGTCGCGACGGGTCACCTCGAAGCCCGCGCTCTCGGCCAGGCGCTCCTCGCGCCGCTCGGCGGCGAGCGTCAGCAGGCCGAAGGGCAGGGTGACGTCGTTCTGCCAGGTGTACTGGCGCTGAGTGGTCTTGAAGGGCGAGTCGCCGAACGCGCTCTGCGATACCGAGTCGTCGCTCGAGCTGCCGACGACGAGCTTCGACAACCAGCCGTCGGTGATCCGGTTGCGGCTCCCCACCTGCCAGGTCTCGAGCGTGGTGATGGTGCGATCGTCGAAGTCGGGCCCGCCGTCGAACTGGGCATTGAGCCGGTTGCGCAGGTACTGGGCGAAAAGCTCCTGGCCCGGGGCCAGG
>Ga0190271_10003081_pt1 | contig 10353 bp, 12 predicted proteins | sample Popmic356T_FD_133747 | JGI IMG/M metagenome (GOLD analysis project Ga0190271, IMG submission 133747) | Populus adjacent soil microbial communities from riparian zone of Weber River, Utah, USA - 356 T | ecosystem: Environmental > Terrestrial > Soil > Riparian zone | place: USA: Utah | collected... | reverse complement strand
GAACGAGCCCCGCAGAGACCCGATGAACATGGTGGCATACGCCCCAGCCGGGCTGCTCGTCCTCTACGTCATCATTCGCCTCATGTTCTGAGGGCTACGGTTGGCCCTATGGACCGACCCGATCTCCTTCCCTTCACAGAGTCCGACGAGGCAAACCGGCTACTCGCCTCCGATGGGTTCGCCCTCCTCATGGGCATGCTGCTCGACCAGCAATTCCCCATGGAGCGGGCCTTCTACGGCCCACAGCTCCTGAAGGATCGTCTCGGTGGGGTGCTCACTCCGGAAAACGTCACCGCCACTCCCTTGGAGGAACTCGAGGTGGCCTTCCGCGGGCCACCAGCGATCCATCGCTATCCGGCGTCGATGGCGAAGCGGACGCAGGAGCTGGCGCGGGCCGTGATCGACGACTACGACGGGGTAGCGGAGAATCTGTGGGAGTCCGCCAACGACGGCTCGGAGCTGCTCAGCCGGCTTCGAGCACTTCCAGGTTTCGGTGCCGAGAAGTCGCGCATCTTCGTGGGGCTCCTCGGAAAGCGACTCGGCGTGCGTCCCGAAGGCTGGGAGGAGAAGGCGGCCGATTGGCCGTCGATCGCCGATGTGGCGAATTTCGAAGACGTGCTCGCCCTGCGCGAGAAGAAGAAGGCGATGAAGGCCGCCAAGCGGGCCTGAACGGCTCAACCGCCCGCCCGTTCCTGCCGATAGGGGGGATCAAGGGAACGGAAGGGTATCGATGCATCTGTCTGGCCAGCTTTCTGATTGGAGCATCAACGATCTGCTCCAGATCATGCAGGTCACAAAGAAGACCGGCTCACTCGACATCGAGGGCGAGCGCCGCGGGCGCGTCCATTTTCGTGAAGGGCGGGTCACGGGCGCCGAACTGACCGGTTTCGATGGTGCACATACCGGGTCGGATCGCGCCGGAGTCGCCGACATCCTGTATGTGCTCTCCTCGGTCGCCGAAGGTTCGTTTTCCGTAGGTGCCGCCGACGGGCCCGATGCCAAGGGTTGGACAGTCGAAGAAGTCCTCGTCGATGTCGAAGCGCTCCAAACCCTCGAGGGCGAGGTCACCGAGACCGGGTTGTTCGAGGCCAACGGCGTGAAGCTGATCCACGAGATCGCGGAGCCGGTGACCGTGGAGCCTGGTGACTGGCAGACATTCGTCAACCTGGTGCCGACGTTCAGTTTTGGCGCCGTGGAGGCGAAGTTTGGCCGCGGCACCGCGGTCCGCATGTTCCACACGCTGAATCGGATGGGGCTGGCCGAGACCGTCGCGACTCCCGAGGAGGAGGCCGAGTGGTTGGATCGCCTGGCTGAGGGCGTGGCTTCTAACGGCGTCTGGAATGGAGGCGAAATCGAGGCCGAAGCTGCGTCGACCGCCGAGACGGAGCCCGATGTCATCGATGAGGTGATCGAGCCCGAAACGGTCGACGAGTCCGAGGTCTCCGAGCCCGAGCCGGTTCCCGTCGCCGCATCCAAGCCAAGCCGGGCTCATGTCGAGCTCAAGGGCGTCTCCGCACCTGCGTCGACCACCTTGACCGATGGCGTGTACGACGAGATTCGCCGTCTTCGGAGCCGGGTCGGCGATAAGTAACGTCGGCGGGCATGTCTGCCCGTCCCGATTCCACGTCGGATCTCCCCCTGATCGTGGGGATCGCCGGCGGGTCGGGGTCAGGCAAGACGACCATCGCCGAATCTCTGGTTGAGCAACTGGACGGGAATGTCGCCCTCGTCCAACATGACGCCTACTACCGACACGCTCCGGAGCTGTCATTCGAGACGAGGTCTCAGGTCAACTACGACCACCCGGCGTCCCTCGAGACCGATTTGTTGGTGCACCACCTGGTCACGCTGCGATCCGGTGCGTCGGTGGAGAAGCCCTCTTACGACTTCGCCCGCCATCTTCGATCCGACGACGTGGTGGTGATCCATCCGGCCCCAGTGATCGTGGTCGAGGGCATCCTGGTGCTGGCGGAGCCCGGTCTGCGATCGGTTCTCGACGTGAAGGTCTTCGTCGACACCGATGCCGACATCCGTCTCGCCCGGCGCCTGGAAAGGGACATCGAAGAGCGGGGCCGGACAATGACCTCCGTCATCGCCCAGTACTTCAAGTCCGTGAGGCCAATGCATCTGGAGTTCGTAGAGCCCTCGAAGGGGTATGCGGACGTGGTCATCAGGGACGGCTTCACCCCCGAGGCGGTCGATGATGTGATCGAGATGATTCGGTCGCACCGAGGCCGGGATTTCGGCCCGGACGTATGATTTCTCGATGACTGCACATCCCACGGTCGCCATCATCGGGGTCGGCGCCATGGGCGAGGCTCTGAGGCGTGGCCTAGAGCGTGCCGGGTGGGCCCCACATGAGCTCTCACTTGCCGTGCGCAGGGAGGACAGGGCGTCCGAGCTCTCGACGCGCACGTCGTCGATTGTCACTCTCGACCCACAGGAAGCCATCGAGAGCCGGGATGTGATCGTGGTGGCCGTTAAGCCGCGGGATGTCGGCGGGGTGATCGAACGGATCTCCGACACCCTCGCCACCGATCAGATGGTCCTTTCGCTCGCCGCCGGAGTCACGACCAGGACCTACGAGGCCGCTCTCGGCGAGGTGGCGGTCGTGAGAGCCATGCCGAACACGCCGGCCCTGGTCGGGGAAGGCGTCACGGGGATCGCCCGGGGCGCCCATGCCGGCGAAGAGCATCTCAAGCTGGCCACAGAGGTCCTCGGGGCGGTGGGAGGGGTCAGGGTGATGGACGAATCCCTGCTAGATGCGGTGACGGCGGTATCCGGCACCGGGCCGGCCTATGTGTTCCTCTTGGCGGAGGCCCTCACCGAAGCTGCGGTCCGGGAGGGATTGCCCCGCGACATCGCCGAAGAATTCGTGCATCAGACCATCCGCGGCGCCGGACATCTACTCACCGATACCGACACGACACCGGCTGAGCTGCGCTCGCAGGTGACGTCGCCGGGAGGGACGACTGCGGCCGCGGTGCATGTGCTCGAGGAACGCGGATTCCGGGCCTTGGTCGAAGACGCCGTCCAGGCTGCGGCGAAGCGAGCAGCCGAGCTCGGGCAGCAGGATTGAGTGGCTTCTCCCGGGTGGTCATGGCCCTAACCGAGGCCGGGCCAGTGGAGCGAACAATCACCGGGACCGGGCCGGGAAAGGCCCTCGCCGGGAGATTCGTGGCCGGTGACACCTTGGACGAGGGTGTGGCGGCTGCTCGCAGGCTCAACGAGGCCGGCTTTCTCGTGTCTCTCGATCTTCTCGGGGAGGAGTGTCACGATAGAACCACGGCGATCGGCGCCCGCGGCGAGTATGTCGAGGGGCTGGATCGGATCGAATCCGAGTCCCTCGATGCCAACATCTCGATCAAGCTGACCCAGCTCGGGCTGGCCTTCGACGAGTCGTTGGCGATCGACCTGCTCGACAGCCTCGCCGATCGTGCGGCTGAGGTGGGCACCACCGTGACCATCGACATGGAGGACTCCCGCTACACGGAGGCGACGGTTCGCCTCTACGAGAACGCACAATCGGCATACGGCAATCTCGGGCTCGCTCTTCAGGCCTACTTGCGCCGGACGCCGTCCGACCTGAAGCGCCTCATGCCCTTGGGCGGGCACATCCGGCTCTGCAAAGGTGCATATGTCGAAGATGCGGACGTCGCCCTCACATCGGGGCGCGACGTGGATGAGGCTTTCGCCTCCCAACTGCGAGAACTGATGGCGTTCGAGGGAGTCCGTCCCGCGGTGGCCACTCACGACTCGGCGCTGGTCGACCTGACCCGTGAGTTGGCCGTCCCGCGGAATGAGCCGTTCGAGTTCCAGATGCTCTACGGGATCAGGACCGCCCTGCAACACGAATTGGCCGCAGCCGGGTTCCCGGTGAGGATCTATCTGCCTTTCGGCTCCAAGTGGTACCCGTATCTGACCCGCCGTCTCGCCGAACGGCCGTCCAATGTCTGGTTCTTCGTCCGATCCGTCTTCGGGGGCTGAACCCCCGGGCCCTGGGTTGAACCCAGGGTGCTGCACTTCGCTGAACGGTGGTGGGAACCCTGGGTTCGAGTTCAGGATCGACTCAGCCAATAGAGTGCCCCCATGGCCCTGACCGAGGAGCGGCAAGAGCAGACCGCACCTGAGAAGCGACGCCCGGACATATCCCAGGTTCTCGAAGGTCTCGGCATCCTCCTCGCCCTCGGCACCCTGGCCCTCGGAGTCCTGGGGACCATCCCCGAGCATCAGGTCTTCGAAGTAGGCCGTGAGGTGTTCGGCAACATCCCAGCCGCTCTCCAGGTGGTGTTCTACGTGTCCGTGGCCGGTTTCCTCTGGCTCATGCTTCATCTCTTCGCCCGCCGGGCCAAGGGTTGGTCGCTTGGGAGCCCGGAACGCCGCAGCGGGCTCTGGGGGGAGCGGGTCAGACGTCTCGGCGGCGGGCTCATGATGAAGACGCTGATGCGCGACCCCCGAGCCGGGCTAACCCATGCCGCGCTGTATTACGGGTTCCTTGTCCTGTTCCTGGGGACCGTGATACTCGAGATCGACCACATCCTCCCGTCGAATCTGGAGTTCCTCCACGGTGTCGTCTATCAGGGCTATTCCGCCGTCCTCGACCTCGCCTCCCTCGTTTTCCTCGGCGGGGTGGCGTTGTTCGCCATCAACCGCTATCTGGTGAGACCGGGCCGGATCAGGACCAAGACTCGCCCCGAGGACGCTCTGATCCTTTTCTTGCTGGCAATGATCGGCCTCACGGGTCTCCTGACCGAGTCGGCCCGGATCGCTCTGGCCGGCAGGCCCGACTTCGAGATGTGGTCGTTCGTCGGCTACCCGTTGTCGGCCCTTTTCGATCAGGGCTCGGCGGCCGGCGTGCACCAGGCATTCTGGATCGTCCACGTCGTTGCCTTCATCGGGTTCCTCGTCGTGGTGCCCGTCACCAAGCTCCGCCACATGTTCACGTCGCCGGCAAACATGTTCCTCTCTCCCGGGCCCCGGCCCAAGGGGGCGATGCGGGAGATGCCAAACCTCCTCGAGGCTGAGGACATCGAGACCATTGGGGCCTCGGTGGTCACCGATCTGACCTGGAAGCAGATCTTCGACACCGATGCCTGCACCATCTGCGGCCGCTGCACCTCGGTGTGCCCCGCCAACATCACAGGGAAGCCGCTCGACCCGCGCGAGATGGTGATCAAGACGGGTGAGGTCGCCGCTTCGGTGGCCGGGATCTCCCCGCCGGTCTCGTCGCTGGCAGTGCTCGACGGAGAGGGGCATCTCTTCGACCGGGTGCGGCCGGAGGAGGTGTTCGCCTGCGTGGCGTGCCGCGCCTGCGACGAGATCTGCCCGGTCAACATCGAGATCCTCGACCGCATCCTCGACATGCGCCGCTACCTGACACTCATGGAGTCCGAGTTCCCCAGCGAGCTGGGCCGGGCCTTCGTCTCCATGGAGAACCAGGCCAACCCCTGGGGCTTGAGCCGCCAGGCCCGAGCGGACTGGACGAAGGAGCTCGACTTCGAAGTCCCTGTGTTTGGCGAGAACGGCAAGGACACCGCTGACTACTTGTGGTTCGTGGGGTGTGCCGGCTCCTACGACGATCGCAACACCGCAGTGTCCGTGTCGCTGGCCCGCCTCCTTCATCGGGCTGGCATCGACTTCGCCATCCTCGGATCGAGGGAGGCCTGCACCGGAGACCCGGCCCGCCGTGCCGGAAACGAGCTCGTCTATCAACAGTTGGCTCTGGAGAACATCGCCACCTTCGAGGAGGTCGGGGTCACGCGAGTGATCACCCAGTGCGCCCATTGCTTCAACGCCATCGCCAACGAGTATCCCCAGCTTGGGGGCAGCTACGAGGTGGTCCACCACAGCCAATTGCTGGCCGAGCTCCTGACCCAGGGCCGGCTCGAAGCCCCGGTGCAGTCCAACGGAGCGCCCAAGAAGATCGTCTATCACGACCCGTGCTATCTCGGGAGGCACAACGACGTCTATCTCGCTCCGAGGGAGGTAGCGGGCGCCGGGGCGATGGAGCTGGTTGAGATGCCTCGACATGGCACCAGGGCTTTGTGTTGCGGCGCCGGAGGCGCGCGGTTCTGGATGGAGGAGCAGACAGGCAAGAAGATCAACATCGAACGGGCCGAAGAAGCGCTCGCTACCGGCGCCGACGAGATCGCGGTCGCCTGTCCGTTCTGCTTCGTCATGCTCGACGACGGAGTCAAGGAGCTTGGCCGGGACGACGTGAGGGTTCGGGACCTGGCCATGATCCTCGCCGACGGCCTCACCGTGAGCTCTCCTGAAAGTCAGTCCGTCGGGAGCGACTGATCCGACGGTCGGTCCTCGCCCTGCTGTTGATTGTGCTCCTGGCCGGGTGCACCTCTGACTCCGATGAGCCTTCGGCCACCGGCGCACCGGCGACCACAACGACCACGGCACCCGCGACGACCACGACGGTTCTGTCCAACGTGGCTGTCGAGGCCTTTCGCACCTGTCTGGCCGAAAGGGAGATAGTGATCGAAGAGATCCCGCTCGATGCCACCGGCCACCCGAGGCTCGACCTGGTGATGGCCACACTCGACTTCGGCGACCCGGCCACGGCGGAGGCGGTGTCGGTTTGCTCCGAGCATCTCGAGACGGGCGCGCTGGACCTCGGTGACGACGATGTCCTGCGCCAGGCGATCCTCGAGCAGCTCCAGGAGTTCAGCCAATGCATGGTGGATCTCGGGGTGGAGGATTTCCCCGATCCTGTGCCCGGCTTCACCGGTGTCGGTTCCCCATTCCCGGTCGCCGAGATCCCCTATTCCGATCCCGGGTTCGCCACGGCGGTGACCGCGTGCCGGGAGGCCCTCCTCGAGGCTCTGGCAGGTTCCACTGAGGAGTGAGTGGCCGGGATTTTGGCCTACGATCGCGGCCTGGTGATCTCCCACCCTGCACCCGTCATACACCCCGATACCGGCGAGGACCAGGACATCGACCGGCCCTGGCAGGTCATCGTGTGGAATGACCCGGTCAACACCATGTCTTACGTCGTTTACGTGCTGCGGAAGCTCTTCGGGTACGACGAGCCCAAGGCGACCGTGCTCATGCTCCAGGTGCATCACGAAGGGCGGGCCACAGTGTCCGACGGCCCGCGGGAGAAAGCCGAGGTCGACTGCTATCGGCTCCACGGGCACGGGCTGTGGGCGACTATGGAGCATTGATGCAGCGCCGGTTCAAGACGACCCGGGGTGGGATCGACGTCGATCTCACCGAAGATGAGAAGGTCTTCCTCACGGGTTTGCTAGATCTCCTCGCCGGAATCCCGGCTGCCGCCGACGAGCCTGCCTCTCGACGTCTCCGTGTGCCTGTCTACCTCGACGATCCGGAGTCGAACGAAGAGTGGTGGCGGCTGATGGAGGGCGAGCTCGCTGCGGCACGCAATGCCGATCGCCGGGTGTTCCAGAACGTCCTAACTGAGAGGGGCCGGCGGCATCTGAGCAATGAGGAAGCCGATGCCTTCCTCAGAGTGCTCAACGAGGGCAGGCTTGCTCTCGGCGCGCGCTTCGGCCTCGACGTCGAGGAGGACCACGATGAACTGCCTGAGGAGCAGCGCGACATCATGGACTATCTGGGCTGGCTCCTCGAAGACCTGACCTCGGAGTTGAGCCGCTCGCTTTGAGTCGGGCCGCTCGGACGCGTCACTCGGGCGGTGGAGTAGGTTCGATCGCTCGCCGTCGGCCGGGGCATCGGGAGGTCCCGAGAGGCGGGAGGTAACTATTGCTTGCAGACCCGATAGCCGAGTTGAGGAGCCCGTCCGGCTCGCTCATCTCGGTGTACCTGGGTCGACCCAGCCCCGGCGGGATGACCGCTCTGCTCACCGATCTGTTGCGCCCGGTCCGTGAGGCGGCGGAGAGCAAGGAGCGGTCGGTGCAAAAGTCGGTGCGGGTGGATGCCGAGCGCATCCACGATCACGCCGCCCAGTTGGAGGTCGATGCCGCTCCGGCGTATGCGATTTTCGCCTCCGATCTCGACGGCCTCTTCACCGTCGAGTCGCTGGCTCACCGGGTTCCGAACGTCTCGTCATTGGGTCCCCGCCCGTATCTGCGGCCACTGAGGGCGGCACCGAAGGCGCTGAGGGCTGGAGTAATCGTGGCCGATCGTTCCCAGGCTCGGGTTTTTGTCGTCTCCGGGACGCTCATCGACGAGGTTGGGCCGCCGCTCATCGCCGACATCGGGAAGCCCAACTACGGCGGGTTCTCGGGATACGAGGAACATGGTGTGAGGCTGAGGGCCGACGAGGTATCGACCAGGATGTGGCGGGAAGCCGGCGCCATCCTGCTCGAGAAACATCAGGAGCGACCCTTCGACTACCTGGCGATCGGGGGGCACGGCGAGATCGTCGAGGAGATCGGCAGGACCCTTCATCCCTACCTCGATCGGGTCGACCGGGCCACCTTCCACGCCGGCCCCCAGTCACTGTCGTTCCCGGCTTTACGTGTTGAACTGGCGTCGCGTGCCGACGACGTGAGACGCCGCAGGGAGTCTGCTCTGGCCGAACGGGTTGTTGATACGGCCCGGCGTGATGGCCTGGGTGTCCTCGGGCTCGCTCCGGTTCTCTCGGCGGGCAACGCCCAGGCCATCGACACGCTCGTAGTGGCAGGGGAGTTCGGGCGCCCGGGCTCCATCTGCAACTCGTGCGGGTTCCTTGCGCGCTCCGGAAACCGATGCCCGGTCTGTGGGTCGGCCATGTTCCAGGTCGACGACATCGTGGCCGCTGCCATGGAGGCCACGGTGGCGGCCGGCGGGCGGGCTCATCAGCTGGTGGTCTCCTCGCCGCTCGACGCTCACGGGGTCGGGGCACTCACACGCTTTCCCCAACCGCCCTAAGACCAGACCGAGAGCCGACCGGTACTCTGGGCCCTATGCGCGAGACGCTGGAACAGCGGCAGAACTGGGTGGGCCAGGGGAAGAAGGTGGCGAAGGCCACCGTGGTGAAGGCCTATGGGTCGGCGCCTAGGGGCCCGGGCTCGCTCATGCTGATCTCGTCCGATGGTGAGATGGAAGGGTCGGTGTCGGGAGGCTGTGTCGAGAACGACGTCGTGGTCCGCGCGTTGTCGGTTCTCGAGAACGGCGAGCCGGAGCTGGTCACATACGGCATCGCCGACGACGACGCTTTTGCGGTGGGTCTCGCCTGCGGCGGGACCATCCAGGTCTACATCGAACCGTGGTGACGTCACCCGTACTCGAAGCCACCCGAGCCCTGATCGATGAGGACGCATTCGGCATGGTGGTCACCGTCATCGCCGGTCCCGAGGCCAGGGCGAAAGCCGTGCTCGACCACTCCGGAGACATGATCGCCGGTTCTCTCCCCGAACGGTTGGCCGCATCGGCGCGGGTCGACGCTCTGGCTTTGATGCCGAGGGAGACGAGCACCACCCTCGCCTACGGTGAGGACGAGCTCTTCTTCGAAGTTATCGCCCCTCGACCCCGTCTCTTCGTCTTCGGGGCGGTTCACATCGCCCAGGAGCTTTTGCAACATGCAGGTCTGCTCGGTTTTCACACTGTCGTGGCCGACCCGCGGCCCGCTTTCGTTACGAAAGAGCGATTCCCGGGGGCCGATGAGCTGAGGGTGGGATGGCCCGATGCCGTCGTCGATGCCTCCGCCTTCGATCCCCGCACATTCGTCGTGGTCCTCACCCACGACCGGCGGTTCGAGGATCCCCTTTGGCCCCTTCTGCTCCCCACGGACGTGCGCTACATCGGGGCGATGGGGTCCTCCAAGACCTCGGCCGCGCGCCGCGAGCGTCTGCTCGACTCGGGCTTCACCGTTGAGCAGGTGGACCGCATCCATGGACCGATCGGGCTCGACATCGGATCCCGTGCAGCCGGCGAGGTTGCGATAGCGATACTCGGCGAGATGATCTCGGCCCGGTACTTGCACGATCAGGAACTGGAGCTCGAAGGTCGTCCGGTGCGGGTGTGATGACAACCGCGGCTGTCATTCTCGCTGCCGGTGCGTCCCGTCGTCTGGGCCGATCCAAGCAACTCGAGCCCTGGGGCGATTCGAATCTCCTCTCCAATGTGGTGGCGCGGACACGGGCGTTCCCGGTGGACGAGGTCTGGGTCGTTCTCGGGCACGACTACGAGCGGATCCTCGACGAGACGGAGTTTGGGGATGCGGGCGTGATCGAGAATCCGGAGTGGGCAGAAGGGATCGCTTCCTCGATCCGGGTCGCTCTCGATGCGCTCACACGTCTCTCCCGTGTCGACAAGGCACTGATCGTGATGGGCGACCAGCCTTCGGTGCCGGTGGAGCTCGTCGAGGCACTGCTCGACTCGCATGCCCGATCGGACCATCAGGTGAGCGTGCCCAAGTACCGGTACTCCTGGGGCAACCCG
>Ga0190271_10003080_pt1 | contig 10354 bp, 11 predicted proteins | sample Popmic356T_FD_133747 | JGI IMG/M metagenome (GOLD analysis project Ga0190271, IMG submission 133747) | Populus adjacent soil microbial communities from riparian zone of Weber River, Utah, USA - 356 T | ecosystem: Environmental > Terrestrial > Soil > Riparian zone | place: USA: Utah | collected... | reverse complement strand
GGATCGTGTTGTCGAGCCCGTACATCGTCGGCGTCATCACGAACAGCACCAGGCGGACGGCCAGGCCGACGACGATCGACACCAAGGCCGCTGTGGAGGTACCTTTCCGCCAGACCAGGCCGAGGATGAACGGCACCACCAGACAGGCCAGCAGCAGGTCGAAGGCCAGGGTAAGCAGGATCCCGGTCTGCTTGACGTAGATCGCAATCAGGATCGACACCACGGTCATCGGCACCATCGCGATGCGGGTGGCCCGCAGCAACGGGTCGGGTTGGCCCGGCACGTGCACACGCCGAACACCACCCAAATTGCGGACCGAGACATTCGAGATGGCCAGGATCGCGCCGTTGGCGGTGCTCATGGATGCGCCGACGAGGCCGCAGAGCACGATGATCGTCAAGAACAGCGGGGCGTACTGGTCCAGCAGCACGAAAAGTATTGGACCGTCGAGCTCTTCGGGCATGAACGCTTTCGCGGCGAGCACCACGAGGCCGAACGGGACGCAGATCGCCACAACGCCGGTCGCGGCTCCGAAGCAGGCCCGACGGGCCGTCTCCGGCGACTTCGCGGCGAAAACCCTTTGCATGAAGTCGATTGCGACGATGTCGCCGATGCCGAGAGCGATCAGCGTCGCCCAGTTGATGGTGGCGCCCTGTGCGGGATCGGTCATCTGACCGAGGTCAAGCGGACCCAGCCCTTCTTCGATGGCAATGCCGTGTGTGACGGCCATCCAGATCAGCAGACCGACGGCGCCAATCAATACGAGGCTCATCTGGATGATCGCGGTGTACGCATCGGCCAGCAGGCCGCCGGTACCCGTGTATGCGACCGCGAGAACCGCGATGACGACGGTGCCGAGCCAGTACGGCCAGCCGAGGAAGTAGTTGAACAGGAAGCCGCCCGCCACCAGGTTTCCTGCGACCAGGATGCAGAACCCGACGATCAGCATCACCGACGCGGCCTTCTCCACGGCGCGACCGAATCTCAGGCGGTAGTAGTCCGGGAACGACGTCAGACCCATCCGGTTCATCGGCTTGGCGAAGAACAGCCCCGTCAGGAACAGGCAGAGCGCCAGCCCGAGCGGCAGGCAGGCGCCGGCCCAGAAGCCGAATTCGGCTGCGAGGTCAGTGTTTCCGAGGGTGGCGTTGGTGTCGACGGCCGACCCCATCAGGGCGCCGCCGACCAACATCAGCGGCAGCATGCGGCCGCCGACGAGGAAGTTGGCGCTGTCGCCGGCTATTCGTTTCGAAACCATGAAGCCGACGAATACGACGACGGCGATGCTGATTCCGACACCGAGAAGAATCATGTGGGGAGCCTCCTTGTTGCGTGTGGAGCCTCCCGGGCTTTTATCCCGCCGTGGAGCGGCAGGCCACGTCGCCGAACCGCCTGCGTCTCTCGGACCAGACCCGTGGATCGGCGGAACCCTAGACGCGCCTCACAAGTGAATGTGAGTCGTCAGCCAGACAAACTCCGTCTCGTTACGGCGGTTTGCGGACCGTGTTAACGGCTCGTTGCAATTTTCAAGTGGCGGGTTCGCCGATCGCTGCCAAGATAGGACCCCAGGAGCCCCACGGACTCCCCGGACGAGGTGCGTCGTACCCGGTAAGCGACAAGACGGCGCGTGAGGAGCACCCGTGACCGACGACAACCAGCCTCTCAACGCCGAAGGCGCCTGGGCTCAGCAGGCCGAGGCGAACCTCGGCGATCGCCGGCTGCGCGAGGAGATCGAGCGCGGTCTGAGCTTCGGCCTCGAGGCCGCGCCCACCATCAACGACCGGACCATCTCGACATTCGTCCGCGGCGAGAAGCCGCACTTCGCGGGCGAACGCGGCACGTTCCTGAAGTGTCCGTTCATCGAGGACGTCAACCAGGTCGACGACGCCGAGGTCGCCGTATTCGGCGTTCCGCTGGACGCGGGTGCCACCTACCGGCCCGGCACCCGGTTCGGCCCACAGGGAATTCGGCGCTCTACCAACCTGTTCGGCACCTATAACTACGAATCCGGCGTCGATCTGCGTGAGCAGCTCAACATCGTCGACATCGGTGACGTGTTCACCATTCCGGGAAATCTGGAGAAGTCGTTCGACCAGATCAGCCAGGCCATGGCGCACGTCGCGCAGAAGGGCGTCATGCCGATCGTGCTCGGCGGGGACCACTCCATCGGCTTTCCCACCATCCGCGGCCTTGCCCCATACATGGACGGCAACATCGGCATCATCCACTTCGACCGCCACGTAGACACCCAGGAGACCGACCTGGACGAGCGGATGCACACCACACCGTGGTTCCACGCCACCAACATCAAGAACGCCCCCGCGACCAACCTGGTGCAGATCGGGATCGGCGGCTGGCAGAGCCCAAGGGAGGGCGTGAAGGTGGGCCGGGACCGCAAGTCGACGGTCATCACCGTCGGCGACGTGGAACGCGTCGGCGTCGAGAAGATCGCCGAGATGGCGCTCGAGATCGCCTGGAAAGGCGCCAAAGCGGTGTACCTGTCGTTCGACATCGATGTCATCGACGCAGGCTTCGTACCGGGCACCGGCTGGCCCGAGCCGGGCGGGCTGCTGCCCCGCGAGGCGCTCAACCTGGTCAAGATGGTCTCCGAGCCCGGCCTGGCCGGCATCGAGGTCGTCGAATGCTCGCCGCCGTACGACTGGGCCGAGCAGACCGCGCTGATGAGCTCGCGGGTGATCCTGGACAGCCTGGCCGCGCAGGTGCGGTCGGGCAAGCTCGGCAAAAAGTCCGCTTCCCTGGATCGGCCCGCCTGGGGGCCGTGACCGCGGCATTACCCTGGTGAGCATGAATCGCGCTGGCGCAGATCCAGTCGGGCACAGACCCGTCGGCCAACCTCGGCCTTGTCGAGTCCTACACCCGCCGCGCCGCCGACGCGGGCGCGCGGCTGGTGCTCTTCCCCGAGGCCACCATGTGCCGATTCGGGGTCTCGCTGGCCGATGCCGCCGAACCCATCGACGGGTCTTGGGCCGACGGCGTCCGGGGCATCGCGGCCGGTGCCGGGATCACCGTCGTCGCTGGGATGTTCGTGCCAGCCGATGACGGCCGTGTCACCAACACGCTGGTCGCTGCGGGACCCGATGTGGACGCGCACTACGACAAGATCCACCTCTACGACGCGTTCGGCTTCACCGAGTCGCGCACGGTCGCCCCCGGCCATGAACCCGTGGTGATCACCGTCGACGGCGTGGTCGTCGGGCTGACGCTGTGCTACGACATCCGTTTCCCCGAGCTCTACGTCGAGCTGGCGCGGCGCGGCGCGCAGGTCATCACCGTGCACGCGTCGTGGGGCACCGGGCCGGGCAAGCTCGAGCAGTGGAATCTGCTGGCGCGGGCACGGGCGCTGGACACCGGCAGCTTCGTGGCCGCGGTCGGCCAGGCGTACCCGGGCGACGAGATCGCCGCGATCGGACCGACCGGGGTCGGCGGCAGCGTGGTGGCGTCCCCGCTCGGCGAAGTGGTCGACGCCGCGGGCGCCGACCCAACGCTGCTCGTCACCGATATCGACACCGATACCGTGCAGTCGGTCAGGGACACGATCGCGGTGCTGTCCAACCGCTCAGACTTCGCTGATGTTCATAGGGCAGAATCGCGAGCGTGACTGATCCCTGGAGCCGCCCGGCCGACCAACCCCAGCCAGGGCCGGCGCCGCAAGGACCTCCCCCGCCGCAGTTCCCGCCGAATGCACCGGGTCAGCAGGCCGCCCCGCCTCCTGGCGGACCCCCGCAGACGGACTCCTCGTTTGGCGGACGGGTCAAGAGACTCTTCCGCGACCCGCTCACCATCGTGCTGGTTGTCGTCATCGTGGTGGCCCTGGTCGCCGCCGGTCTGCTGGCGGCCGAGCTCTACGCGCGAAACCGCGCCGACGGCGTGGTGGCCGCGGCCACCGAGTGCGTGGTGCAGGACAACGCCACGGTTTCGTTCGGGGCGTCCCCGTTTTTGATCCAGCACATGACAGGGCACTACGGCAACATCTCGATCGAGACCGCGGGCAACCAGATCCGCGAGGCCAAGGGCATGAAGGCCCAGGTCGACATCGACGATGTGCGGCTACAGAGCAGCGGCGACTCGAAGGGCACGATCGGCTCGCTGAACGCGACGATCACCTGGACGGCCGAAGGCATCATGCAGACGGTGCAGGACTCGATTCCCGTCGTCGGCAGCTTCGTCAGCGGAGTCAAGACGAACCCATCCGACGGCACCATCGAGCTGGAGGCGGCGCTGGGCAGCAGCATCACCACCAAGCCGACGGTCCAGGACGGCGGTCTCGCGCTACAGGTCGTCAACCTCAGCGGGCTTGGCTTCACGCTGCCGCGCGAGACGGTGCAACCTGCGCTTGACGCGTTCTCCACGCAGCTGACCAACAACTATCCGCTCGGCATCAAGGCCGACGACGTCACCGTGACCGATACCGGTGTGACGGCACGCTTTTCGACGAAGAACGCCACCATTCCCGCGGGTGAAACAGACCCCTGCTTCGCGAACCTCTAGGCCTCAGGCCAGCCCGTCGAGAACCGCACGGGTTCCCGAGAGACCTAGCCGCGTCGCGCCTGCGGTCAGCATTGCGACGGCGTCGTCGGCGCTGCGGATGCCGCCGCTGGCCTTGACCCCGATGCCGGTCCCGACCGTGGCTGCCATCAGTTCGACGGCACGCACCGACGCGCCACCGCTGGGATGAAATCCGGTGGAGGTCTTCACAAAGTCGGCACCTGCCTCGACGGCTGATCGGCACGCCGCCGCCAACGCGTCCTCGCCGGCGAGGGCCACAAGCGCGGCCGACTCGACGATGACCTTGAGGACGGCGGCGGGAACGGCTGCGCGAACGGCCGCGACATCGGTTCGTACGGAATCGAATTCACCGGATACTGCCGCGCCGATGTCGATGACCATGTCTATCTCGTCGGCCCCTGCGGCGACCGCGTCGGCGGCCTCGGCCGCCTTGATCGCCGAAAGGTGTTTACCCGAGGGGAAACCCACCACCGAGGCGATGTGCAGGCCCGCAGGCGCTGACGCCTTGGCGACGGCGACCATCGTCGGCGAAACGCACACCGAGTAGACGCCCAACTCGGCGGCCTCGGCGACCAAAGCCGCCACATCGCGTTGCGTCGCTTCGGGTTTGAGCAATGTGTGGTCGACGACCGCGGCGACTTCGCCGCGGTCATACGCCCGCGACACTAGAACGGTTCTTCTGTGCCGCCGGGATTGCAGTGCGCGGTGACCATCTCCTCGCCGGAGACCTCGGGCCGCCACGGCTCCAGATTCCAGCTGGTCTTGCCGGGTTCGGCCAGTTCGGCGTAGGACCAGTGGCACATGAATTGTTCACGCATACCGGGAATGTCGGCGTCGGGCGAGAGCGTCAGCACTTCGGACCACGCCTCGTCGGCCCGTGCGGTGGTACCGATTTGAGTAGCGGCTGTGCGCGCCGAATCCGTCGGGTACACGCGAAGGCTGGACAGGTCGCCCCATTTCGCCCATTCGGCCTGTGCGACATACGGCGGGCCCGGTGCGGTATCGGCGGTTGCATTGCCCGCGAGGATCAGCGCAGCGGCCATGGCCGCCGCCGGGGCGGCAAGGATGCGGCGCATGACGCTAACGCGACTTTCCCTGAATATCGAGAATCTTGGGCCGAACATCGACCAGATAGATGCCCGATGCGACGGCGGCGATCGCCGCGCCGAATGGATCGCGGAACACCAGCAGTAGAAGGACGCTGCCACCGATGATCAGCAGCCAGACCGGCTTGGAGAGCTTGCCTGCCGCGGTGTACGCATCGGGGCGTTGCATAGCTGCGTGGACGAAGGCGTAGACGGCCACCGCGAACGCAGCAACGACGAGGGCCAAAACAATGACGCCCGCTAGGTCGGCAAGGATCACCTCACCAGCCTAAGCGGGCGCCACCGTCGGCGTCGAATTTACTTCTGGGTGACCTTCTTGGCCGGGGCCTTCTTGGCCGGGGCCTTCTTGGCCGGCGCCTTCTTGGCGGCCTTCTTCACAGGGGCCGCGGTCTTCTGCGCCTTCTTGGGCAGCTCAACGCCGACCAGCTTGGCGGCACGCTCGCCGACCGCGCGGGTCTGCGTGGCAACGTTGCCCAGCGCTTCCTGGGTCAGCTCGACGGCCTGGTCGGTGTAGGTCTCCACCCGACCGGCTGCCTCTTCGAGGGCAGGCTGGCTGCGCAGCTTCTCGATGGCGACCTCGCCGCGCTCGACGAGCTTGTTGTAGGTGGTCTGCGCGGTTTCGGCGTAGGTCTCGGCGAACTTGCGCAGCTCCTCGGAGCTCAGCCGGTCGCGGAGGTCACCGAACTGGTTCGGCAGGTCCTCCTGCAGCTTGGTGAGCCGGGCGCGGCTCTCCTCGACGCGCGTCTCGGCGTCGGTGCGGGCATCGCCTGCACGCTCGAGCAGGGTGGCGACGATCTCGTTGACCCGCTCGAGGGCCAGGTCGGCTGCGCCGACTGCGGCGAGCAGCGGGGCCTTCAGGTCGTCAACGGTCGGCTGGGCGGTGGTGTTCTTGGCAGTCTTCTTCGCCATGTCTTTACTTCCTTTCACTGAATTCTCTCGGTCATCTCTACAAAGCGATACGTCGTGTCTCAGTCAGTCGCTTGCTCCTCGTCCGATGGCCCGTCCTCGGCGACAAGCGCAGCTTCGTTCTGTTCACAAAACGATGTGTAGATGTCGAGCAGCACCTGCTTCTGCCGCTCGGTGATCGCCGTGTCGGTGATGATCACGTCACGAACCTCGTTGGCCTCACCGGGCTCCAGGATTCCGGCTCTGATGTAGAGCACTTCCGCAGAGACCCGCAGTGCCTTGGCGATCTGGCTCAACACATCGGCTGAGGGTTTCCGCAATCCCCGCTCGATCTGACTGAGGTAGGGATTGCTGACGCCGGCCTTCTCGGCCAGCTGCCGGACCGATACCTGAGCCGCCTCACGCTGCGTTCGAATGAAGCTCCCGATATCTTGCGCAGCGCTGGAGACCACATCGACGAGCTTCTCGTCCTGCGACATGGGTACCCCCTAGGTGCGTCGGGTATTCGGTCTGACGACACCACGGTACGACGGGGTGCTAACTTTTGCAAGCACTAGTTAGCGCAGGTCAGAAGAGTAGCTGGGCTACCGAATAGATGATCAGGCCCGCCAACGCACCCACCACGGTGCCGTTGATTCGGATGAATTGCAGGTCACGGCCGACGTGAAGTTCGATGCGCCTGCTGGCCTCGTCGGCGTCCCACCGTTCGATCGTGTCGGTGATGATCGTTGTGATCTCCGCCCCATATTGGGAGACGAGGTGCTGAGCCGCCCTGATGATCCAGTTGTCGACCTTGTCGCGCAGATCGGCGTCGTCGCGCAGCGACTCACCGATGTGGACCGCGGAGTCGGCGATGCGGGTGCGCAGGGCCGACGACGGGTCGTCGACGGACTCCATGAAGATGCGCTTGGCCGTGTTCCATGCGGTCTCAGCAGCGCGGGCGACCTCGTCGCGGGCCATGATCTGGTTCTTGACGTTCTCGGCCTTGTCGATCGTCGTTTCGTCGTGTTGGAGGTCTTCGGCGAACTCGAACAGGAACTTGGTGGCCGATCGTCGCAACTCGTGGTCGGGATTGCGGCGAACCTTGTCGGTGAAGTCCATCAGCTCGCGGTGGATCCGGTCACCGATGAGGCTGTCGACCCAGCGCGGCGACCAGGTCGGCGAGTCGCGTTCGATGACCCGCTCGATGACCTCGCCCGCGTTCAGCGACCACTGGAACGCCCGATCGGCGAGCAGTTGCAGCAGCGCTTCCTGCCTGCCCTCTTGAAGCAGCGTGGACAGCACGCGACCGATCGGCGGCCCCCACTGCGGTTCGGCGATCCGCTTGACGATCATCCGGTCCAGCACTGCCTGGACGTCCTCGTCACGCAGCATTTCGACCAGCACCCGCAGCACCGTGGACGCCTCGGCGGCCACCCGCTCCGCGTGTGCCGGTTCCGACAGCCACTTGCCGAGTCGGCCCGCGACTTCCGCGTCGCGCAGCTTGGTCTCGATGACCTCCGGCGACATGAAGTTCTCCCGGACGAAACTGCCGAGACCCTCCCCCAGTTGGGCCTTTTTGCGCTTGATGATCGCGGTGTGCGGGATCGGGATCCCGAGCGGGTGCTTGAACAGTGCCGTCACCGCGAACCAGTCGGCGAGTGCACCCACCATGCCCGCCTCCGAGGCGGCGGCGACGTATCCCGCCCATTCGCCCGCGCCGTTGGCCTCGGCCCACCGGCAGAACAGGAAAAGCACCGTGGCGCCGACGAGGAAACTCAGCGCGACGACCTTCATCCGCCGCAGGCCACTGCGGCGTTCCGCGTCGGCGACGGAGTCGACTCCTGCCAACGTTTCGGCGAAGCTGGCCCGCTGGGCAGGAGGTGCAGGAAGCGCGTCTAAGCCGCCGGCTCCCGCCTCGGGTCTGTGTGCCACTCCTACATCATCCGCTACAACCGACAGTGTTGGCCGTGCCCACCGGCGTTGGTGTCGTCATCGGCCGTAGTATCGAGTAGATCTAGGGAATGGACTAGCGCGATAGTGGCTCAGCAGACCCCGCCGGGGGCGGTCAAGACCGATGGACGAAAACGGCGCTGGCACCAGCACAAGGTGGAGCGCCGCAATGAGCTGGTAGACGGCACGTTGGTGGCCATTCGACAGCGCGGCAGCAACGTCAGCATGGACGAGATCGCCGCCGAGATCGGGGTTTCCAAGACCGTCCTCTACCGATACTTCGTCGACAAGAACGACCTCACCACCGCGGTGATGATGCGGTTCGCCCAGACCACCCTGATCCCGAACATGGCCGCCGCGCTGTCGTCGAACCTGCAGGGCTACGAACTGACGCGAGAGGTCATCAAGGTCTACGTCGAGACCGTGGCCGCCGAACCCGAGCCCTACCGCTTCGTGATGGCGAACAACTCCGCGAGCAAGAACAAGGTCATCGCCAACAGCAAGGAGATCATCGCCCGCATGTTGGCCGTGATGCTGCGCAGGCAGATGGTGGATGTCGGGATGGACACCGGCGGTGTCGAGCCGTGGGCCTATCACACGGTCGGCGGCGTGCAGCTGGCGACGCACTCCTGGATGTCGCATCCGAGGATGAGTAGCGACGAGCTGATCGACTACCTGACGATGCTGTCGTGGAATGCTCTGTGCGGCATCGTCGAGGTGGGCGGTTCCCTCGAGCGGTTTCGGGAAACGGCTCACCCGTCGCCGATCCTTCCGCCACAGTTGCTCAAGAGATGAGCATCCCCAAAGAGATTCGCTTCCGCCCCGGCGACAAGGTCGCCGACATCGACACCAGCGCAACGCCCGGCTTCAGCGGTAAGAAGGCCGACGCCGCACCGCTGCAGGTCGAGCGCAGTGAACGCCTCGCCGAACTGCAGGAGATGCTGTTCGCCAACAACAAGGCCGTCGACGACAAGCGCTCCGTGCTGCTCGTGCTGCAGGGCATGGATGCAGCGGGTAAGGGCGGTATCGTCAAACATGTTGTCGGCGCGGTTAATCCGATGGGTGTGCAGTACACAGCCTTCGGAAAGCCGACCGAGGAAGAGTTGGCGCACGACTACCTGTGGCGGATCAAGCGCGCGCTTCCCGCGGCGGGGCACATCGGGGTCTTCGACCGCTCGCATTATGAGGATGTGCTGATCGTGCGGGTGCACGACCTGGTGCCGCCGACCGTGTGGGAGCCCCGCTACGACGAGATCAACGCCTTCGAACGCGAACTCGTCGACGGCGGCATGACGCTGGCCAAGGTGGCCATGTTCATCTCACTCGACGAGCAGAAAGCACAGTTGGCCGAGCGGTTGGACGATCCGACGAAGTACTGGAAGTACAACCCCGGCGACATCGACGAGCGCCTGATGTGGCCGAAGTACGAAGAGGCCTACCAGGCGATGCTGGACCGCACATCCACCGATTACGCGCCGTGGCACGTGGTGCCGTGTGATCGCAGGTGGTACAGCAGGCTGGCGGTGACGGAGCTGCTCATCGAGGCGTTGGAGCGGCTTGACTTGTCTTGGCCGCCAGCAGATTTCGACGTCGCCGCCGAGAAGAAGCGGCTCGCGGAGTCCTAGGCGCTTGCGCTACTTGGCGAGGGTGAACTGCCCGACGTTGGTGATGCCGCGCCGGAAGAAGTCAGCGCACCCGGTGAGGTACCGCATGTAGCGGTCGTAGACCTCTTCGGATGTCAGCGCGATCGCCCGCTCCTTGTTGGCGGCGAGGTTGGTCGCCCAGATGTCAAGGGTCTTGGCGTAGTGCGGCTGCAGCAAATGCGTGCGCTCGAGGACGAAGCCCGAACCCGCCGCCAGCTCTTCGATGTCCTCCACCGCGGGCAG
>Ga0190271_10003079_pt1 | contig 10354 bp, 7 predicted proteins | sample Popmic356T_FD_133747 | JGI IMG/M metagenome (GOLD analysis project Ga0190271, IMG submission 133747) | Populus adjacent soil microbial communities from riparian zone of Weber River, Utah, USA - 356 T | ecosystem: Environmental > Terrestrial > Soil > Riparian zone | place: USA: Utah | collected... | reverse complement strand
GGTCGAGGTCGCGGGTGAAGAGGTAGGCGACGAGGCCGTACTCGGTGTCGTTGGCGGCGGCGAGCGCCTCGTCCTCGGCGGCGAAGGGGGTGACCGGCGCCACCGGGGCGAAGATCTCCTCGCGCAGCATCCGCGCCCCGGCCGGCACCTCGGCGAGCAGGGTCGGGGCGAAGAAGTGGCCGGGACCGTCGAGCGGCTCGCCGCCGGCCAGCGGCCGGGCGCCGGCCGCGATCGCCTCGCCGACCAGGGCACTGACGCGGTCGCTGGCCTCGGCGTCGATCAGCGGCCCGACCTCGACCCCCGGCTCGGTGCCGCGGCCGACCCGCAGGGCCGCCATCCGCTCCGCCAGGGCGGCCGTGAACTCGGCGGCGATCCCGGCCTGGACGTAGATGCGGTTGGCGGCGACGCAGGACTCGCCGCCGTTACGGGCCTTGGCCAGCAGCGCCCCGGCGACCGCGGTCTCCAGGTCGGCGTCGTCGAAGACCAGCAGCGGCGAGTTGCCGCCCAGCTCCATCGAGCAGCGCACGACCCCCGCGGCGCAGCGGGCCAGCAGCAGCCGCCCGACCGCGGTCGAGCCGGTGAAGGAGAGCTTGCGAAGGCGGCCGTCGGCGAGCAGCGCCTCGGTGACCTCGGCGGGCCGGGCGGTGACGAGGACGCTGAGGACGCCCTCGGGCAGGCCGGCCTCGGCGAGGATCTCGGCCATCCGCAGCATCGCGAGCGGCGTCTGCTCGGCCGGCTTGACGATCGCCGTGCAGCCGGCCGCGAGGGCCGGGCCGAGCTTGCGGGTCGCCATCGCCAGGGGGAAGTTCCAGGGCGTGATCAGCAGGCAGGGACCGACCGGGTGGCGACGCGTCAGCACCCGGCCGCCGCCGTCGGCCCGGTCGAAGTAGGAGCCGCCGACCCGGGTCGCCTCCTCCGAGTACCAGCGCAGGTACTCGGCCGCGTAGAGGGCCTCCGAGCGCGCTTCCGCCAGCGGCTTGCCCATCTCCAGGGTGACCAGCAGCGCCAGCTCGTCGGCCGCGGCGACGAGCGCCTCGTAGCCGGCGCGCAGTAGGTCGCGCCGCCGCGCCGACGGCGTCGCCGCCCACTGGCGCTGCGCCGCGCAGGCGGCGTCGAGCGCCGCCAGCGCCACCTCCTCGCCGGCGCTGGGCAGCGAGCGCAGGACGGCGCCGGTGGCCGGGTCCTCGACCGCCACCTCTCCCCCGTCGCCGCGCTCGTCGACGACGCCGCCGACCAGCGAGCCGGCCGGGACCGCGGCCAGCAGGCGCTGCTCGAGGCCGGCTCCGTTGCTCGCGCTGAGGCCCATGCCGCGGGTATAGCGCCGGCGCCGGGCCGCGGGCAATGGACAGAACGTCACCAAGACCTGCCCGGCGCGGACGCCGCGGCGGGTGCGGCGGCGCGGCGCGGTGCGCGCCGGAGGGCCTCAGCCGAGCCGGTCGAGCAGGCCCGGCAGCTCGGCGTGGCTGTCGAGGACGAACTCGGCCTCGGGCTCGCCGTCGGCGCCGGGGTCGTCGTGGAGGGCCCGGTAGCGGGCGGTCCGCATTCCCAGCGCGGCGGCGCCGGCAATGTCGGTGCGGCGCAGGTCGCCGACGTGCATCGCCTCGCCGGGGGTGGCGTCGAGCGAGGCCAGCGCCGCTTCGAAGATCGGCGCCGCGGGCTTGTAGTGGCCGACCTCGTCCGAGAAGGCCCAGCCGCTGAAGTGGCCCAGCACCTCTTCGCGCTCGAGGAAGCCGCGCAGCAGCTCGCCGCCGGTGAAGCCGACGTCGCAGACGATCCCGATCCGCACGCCGCGCTCCTCGAGCGCCGCCAGCGTCGCGGCGATCTGGGGCGAGAGCTCGAGGTCGGCGTCGCGGCCGGCGCCCAGGAAGGCCTCGGCGACCAGCTCGCCGGCCTCCCCCTCGGCGCCGAGCGCGGCGGTCAGGATCGCGGCCCCGTCGCGCGGGTGGAAATGCGTCCCCGCCCGCCAGGAGCTTTCGTAGCTGCGACTGACCTCGGCGAGGATCGCCGCCAGCCGCTCCGCCTCGATCTCGACGCCGCAATCGGCGCAGGCGCCCGCCACCGCCCGCTGCCGCAGCTCGGTCATCGCCTCGTTCGGCACCCGCGCGATCGTGTTCCAGAAGTCGAAGGTGACGGCGGCGACCGGGGCGCTCATGCCGGGGGCTCCCCCTTGGCCAGCCCCGGGTGGACGCCGCGCCCGATCGTCTGGGTGTCGACGATCTGCTGCAGCAGCTGGGTGAGGCGCTCGCGATCGGCGGCGGCCATGCCGACGGTCAGCTGCTGCTCGTGCGCGGTGGCGATCTCGCGGCCGCGGGCGAGTTTCTGGCGGCCCTTGCGGGTCAGGTAGAGGGCGCGGATGCGGCGGTCCTCGGGGTTGGGCCGGCGCTCGACCAGGCCCCGCTCCTCGAGCTCGTCGACCAGCGCGACCATGCGGCTCGGCGGCACCTGGATCGCTTCCCCGATCGCCTGCTGGGAGCGGCCTTCGGCGGCGTCGACGAGGTTGAGGATCCGGAACAGCGGCGGCTGCAGATCGATCTCCTCGAGCCGCTCGGCGAACTGGCGGGCGGCGTGAATGCCCACCTGGGAAAGCAGGAAGGCGAGGCTGGAAGGAGCCCTGTCGCCGGCTACTCGGTCGCTGCCCATGGGCGGCGAAGCCTAGCGAGTTGCTTTCTGGTAAGAATCGTTCCCTTATAGAACCTTTCTCGCCTGTAACAGAACTTTCACTGGAAAGGACCCCAGTCGCATGACCCGTCGCCTCGCCCGCCTCGCCGACATCTCCTACCGCCGCCGCGGCCGCATGGTCCTGGCCTGGATCTTCGCCACGGTCGTCCTGATCGGGCTCGGATCCGCGTTCGCCGGCGAGTACGAAGCCGACTACAACACGCCGGGATCGGAGTCGAAGGCGGCCAGTGACCTGACCGAGCGCGAGTTCGGCGGCTACTCGGGGCAGGAAGTCTACGTCGTCTGGAAAGACCCGAGCGGGGCTGACAGCCCCGCCGCGAAACGCGGCATCGAGGCCTTCCTGGTCGAGGCGGAAGGGATCCCCCACGTCGAGAAGCGGCAGGCGATCCGGGTCTCCGAGGACGGCACGATCGCGACGACGACCCTGCCCCTGACCATCCCCGGCTGGGAGGTCCCCAAAGAGGACGGCGAAAAGCTGGTCGAGGCGGCCGAAGCCAACAGCGGCGGCGGCCTCGAGATCCAGCTCGGCGGCGACCCGATCTACCGCGCCCAGGAAGGCGAGAGCGCCGAGATGTACGGGCTGCTGGCGGCGGCGGTCGTGCTGCTGATCGCCTTCGGCTCGCTGATCGCGGCCGGCCTGCCGCTGGTGATCGCGCTGGTCGGGCTCGGCATCTCGGGCGGCGGCCTGATCGTCCTGCTCGCCAACTTCGTCGACGTTCCCGACTGGACCCTCGCCGTCTCCGGCCTGATCGGGATCGGCGTCGGGATCGACTACGCGCTGCTGGTCCTGACCCGCTTCCGCACGGCGCTGAAGTCCGGCAAGGACCGCCACGACGCCGTCGTCGAGGCGGTGACCACGGCCGGGCGCAGCGTCATCATCGCCGGCTGCACCGTCGTCATCGCCGTGCTCGGGCTCTTCCTCACCGGCCTCCCCTACATGTACGGGGTGGCGCTCTCGGCCTCGCTGGCGGTGCTGGTCGTGATGCTGGCCTCGGTGACGCTGCTGCCGGCGCTGCTCTCCTACCTGGGGCCGCGCGTCGACAAGCTGCGGATCCCCATTCTCGGCCGCCGCCTCGACCGCCCCGAAAGCGACGGCCACTCGCCGGCGGCGCGCTGGAGCCACGCGGTGCAGCGGCGCCCCTGGACGGCGGCGATCGTCGCCACGGCGATCCTGCTCGCCCTCGCCGCCCCGGCGCTCGGCATGCGGCTCGGCTTCCCCGACGCGGGCAACGACCCCAAGGACACGATGACCCGCCAGGCGTACGACCTGATCAGCGAGGGCTTCGGCGCCGGCGCCAACGGCCCGATCGTGATCGCCGCCGAAGTCCCCGACCAGCAGGCGCGCGGCGCGGTCGCGGCGCTCGCCGAGGACCTCCGCGCCGACCAGGGCGTCGACTACGTCGGTGCCCCCCGCTTCAACTCGGAGGGGACGGCGGCGCTGGTCACCGTCATCCCAACCACCTCGCCCCAGGACGAGGCGACCACCGAGCTGGTCGAACGGCTGCGCAAGACCATCGTCCCCGACGCGGTGGAGACCAGCAACGCCAGCGTCTACCTGGGCGGCATCACCGTCGCCTTCGAGGACCAGAGCGAATACATCACCGACCGCATGCCGCTCTTCATCATCGGTGTGGTCGGGCTCTCCTTCCTGCTCCTGCTCGTCGCCTTCCACTCGCCGCTGATCTCGCTGAAGGCGGCGATCATGAACCTGCTCTCGGTCAGCGCCGCCTACGGGGTGATGACCCTGGTCGCCCAGGGCGGCGCGGTCGGCGAACTGATCGGGATCGACCACGAGGTCCCGATCGCGCCGTTCATGCCGGTGATGATGTTCGCGATCCTCTTCGGGCTCTCGATGGACTACGAGGTCTTCCTCATATCGCGGATCCGCGAGGAGTACCTCAAGGACGGCGACACCAGGCGCGCGGTCGCCGACGGCCTCGCCAAGACGGCCCGGGTGATCACCGCCGCGGCGGCGATCATGGTCGTCGTCTTCCTGGCCTTCGTCGTCTCCCCCGAAGTCTTCTTGAAACTCTTCGGAATCGGCCTGGCCGTGGCGATCTTCCTCGACGCGACCCTGGTCCGAATGGTCCTGGTCCCAGCCGTGATGCAGCTGCTCGGCGCCCGCAACTGGTGGATCCCCGACTGGCTGGAGCGGATCCTGCCGAAGATCGACGTCGAGAGCCGCGAGGCCCCGGCCGAGAGCGGCGCCTGAGCACCCGCCCGCTTTTCACCCGATCGGAATCCCTCAGCCTGGATAGGAGCGCCGGAACGTCTCGCGAAACTGGGGCGTGTCGCGGAAGTTCCGCAGGACCGGCCAGTCTTCGAGGTGGGCACGCTCGACCTGGCCTGCCTCGACGCATTGCGCCATCAGGGTCGCCGCTGGGTCCCATTCCTCGCGGAGGACCGCGACCGCGAACTGGAACGCGCCTTCGTGGCGATCCCAGCTCTCCCGCTCGAGAACCGCGTGGCAGCCGTCCTCGTCGCCGATCCACTTATGGGCCTGGGCGAGGTTTATGGTGTTCACCAGCTTCGTCTCGTCGGCCATCGTCTTGCGATGCACGTGCATCGCATCGAGCGTTCGCTGCACCAGGGTGAATTCGCCGAGCGCGAGCCGCGAGTAGGTGAGCACCTCCAGGGCCTTGTCGGCGGGGCCCCGCTGGTCCTCCCTCAGGTTGCGCCAAACCCCTTGCGCGATCGACACCGCGGCGACGAAGAGGATGTCGTGGATGAGCGCGATCTCATCCGGCGTGATCGTGATCGTCTCGCCCGCCCGGTAGCGACGTAGGAACGTCGTCTTCCTCTCGAGCAGGCCGAACCCGATCCGGTTCGTGACCTCGCCGCCGTGGTGGGCGATCAGGTTCCGCAGCTCGGCGACGTCGTTCAGCTCCGCGACCAGCTCCTTGGCGATCGGGATCATTCCGCGCTTCACGAACCAATCGACCTGTCCCCCCCTGCTGTCCCGCAGCACTTTCTCGACCTGCTTCTCGATCGCAATCCGGTAGACGGCTTTGAGGTCGGGAAGGTCGGCGATGTCGCTGACCGACAGCTGGATCGTCAGGGATTTCCGCACCTCCGGTTTGATCTCCAGCGCGGCCTTGATCATCTCGCCGATGAACCGGTCGAAATGGGCGCTCATCATCAGCAGGGCCGCCGAGCTGAGGTCGCGACCGACGAAGTGCCAGCCGGTGGCGGCGACGCTCGGCTCCAGCAGCGCCGTGCGCATCGAGGCATGGAGGGGGCCGCGGTCGTGGCGGGCTCGAGCCCGGTCGTCCTCGGGGATCCGGTGGTCGACGCCCCCCAGCACGTTCTGCCTCCTGCCTCGCGCCTCTTCCTCCGCCTCCTTGGCGGCGCGGGCCAGGACCGGGATCATCGTCCTCAGCCCTCGCAGCTCGTCGACGAACACTTCGAGGGCCGTCCACACGGGGTGAGTGGAGAGCGGGGCACCGCTGCCCTGACGATCGTCGGCGACCCCGCTATCGGCGTCCAGCGCGTCCATCCATCCCTAGGCCCCGGCCTGGATGCCGTTCCCGCTGTCAACTCTCGCCCGCTCGATCTCCGCCTCGGCCTGGCGCAGTCGTCGCTGGACGTGGACGTGTTCGACGCCCTCCGCCACCGAGTGCGCCTCGCTCAGCGCCTCTTCGGCATCCGCGATCCTCCTCGTCCTCGCCAGCAGGTGGGCGAGATCGGCCCAGGTGCCGGCGATGCCGATCCGCTGCCGGAGCGCGACGTAGATGTCCCGAGCATCCTTGAGCCGACTCTCGGCGAGCGGGTACTTCTCCTGGCGGATGTCGATCTGAGCGATCACGTGCAGGCTCATCGCGATCCCCTCGGTGTTGCCGGACCACTCGTTCAGGTCGGCGGCGTGCCCGGCGTCGACCCGCGCCCCCTCTTCGTCGCCCTGCTCCAGCTTGACCCGAGCCAGGTACGCGTAGGTCATCGCCTGTCCGGAATCGTTCCCCAGGCGGCGGTTGATCTCGAGCGCCAGGGAGAACTGGCGCTTGGCTTCGTCAAGGTCTTCTTCGTCCTCCGCGATCAGGCCGAGGTTGCAGAGCGCCATCGCGACCGACTTCTGGTTGTCCGAGTCGAGGTCGACGACCTGCTGGGCGTGGTCCCTGGCCCGGCGAAGATCGCCTCGCTCCCGGATCACGTAGCTGAGGTTGCTGTGCGCATAGGCCAGGCCCGAGAGATCCTCCAGCTCTTCGTAGATGCGCAGGGCCTGGGTGTAGTGCGCCTCCGCCTGGCCCAGCTCGCCGCGGCGGCGCAGCGTCAGCCCGAGGTTGTTTTCCAGGTAGGCGACGGTCGACGGGTGGACCTGGCTCTGCTTGGCGAGCTTGATCCCCTCGGAGAGATTTGCCTGCGAGTCGCGCAGGTCCCCTTGGTGTCGCTGGCTGATGCCGAGGTTGCCCAGGCCATCGATCTCCCGGCCGACGTCGCTCTGCCGTCTCGCCCGGGCGATCACCCTCTTGCTCATCTCGATCGCACGCGTGAACCGACCTTCGCGCCGGTAGAACCGCGCGTACTCGATCTGGGCCTCGAGGTCCTCGCCGTCCTCGGTCACCGCTTTCGCATAGCGACCCTCCGCCTTGGCCTGTTCGCCTCGCCGGTCCGCCTCCCGTGCGTCCGCCAGAGCCGAGTCGCCGCCCTGCCCGGCTCCGGGACGGCCGTCCTCCGGGAGCCCGTCCGCCCCCGAGCCCCCGACGGACGAGCTCTCGGGCGGCGCGGTCCCCTTGTGCAGGTCGATGGCGCCCGGGCCGACCTCGTCCTCGCCCCGCAGCCAACGCAGCAGGTGCATTTTGAGGATGCGCCGGAGCTCGACCTCGTCGTCGAAGGTCGCGAACAGGAGGCTCCGCTCTTCTTCGAGCGCGGCCTTGAAGTCGAGGACCTTCTGCAGCCTAGGGCCCGGCTCCACCAGCTGCCGCTCCGGCACGCCCTTGAAGAGGACGAAGATGTCGCGCATCGGCCGATCGCCCAGCAGGCACTCCCGGGCGACGTCGTACTCCTCCCTGGTGCCGGAGCCAGAGCCGTTCGAATCGCCGGCGGGCCCTCCCCAGTGGTCGGCGAGGATGAGCACCAGGTAGTCGCATTCTTCGATCCTCTTGTGGGCGCGCGACCGCGACCGTTCCGCGCTGGCCGCTCCTTTGCCCCCGATCACGGGGATGAAGGTCTGCTCCCATGCCTGCGCCTCGATCTCGTTCACTTCCAGGACGGTCGTGAGAACCGTCTCCCGCTCCGAGCTCAGCCCGCTCGGCGAGGAAACGAACACCTGGTACCCGCGCAGCTCCAGTGACATGACCCCTCCCTACATCGATCGCCCGCTCCCTCGGGGATGGCGCAAGATACCTCAAACGATCTACGAAAGTCTCTGGAACCAAGCGCGTCTGCGCTAGACCACGGTCGCCTGCAGCAGCGCCCCGATCGCGCCGCAGCTGGCGACCACGTAGAGGACGGTCAGCTTGCCGTGCCAGCGGTTGAGGGCGAGGAAGGCGCCGATCGCCAGGGCGGCGGTGTAGGCGTCGACGACGCCGGTCTCGACGATTTCGACCGTCACCGCGGCGATCAGGCCGACGACGCCGGCGGCGACGCCGAGCAGGAACTGGTGGAGGCGGCGGTTCTCGGAGACGGCGACGAGCTGGCGGTGGAAGAAGATCGGGAAGACGAAGGCGGGGATGAAGATGCCGAGGGTGATCAGCAACGCCCCGAGCGGGCCGCCTGCGACGTAGCCGACGAAGGTGGCGAAGATGATCAGCGGCGCCGGCAGGATGCCGCCGATCGCGAGGCCGTCGACGAACTGCTCCGAGGTCAGCCAGTGCTGGCTTTCGACGGCGGTGTCGTGGAGGAAGGGGACGACGGTGTAGGCGCCGCCGAAGGTGAGCAGGCCCGCTTTCAGCCCCTCGAGGAAGATCTCGACGCTGAGGGAGACGGTGATCGCGCCGGCGGCGACGAGGACGATCGCCAGCGGCCCGCCGGTGAAGGAGCCGCTGCGGCCGAGCCAGCCGCGGGCGCCGCGCCAGAGCTCGTAGGCGAGGCCGCCGCCGAGCAGCACCAGCACGAAGCTGGCGTCGGCGAAGAGGGTGAGGGCGAAGCCGGCGACGGCGATCAGCGCCAGCGGCACGTCGCTGATGAAGGAGCCGCCGAGCCGCACCAGGGCCCGCGCCACCAGCGCCCCCACCGCGGCGCTGAGCCCGTAGAAGAGCGCCTCGAGGTGCTCGGCGAGGTCGGTCTCGACGTAGAGCGCCGAGAGGGCGAACATCAGCAGGAAGCCGGGCAGCATGAACCCGAGTCCGGCCGCGAAGCCGCCCAGCTTGCCGCCGCGCAGGCGGCCGAAGTAGACGCAGAGCTCGTGCGCCTCCGGCCCCGGCAGCACCTGGTAGACGGCGAGCAGCCGCTTGAAACTGGCCTCCGAGACCCACTGCTCCTCGTCGACGCACTCGCGCTTGACCATCGCGATCTGCGCCGCCGGCCCGCCCCACGCCAGCGCCCCGAACTTGAGGAACCGGATGAAGATCGACCAGCGCGATTCGTGTGCCCGCTCGCTCATCGCGTTCGATTCTTAACTGAATCGCTCGGGAATGCGTCGAGTCCTGCCGAGATCGCGGCCGCGGCCGCGCCTATCCTCGAGCAATGGCGGGCAGCGCGATCCAGACGGCCTCGGGCAGGTGGCTGGACCCGCTCGACCCCGACGTCGCCAGCATCGAGATCGGCGACATCGCCCAGGCGCTTTCCAACCAGTGCCGCTTCGGCGGCCACTGCCGGGTCTTCTACTCGGTCGCCCAGCACTGCACGATCGTCGCCGACGTCTGCCTGGAGCGCGGCGGCTCGCCCGCCGAGGCGCTCGCGGCGCTCCTCCACGACGCCGCCGAGGCCTACCTCGTCGACCTCCCCCACCCGCTCAAGCACCGCAGCGAGATCGGCCCGCCCTACAAGCGCGCCGAGGCCCACCTCGAGGAGGCGATCCGGGCCCGCTTCGACCTCGAGCCAGCCGGCCCCGAGGTGAAGTCGATCGACCGCTCGCTGCTCGCCACCGAGCGCCGGGCGCTGACCGCAACCGGGGACGCCTGGCCGGAGCTCGACGGGGCCGAGCCGCTGGCGATCGAGATCGAGCCCTGGGACCCGCCCCGGGCGCGTCGCGAGTTCCTCGAGCGCTTCGAGCGGCTCGACGCGCTGCGCCGCGACCCCTAGCGCTGCTGCTGCAGACGCAGCGTCACGGAGCCGTTTTCGGGTCCGTGGGTCGCCACCGACCGGGGTGAAGGTCACTTTGAAGGCGGCACCCCGAGCGAGCGCGCAGCCGTCAATTGCTCAAGAGCCCCGACCTGCCGCCAAGCGCGCCGGCCAGCTCGCGGCGCGAGCGGACCCGGAGCTTGCCGTAGGCGTTGGAGCGATGGGCTTCGACCGCGCGCACGGTGAGGAAGAGCTGCTGGGCGATCTCGGTATCGGCGGCGCCGGTGGCGGCGGCCTCGGCGATGCGGCGCTCTTCGGCGCTGAGCGTGTCGCGGCGGTCGCGGCGGGGTGGGACCTCGCGGCCGACGGCGGCCAGCTCCTCGCGGGCGGTGGCGGCGAGGGGGGCGGCGGCGCAGTCCTCGGCGAGGACGAGGCCCGCTTCCAGGGGCTTGCGGGCCGAGCGTTCGAGGCCGGCGACGCGCAGGGCTGCGCCGAGGTCGACCAGGGTGCGGGCGTG
>Ga0190271_10003078_pt1 | contig 10354 bp, 12 predicted proteins | sample Popmic356T_FD_133747 | JGI IMG/M metagenome (GOLD analysis project Ga0190271, IMG submission 133747) | Populus adjacent soil microbial communities from riparian zone of Weber River, Utah, USA - 356 T | ecosystem: Environmental > Terrestrial > Soil > Riparian zone | place: USA: Utah | collected... | reverse complement strand
GATCAGTTCGCCACCCTCGATGGCCCGGATAAGAGCCTGCACTTCGTCCGCCGAGGACGGGGGCTCTCGCCGAAAGGCGAGCGACCAGACGCTCGTATCGACGAAGAGGCTCACTCGCGGCTGCGCTCTGCTTTGTAGTCATAATCTGCATGCCAATCGAGCTTGCCCATCAAGTCGAGGAGGCGTTTCTGCCGCCTGCGGGCAACGAATTCCTCCAGAGCCTTGGTGACGGCCGCCTTCTTCGTCCGCTCGCCGCTCAGTTCAAGCGCGAGCTCGATCAATTCAGGGTCGAGCGAAAGGTTGGTTGCCATGTGTGAACCTCCACACAAAGGTTGACACAGCCAAGCGGAGGAGACAAGCCCGGTTAGTTTCCCTTCCGGTTACCTTAACGCTTCCTCAATGGCTGCCTGCGCATGCTCGACGCCGGGTCAGATCTTCGGGAGTAGCCTCGCCATGTCAGCCGTTATTGAAGCCCGCGCCGCTAAATCCTCAAACCGTGCCGAGCCAACGCCCTTCGGCGTCGGGGAAATCGCGCTCACGCCGGCCCAGAAACGGTTGATCCGCGAGAGCTTCGTGCGGCTGGAGCCTGCCCTCGACCTGGTCGGCCAGCTCTTCTATCTCAAGCTCTACCGGCTCGATCCGTCGTTTCGCGCCCGCTTCGGCCGCGATCACAAGGCGCTGGGGCGCAAATTCATGGCCGCGGCCAAGCTCACGGTCATCTCGCTCAACTACGAGGATGGCCTGGCGCCGACGCTCAAGCTGCTTGGCGTGCGTCAGCGTCAGCTCGGCATGAAGGTGCGCGACTACCGGATGATGTCGAAGGCCTGGATGTGGACGCTCGAACGCTCGCTCGAGAAGACCCTGACCCGCCAAACCAAGGACGCCTGGATCGTTCTGCTCGGCCAGGTCACGCGCGTGCTGAGCGGCAGCGACGCGGCCCTATTGCGCAGCGTCAGCTGAGTTCACCAGCTTCACCGACAAGGTGCCTTGCTTGTCGACCAGGATCTCCACGTCCTGGCCTGGCTCGAGCACCTGCGTTTTGCCGTCGACGGTGAGCTGGTCGGCACCGACCACGATCTCGTGGCCGTCGACCACCACCTTGACGCCGTCGGCCAGCGATTCCTGCGTCATGCTCTTGTAGTGGCCGCCCACGGTCACGGTGCGGTTGCCGACCGTCATCGACATGGTCTGCGTGACCGAGCCATCGTCCGGCGTCCAATAGCCCGCCACCAGCACGAGCGCGACCAGCAGCGCGGAAACGATGCCGAGACCGATCAGAATGCGCTTTGCCCAACTCATGGCTTGTCCCCCCTTAAGCGGATTTCCGGTTCTGCCGGTTCTCGATGAGATCAGCAACCACCGATGGATCGGCGAGCGTTGAGGTGTCACCGAGTTGGCCGTAATCATCCTCGGCGATCTTGCGCAGGATGCGGCGCATGATCTTGCCCGAGCGCGTCTTGGGTAGGCCGGGGGCGAACTGGATCAGGTCCGGCGAGGCGATCGGTCCGATCTCCTTGCGCACCCAGTCGCGCAGCTCGGTTTTGAGCGCGTCGGTCGAGGCCTCGCCCGCCATCAAGCTTACATAGCAATAAATGCCCTGCCCCTTGACGTCGTGCGGATAGCCGACCACCGCGGCCTCCGACACCTTAGGATGGGCGACCAGCGCGGACTCGACTTCCGCCGTACCCATGCGGTGCCCGGCGACGTTGATCACGTCGTCGACGCGCCCGGTGATCCAGTAATAGCCGTCCTCGTCGCGGCGGCAGCCGTCGCCGGTGAAATACATGCCCTTGTAGGCGGAGAAATAGGTTTCCACGAAGCGCTTGTGGTCGCCATAGATGGTGCGCATCATGCCCGGCCAGGCGTCGAGGATGACGAGATTGCCGGAGGCCTCGCCCTCGAGCAGATTGCCTTCATTGTCGACCAAGGCCGGCTGCACGCCGAAAAAGGGCAGGGTCGCCGAACCGGGCTTGAGCTTGGTCGCGCCCGGCAGCGGCGTGATGAGGATGCCGCCGGTCTCGGTCTGCCACCACGTATCCACGATCGGGCAGCGCTTCTCGCCGACCACGTGATAGTACCACTCCCAAGCCTCCGGGTTGATCGGCTCGCCCACGGTGCCGAGCAGCTTGAGCGACTTGCGGCTGGTGCGCTTGACGAAATCTTCGCCGAGGCCCATCAGCGCCCGGATCGCGGTTGGCGCGGTATAGAAGATGTCGACCATGTGCTTGTCGACCACCTGCCAGAAACGCGACGCGTCTGGATAGTTCGGCACGCCCTCGAACATCAGCGTAGTGGCGCCGTTGGCGAGCGGCCCGTAGACGATATAAGAATGGCCGGTCACCCAGCCGACATCGGCGGTGCACCAGTAAATGTCGCCTTCGTGATAGTCGAACACGTATTGATGCGTCGCCGAGGCGAATACGAGATAGCCGCCTGAAGTGTGCAGCACGCCTTTCGGCTGACCCGTCGAGCCCGAGGTGTAGAGGATGAACAGCGGATCCTCGGCGTTCATCTCGGCCGGCGGGCAGTCGGTGCCCGCCTTGGCCATCGCCTCGTCGAACCAGAGATCGCGCCCTGGCGTCCAGGGCACGTCCGCGCCGGTACGTTTGACCACGAGCACCTTATCGACCCCGCCAGTTTTCTTGATGGCGGCGTCGGCGTTGACCTTAAGCGGGACCACGCGGCCGCCGCGCAAGCCTTCATCAGCGGTAATCAGGAATTTCGAGGCGCAATCCTCGATGCGGCCGGCAAGCGAGTCCGGCGAGAACCCGCCGAACACCACGGAATGGATCGCACCGATCCGCGCGCAGGCGAGCATGGCGTAGGCAGCCTCCGGGATCATCGGCAGATAGATGGTGACCCGGTCGCCGCGCTTGACCCCGTTGGCCTTCAGCACGTTGGCCAGCCGGCAGACCTGCTCATGCAGCTCGCGGTAGGTGATGCGCCGCGCTTCTGTCGCGGGGTCGTCCGGCTCCCAGATGATGGCGACCTGCTCGCCGCGCTTCTTCAGATGGCGGTCGATGCAGTTGGCGGCGACGTTGAGGCTGCCGTCCTCGAACCATTTGATCGAGATGTCGGGAAAGGCGAAGGACGTGTTCTTGACGATCGTGTAGGGCTTGATCCAGTCGAGGCGCTTGGCGTCCTTGCCCCAGAACTTCTCGGGCTTGGCGACGCTCTTGCGATAGAGCTTCTGGTACTCGTCCTTGTCGATAAAGGCGCGTTCTTTCCATTTCTTCGGGACCTTCACGGCCTCGAGTTTGTAATGCTTGTGCTCGGCCATCGGCCAAACTCCTCCCTACGCGACACGCGCGCCATTATGACTGGCGCTTTCTCTCGCTACCGTAGCGTGGTCCGCTAGACTCCGAAAGCGCCGATGATCGCGCCCATCAGCGCCAGCACGCCGAGCCAATTGCCGACATCCACCAAGGTGACGGCGGCCGGTTTGTTCTGGAACGCCTGATTCACCGCCGTCGTCGTCAGCACGAAGCCGGCCCAGACGAAAAACGCGGCCATCAGGCCGCCTTTGACGCTGACATTGGCGAGATGGCCCATCAGGCCAGCGAGCATCCAGGACATCAGCAGATAGGCGACCGCGGCTATAGTGTAGGGAACCACCTCCGGCGCCCATTTGGCCCTCTCGGCCGCTCCCCGCGCCGAGATTTGATTGAGAGCCGCATACCAGAGCGAGCTAAAGGCGTAGGCCGCCGCCGCGGCGACCACGACGGCGAGATAGTTGACGGGAATCTCCATGGCGTCTCCCCTTGTCCTGTCACGAGGCTTGCGGCGGCTTGGCGAGGCCGCCGAGTTTGCAGATCATACTCCATTCCTGCGGCGAGACGGGCTGCACCGAAAGCCGCGACACCCGCGCCAGCACCATGTCCTTTAGCCTGGGATTGGCCTTAATGTCGGCCAGGCTCACGGGCTGCGGCAGGTCGGCGACGGCCGCCACGTCGACGCAGTCCCATTGGCCGGTCGGATCGGTCGAGTCGGGATGCGCTTCCTTCACCACCTCGACGATGCCGACCACGGCCTTCTTTTCGCCGGAGTGATAGAAGAAGGCGAGGTCGCCCTTGCGCATCGCGCGCATATTGTTGCGCGCCTGGAAGTTGCGCACCCCGTCCCACTCCGCGCCTTTGCGCCCGGTTTTCTTCTGCTGGTCCCACGACCAGCTCTCGGGCTCGGATTTCATCAGCCAATAGGCCATGGCTTCATGCGTGGCCTTGCGGCTCACGCCTCCCGGTCAGGCTTGTTGATGACCCACAGCCACGGCCTGATCTCGACCGATGCGAACAGCCCAGCCTTGGCAAAGGGATCGCCGGAGGCGATCGCCCGCGCCGCGTCGAGCGACGGCGCCTCGACCACGATCAGGCTGCCGCACATGGTCCTGTCGTCCTCCTCGAGGAACGGCCCGGCGAACATCAGCGCGTCACCGAGGCTCTCGAGATAGGCGACATGCTCCGGCCGGTGCGCCAAGCGAATGGCGAGGCCGTCGGGCTTGTCGGTGCAGATCAGCGCGTAGAGCATGTGTTCTCCTTAGACTTCGGCCCTGAGCGGGCGGGCGAGCAGCGCCTCGATCGCCTGATCGACCGTGGTGAGCCCCGAGATCACCGCATGCACGGCTTGCGCGATCGGCATGTCGATGCCGCGCGAAACCGCCATCTCGACCAGCGCGCTCGCGGTATAGACGCCTTCCGTCACGCTCTGCCGCCGGCCCAGCACCGCGTCGAGGCGTTTGCCCTTGCCGAGCTCTATGCCGAGCGACATGTTGCGCGATTGCGCGCTGCCGCACGTAAGCACGAGGTCGCCGAGTCCCGACAGCCCGGCCAGGGTCTCGCGGCGCGCCCCGAGCGCCGCCCCGAACCGCGCCATCTCGGCGAAGCTGCGTGTGACCAGCGCGGCATGCGCGCTCGCGCCGAATTGCTTGCCGGCTACGATGCCGGCGGCGATGGCATAGACATTCTTCATCGCGCCGCCGATCTCGGCGCCGATCATGTCGCCGCTCCAATAGCAGCGGAACGGCGAGTGGCTGAGCGCGTAGGAAAGCGCCCGACCAAGCCGCTCCTCGGCCGTGGCGAGAGTGACCGCGGCGGGCAGGCCGCGCGCCACCTCCGCGGCGAAGCTCGGGCCGGACAGCACCGCGATCTCGACGGACGGCGCCGCCTCGGCGATGACTTGCGACAAGAGCTTGCCGCTCGATTGCTCGATGCCCTTGGAGCAGAGCACCAGCGGCTGGCGCTCCTTCAGGTAGGGTGCGAGTTCGCCTGCGATCTTGCGCATATGCTGCGCCGGCGTCGCGAGCAGCAGAAGATCGCAATTGGCGACTTCGTTGAGCCGCGCCGTCGCCTCGACCGCCCTGTCGATGGAGATGCCGGGGAGATAGACCTCGTTGCGATGCCGCTCGTTGATGTCGGCGAGCGTCTCCGGCTCATAGGCCCAGATCAGCACGTCGCGGCCAGCGCGCCGCGAGGTGATGGCAAGCGCGGTTCCCCAGGCGCCCGCGCCAACAATACCGACCGATTGCAGCGCCATGCTGTGTCCAAAATCCGTAGGGTGGGCAAGGCAAAGCGTGCCCATCGCCCATATTCAATGGCGCGGTGGGCATCGGCAAGTGCCGATCCCTACCCTGCGCTCAAGCCTTGATCCCGGCGCCGATCGCCGGCGGCGCGTCCGGGTCGAGCGGCCAGCGTGCCCTGGCCGGGGCCGACAAATCGTCGGTCAAGCCGCGCGCCAGCCGCTCCGCGCCGGCCCAGGCGATCATCGCGGCATTGTCGGTGCAAAGCGCGGGCGGCGGGACCACCAAGCGGAAGCCATGCGCGCGTGTCACCTCTTCCAGCGCCGTCTTGAGGCGCGTGTTGGCGGCGACCCCGCCGGCCACCACCAGCGCCTTCTGCGCGCCGGGTCCAAGCCGCTCGCTGCAGATCTCGAAGGCGCGCGCCGTCCTATCCTTGACGATGTCGGCGACCGCCTCCTGGAAGCTCGCGCAGAGATCGGCGACGTCTTGCTCGCCCAACGGTGCGCGTGCCTGGGCCGCATGGCGGAGCGCCGTTTTGAGCCCAGCCAGCGAGAAGTGCGGCTCGGGCCGGCCGATCATCGGGCGGGGCAGGGGGATTGCCGCCTGGCCGCGTGCCGCCGCGCGCTCCACCTCGGGGCCACCCGGATAACCGAGCCCGAGCAGCTTGGCCGCCTTGTCGAACGCTTCGCCCAGCGCATCGTCGAGCGTCGTGCCGAGCCGCTCGTAATCGCCGACCTCCTTGACGATGAGCAGCTGCGTGTGTCCGCCCGAGACGAGCAGCAGCAAATACGGAAAGCCGAGCCCCTCGGTCAGTCCCGCGGTCAACGCATGGGCTTCCAGATGGTTGACCGCGACGAACGGCACGCCGGCCGCGAGCGCGATGGCCTTCGCCGTCGTCACACCGACAATCAAGCCGCCAACCAGCCCGGGACCCGCGGCGGCGGCGACAGCGTCGATATGGTCGAAGCCGAGCCCGGCCTCGGCCATCGCCTGCTTGATCGCGGCATCCAGCAACTCGACATGGGCGCGCGCGGCGATCTCCGGGACGACGCCGCCATAGGCCGCGTGCAGGTCGAGCTGCGAGCGCACCACGTTGGCCAGAATCGCGCCGCGCCCATCCGCCGTGCGCCGCACGACGGCGGCCGCGGTCTCATCGCAGCTCGTCTCGATGCCGAGCACGGTCAGGGATGTGTTGGGGCGGCCGGTCACCATGGAGCTTTCTATAGCCTGAACGGCGCTCGATTGAAGGGAAAGGCGAAAGGGGCCATTAATGGCCCAGCGAGATTGAAACGATAGGAGACCAGCAATTTGCCTGGGAGCCCCATCCTGATCGGCACGCGCGGCAGCCCTCTTGCCCTGTGGCAGGCGCGGTATGTCTGGACGCGACTGCTCGAGACGAACGGCCTCGGCGAAGGCGCTGCAGGCCTGAGCGTCATCACCACCTCGGGCGACCGTATCAAGGACAAGCCGTTGCGCGAGTTCGGCGGCAAGGGCCTGTTCACCAAGGAGCTCGACGAGGCGCTGCTGCGCGGCGATATCGACCTTGCAGTGCATTCGATGAAGGATTTGCCGACTGAGCTTCCGGGCGGCATTTGCATTGGCGCGGTGCTGCCGCGCGCCGATATGCGCGACGCCTTCATCAGCGCCAGGGCGCCGTCGCTTGCCGAGCTTCCGCCGGACGCGGTCGTCGGCACGTCGTCCTTGCGGCGTGCGGCGCAGGTGAAGCGGCATCGCCCCGACCTTCGCGTCGTCGACTTCCGCGGCAATGTCGAGACCAGGCTGAAGAAGCTCGCAGAGGGGCAGGCCGATGCGACCCTGCTCGCCCTCGCGGGTCTGGAGCGGCTTGGACTTGCATCGCACGCGACCGCGATCCTATCTACCGAGGAAATGCTGCCGGCGGTGGCGCAAGGCGCCATCGGCGTGGCCTGCCGCGAAAGCGATGCCAAGACCCACGCGCTGCTTGCGCCGCTGAACGATGCGGCGTCGGCGACCGTCATCGCTTGCGAGCGAAGCTTCCTCGCCCGCCTCGACGGCTCCTGCAAGACGCCGATCGCCGGCCTCGCCGAGATCGACGGCGGCACGCTGCGCTTTCGCGGCCTGATTCTGGTGCCGGACGGCAGCGCGTGGCACGAGATCGAGCTGACCGGAGAGACACGTCATGCCCGCCAGATCGGACTCGACGCCGGCGAGGAGTTGCTCGCCCGCGCTGGCCCCGAATTCATGGCTCGTCTCGTGTGATGCGCATCCTCGTCACCAGGCCTGGCCCCGATGCCGAGCGTGAGGCCGAGAGACTGGCCGCGCTCGGGCATGAGCCGGTTGTCGGGTCTCTGCTGGTGATCGAGTTTGCGGGCGACGTGCCGTTGCAGCTTGACGGTGCGCAGGCGCTGATCGCGACCAGCCGCAATGCGCTCCACGCGCTTGCGGCGCATCCCGAGCTTGATGCTGCGCGGGCTCTTCCGCTGCTCGCCGTCGGGGAAGGCACGGCCCGCCAAGCTCAGCTGCTTGGCTTCGCCGATGTCACCATCGGCCCCGGAACGGCGGCTGAGCTCGCCGCGTTGATCCTGGAGGAGCTCAAGCCAGAGCGCGGCCCGCTCGTGCATCTTGCCGGCGAAACGCTGGCTGTCGACCTGAAGGGAGCGCTCGAGAAGCAGGGATTCGCTATGCGCGCGCCAGCGCTCTACCGGGCAACGCCTGTGCGCGAACTCCCCGCGGAGGCCGCGCGTCTGCTAAGCTCCGGCGAGCTTGACGGCGTTATCCTGATGTCGCCCCGCACCGCCAGAACCTTCGCCGCGCTCGTCGCCGCTGCAAGTGTGGTAACGCAAGGGAGGCGTCCCGTTTGCTATTGCCTCTCCGAAGCGGTAGCAGATGCGGTGAGCCCGCTGGGGTTTGTGACGCGGGTGGCGGCGCGGCCGCGCGAGGAAGATGTCCTTGCGCTCCTGGACTCCGAGGCGGCATCCTCGTGAGGATTCGGACCTGCTCGAGAGCTAAGGTTACGACGGAATGGCAGAACCATTCGGCGACAAGCATCAGGACGCCGGCAAACGGCCGGCCCAGACCATCGAAGGCATCGCAACGGAGGTCTTGGTCGAGCCTGCGCCGGACGCCGGCGCGCCCGTCGAAGCCGGTCCCGAGCCGAAAGCCGGAGAAGCGCCGTATCTGGCGGGCAGCGCGGCCGGCCCCGCTGAAGCGGAACGCGGCGTTCCACCGCGGACCAGCCTGCCGGAGCTCAAAAGCTTCATGACCCATCTCGCCGCTGGCGTGCTGGGCGGCCTGATCGGCGTTATCGGGCTTGCCTTTGCCTGGGGCGGGCTCGATTCCGGCAAAGAGAGCGGACCTCCGCCCGACCTCGCGGGGCTGGAGGAGCGGCTGGCCAAGCTCGAAGCCGACCCAGCGTCTCCGGCCGACGCCGAAGCAATGGCGCAGCTCGAATCGCGCATCACCGCATTGGAGGTCGACACCGGACAGGCGCCGGCGGAGCTCGGCGAGCTCGCAGGCCGCGTCGCGCAGCTTGAGTCCTCGCTGAAGGCCCTGGCCGAGACCGCGAACGAGGGCGGCTCCGTCGCCGAGGCCGCCGCCATCGGCCAGCAGATCGCCGAGGCCGAGCAGCGGCTCGACGCCAAGATCGCGGCCGCCCTGGCCGAGCGCGAAGCCACCAACACCGCGGCGCTCAAACTCGTGCAAGGCGAGCTTGCCGAGCTCAAAGCCAAGTTCGGCGCGCTGGCTGAGGCGGAGCTCGGAGGCGACACTGCCAATCCCGGACGGGAGCTCAACGCGCTGTCCGATCGCATCGCCAAGCTCGAAGCGACGCTCCCCGATCTGGTCGGCGCCATCGGCAAGGAAGCGCAAGGCGCGAAATCGGCCGCGGCGGCAATCGCCTTCGCCAATCTTCGCGCCGCGGTCAGCGACGGCCGTCCCTATGCCGCCGAGCTCGACACCGTCGGCACGCTGGCGCTGGCGCTCGGCGACCTCGGCGTACTGCCCACTTATGCTGAGAAGGGCATTCCCACCCTGCCAGAGCTTGCGCGTTCCTTCGATGTGTCGCGGGACAATGCGCTCGCGGCGGTCGCGCCGGTTGTCCACGGCTCCTTGTTCGACAGTTTATGGGCGAGCGCGCAGTCACTGGTGACAATCCGGCGCATCGACGAAGCGCCAACCGGCGAAGGCCCGGACGCGAGTTTGGCGCGCGCCGGCGCGGCGCTCGGCAAAGGCGATCTAGCGGGCGCGGTGCAGGAAGTCGAGACGCTTGAGGGTCCGGCGCGCGAGGTCTTCTCGCTCTGGCTCGGCCAGGCTCGGGCGCGGCTCGGGGCTGATGCCATCTTGACGCGGCTCGAAGGGGTCCTCCTCGTTTCGATGGGCGGAGCGGCGCAGCAGCGGCCTTAGTCCCATGATCCGCATCCTCATCTTCACGCTTGGCGTTGTCGCGGCCGCAATCGGGCTAGCCTGGTTCGCCGACCGGCCGGGCGCCGTCACGGTCGAGTGGCTCGGCTATCGGGTCGAGACCTCCGCCTTCGTCGCCACGCTTTCGGTGATCGGGCTGGCCGTGCTGCTGATGCTGATCTGGGCGCTGCTCCGCTATCTCTGGACGCGGCCCGCTGCCGTCGCGGCCCATATGCGCGAGCGGCGGAGGCAGCAGGGCTTTGAGGCGCTCTCACACGGGCTGCTCGCCATCGGCGTCGGCGATCGCGGCCAAGCCCAGCGCTATGCTGGCATCGCCGGGCGCAATCTGCCGCGCGAGCCGCTGACGGCGTTGCTCAGGGCGCAAGCCGCGCAGTTGAAGGGCGATCGCGCCGCGGCGCGACGTGCCTTCGAGGCGATGCTCGACCGCCCGGAGACGCAGCTGCT
>Ga0190271_10003077_pt1 | contig 10355 bp, 7 predicted proteins | sample Popmic356T_FD_133747 | JGI IMG/M metagenome (GOLD analysis project Ga0190271, IMG submission 133747) | Populus adjacent soil microbial communities from riparian zone of Weber River, Utah, USA - 356 T | ecosystem: Environmental > Terrestrial > Soil > Riparian zone | place: USA: Utah | collected... | reverse complement strand
TGACCAGGAGGGGCGTCACCACGGCGACGACAAGGCCGACGACGCCGATGGCGATGAAGGCGTCGCGCCAGCTGAAGGCCGCCGCCACCGAGGCTCCGAAGGCGATGCCGAGCGCAGCGCCGACCGGCGGACCGAGGTTGAAGATGCCCAGCGCCATGCCGCGACGGCCCGGGGGGAAATAGTCGGTGATGATCGCGTAGGACGGGGGCACGCCGCCGGCCTCGCCGAAGCCGACGGTCATCCTCGACACGGCCAACTGACCGAAGTGGCGTGACAGGCCGCAGGCGATGGTCGCCGCACTCCAGATGCCGCAGGCGATCGATACGACCATGACCCGGTTCGTCCGGTCGGCCAGCCAGCCGACGGGGATGGCGATGAAACAGTAGAAGAACGCGAAATACAGCCCGCCCAGCAGGCCCAACTGTCCGTCGGTGATGTTCAGGGCGTCCTGGATGGGCTTGGCCAGGATCGACAGCAGCTGCCGATCAAGGAAGTTCAGCACATAGATGAACCACAGGACGCCCAAGGCGACCCAGGCGTTCTTTCCCACCGAAGGTCGGGCGGTGGCGGGCGGGTCTGCGGGTTCGATCGGCGTCGCGCTCATGGGTCGTTTCCTCAGGATGCGGGCCTGCTGGCCCGTCTATTTTTCAGGGTGGGTCAGGGCGGCGTAGGTGAGGGCGCGGGCCCTAGCGCGGAATTCGCTGCTGACCGGATCGGCCATCCGCTGAATCATGCCGACGAAGATCAGGTCGTTATCGGGATCGATCCAGAACCAGGTTCCGCCCCCGCCGCCCCAGCTCAGCGTGCCCTTGCCCTCGACCGCACCGAGCGCCTGGGGGTCGATCATGACGGCGAAGTCCAGGCCGAAGCCGAAGGCGGGGTTGAATGGCAGCAGACGCAGGGGATTGGTCGTATTCAGAACGGCGTCGGGTATGACGTTGGACGCCATCAGGTCGATACTGGCGGACGACAGGATGCGCACCCGGTCCAGCTCGCCCTTGTTGAGGATCATCTGACAGAACCGGGCGTAGTCGATCGCCGTGGAGACCAGCCCCCCGCCGCCGCTCTCGAACCGGGGCGGGCGGGTGTAGTCGTTGATCGGCATGTCGAAGGCTTCGGTCGCGACCTCCAGACCGCCCTTGCCGTCTCCGCTGTACATCGCCGTCAGCCGGTGATGCTGATCGGCCGGGACGTGGAAGCCGGTGTCGACCATGTCCAGAGGCTGGAAGATGCGGGTCTTGAGGAAGTCGCCGAACGTCTGGCCCGACAGGCGCTCGACCACCAGGGCCTGAAGGTCCGTCGCGATGGAATAGAACCACTCGGTTCCCGGCTGGAACATCAGCGGGATCGTGGCGGCGCGTCGGACCAGATCATCATGGCTGTTCGCCATCATGACGCCCGCCTCGCGATAGGCGCGCTCGATCGGGTGGACGTCGAACAAGCCGTAGCCGAGGCCGGCCGTGTGGCTCATCAGTTCGCGCATCGTCGGCGGTCGAACGGCGTCCTGCGTCAGCATTGTTCCGTCTCGCCCCAGGCCGGCGAAGACCTTCTGGCCAGTCAGTTCGGGCAGGACATCGGTGATCGGATCATCGAGACGCCAGCGGCCCTCCTCGAACAGGATCATCATGGCGACGCCGGTGATCGGTTTCGTCATCGAAAAGATGCGGAAGAGGGCGTCGTGCGCCAGCGCGGCCTCGTCGCCGAGACGCGCCTTGCCGAAGGTGTTGAAGGCGGCGACCTGTCCGTGGCGCATCAGCAGGGTCGACGTACCCGCCACCAGACCGGCCTCGACCATGCCCGACATATAGCCGTCGAGCGCGCCCAGGCGGTCAGCGTCGAAACCCAGCATCTCGGGCGAAGGCGCGAAAGGAAGGCCGCCGAGGGTCATTCGTGCGCGCTCCGCCGCCGCTCGTCCGCACGGTCGCGGCAGACGCCGATGAAGCCGTGGGCCATGAAGGCCGCCATCCGCTCCTTGATCGCCTCGAAGTCGTCAGACCGGCACTTGCCGCCGGACAGGTGATCGATCCGTCCCGTGCGCGCCAGGCTCAACGTCAGGGCGCCCGTGACGAAGTGATAGCCCCAGAAGATGTCTTCCTCGGCAGCGTCGGGCATCGCCTGTTTGAGCAGGGCGATGAGCCGCAGCACGACAGGATCATACAGCCGGTCCATGACCTCGGCGCCCCAGGCGGGGGTGTTGTTGATCTGGGCGCTGAGGGCGCCGAAATGCCGCCAGCCGTCGCCTCCGGTCGAATAGGTGTCCAGGTCGGTGTCGAGAAAGGCGCGCAGGGCGCCCTCGACCGTCGGCTTTCCGTCCACGGCCTTTTCGTAGGCGTCGAGCGCCTCCATGCGGCGTCCGCTGGTGATGGGCGCACGCCGCGCCATGACCCTGTCGAACACCTCCTGCTTGTCGGTGAAATAGTAGTGGACCAGCGACTTATGCACGCCGACCTTTTCGGCGATGTCCTTGATCGTCACCCCGTAGAAGCCGTGCTGAGAGAACAGTTCCTCCGCCGCATCGAGGAGCTGCTCCAGGCTTTCGGCGCGTTGTTCGGCCTTGCGACGCGGTTTCGGAGACGGGGTGGTCATGGCCAGAACCTCAAGACGGTCCGGCGCGCCTTGAGGGTGAAACGCCGACTCGATGATGGAGATGGCGTCCATCCTAAGCGCCTCCATAGGTGGCGCGAAGCAGGGTCTTGTTGATCTTGCCCGTGGCGGCCAGCGGCATGGTCTCGACCCGCACGATCCGATCGGGAATCCACCAGTCGGCGACCCGCCCCTTCAGCGTCGCCTTCAACGCTGCGTCATCGATGATCTGTCCGCGCGCCGGCTCGACCACCATCAGGGGCCGTTCGCCCCATTTGGGGTCCGCCCGGCCGATCACCGCGACCAGACCGATGGAGGGCAGGGCGCCGACGATCTCTTCGATCTCGACGGGATTGATCCACTCGCCGCCGGACTTGATCAGATCCTTGGACCGGCCCGCCAGCGTCAGATTTCCCGCGTCATCGAGAAGCGCCAGGTCGCCCGTGTCGAACCAACCGTCGCCGTCGAGGGCGGTCTCGGCGGCGTCGAAATAGCGCTCGATGACGCTCTGACCCTTGACCTTCAGGTGACCCACCGCATTGCGCTGCTCAGGCAGGGGTGCGCCGTCGGCGTCGGTCAGCAGCAGGTCCAGCCCCATAGGTGGTCGACCCGAACCTCGCGCGGCCCCGGCCTGCGGGCTGCGGGGGGATATGGCGCCCAGCGGCGACAGCTCGGTCATCCCCCAGCTCGTCTGCACCGTGGCGCCGAACCGGTCTTCCATGCGCCGCAACAGGCTGTCGGGGCAGCTGGAGCCGCCGATGATGATCCGCTCCAGGCTGTCGGTCTCGCCTCCGACGGCGTCGAGATGGTCAAGCAGACCCAGCCAGACCGTGGGAACGCCGACAGCCACCGTCACCTGATGGTGGTCGATCAACCGGGCCAGGCTAGAGCCGTCGGTGACTCGACTGGGCAGGACAAGGTCCGCCCCGACCGCCGGCGCCGCGAACGGCAGGCCCCAGGCGTTGGCGTGGAACATCGGCACGGCGACCAGCACGGCGTCGGCAGCCGTCAGCGCGATGGAGTCCGCCTGCAGGGCGCGCAGGGTGTGCAGATAGTTGGACCGGTGGGTATAGGCCACGCCCTTGGGCGCCCCCGTGGTGCCCGAGGTGAAGCACAGCCCCGCCAGCGCGGTCTCTTCGAACCGGCCCCAGGCGACGGGCCGGCCGCGGATGGAGATCAAGGTTTCCAAATCGAGGTGCGTCGCGTCGGAGCGTGCGCCATCGAGCAAGATCAAATGCTCAAGGCGAGGACAGGCAGTCAGCAGGGCCTCCGCCATGTCGCGCAGGCCGGCGCCGACCGCCAGCACCCGATCGTCGGCCTTCGTGATCATGGCGGCGAGGTGCGCGACGGTCAGGCGCGGGTTAAGCGTGTGGCAGACAAGGCCGACGCCCATGGCGGCGTACCAGACCTCGACGTGATGCTGGGTGTTCCAGGCCAGGGTGGCGATCCGGTCGCCGGGCGCCAGGCCAAGATCGAGAAGGGCGCCTGACAGGCGGTTCGCGCGGTCGCGGAGCGCAGCATAGCCGATCAGGGTATCGTGACCGTCTTCGCCTGCCGTGACGACCCGCGCCTCACCATGCCATTTGGCGCCGTGATCCAGGAAGCGATCCACGGTCAGCGCATAGTCTTGCATGGAGCCGGGGGGCGAGCCGATCATACCGGGCAGAGGTCCAGACTGTTGTCGATGCCGGCGGACCGGCGAGGGCGCGGGGACGACAGCCGGCAGGCCATCGTCCCCGATTGGGTTCAGAAGGTCTTCGTCAGGTTCACGCCGAACTGTCGCGGCGGTCCGGCGTAGCGCAGGCCCGAGTTGATGGCGGCGATATAGGTCTGGTCGGTGGCGTTCAGCGCATAGGCCGCCAGCGTCCAGTCATTCGTCTTGTAGCTGAGCAGCAGGTTGACCAGGTTTCGGGCTTCCAGCCGATCGCCGAGCGCTTCATTGTTGAAGATGCTGGTCCAGGCTTCGCCGATGTGGGCGTAGTCGATCCGAGGCGACAGGGTCGCGCCGTTGGGCAGGTTGACGTCGTATTGAACGCCGATGTTGAACGTCAGCTCCGGGGCGTACCCTTGGGTGTTTCCATCCAGGTTCAAACAGTTGGCGGTGGCTGGGCCGTTGGCGGCGTCACATATGCCGCTGCGCGCGATGCGCGGATCGGCGGCGTAGAACTCACCCAGCTCAGAGTTGGAGACCGCTGCGCCGACGTCGACGGTCCAGGCGTCGAGCCGGACCTGGGCCGACGCTTCGAGGCCCATCAGGACCGTTTCGTCCGCCACGTTGACGATGGAGCTGAACAGCGGGACGGCCGGATCGCCGACTACGACCTGGAAGCCTTCGTAGGTCATGTAATAGGCGCCCAGCTGGGTGCGGACCCGACCGCCAAGCATCGTCGACTTCCAGCCCAGCTCATAGTCGACCACATCCTCCGGGCCGAACGAACTCGCCGGGACGTAGAAGTTCGGTGCGTTCAGACCCCCCATCTTGAAGCCGGTCGCGACGAAGCCGTAGAGGAAGTTGTTGTCGTCAACCTTGTAGTTGATGCTGACCTTGCCGGTGGTCTTGGCGGCGGTGACCTCGTCGTTCTGGAGCAGCTGCAGGCCGAGCGCCGGATAGGTCGTATAGACGTTCTCGTTGCGCGAGCTGCTCTCGGACCAACGCGCGCCGACCTGGATCTGAAGCCGATCCGAAAGGTCATAGCTGATCTGGCCGAAGACGGCGGTCGTCTCCTTCGGCGTCTCGCCGAAGATATAGTAGTCGAAGACGCCTTCGGGGAAACCGATGTGATAGGCGCCTTGCGGGAAGGTCGTGACGGGGAAGGTCACATCGTCCTGCTGCCAGAAGGCGCCCAGCAACCAGGTCAGGCGCTGGTTGTCCGGCGAGACCAGGTTGATCTCCTGGGACCAGACGGTCTCTTCCACCCGGTCATAGAAGGTGTTGTTGAGCGCGCTGGTGCCGTCCAGATCGGTCGAGAACTCGCTGATCCCATCCTGGTAGCCGGTGATCGAACGCAGCGTGATCCCGTTGTCGAAGACATAGCTGACGTTCAGCGACAGGCGGGCGGTCTCGTCCTTGCCTGAGTGCGGGCCGTTGGCGGTGATCTTGAACGGATCGTTGGTCGCCAGGGCTGGATCGGCGGGGTAGCCGCCAAAGTCCTGGTTGTTGTAGTCGCCCTTCAGCAAAACACGCAGGGCCGGCGTCGGCGCCCACAGGACACTGGCCCGGACGCTGTTCATCTCGATGTCGCCAGGATCGCCGCTATAGGGGCCGGTGATGTCGTGGAAGCTGCTGCGCCGCTCGCTGTTCGCAGCCAGGCGAACCGCCAGGGTGTCGGTCAGCGGGACGTTCACCGCGCCCTGGAGCTTCACATTGTCGTAGTTGCCGACCTGGCCCATCACATAGCCGTTCACGCTCGTGAAGTCGGGGTTTCGCGAGGTGATGAAAACCGCGCCACCCGTGGCGTTGGTGCCGGCGAAAGTGCCCTGCGGCCCCCGCAGGAGTTCGACGCTGCCGATGTCATAGTAAGGTTCTGCCTGGAAATAGCCCGGGAAAACCGGAACGCCATCGCGATAGGTGGTCACACCCACGCCGATGGCGGTGGTGGGTTCGGACTTGCCGATGCCGCGTACGTTGAAGAAGTTGCCCTGGCCGAAGTTCTGCACCGTGGTCGACGGGGCCACGAACTGGAGTTGCTCCAGTGAGAAGACGCCCCGGTCGTCCAGGCTGTCGCCGGACAGGACGGTCGCGGCGACCGCGGTCTCCTGCAGGTTGGTGGTCCGGCGTTCGGCGGTCACTACCACATCGCTTAACGATGTGGCCTGCTGGTCGTCAGTCTGTCGCGGCGCTGCGTCCTGAGCCTGGGCGGCTCCGGCCCACAGCAGGACGGCGGCGGATGTGGTCAGCCAGAGCTTGCGCCCCATGGTCTTCCTCCCTCGATGTTTCCTCGGCGCTCTGACGGCGCCATGGGGTGACCGTCTCACCGATCGCCAGCTTCGTCAATCCTCACTCGTCGGCTAGTGAAGATTGACCTTTTGGCCGGGATCGCCAAAGTGCTGCGGTCCAGACAGGGCGATCGCGGCAACGTCCGCTGCAGGGGAGACAGTTCATGACCATCGATCTCACGGGCCGCGTGGCCATCGTCACCGGCGCCGGCGGCGGCCTGGGCCGCAGCCACGCGTTGGCCTTGGCGCGTCATGGGGCGCGCGTGGTGGTCAACGACCTCGCTTCGGCGGCGTGCGAAGGCGTGGCCGCAGAGATTCGCGCGGCCGGCGGCGAGGCGCTGCCGTGGACCTGCAGCGTGACTGATCGGGACGGCGTGGCCGCCATGGTCGAGGGAGTGATCCACCAATGGGGCGGGGTCGATATCCTGGTGAACAATGCCGGGATCCTGCGTGATCGCACCTTCGCCAAGATGGAGCTGGATGACTTCGCCCTGGTGCTCGACGTCCACCTGATGGGCTCGGTCAATCTGACGAAAGCCGCCTGGGCGCACATGCGCGACAAGGGCTACGGGCGAGTGATCTTCACCACCTCGTCCTCCGGACTGTACGGAAACTTCGGCCAGTCGAACTACGGCGCAGCGAAGATGGCCCTGGTCGGCCTGATGCAGACCCTGGCGCTTGAAGGGCGCAAGTTCGACATCCGCGTCAACTGCCTGGCGCCCAGCGCCGCCACGCAGATGACCCAGGGTCTCTACTCCGAGGAGGACCTCAAAGGGCTTTCGACCGATCTCGTCAGTCCAGGCGTGGTGGCGCTTGCAAGCGCGAGCGCGCCGACGCGGACGATCCTGCTGGCGGGTTCCGGCGCGTTTGAACAGGCGCATATCACCATGACGCAAGGCGTCTATGTGGGCGACCATCAGGATTGCGCCGGCCAGATCGAAAGCCTGTGGGATCGGATCGGCAGCCGTCACGACGAGTGTGTCCCCGACGCCGGATCGGCACAGTACACCCATGAAGTCGCACAACGGGCGCGCGCCCATAACGCCGCAACTTGAGCTCAGTAGACGCCAAACGTCGCCTGCGCGCGTATGTCGATCCGTGCTGGCGGTCGCGCCAGCGCGCGTCGAGTCTCCGCGGTATGCATCGAAATCGCGGGCGAAGGTCCGTTTGGACATCGTCTCCCGAGTTACAGTAACGGACTTAGTCGGTTATCCGGGGTGGGCGGCATGAGCGCCAGAAGGGCGAAGCTGGCCAGCCAGTGCTCGCCCATATAGTCGCCGGTGACGTGGGGGAGGGCGGCGTCGAGGTGGCGTTGGGCCGCAGTTGCGGCCACCGCGTGAAGCGGAGCCGATGATGGAAGGGCTGCCGCGATGGCCCGCCAGCACCAGCCGCGGCTCAGGTTCAAACCATCGAGATGAGCGATCTTCCCGTCGGTGCGGTCGCTGACGCGGGCGGGCGAGAGCAGGGTCGCCGGTTCGCCGTCGACGAGGCGCGGCAGGAAGGCGTCGAACCAGGCGCGGTAGGCGGCGGCCGGCAGGACCCGCCGCATCAGTTCCGCCTCCATCAGGGCCGAAGACAAGAACTCGTCCTGCGACGGCTCCCAGGCCTGGCAATCGCGGTCGTTCGCGTGCCAGCGTAGGGCGGCGTCATGGCATGCGGCGGCCAGATCGGCGTCGTGGGCGTCGGCGTAGTCCAGCGTCAGCCGCAGGGCGAAGGCGGTGTTGTAATGGGTTCCGACGCGCACGGGGTAATCCGCCAACGGCAGGAAGGCCTTGAACCGATCGGCGAAGATCTGGGCCAGGGGATGCAGGATCTCGAACCAGCGGCGGCCTTCATCCGTGTCGTGGCGACCCAGTTCGGCGCTCAGCATCAGCAGCCAGGCCCAGCCGTAGGGACGTTCGAACCCACGGGCTTCCGGCCGGTCCAGATAGGCGACTTCGCCCGCGACATTGTCCGGTGTGAACAGCATGTCGGCCGTGGCGCGGATCTGGTCGGTCTCGGCCATGTCGGGGTGCAGGCGATAGAGGGTGAACAGGGTCCACCAGCCGTGGACGCACGAATGCCAGTCGAAACTACCGAAGAAGATCGGATGCATGTCGCGCGGGGTGCGGGCGTCCTGCGGTCCGGTCAGCACATGCATGATGTGGTTGGGATATTCTCGCGTGACGTGCCCCAGGGCGGTGGCGGCGAAACGCGAAGCGAGGGCGGCGTCGAGGCTTTGCGTCATGATCAGAACCGGAAGGCGAGGACATACATCAGCAGCATATTGGCCACGAGCATGATGGCGGCGGTCGGCAGCTGGGCGCGGATGACCCCGTTCAGGGGCGAGTTGCGGTCGGGCAGTTCCAGCAGGTTGGCGGGCACGACGTTGAAGTTGGCGGCCATCGGCGTCATTAGCGTCCCGCAGAAGCCGGCCAGCATGCCGATGGCGCAGACGATGGCGGGATCGCCGCCGAACTGATGCACCACGATGGGCAGGCCGATGGCGGCGGTCATCACCGGGAAGGCGGCGAAGGCGTTGCCCATGATGATGGTGAACAGGGCCATGCCCGCGCAATAGGCGAAGACGGCGAGGAAGGCCGAGGTCATGGGAATGACCTGGGCCACCAGATCGCCCACCACCTGACCCACGTCTGCGGCGAGGAAGACCGCCCCGAGCGAGGCCAGCATCTGGGGTAGAAGCGCCGCCCAGCCGATGGAGTCCATTAGGCGACGCCCCTCCTGCACCGGCGCCATGACCGGCGGTCGGAACCAGATCATGGCGACGACCAGCGCCACGACACAGCCCAGGCCCAGCGAGATCAGGGTCGTCTGCACCGGCGAGATCAGCCAAGCGCCGGCCGGGGTGTATTTGGCCAGCAGCGTCCCGCCAACGGCGACCAGGGGCACCATCAGGGCCGGGACGAACAGGGCGTTGCGCCAGCGTGAGGCGCTGGCCTGGCGTTGTTCGCCGGTCGTGGTGACGGGCTTGCCGACGCCCAGCTTGCCCATCGCGCCGATCACGACCAGGGCGATCACCAGCAGCCCGTTGCCGAAGCCCCCCAGCCACGAGCCGAACAGCAGGGAGACGGCGATCAGGCCCCAGAAGAGTGCGCTGCGGAACCGCGTCGGGTTGAGCGGATCGCGCAGGCTGAGGATCGAAAAGGCCGCGAACATCAGGCCTGTCGCCACATAGGCGTGTTCCAGCGTGATCATTGTCCGGCCTCCACGTCTTTGACCGGATCAGGCACGGCCATGTCCTTGCGCACCTGACGGTCGAACATCAGCAGGCGGGCGCCATGCACCAGCAGGGCGACGATGGCGGTGGGGATGGCCCACAGCGAAACGTGCAGGGCCTCGACCCGCACCCCGGCTTGTTCCAGGAAGCCGACGATCAGGACGATGGAGCCGATGGCGATGAAGATGTCCTCGCCGAAGAACAGGCCGATATTGTCGGTGCCGGCCGCCATGCCGCGAATGCGGAAGCGGCCCTTGTTCGTCAGGGGGCCGTGTTCGGTCTCGGCCGCGCCCTCGGCCATCGGCGCGATCAGGGGGCGGACCATCTGCGGATGCCCGCCCAGGGATGTCAGGCCCAGGGCCGAGGTCGCCTGGCGCACGATCAGATAGATCAGCATCAGCCGCCCGGCCGTCGCGGCCTTGACCTGGGTCACAAGATCACGCGCACGTTCCTGGAGTCCGGCGTGTTCCAGAAGGCCGATGACCGGCAGAACCAGCCAAGTGATGTGGAAATAGCGGTTGTCGTTGAAGGCCTCACCGAACCGGCTGATGGTGTCGATCCCCGCCGTCAGCAGGGCGCGCGAATTGACGCCCGGTCCGACCGCCGCCAGCTGGGCTCG
>Ga0190271_10003076_pt1 | contig 10356 bp, 10 predicted proteins | sample Popmic356T_FD_133747 | JGI IMG/M metagenome (GOLD analysis project Ga0190271, IMG submission 133747) | Populus adjacent soil microbial communities from riparian zone of Weber River, Utah, USA - 356 T | ecosystem: Environmental > Terrestrial > Soil > Riparian zone | place: USA: Utah | collected... | reverse complement strand
GCCGATTCATGCGCAGCGATTGATGCAGCGGGGCAACGCGGCAGCCACATCGCTGGCCAACAGCCCGCGCGAGCCCAGCTGCGCGGCGCATTCATCGCCCGCCTGCGCATGCGCCAGCACCGCCGCGCGCAATGCCAGCCACGGATCGCGACATTGCGCCAGGATGCCGGCCGCGGCGCCGGTGAGCACATCGCCCATGCCGGCCGTGGCCATGCCGGGGTTGCCGCGCAGGCAGATCGCGGGCACCCGACCCGGTGCCGCGACCAGCGTGCCGGCCCCTTTCAGCGCCACCACGGCGCCGGTGGCCGACACCAGCGACTCCAGCGCACTCAGTCGATCGCGCTGCACCGCGCTGGTATCGGTACGCAGTAATCTTGCAGCCTCGCCCGGATGCGGCGTCAGCAGCGTTCCGGACGGCAGTTCCCGCGGCGACTCGGCCAGCAGGTTCAGCGCATCGGCATCCAGCAGCAATGGCTTGCCACAACCCAACGCCGCCTCGAGCAGCTGCCGCGCCCAGGTGTCGCGGCCAAGCCCGGGTCCGATGGCCACCACCTCGCTTTGTTCCAGCAGCGCCTCCAGCTGCGGCGGACCGCTGACGCCATGACACATCAGTTCAGGCTGCGCCGCCGCGATGGCAACGGTGTGCTCGGGACGCGTGGCAATGCTGACCAGGCCCGCACCGACCCGCAGGCAGGCCATGCCGCTCAACTGGATGGCACCCGACATGCCCGGCCCACCGCCAATCAGCAATACGCGGCCGTAGCTGCCCTTGTGGCTGTCGCTGCGCCGCGCAGGCAACGCCACGGCAATATCAGCGTCCACCAGCCGCGTCAGTACCGGCGGCTCCAGTTCCATCGGCAGTGTGACCTGCAGATCCTCGCAGCTGAGCACGCCGCACAGCGCAGGCCCCTCGCCCAGCAGCAGTCCGCTCTTCAACGCAATGAAAGTCACGGTGGCATCGGCCTGCACCGCCACCTCAGACACCGTGCCGCGATCAGCGTCCAGGCCCGAGGGCAGATCCAGTGCCAGCACCGGTCGCGCCACCGCATTCATGGCGCGGATGGCAGCGCCATGGGGTTCGCGCAGCGTCGCGCGCAACCCGATGCCCAGCATGGCATCCACCAGCAGGTCGGCCTCGCACAGCAGCGCGGCATCGAAGGGCTCGGGCCTGGCGCCCGCGGCCATGAAATCGTCGCAGGCCTGACGTGCCTCATTGCGCAACTCGGTCACCGGCACCAACGTCATTACTCGCGTATCCAGTCCGTCGGCGCGCGCCAGTCGCGCCAGCACGAAGCCGTCCCCGCCGTTGTTGCCACCACCCGTCACAACGATGAGGCGCTGCGCCTGCGGCCAGCGTGCGCGCAGTACGCGCAACGCCGCCGCTGCCGCGCGTTCCATCAAGGTGTAGCCGGGAATGCCTTGCGACCCGATGGCATGCGCCTCGAAGCGGCGCAGCTGCGCAACCGACCAGGCCGCGATGGGTAGGGACATCGGCTGATTATACTGGCGGCCCCGGAGGGCCCGTGCCGCAACTTCCTGCAACTGAACTTGCCGATCTACGTCAGCGCATTGAAGTGCGCGCCCGCCAGCTGGGCTTTGCGGCCCTGGGCGTCAGCGACATTGCGCTGCCCGAGGACGAGCAGTGGCTGAATCAATGGCTGGCCGCCGATCGCCACGGCGAGATGCACTACATGCAGAAGCACGGCACGCGGCGCAGCCGTCCGGCCGAACTGGTGCCCGGCACCGTGCGTGTGATTTCGGCGCGCATGGATTACTGGCCCGCCGATGCGCGGGCGGCGGATGAGACTCTGGCCGATGCCGATGTGGCCTATATCTCGCGCTATGCGCTGGGCCGCGACTACCACAAGGTGCTGCGTGGCGCCCTGCAGACGTTGGGCGCATACATGACCGAACTGGCCACCCCGCACCAGTTCAGGGTCTGCGTCGACAGCGCGCCGGTGCTCGAAAAGCCCCTGGCGCGCAATGCCGGTCTGGGCTGGATCGGCAAGCACACCAACCTGATCGCGCGCGAGGCCGGCTCGTATTTCTTTCTCGGCGAGATCTACACCGACCTGCCGTTGCCGCTGGATGAACCGGCCAGCGCGCATTGCGGCAGCTGTTCAGCCTGCATCCCGGCCTGCCCCACCGGCGCCATCGTAGCGCCATACCAGCTGGATGCGCGCCGCTGCATTTCCTATCTGACCATCGAATTACACGGCTCGATTCCGCCGGAGTTCCGGCGCGCCATTGGCAATCGCGTTTACGGTTGCGATGACTGCCAGCTGGTCTGTCCCTGGAACAAGTTTGCACGCGCCGCGGCGCATCCGGATTTCCGCGTGCGCCACCAGCTCGACTCATCGCGTCCCGAGCAGCTGTTCACGTGGAGCGAGGCCGAGTTCGAAACGCGCATGGCCGGCTCGGCGATCCGCCGGATTGGTTATCTGCGCTGGCTGCGCAATCTGGCGGTGGCACTGGGCAATGCACCGCGCAGCGAGGCGCGCCAGGCGGCGCTGCAATCACGCCTCAGCCATCCGTCGGAGCTGGTGCGCGAGCACGTGCAGTGGGCGCTTGAGGTCAGCGCGGAACGCTGACGCGCAGATTGTCGATCAGGCGCGCATTGCCCAATCGCGCCGCCGTCAGCACCACCAGCTCATGGCTGTCCGCTTCGGGTGCTGACAGGTCCAGCGCCGAGCGCACCGCAAAGTAGTCCGGCTTCATGCCGGCACGCTCCAGCGACTGCCAGCCCTCGCGCTGGATGGCAGCATAATCGCGATCACCGTCGGCCAGTCGTTGCACCGCGCCGAGCAGGGCCTGGTGAATGGCCGGCGCGCGAACTCGCTCGGCAGCGCCGAGGTAGCCATTGCGTGAGCTGAGCGCCAGCCCGTCAGGCGCACGCACCGTGGGCGCGCCCACCACCTCCACCGGCATGGCCAGATCCCGCACCATCAGCCGGATCACCATGAACTGCTGGAAGTCCTTCTCACCGAACACCGCCACATCGGGCGCGACAATGCCGAACAGCTTGGCCACGACGGTGGCCACGCCATCGAAATGTCCCGGACGGAATTCGCCACAGAGTATTTCCGACAGTCCGCGCACGGACACCAGCGTGCGCTGGCTGCCCTGGTCTTCGTAGAGCTCCTCGACGCTGGGCGCGAACAGCAGATCGCAGTGCGCATCGGTCAGCAATTTCCGGTCGGCCTCCAGTGTGCGCGGGTAGCGGCCGAAGTCCTCACCGGGACCGAACTGCAATGGATTGACGAAGATGCTGGCGATCACCCGATCGCCGCGATGGCGTGCGGCCGCCAGCAGGCTGATATGCCCGGCGTGCAGATTGCCCATGGTGGGCACGAATGCCACGCGCAGGCCCTGGGCGCGCCAGGCGCGCACCTGACTGCGCACCGCCTCGACGGTGGTGACGGTTTCCATTGCCTCAGCGGGCGACGGTCTGCGGCAGCGTCACCGGCGCGCCGAACTCATGCTCTGCGGCCGGATACTCGCGGCTGCGCACGGCCTGCACATAGCGCTCCACGGCGTCGCCGCAGTTTGCGGCACCGTCCATGAAATTGCGCACGAAGCGCGGCTTGCGACCCGAGGTGATGTCCAGCACGTCGTACAGCACCAGGATCTGCCCATCCACATGCGGGCCGGCGCCAATGCCGATCACCGGCACCTCGACCGCATCGCGGATGGTGCGGCCCAGCGGCGAAGGAATGCATTCCAGCAACAGGATGTCGGCGCCGGCGGATTCCAGCGCGCAGGCATCGGCAATCATCTTCTCGGCCGCTTCCTGGTCACGGCCCTGCACGCGGAAGCCGCCGGTCTTGTGCACCGATTGGGGCTTGAGGCCCAGGTGCGCACAGACGGCGATATCGTGCCGCGCCAGGAACTCGACGATCTCCACCTGCGAGCCGCCGCTCTCCAGCTTGACCATGCGCGCGCCGCCTTCCTGCATCAGGCGCACTGAATTACTCAGTGCGATCTCTTTGGAGGCATAGCTCATGAACGGCAGGTCGGTCATCAGGAAGGCGCGGCGCAGGCCGCGCGACACCGCCTTGCTGTGGTAGACCATCTGGTCCATGGTCACCGGCACCGTGGTGTCATGACCCTGCACCACCATGCCCACCGAATCGCCCACCAGCACCACATCCACGTCGGCGGCATCGAGCAGCGTCGCGAAGCTGGCGTCGTAGGCGGTCAGGCAGGCGATCTTTTCGCCATTGGCGCGCATCTGCGCCAGGGTGCTCAGCGTCACCGGCGGACGGTCCGAACCGCGGTTCTGCAGCTGGGTATACATGCGGAGAGGATGACGGAGCCGCGGGCGACATTCAACCAGCCGCCCCCGCCCGGCAAAAAACGCGGTTTACAGCGCGGCGTGTCGCAGCGGGTTGTAGTACAGCCGGCCGCGCTTCATGCGCTTCATGGCCAGCAACAGCTCGTCGAAATCAGCGTCGTTGTGCAGGGGGTCGATGGCCGCCGCATTGACGATCAGCAGCGGCGCGCCGTCATATTCATGGAAGAAGCGCGCATAGGCGTCATTGAGCCGTTCCAGGTAGCCGCGCTCGATGAAGTGTTCATAGCGGATGCCGCGTCTCTTGATGCGCTCGATCAGCACGTCCACCGGCGCCTGCAGGTACACCACCAGATCGGGTTTGGGGACGTCCAGCGCCAGCCGGGCATGCACCTGCTCGTACAGCCGGTACTCCTCCTCCTCCAGCGTCACGCGCGCGAACAACTGGTCCTTGTCGATCAGATAGTCGGCCACGCGCAGCGGCGAGAACAGATCGTGCTGCTTGATGGCCGCCAGCTGCTGCGCCCGCTGGAACAGGAAGTACAGCTGCGCCGGCAACGCGCCGGCGCGCGGATTGCGATAGAAACGTTCCAGGAAGGGATTCTGGTCGGCCTGCTCGAGGATCAGGTCGGCGCCCAGCTGCGTGGCGATTTTCGCGGCCAGGCTGGTCTTGCCCACCCCGATCGGACCTTCCAGCACGATGAAACGATGCGTCAACGGTTCGCTGCTCATGCGACCTCGGCCTGTTCGGCCCATGACCAGATGTCGTCGGCGGTCACCGCATCGCGCAGCAGCGCCACGCGTCCCAGCCCCGGCAGCAACATATCCGGCGCGATTTCCGCCAGAGGATACAGAACGAAATTGCGTTGCACGATGCCCGGATGCGGCAGCGTCAGCCCGGCCTCGCTGGCGCGCAACGAACCAAAGGCCAGCAGGTCCAGATCGATGATGCGCGGTCCCCAGCGTTCGCGCCGCTCGCGTCCCAGCCGGCGCTCAAGCTCCAGCAGCTGTGCAAGGAATTCCTGCGCCGCCAATGTGGTCAGCAGCGCCGCGGCGGCATTGCAGAAATCCGGCTGCGCCACGGGTCCGAAGGGTCGCGTGCCATACAGCGACGACACCGCCATCAGTCTCGTGGCCGGCAGCTGTTCCAGCGCGGCCATGGCGGTCCGCACCTGACGCGCCGGATCCTGCAGATTGCTGCCGATGCCTACATAGGCCGGAGTCCAGATCATCCGCCGGACCCACCGCCATTGCCGCCGGCATTGCCCTTGCCGCCCCCGCGACGCCGGCGACGCCGACGCGGCCGTGGCGCATCGGTGCTCGCGGCAGCGCCCGCAGCGCCCGCGGCGCCCGCAGCGCCCGCAGCGCCCGCAGCGCCCGCAGCGCCCGCGGGCGAACTGTCGGCCATCTGCTCGCGCTGCTCGAGGCTGGTCTGCTGCAATTTCTCCCACCAGTCGGATACCTCGGCCGAGGCCAGGCCCAGCGAGGCGCGCAATTGCAGCAGGTCAAAAGCCGCACGAAATCGCGGCTGCTCGAGCAACCGCAGCGCCCGCCGGCCGCGTGGATGTTCCAGCCGCGGCTGCATCGCGAACAGCTCGCGCACGCCGAAAGATACTCGCTTGGGAATGCTGAGACGTTGCTGCGCCTGGCGCAGCGCGCGATCGCAGGCCTCGGCAATGGCGCTGATCTCATGCCAGCGCTGCGGCGGCAGCGTTTCGATGGCCGCGGCGATCGGACCGTACAGCAGCAGCGCCAAAAGGTAGGTGGGTGTCACCGGCTTGTCGATCGCGACACGCTCATCGGTGTTGGCGAGGCCCCGCTGCAACAGCTGCTCGACCAGCCCGCCCGGATTGGCGCGCAGATAACGCTCCACCTCCGGCATCAATACTTCAAGCAGACGATGCTTGCGAAGGACGCGCAGGCTGTCGACGCCGTGTCCGGTCAGGAACAGCTTGGCCGTTTCATCGAAGAGCCGCGCTGGCGGCACTTCGGCCAGCATGTGGCGCAGTTCCGCAATGGGCGCCAGGCTGGCCGGCTCCAGCTCAAAACCCAGTTTGGCTTCGAAGCGCGCCGCACGCAGCATGCGCACCGGGTCTTCGCGATAACGCGTGGCCGGATCGCCGATCAGCCGCAGCCGATGCGCGGCAATATCCTCTACGCCGCCGACATAGTCCCACACCGAGAAGTCGGCGATGTTGTAGTACAGGGAATTGGCCGTGAAATCGCGGCGCCAGACATCGTCATCAATGTGACCGTAGATGTTGTCGCGCAGGATGCGGCCACTGGCATGCATGACGCGGTCGGTGCCGCGCGTCTCGGTGGCGGGCTCCTCCTCGACCTCAGCCAGTTCGGCATCAGCCTCGGCCTCTTCCTCGCGCGTGGGATCTTCACTCTGCGCCGGTGCCGTGGCGGCCCGGAAGGTGGCCACCTCGATCACCTCGTGACCGAACACCACATGCGCCAGGCGAAAGCGCCGGCCTATCAGCCGGCAATTGCGAAACAGACGCCGCACTTCCTCGGGCAGAGCGTCGGTGGCGACATCGAAATCCTTCGGCTCGCGCCCGAGCATGATGTCGCGCACGCAGCCACCCACCAGAAAACCCTGGAAGCCAGCCTCCTTGAGGCGGTACAGCACGCGCAATGCATTCGGTGACACGCTGGAGCGCGAAATCGGATGATCGGAACGCGGAATGATGCGCGGAACCGCAGACGGCCCGCTGATCGGAAGATTGTCGTTCAATTAACCTTGAATCCGCTTGAGCCAAGCCCGAGGCCGCCTATAATACCGCGCCTTTTCGCCTGACCTGCCGAAGAATGCTCCCTTCGTCTAGAGGCCCAGGACACGGCCCTCTCAAGGCTGGAACACGAGTTCGAATCTCGTAGGGAGCGCCATCGGCTGCGCCGGACCCGTCGGGCGACAGCCCACCGGCTTCAGGTTCCCGGAGATTCGGGCCGACCGGCGATGCGTCGCATGCCGACATAGGCAATTCCCAGGCACAGCAGCAGGAACGCCAGCGCGGCGATGACGGCCGGCTCGGTGTGCTCGTAGTCGACCTGGATGACGTGGCGCGCCACGGCGATCAGGGCCACGCTGATCAGGAACTCGGCCCGCAGCTGGTGCTCGATGAAGTAGTGCCGGAGTGTGTCCATCAGTTCCAGACCCAGCACCACCAGCAGCACGCCCGCGAACAGGCTCTGCACCGAGCGCTGCAGTTCACCGATCGATTCGGTCTGCAACAATGCCCGTGGCAGCCCCTGGACCAGCAGCATCAATACGACTGCGATGGCGGCAACGATTCCCAGCGCCAGCACGCCCTGGAGAACGCGCAACACCCAGGCATCAAACACGTCCCAGAAATTCTTCATGGCCACTCCCGGTTCAGAACGAGTATCCAAGTGAGGTCACAATGCCATAGTCGTCTTTCGCCGGGCTGGCGTCAGGAGGCTGGCTGTCGTAGTCGTAGTAGGTAGACAGGTCGATATAGAAATCTTCGACGATCTCGCGCCGCAGGCTCAGATTGACCGCGCTGCGAACGCGTTTCGATTCAGTGAGGCTGGGATAGAGGATCATGCTGGCATTCAGGCTGGTCTCGGGCGAAGAAAACCGGAACACGCGCCAGGTGATTCCCAGCAGGCCCTCAAGGCTGTTGGTGCTCCCTGCCTCACCCTCGACCCACTCATTGCTATCCACGATGCCGACCATGGCAGTCACTTCGCTGGTCGGCGCCTGGCGGAGGTAGTAACCAAAGGCGCCGCCCAGCTGCACGCGCCCATTGATGCCCAGTTCCTCGTTGCGCTCATAGGAGGTGAGGCCGGCCCAGAAGCGTCGTTGCGGCCGGATCCACTGATAGGTGTATGCGACGCTCTGGCGATCGAGGGTGCCTTCCTCGGGTGAAGTCGTCGATGTGGAGTCGATGCGCAATCCCATGACCACGCGGGGCGCGCGATAGGTGGCGTCGAAATGGCCGGTGAGCACCGAGATGTCGCTGGACTTGGCGAAGTTGAAGCCCACCGAAAAAGAACCGTTGATCCGCTGCAGCCAGCCCGACTCCAGCTGCGAGATGCGGGAGACCTCCACCATGGCAATGTCGATGGGCTCCGGCAGCTGACTGACAATCAGATGGCGCCCCTCGGCCGAGGCGGCCAGCGTGCCGAAATAATGTGTGCCGCCGATCAGTTCGATGTCGAAGGTGTAGACGCTGGTGAGCTTGGCGATCGCAGTCCATTCAATGCTCAGCGTGCCTGCATCGTCGGTGCCGATCAGCAGCTTGCCGTACTCCAGCTGCTTGATTTCTCCGGTGAAGCGGTCGCCGTTGTTGAGCACGATGATGTCGGTCTTGTCGCGGGCGCCGCCCACGGCTGGCAGCAGCAGCAACCAAAGCAGCCGCGGGATCCAGCGGGGAGGAAAGGATGGGCGGCGTCGCATGCGTCAAATGCTCTCACACAATACGGTTGCAGGAGAGAGTGCCCCGACCAATTGGACCTCGGGGCACTTGACAGACGCCGAAACCGGCGGCGATGGCGCCGCCTGGTGAATCAACGCATCGAATCGCCACTCCAGTACGGCCGGGCCTTGTAGTACTGATAGCTGCGATCACGGAAGCCAACGCCGTCGCCGCGGGTCAGTTCATCAATGGTGCCCGCCGGCGCCGCCTTCAGCTGTTCCTTGGTGTAGCCGACCACGTAGGCATTCTCGCTTTCCTGATAATCCAGCGAGCCCCAGGGCAGCGGATGGAACTTCTCCGCCATGCCGAGAAAGCCGCCAAAGCCCACAACCGCGAACATGATGTTGTTGGACTGCTTGTCGAGCACCACGTCCTCGATCTCGCCGATCTTGTTTCCGGCGGTGTCCTTCACTGCAGTGCCGATCACTTTGCGGGCGCGGATGGCGGCGGTGTGTCCTGATGCAGTGGTCATGTCTCTCTCCTGGTGGCTGGGTACGGGGGAGACGAAGCGTCGCACCGCATGCCCCGTCTCGCATCGCGTCGATGCCGCGCCGGTGCGTCAGTGCGGACCTACGTTTTTTTCAATACAGCAGCGCGGCACGGCGCTGCTCGACCCAGTCCTGCTCATCGCGCTGCGCCAGCGATTCCAGATCGCCGGGTGTGGCGCGGGCATCATCCACCCACTGCCGCAATTGCGGGCCACCGCTGATCATGTCGATGGCCAGTCGGTCACGTTCGTATTCATACGGAAAATCGCGCCACAGCACATAGTCGGGCCCCAGTTGCCGCAGCGCCTTGAAGGCCAACGCCTGCAGCCGCCACGGTCTGAAGGCCGCCGGCTGATAGGCCGGATCATCGACATGGATCTGCAGCCCGGCGCACAGCTGGCCGGCATGCTTGTGAAAGGTGGGCTCGAACCAGCAGGGCCGCAGCCGGCAGCCACGCAGCCACTGCGGCGCCAGCCGCTCCATCGTGGCCAGCAGCGCTGCTGCATGGATATCCGGCGCCCCGAACAGCTCCAGTGGCCGCGTCGTGCCGCGGCCCTCGGATAGCGTCGTGCCTTCCAGCATCACCGTGCCAGCGTAGGCGCGCGCCATCGAAAGATTGGGCGCATTGGGCGACGGATTGACCCAGCTGCGCTCGCCCAGCGGCCAGCCAAAGCCCGGCGCCGCATCGGGCTGCCAGCCCTGCATCTCGATGACGCGATACTCCAGCTGCAGGCCCAGCTGCGCCACGAACCAGTGCCCGAGCTCGCCCAGGGTCAGGCCATGCCGCATGGGCAGCGGACCTGCGCCGACAAAACTCTCCCAGCCGGCCCGCAAGGTCAGCCCTTCGATGTCGCGCCCGATCGGGTTCGGCCGGTCCAGCACCCACACGGCCTTGCCATGCTTCGCCGCCGCCTCAAGCACGTAGCGCAGCGTGGTGATGAAGGTGTAGATGCGGCAGCCCAGATCCTGCAGATCCACAAGCAGCACATCGAAGCTGTCCATCATCGCGGCGGTGGGCCGCCGCACTTCGCCATACAGGCTGAACACTGGAATACCGTGCAGCGGATCACGATAGTCCGGCGACTCGATCATGTTGTCCTGCTTGTCGCCGCGCAGGCCATGCTGCGGACCG
>Ga0190271_10003075_pt1 | contig 10362 bp, 10 predicted proteins | sample Popmic356T_FD_133747 | JGI IMG/M metagenome (GOLD analysis project Ga0190271, IMG submission 133747) | Populus adjacent soil microbial communities from riparian zone of Weber River, Utah, USA - 356 T | ecosystem: Environmental > Terrestrial > Soil > Riparian zone | place: USA: Utah | collected... | reverse complement strand
CAGGTGGTGAGGATGCCGTGAACGCCCCCGTGCGCCGCCTCGCCGTCGTCGTCTCCGTCCTCTTCGCCTCGCTGCTCGTCTCGACGACCCTCATCCAGTACGTCTTCGCCGCCGACCTCAACGCCCGGTCCGACAACCGGCGCACCCTGCTGTCGACGTACGCCCGCGAGCGCGGGTCGATCCTCGTCGGCCAGACCGCCGTGGCACGCTCGGTGCCGAGCGACGACCAGTACAAGTTCCAGCGCGAGTACTCCGAGGGCGAGCTGTACGCCCACGTCACCGGTTTCTACTCCTTCTACGGGGCGTCCGGCGGCCTCGAGCAGGCCGAGAACTCCTTCCTCTCCGGGTCCAGCGACAAGCTGTTCTACCGCCGGGTCTCCGACCTGTTCACCGGCCGCCGCCCGCAGGGGGCCACCCTGGAGACGACGCTCGACCCCGCGGTCCAGCGGGCGGCATCCGATGCGATGGCCCGCATCCGTGGTGCGGCGGTGGCCCTGGACCCGCAGACCGGCGCGATCCTCGCGATGGTGAGCCACCCGACGTTCGACCCGAACTCGGTCGCGGGTCACGACCTCGACGTGCTCGAGGCGAACTACGAGGCGCTGAACACCGACCCGGACAAGCCACTGGTGAACCGCAGCATCAACGAGCTGTACCCGCCGGGCTCGGTGTTCAAGGTCGTCACGGCGGCCGCAGCGCTCTCCACGGGTGAGTACACCGAGGACACCGTGGTCCCGGGCCCGGCGATCCTCGAGCTGCCGGGGACGACGGCCAGCCTGCCCAACATGTTCGACGGACCCTGCGGCCCCAACGACGAGGTCACGATGACCGAGGCGCTGGCCATCTCGTGCAACACGGCCTTCGCCTCGGTGGGCATGGACATCGGCGCCGACGCGATCAGGGCCCAGGCGGAGAAGTTCGGCTTCGGCGACACGCTGAGCGTGCCCATGCGGGTCACGCCGAGCACGATCCCCGCCGAGCTGAACATGCCCCAGCTCGCCCAGTCCTCGATCGGGCAGTTCGACGTGCAGGTGACCCCGCTCCAGATGGCGATGGTCGCCGCGGGGGTCGCCAACGAGGGCACCGTCATGAAGCCCTACCTCGTGCAGTCCGTCATCGGCTCGGACCTGTCGGTGATCGAGACCACGGACGAGCAGGAGCTTTCCCAAGCGGTCACCCCCGACGTCGCGGCACAGCTGACCCGGATGATGGAGGCCGTCGTCACCGACGGCTCGGGCAAGCGCGCCCAGATCGACGGGGTGGCGGTCGCGGGCAAGTCGGGGACGGCGCAGCACGGTGAGGGACGCAGGGCCCACGCGTGGTTCATCTCCTTCGCCCCCGCGGACGACCCGCAGATCGCGGTCGCCGTCATCGCGGAGGACGGCGGCGTCGCCGGCAGCGAGGCCGGGGGTGGCGCGGTCGCCGCACCGATCGCCCGAAAGATGATGGAAGCGCGGCTGGACCGATGACCACACGGACGAGAGCAGTGGACGCAGCAGTGATGGCGAACGCAGGGCACGACCACACGGGGTCACCGACGAGGAGCGCCCGGCATGGCTGAGGTCCCGAAGCTGCTCGGGGGTCGCTACGAGGTGGACACCCACCTCGGACGCGGCGGGATGGCCGAGGTCCACCTCGGCTACGACACCCGCCTGGGTCGCCAGGTCGCATCAAGATGCTCCGCAGCGAGCTCGCCCGCGACCAGACCTTCCTCACCCGCTTCCGCCGCGAGGCGCAGGCGGCCGCCGGGCTGAACCACGCGTCCATCGTCGCGGTCTACGACCACGGCGAGGACGCCGCGACCGAGAGCGGTGGCGCGCAGGTCCGGGTTCCCTACATCATCATGGAGTTCGTCGACGGCAAGACCCTGCGCGAGGTCATCACCGAGCAGGGCACGTTCGCACCCACGGAGGCGATGCGAGTCACCGAGGGTGTGCTCGACGCGCTGGCCTACAGCCACCGCAACGGCATCGTGCACCGTGACATCAAGCCGGCGAACGTCATGATCGCCGCCGACGGCACGATCAAGGTGATGGACTTCGGCATCGCACGGGCGCTCGCCGACGCCAACGCGACGATGACCCAGACGCAGTCGGTCGTCGGCACCGCGCAGTACCTCTCCCCCGAGCAGGCGCAGGGGCAGCCGGTCGACGAACGCTCAGACCTCTACTCCGCCGGGTGCATGCTCTTCGAGCTGCTCACGGGTCGGGCGCCGTTCCTCGGCGAGAGCATGGTCTCCATCGCCTACCAGCACGTCGGCGAGCAGCCGTTGCCGCCGTCCCGCTTCGCCGAGGGCATCTCCGAGGACCTCGACGCCGTCGTCATGCACTCCCTGGCCAAGCCGCGCGACGCGCGCTACCAGAGCGCCGGGGAGTTCCGCAGCGACCTGCAGGCCGTGCGCCTGGAGCGTCCGATCAGCAGCGCGGCCAAGGGCACGGCCGCTGCCCTGGCCGGCGCCGCGGGCGCCCTGGCCGTCGGCGGGGTCATGACCGAGGCCCTGCCGGCGATCGGTCCCGAGCAGACCCAGGTGTTCTCCGGGGCCGTCGCGGCACCCGACCAGGTCCCGCCCGGGACCAACACCGACACGTTCCCCGCGGTCGGCGACGACACCGAGGACAAGCGCAGCAAGAGCGGCTGGGTCGTCCTCACGATCTTCGCGATCGCGGCCCTCATCGCCCTGGCCCTCGGGCTCTCCACGTACTTCGGCGAGGAGGAGATCCCCCCCGTCACCGTACCGACGGTCGTCGACAAGCCGGTTCAGACGGCGGTCGCCGACCTCGCACGCGTCGGGCTCGAGGACGAGGTCGTGCGTCAACCCAGCGACACCGTGCCGGTCGACGTCGTCATCAGCCAGACCCCGACCGGAGGCACCGAGGTGGCGCCGGGGACGACCGTGCGTCTCGCGGTGTCGTCCGGGCCGACGTCGATCCCCGTGCCCGACCTCGCCGGCATGACCGAGGCCGAGGCCCGGGCTCTGCTCTCCGACCTCGACCTCGAGCTCGGCACCGTCACCGAGGTCGACGACCCCGAGACGACCAAGGGCCAGATCCTCGACTCCAACCCGGCGAAAGACACCTCCGTGGCGCCGGGCTCGCAGATCAGCGTGCGCATCGGCAGCGGGCAGGTGCCCGTGCCCAACGTCGTCGGCACGCCGCTGAACGAGGCCCAGCGCCTGCTCGTGGATGCCAACCTCGTGTCGGACACGACGTTCCGCCAGACCAACGCGGTGCCCGAGGGTCAGGTCATTGAGCAGGACCCGCCGAGCGGCAAGATCGACATCGGCGGGACGGTGCGGATCGTCGTGGCCCAGAAGGCAGCCCCGACCCCGACCCCGACGCCCACGCCGACACCGACGCCCACCCCCGAACCTTCGGAGGAACCCTCACCGACCGGGTCTCCACCCGCCGACCCCGAGCCCACCGCGTCCCCCTGACCCGCCAGGCGGATGCCGGTCAGCCGGCAGCGACCATCCGCGCCACTCCCGCGGCGTCATGGACGAGAGGGCTCAGGCCGACCGAGCGCTGCACGGCATCCGGCATGCCACACAGCTGGAGCCAGTTCGCGAACATCCGGTGGCCACCGTGGGTCAGCACGGACTCGGGGTGGAACTGCACCCCGTGCAGCGGCAGGGTCGCGTGCCGCACCGCCATGATGATCCCCGACTCGGTGCGGCCGTTGGCGAGCAGCGAGCCGGGCAGCGTCTCGGGGGCGATCGTCAGCGAGTGGTAGCGCGTCGCCGTGAAGGGGTCGGGCACCCCGGCCAGCACGCCGGTGCCGTCGTGGTGCACCTGCGAGGTCTTGCCGTGCAGCAGCTCAGGAGCCCGCCCGACCGTGGCCCCGAGCACGACCCCCAGCGCCTGGTGTCCGAGGCACACCCCGAGCATCGGCTGGGCCCGCCCGGCGCAGGCCTCGATCATCGCCATGGAGACGCCGGCCTCCTCGGGCGTCCCGGGGCCCGGCGAGACGAGCACCCCGTCGAAGCCCTCGGCGTCGGCCGGGCTGATCGCGTCGTTGCGCACGACCTCGCAGTCCGCACCGAGCTGCTCGAGGTAGCCGACGATCGTGAAGACGAAGCTGTCGTAGTTGTCGACGACGAGGATCCGGGTCATGCCCCCATGGTGCACCGTCCGGCACCGATCAGGGGCCGACCGTCGACTCCGTGAACGGCAGGAGGGTGCTCACCCAGGGGAAGAGCCAGGTGAAACAGGCCGCCACGACGAGTGCGACGAGCACGAGGCACAGCACCCCCCGCACCCACGCGGGGCCGGGCAGCGATCGCCAGAGGGCGGCGTACACGGCTCAGCCCTCCCGTTCCTGGAGTCGAGATGAGGGAACACGCAGGGCGCCAGGCTCTCCTGTCGGCGTGTTCCCTCCTCTCGACTCGACGCCCGCCGCCAGCTCCAGGCGGGCGGGGTCCCAGTCGGCTCGGGCCACGGACTCCACGAGCCGCGCGTGCACGATGAAGCGCTCGGTGGCGGAGAACTTGGGGTGGCACGACGTGAGGGTGAGCATCGCCTCGGTGGGTGTGGCGGCGGCATCCGAGGGCACGGGAGCGATCACCTCGATGTCGCTCGGCAGCACGACCTGTCGCGACTCCACCTCGTAGACGTGCACCGTGTCGGCCGTCTCGACGACGACGAGGTCACCGTCGGCGAGCCGGTCGATGTCATGCAGCGGCCGCCCGTACGTCGTGCGGTGCCCGGCCAGCGCGAAGTTGCCCACCTGCCCGGGCCCGGCCGTGCCCACGTAGTGCCCGACTCCCAGCGCCAGCCGGTCGCGCCCCGTCCCCTCGATGACCGGCCGCGCGTAGTCGTCCCCGAAGCGGGGGATGCGCAGCACCGCGAACGCGCCGTCGTCGCCCAGGGCAGCCGGGATGCCGTTCGCGGGCACGGGTTCGGGCGTCGCCTTCGCGCCCTCCCGGGCAAACCCCTCCTCGAGGGTCGCGACGATCTGGTCCTGCGCGCGGTTCGAGACGACGTCGGTCCACCAGAGCTGCCAGGCGGCGAACAGCAGCACGAGGACGCCGAGCGTGACGAGCAGCTCGCCGGCCCAGCCGGCGGCGCGGCGGAGGATCACGCGGCGGGGACCTCGGCGTGCTGCGGCACGATGGAGCCCACGAAGGCCGGGAAGGTCTGCTCGCCGACGAGCGCCGAGTCGTAGCCGAGGCCGACGGCGACCGACCACTGGCGAAGGTTCTCGACCTGGGGGTCGTCGTCCAGGGCGTCGCGCATCGCCCCCGTGTCACCGATCGCGGTGATGACGTAGGGCGGGGAGTACACGCGCCCCTGGAGGATCAGGGTGTTGCCGACGCAGCGCACGGCACTGGAGGAGATGACCCGCTGGTCCTGGAGCATCATCGCCTCGGCCCCGCCGGCCCACAGGGCGTTGACGACGGCCTGGACGTCCTGCTGGTGGATGACGTAGTCGTCGGGGTCGGCGTCGGCCGGCAGCTCCCCGCCCGGCAGCTTCGCGTCGTCGAGGGTGACCCGCAGGGCCGGGCCGACGACCTCGGTGCGGCCGGCGCCGGCGGCGATCTCGTTGGCCTTGCCCTCGAGCTCGCGGGTCTCGAGGTCGCCGGGCGCCATGGCCGCCGTGGCCTCGTCGACCTGGCTCTGCAGGTCGTTCAGCCGGGAGGCGTGCTGCTCGTTCGTGCGGTTCTGGGCGCGGATGAGGTCGGGCAGCTCGCCCTGCTCGGGGCGCAGGTCACCGCCCTCGGAGGCGCGAACACTGGAGGCGAAGAGAGCACCTGCAACGAGGGCGGCCACCGGGACGAGCCAGGGCCAGGGGGACGGTCGATCGACTCGTCCGCCGTGCGTGCCGACCACTGTGGCCACCTCCTTCCTGGAACACCCTCTACGCTAGGCCACTACACCAACGCCACGAGGAGACAGTTCGTGCCCGAGTCCAAGGGTCGGTCCAAGCCCGCCTATGTCCCGCCGCGCTCAGCGCAGAAGGCGCCCGGTCCCAACCCGCGCTGGTTCGTGCCCGTCATGCTCGGCCTCATGCTCACCGGCCTGGTCTGGGTCGTCACCTACTACATCTCGGGCACCAACGAGTATCCCGTGCCCGCGCTCGGCCGGTGGAACCTCGGCGTCGGCTTCGGCCTGATGATGTCCGGCTTCCTCATGACGACCCGCTGGCGCTGACCCGACCACCGGGAGTTATCCACAGGGGTTGTCCCCATTGGGGATGAATCACACCCGTGTAACCCTGTCGAGAACGTCAGACGACGGCGTACTTGAGCAGGGACAGCACGACGAGCAGCACGAGGATGCCGGCGAGCGCGATCCAGTGCACCCGCCGGTCCACGGGCTTCAGCGGACCGCGGTCGCGCCCGAGGTAGCCGATGGCCGCAGCGGCTGCGGCACCGGTGACCAGGCCGCCCAGGTGGGCCTGCCACGCGATGTTGGGGATGACGAACCCGATCACGGCGTTGATGCCGATCACGACGTACATGCCCGCGGCCGAACGACCCAGCCGGCGCTGGAGCACGAGGAACGCCCCGAACAGGCCGAACACCGCACCCGAGGCCCCGACGGCGCCGGTCCACCAACCGCCGACGTCCCCCGCTGCCAGCTCGGCCGTCGAGGGCGGGCTGGTCAGCAGCAGGTAGAACACGGAACCGCCGAGCGCGCTCAGCAGGTACAGGGCGACGAACCGGGCCCTTCCGAGCATCGGCTCGAGGTAGGTGCCCATGACCCACAGCGCGTACATGTTGAACGCGATGTGCATCAGGGAGCCGTGGGCGAACGCCGAGGTGAGGAAGCGCCACGGCTCCTCCATCCCGAGGGCCGGCACGAACATCACGCGCGACGTCATCCCGGGCACGGTCTGCTGCGCGAGGAACACGGCGACGCAGATGCCGATGATCGTCATCGTCGCCACCGGGCGCCCGTCGGTCACCGAGCCGCCGAAGACGGTGCGCACCTGGCGCACCGTCTTCGCTCCCTCGGCGACGCAGTCGACGCACTGGATGCCGACCGCGGCCGGCCGCTGGCACTCGGGGCACGTCGGGCGCATGCACCGCTGGCAGCGCACGTACGACTCACGGTCGGGGTGCCGAGGGCACACGGGAACCGGTGCCACGGCATCCGGGGATGCCGGTTGCTCAGCCACGTCGGGTCTCCCGCCTCACGCGTCCGCTACGGCAAGCGAGGCTCAGGCCTGGATCTCGACGCGCTCGATGACGACGTCCTCGACCGGCTTGTCCTGGCCACCGGTGCGCACGCCGGCGATCTTGTCGACGACCTCGCGGCTCGGGCCGTCGGCGACCTCACCGAAGATGGTGTGCTTGCCGTTGAGCCACGAGGTGGCGCCCACGGTGATGAAGAACTGCGAGCCGTTGGTGCCCTTGCCCATGCGCTTGCCGGCGTTGGCCATGGCGAGCAGGTAGGGGCGGTCGAACTGCTTGTCGGGGTGGATCTCGTCGTCGAAGTCGTAGCCGGGCCCGCCCATGCCGCGGCCGAGCGGGCAGCCGCCCTGGATCATGAAGCCGGGGATGATGCGGTGGAAGATCAGGCCGTCGTAGTACGGGGTCGGGTTGGTGCGACCGGCGTCGTCCTTGTACTCCTTCTCGCCAGAGGCGAGACCGGTGAAGTTGGCGACGGTCTTGGGCGCCTCGTTCGGGAAGAGCTCGACGACGATCGGGCCGTGGTTGGTGTGCAGGGTTGCCTTCATGCCGACGATCCTCTCACGTGGGCCGTGCCGGATCGCAGCCAGATCAGGGCGCACGCACCGTCGCGTCAGGCCGTGTGCACAGGGCAGGATGGGGGGCAAGACAACGTCCACACGAGGAGGACACGTGTTCCGCACTGAGAGCAAGGCCGACCAGGCCAAGAACGCCGTCGCGAGCGGCGTCGAGACAGTCGCCGGGGGCGCCAACGACGCAGCCGACAAGGCCGCTGACCTGAAGGTCAAGGCCGCCGAAGCCGCCGCGGCAACCGCTGCCGGCGCCACCGTCGCCAAGGAGAAGGCCGCCGAGGCCGCGGAGTACGCACACGGCGCCGCCGGGACGGTCAAGGAGAAGGCCCACGAAGCGGCCGAGACCCTCGCCCCCAAGGTCGAGACCGCGCGCGAGGTCTTCGTCGACGACATCCTGCCCAAGGTCATCAGCGCGCTCGCGGCCGTTGCCGCCGGCGCCGCCGCCGCCAAGGACTCCGCCGCCGAGGCCGCCGACCGCGCCCCCGACGCCTACGCCGTCCTCAAGGGCGACGCCGTCGCCAAGCAGGGTGGTGGCAAGGGCAAGTGGATCCTGCTGCTCGGCGCCCTCGCAGCGGCAGCGGCCGTCATGGCCTACCGCAAGAGCAACGAGCGGCCCGACCCGTGGGCGACTGCGGGCACCTACACCCCGCCCAAGAGCACCTCGGAGAAGGTCAGCGACCTCGCCGGCGCCGCCAAGGACAAGGCTGTCGCAGCCTCGGGCGTCGTGGCGGACAAGGTCTCGGGCGCCAAGGATGCCGTGGCCGACAAGGTGGGCGACCTCAAGGACGCATCGGGCGACGCGGCATCCGATGCCGGTGACTTCGCCTCCGACCTCGGTGACGACGCCAAGGACGCCGGCGAGCAGTTCACCGACACTGCGGCCGACGCCGTGGACGACGCGAAGGACGCTGCTGACGACGCGGCCGACGCCGTCGGTGACGCTGCTGACGACGCCGCTGACACGGCATCCGATGCCGTCGACGAGGGCAAGCACCAGGGCTGAGCACGTCGCGCAGTCGCAGGACCGGATGCCGGCCACCCCACGCGGGGTGGCCGGCATCCTGCGTCGTGCGGGACCCGACCCCGGGCATCCGACGTTGTCCGGCGGGCACCGGCCCTCCTGACCCATAATCAGTGGACGTCCGGCAGCTGCGACAGCAGTGGAGCCGGGCTCGACGGAAGGGCGCCGGATGACCGAGGAGACCGTGCGCACGAGGGCGGACCTGGTGTCGCTGCTCACCACCGCAGCCGAGGTCGAGCACTCGCTGATGGTGCAGTACCTGTTCGCGGCCCTGACGATGAAGCAGGGCACGGACGAGGGCCTCACGCAGCAGCAGCTGATCCGGGTGACCCACTGGGAGAAGCTCGTCCTGGCCGTCGCCCGGCAGGAGATGGAGCACCTCGGCCTCGTCGCCAACCTCCTGACCGCCATCGGCGCCGCACCCAGCCTGGCTCGCCCGAACTTCCCCTACGCCACGTCGCTCTACGGGCACGTCATGGAGCTGACCCCCTTCTCGCAGGCCACGGTCCACCGGTTCGCCTGCTTCGAGAAGCCCCAGGACAGCGGCGACGACCTGCTGTGCCCCCCGACGCCCGACCCGTCGGCGGTGCCGGGCCCGACGAGCGTCGTCGCCCTCTACGAGGCCATCCGCGCCGGGTTCGTCGCCCTCGCGACGCAGCCGGAGCCGCTGTTCCTCGTCGGCGCCGACCACCAGCTCGGCGGCAAGGCGCTCGGAACCGACTTCCCCCGGGTGGGGGCCATGGGCGGCGGGTACGACGTGTTCATGTCGACGGTGACCGACCTGCCCAGCGCGCTCGCGGCCATCGACCTCATCATCGAGCAGGGCGAGGCGGCCGAGGTCGCCGGCGACGAGGGCCACTACGTCGCCTTCACGACGATCCTCGCCGAGTACGCGACCCTCCTGGCGCAGGACCCGTCCTTCGAACCGGCACGCCGGGTGGTCGACAACCCCACGACGACACCCGACCAGGGGGGCAGCACCCTCACCGACCCCACGTCACTGGCCGCCGCCGACCTCTTCGACGCGTCGTACCGCACGATGCTGCGCTTCCTGCTGCGCCTGCTGATGAGCACGGACGAGTCACCCCAGGAGTCGGCGGCACTGACAGCCGTCGGGTTCTTCCCGATGATGACGATGGTCATCCGGCCGCTCGCCGAGGTCCTGACCTCCATGCCGGCGCACAGCCCCGACGACGGATGCCGTGCCGGGCCACCCTTCGCGACCGACGGCTCGGTCGGCTTCCTGCCCCACCGGGAGGCGGCCTGGGCGGTGCTCGAGCAGGAGCTGACCGACCTGGCGGCTCGAGCGCGGGAGGTCTCACGGATGCCGGGCGCGCCACCCCGGATCGCCTTCATCGCCCGCACCATCGAGCTCGTCGGTCAGCGGTTCGCCCTCCAGGTCGCGCAGGCCGGGCAGGTCGGGGGGGCCAACTCATGATGGACATCGACTTCGAAGGCTGGTGGCAGTGCCGGTTCGCCACCGACCCCGACCCCAGTGACGACCCCCGCGGCGTGAGCGGGCCGACCTTCACCACGGCGGGCGAGCCGGTGTTCGACCGGGTCATCCGGTTCCAGTCGCCGGTCGCCCCGCGCTGGCCCTTCACCGACGCGGTCGGCGTCACGGTGCGGGCGGTCACCGT
>Ga0190271_10003074_pt1 | contig 10364 bp, 11 predicted proteins | sample Popmic356T_FD_133747 | JGI IMG/M metagenome (GOLD analysis project Ga0190271, IMG submission 133747) | Populus adjacent soil microbial communities from riparian zone of Weber River, Utah, USA - 356 T | ecosystem: Environmental > Terrestrial > Soil > Riparian zone | place: USA: Utah | collected... | reverse complement strand
GCGTGAGCGGGACAATCGAGTGATGTCCGCGCCAGATCGCGGAGCCCGCCTAACGCCTAGGCGGTGACGGGGCATCGGCCTCGGCCGCGGACGTCCGCCGCCTCACGCCTCGCGCCCACGAGGCGCGCCGTGTCCGACACGGCAGCGGTGAGCAAGGCGACGAGTCGTTCGTCGGGGTCCCCGCCGCACGCCCGCGTAGGGTAGAAGGCACACCGGAGTTCGCAGTCGTCCTACCCTTGCCCGCTCAACCTCCGGACCGCTACGCTCTGCCAATGGACTTAGGGACGCTGGGCTGGATCGTCGCCATAGTTCTCATCGTTGCGACGGCAAGCATCATTGCTTTGGCAGTGTGGCGGCGCGGCCAAGCGGAAGCAGGGGGGCAGCTAGGCCCGTTTTCATTTCGAGCTAGTACTCGCACCCCGCCGGGGGAAGCCACAATTCGTGACTCGACCAGTGGCGGTGACGCGATCGCACATTCCGATGACGGCGATGCCTCAATTGCGGGAGTGAAGGCTAAAGGGGACTTGCGTGCCCGCGCAGGGGGCGCGCTGAACAGCCCAAAAGCCCCGGAGAACGGCCAGAAGACGGAATAGGCGACCACGCGCTTCGAGGCGAAGCGAGCGTCAGAAGTAGCGTCGCTGGTCGCGACATCGTCGTCGTGGCAGCCGGTGCACAGTTGCAGATCGTGTCCACCCAAGGTGTTACGCGCTCACTTCCCTTGTCGCCAGCGGTAATTGACCTCGGGAATCCGAGTGCTGCACCATCTTTGGCCGTACACCCGCGTTATGGGGTTGTCCCGTACGTCTTCGATCCTCAGGTTCGGGAGCGACTCACTAAGTGGGTCGACGCGGAAGTCGCCTACTCCGCCCTCATCGTGTCGGGTCGGGGAGGCTCGGGAAAGACCCGGCTAGCGGTCGAAGAGTGCCGACGTTTGGGTGCGATTGGTTGGGTAACAGGCTTCCTTGTTCCGTCGGCCGACCGACCGAGCCTCGAAGAATTGGCTCACGTGGATAACCCAAGACTGGTCGTGGCGGACTATGCAGAGACACAGCTGGACTTGCTGGCCGACCTGATCCCGTTGCTCCGCGACGCGGCGTCATCCGACCATCCGGTGCGACTCCTATTGCTGATGCGGACTCCACAAGGATCTAGCAGAAGACCCGGCGAGAATCCTTGGCTCGAGGTCTTCCGACAACATGGACCTGTTCTGGCGGCACAACTCGCAGAGGTGGCCGTCAAAGATCTAGACGAGCAGGCCTTGTCGACTGAGTCCAACCAGATACTCTTCACATCGGCCTTCCGAGCCTTCCAACGACTCTCGGGTCGGATGGAGCTAGAGCCCGCATACCCCCGTGCGCTAGACGAGAAGGACCCGCTCCTAGTCGTGCTCACAGCGTTCAAGGCCGCATACGGTGGCGCAGGCGAGGCGTCGACACTGACCTCCGCCCTCGACTTCATCCTCGACCACGAGACGCGATACTGGGAGGCTCGAGCTCAGGCGGCACGCGTGGAACTGAGTCGCAACGGGACTCAGCGTGTTGTCGCTGCCGCCACTCTGACAAGCGCGGGAACCCGCGACGACGCTGATCGAGTTCTCCAGGCGCTGCCAGAGTATCGGGACTCAAACGCCGAGCGGCGCCGAGAAATCATCGATTGGGCGCACGGGCTGTACCCCGGCCGCAACTACTGGAACCCGCTGGAACCGGACCTAATCGGAGAACACCTCGTCACCAGAGAACTGGGAAATGAGACAGCCCTCTCCGCCATCTGCGACGCCGCGCAGACGCCACGACCATTCATCGTTCTCGCTCGCCTAGACCTCCCGCAAGCACCCGCTGCCATTACGGTGGTCACCGACCACATGAGCGCGATGGCCGATGAGGACGTGCTGGCCCTGAGCTGGCGACTGCAAGAACTGGAGCATCCGGAAGCGATGGCCGCCGCTCTGTTGGACCGCGCGAGCCGACTCACCTCGCTTGCATCGCAATTCCAGGTCGACATCTTCGAGGACGTTGCCGGGCACAGCGGCCTCCGCTTTCCCATTCGGGCGCTCGCGCTTGAGCAGCTCGTTGATCAACTGGACGTGACCCGTCCCTGGCGGCAGAAGGACTGGCGTCAGGGCTCCAAGCCGCCGTTCGACAAGGAACCTGTCGCGAAGATCGTTGTGGATTTGCTTCGCAGTTCGCCCGAGCAGACCCTTGACCTGCTCGGATCGTGGCTGGTGAACCACCAAAAACTCGGTCGTTCGGCAGAAGTGAGCCGGAGTGACATTGCTGGTGCCATCGCAGTGCGCCATTTGGATCGAACGCGTCAACGCTTCACGACATGGGTGCGTAACGACAGTTCTGGCGCTATCCAGCTACTCGAGCGGACAGCGAGGCACGACCCGGCCGCACTTGCCGACTTCGCGCAGGAGTGGGTACGGGGGGACGACGATCGGCTTCGCACCGCTGCAATCAACGCGGTCCAAGCGTTGCCTTGGGAGTTTGCGGAAAGTGCCGGGCTGATCGATTCTGTCGTTCTACCGCTTGCGGTCATCAAATGGCGGTATCAGGAGGACGCCCTGCGAATTGCGGCGCGCCACGTGCCGGATGACCCGAAAGTGCGGAAGCAACTTTTCGCAACCGTTGCAGATGGCAGGGGCGAGGCTCGGGCATTGACGCCCTATCTGTACACGAGCTACGCGGGACAAGCCCTGCAAGAATTCCTGCGGCAGCCGCTATCCGGGCGGGGGCCCGTCATCGCTGCACTTGCGAACTGGCATCCCGTCGATGACCAGCTAGAGGAGCGGGTTCTCCAGCTCGTGAAGGACTCAGAAAAGGACCCGGCTCTTGCAACCGCCATTGGAGTGTTCGCTGAGTCTGCGCTGAATCGGCTCTACTCCTCTCACTTCGTCAGCGAGAAGAGGCTTCAATGGGCTCTCCAAACCATGGCACAGGGTCCCGAAACACTGCGCAGGCCCATGTTCTATCCCCTGTCCGAACCACCGAGTACGGACGAGTTCGAACTCTACCGCCAACGATTCATCGATTCCTACCTTGGAAGTGAACCCACGGCCCACAGCATGGCGGTCTTCGTTACAGACCTCTTTTATCGATATGCGGAGGGATCGTGGCCGACGGAGGTGCTACTGGAACGACTTCTGGAAGATTACTCGACGGCCGAGCGGACGGAAATCCTCCTAGGCGCCGTGCGTGCCGATCCTTCCGGCAACGCAGCAAGATTCGTCGCTCGAACAGGGTCGACCGATCGTCTAGCGGTCGACAAGCGAATCGAGAGATTTCGGGACGAGTACGTCACCTCGGGTGATTTGATTGGCGCTATACGAGCAGCTCAAGGCATGGATCGGCCCTCGTAGGCGCCGAATCCCCTGAGTCCCCAAGCCGGTCGGTGGATTCTGGCGGTCATTGCAACAGGACGTTCCCGATGACTTCGATCGGGGTTTGGAACTCTAGTCGTTTGCGGGGGCGGTCGTTCAGTTCCGCGGCGCGACTGAGTCACCCCGGCATGTCCGGAGAGCGTTTTGCTGGTGTCAGCCCGCTCTTTCGAGGGGTTCGGTCAGAGCGTATTCGAGCTGCTCAAGCTCGACGGGGGTGAGGTCATCGATCGAGCCGTGAGTGCGCTCGGTGTTGAACCACTGGACCCAGCCCGCGGTAGCGACCTCGACCTGATCGACGTCCCGCCACGAGCCCTCGTGATGGATGAGCTCGGACTTGTAAAGCCCGATCTGCGACTCCGCAAGCGAGTTGTCATATGCGTCCCCGACGGACCCGACTGACGGGTCGATACCCTCGTCCACGAGCCGATCCGTGAAGGAAATCGACGTGTAAACGCTGCCCGCATCGGTGTGATGCGTGAGCCCGGCGAACCCGTAATGGCTCGAGGCGGGCGTGCCCATGGCGCGTAGCTATCCAGATGCGTTCACTTTGCGATTTGCGGTTCCTCTGGATCGCCGCCCGCAACCCCGGTCGTTCTCCCATCGCGTCGTAGCCGTCGTTAGCGCTGCCGCTACTCCACAGGGCGGTGGAAACCTAGACTCCTGAGGTGGCCCACACCGAACACGACCACCTCGTAAATGAAGTGCCCCACTTCCTCAACGTGCCGACCGATTGGTTGGACGACTTCGGCCGGATAGCGCCCCTCGCGGGTCGAATCGAACTAGTCGGCTATCAGATCGCAGAGAGCCTCGGCTTGCCTCGTCCGAAGAACGGGCGGACTCGGCCATTCAGAACCGAATGCGAGGCAATCGCTGCACGTCGGGAAGACCCGTGGATGCCAGACGAAGTCGCCGACCGTCTTGGCCGCGGTTGGTGTGCCCGAGTCTCTGCGTGGGTAGCGCGCGCACCCCGAGTCATGGACGAGCACCGCAACGGTGTGCTCCACCGCCACTATGCCTCGCAAAGCGACGGCACTGACTGGCATCCCGTCTACGTCGCGGATGCTCAAGACATTAGCAAGGTTGAGCGCTACACCGAGCGCGATCTGGCCGAGAGTATCGAGGCGTTGCGTCCTGTCGCGAAGGAAGGGTTTCAGCTGCTCCTGGCCTTGCCGAACGGGCCACATGCCCGGAGCGACGCTGATCAGTTTTCGCGTGGAGATCACCAGCGACGCCTCTGGCCCAGACGGCGTTTTCCATAGCCGTAATAAGGCACCTCAGCCCGTACAGGACGAGGGATCCGACTCGTAGCGTTCGGCTGGATCAGCGTCGACGCGGCGGTTTCGAAAGGGGGTCCTTCTTCGCGCCGAAGCCGACCGAGGTCATCGACTACTACAAGTCCCACGACTTCACCGGCGTCGGGCAGCGGATCTACGACTACGCGCTCGTGCTCACCGGAACAGGGATGGGGCGTGGGGCGTGCTCCCTGACTCGGCCGGCGGGCTCCCTGACGAGGACTTCGAATACTCCGACCAGGCTGCGCTCTCCCACTCGATGGGCTTGTTCCTGCTGTGGGACGTTCTGCTCGAGCTCGGGCTGGAAGACGTCAGCGGCGGAGTGGGAGCCGAACTCACCTCTGACTGCACGGGTCAACTTCATTGACCGGCGTGGTGACGCGCGCGAACGTTGGCGTTTCCAGCGGTGACCTGACCGATGCCTTCCGGCGCGAGGCAGCAACCCTGGTGGAGTTCTTCATTCGGCGAGGTGTTTCCCCGCAGGACGCCGCAGACCTCGTCAGCGAGACGTTTCTCGCGGCATGGAAGGGCAGTGGCCGCCACCGTATCGAGCCGGAGATGCTCCGCGCATGGCTATTCGGGGTCGCCCGCAAGGTTCTCTCGCAACACCGTCGCGGCCACATCCGTCGGTCGGCTCTCGCCGACCGAGTTCGCGCAACGCTCGCCTTCGACAACTCTGCGCGTGCAGATGGTTCCCTCGAAGAGCTGGATCCTGCCATTGCCCAGCACGTTCGAGAACTCATCCAATACCTGCCGGAGACTGATCAGGAGATCGTGAGGCTGGTCTACTGGGAAGGATTCAGTCAAGAAGAGGTCGCCACGATCCTCGGTAAATCCGCCACGACCATACGCGGCCGGCTGTCCCGCGCACGCGCCGTCCTCCGCGAACAGCTCGTCGAGAGCGGAGACGTTGAATAACCAGCACCAACACGGCTGCAAACTGTCTATTCGGGCCATCCCATCCCCTCGTGGGCAGTTCGTGGTCCTACGGCGGGACAGCTCGCGGCACACAACGGATTCGTATCCGCGCCATGCGCGGAAGGGGCTGGCGTGCGGGCGCCAGAGGCGTCGGCCTCACCGACACCCGACCGACCGTTTGGCCTGTCGCTCAAAACGAGTACTCGGGCACCATCAGCCAGCCGCCGCGGGAGCGCGACGTGCTGATGCAGTACGCGGGCGGCGTCCGCAATAGGGCGGCGTCGGTGGGAGGGTGATCCACCCCTTGGCCCGGCCCGGCCCGAGTCAGGCGAGGTGTAGTTGTGCGGCGAGCGCGCGAAGCGCGGGGAGCGCGTCGTCGCGTGCCGGCACGACCTGCACCGACACGTGGTCCCCTCCGGCGGCGAGGTGCTCCCGCAGGCGCGCGGCGAGGGCCTGCGCATCTCCCTGCGCCACGATGTGGTCCACCCGCCTGTCGCTGCCCGGCGAGTCGACGTCGTGCTCCGCGAATCCGCCCCGCCGCATCGTGGTCGTGTAGTTCGACATCCCGAGGTACCGGGTGAGGAAGGTCCTCGCCGATCCACGGGCCCTCTCCCGGTCGGTGTCAAGGACGATCGTCTGCTCGGGAGCGATGAGGACGTCACCCCCGAGCGCGGCGCGTTGCTCTGCGCTCTGCGCGGGGATCGTGAGGTAGGGATGCGTGCCCGCGCTGCGCTCGGCCGCGAGCTCCAGCATCCTCGGGCCGAGAGCCGCTATCACTCGCCGACGGACCGGCACAACATTCGCGTCGAGCACGTCGAGGTAGCGGCTCATCGCCTCGAGCGGACGCACGCGCTCGGGTGTGGCTTCACGGTGCCCCGAGCCGATTCCGAGCAGGAACCGGCCCGGATGCTTCGCATCGATGCGGTGGAAGGATGCGGCCAGCTCAGCCGCATCCGCCTTCCAGATGTTCACGACTCCGGTCGCCACGTGAAGGCGGCTGGTGGCGTCGAGCATCCGCTCCGCCGCCTCGAGATCCGCGCCGGGAGAGTATCCCAGCCAGAGCGCGCCGTAGCCGAGCTCTTCGATCTCGGAGGAAAATGCGGCATCCACCTGTGTGAATCCGCGCCACACGCCCACCGTTCCGAGGGCATCGCTCCATCCAGTCATCAGACTCCATCTCCTTGGCGCTCACGGCTCAGCGCGTTCACTCGACCTACAGCCATCCTTTCGCAGCTCGTACGCCGGCGGGCCTAGTCGCACTGCGGGGATGGGTGACGGGTTGGTCCCTCGCCGCCAGCGCGGCTGGCTAGGCCGACGCCGACGCCCGCCGGCGGAGACGTGCCAACCCAGCACAGACACTCGCGCCCAACAGCCAGCCGAAGGGATCCCCGTGTGGGACGGCCCGGGCAACCGCGTCAATGGCGGCGGATAGACGCAGGGCTGGCAGAGACTCCTGGTACGCCACTCGCGCGGGGACCGTCGCGGTGGCCCGAACCTTTGGGCTGATGCGCTACCTCTCGCTGCTGCTGGGCCGGTAACTTAGGGAGGAGTTCCCGTCCCACGAATGAACGCCGCGTGTTCGTGTGAAACAGCCCGCGAGACTAGGGCTCCGTGATAGACCGCTCGCGGTCTATCCCCGACAATGGAGGTAGCAGTGGGCCAGTTCTACCTGGAGAACCGGCTTCGCTACTTTCTGTATCTGTCGACGGGTAAGGTCCGCCCTCTCTTTGACCAGATTGAGCCGACTATCCGTGAAAGGCTGTCACTCAGCCTGAATATCAAGGTGCCGTTCGTCGAGGCCGGCGTTGCCAATGTGCAGCCGTCTGAGAATGACTTTCGCATGCTGAAGGTAGTTCTGGCCCAGTTGGACAAGGACGGTCTGATCGGTCCTATCAACAGCCAGGCCCCCTACCTTGCCGCCCAGTTGCCGATGAGGTGGGCCTACGCCGGCGACCTCGCCTACTTCACCGGTCGCGCGGGTGATTCCCTGGTGTGCATGGGTGGCTCGCTGCACCACCTAACCCAGCGGGCTGCCGACCTGCCTTCGGTCGGGGCACTCGGGTCGACCGTGGTCGGTATGAGCGAACAGCTCGAGACGGCATTCGCCGACCCGGACCAGAGCGACGCTTCCGAGGCGGGTTATTCAATCGCTGATTGGGCGGCCATGGCTACGGTCCGCACACGGCAACCCGCGAGGCCGATCGAGTTCGTCGCTCGTCGAATTGGCGAGGAAGAGACGGACATCAGTGCCGCGAACTGGAATGTGCACCCAGACTTCGAGGACCTGCGAGCACGCATCTCGGTGCCCATCGTACTGGCCACACCGCTCTACGTGGCCGAGGTCGACTGACCGTTTTCGCCGTGCACGCTGACGGAATCCGCTGCTATCAGAGCGGCACCTGCGGCAGTTCAGTGCCGGGTTTGACCGCGTGGTGGAGAAGGCGGTCGCAGATAGCTGGCTAGAGATGCCGATGACCAGGGTTGCAGCCCAGATCCCGCCGTTGAGTCAGATGGGCCTGGTGCAGGAGTAGGTGACAGCTGACTTGTGGTGCCGTGAGGTGCCGCTGGAAGGATGTCATCGTGCCCAAGCCCTATCCCAAAGAGTTTCGTGACGACGTGGTAGCCGTCCCGCGCCGCCGTCAAGCGGGTGTGACGGTGAAGCAGATCGCCCAGGATTTCGGTGTCAGCGAGTCGTGTCTGCAGAACTGGCTCCGCCAAGCCGACGTCGAAGAAGGTCACCGTCCCGGCGTGACCGCGACCGAGTCCGCAGAGCTGCGCGACGCCCGCAGGCGGATCCGGCTGCTCGAGCAGGAGAACGAGGCTGCGGCGTGCGGCGGCGTATCTGTCGCAGGCGAACCTGCCGGGAAAATGATGTACCCGCTCGTCCGCGAGCTGGCCGAAGACGGGATCCCCGTCTCGGTGACGTGCCGGGTGCTGAAGATCGCAAGGCAGCCGTTCTATCGGTGGCTGAGGTCTCCGGTGACGGATCGTGAGTGGGAGCAGGCGCAGCTGACGAACGCGATCTTCGATGCGCATGGAGACGACCCGGAGTTCGGGTACCGGCTGATGGCCGACGAGGTCCGTGAGGTGGGGATCGTGGTGTCGAACCGAACCGTGTGGGCGAGATGCTCGGAGAACCGGATCTGGTCGGTGTTCGGGAAGAAGCGCAACGGGAAGGCCGGTAAGCCCGGTCCGCCGGTGTTCGACGATCACGTACAGCGCGACTTCACCGCTGACGAGCCGAACCAGTTGTGGCTGGTCGACATCACCGAACACCGCACGAGCGAGGGCAAGCTGTATCTCTGCGCGATCAAGGACGTGTTCAGCAACCGGATCGTCGGCTACGCCATCGACTCCCGAATGAAAGCATCGCTCGCTGTTCGAGCGCTCGAGCACGCCGTCGCCCGCCGAGGGAACGTCGCCGGCTGCATCGTTCACAGCGACAGGGGCTCGCAATTTCGTTCCAGGAAGTTCGCCCTCGCGCTGCGCCGCCACGACACGGTCGGATCCATGGGTCGTGTCGGCGCAGCGGGCGATAACGCAGCCATGGAAAGCTTCTTCAGCTGATGCAGAACAACGTCCTCAACCGCCGCTCCTGGCCCACCCGCCAGGACCTCCGGATCGCGATCGTCACCTGGATCGAACGGACCTACCACCGGCGCCGCCGGCAGGACCGACTCGGCCGTTTGACGCCCATCGAGTTCGAGACCATCATGAGACCAGGCGTCGCCCTGGCGGCCTAACCGAAACTGTCACCGGTTCCTGCACCAGGCCCGTGCGCAACTGACGCTACCCCCGTAACCATCCCCAGCCGGCATACGTTCCGTTGCCAATTTCGCCGCACGCTGAAGGACCGCTATACGGTCAGCAGACGCGACAACGCTAGCCGAACTGCGGGCGGCCTCCACAGCATCTCGTCACTCCACTAACGTCAGACGTGCTGACGGATCACGCTTGACATGGAAGCTAGATGTCGTCATTGAGATGTTTCACATCGCGACCGGAAGACGGAGATGGGATGCAAACACGCCCTCATCCAGACCCACACAGGGCACCTAGCCTGTGGCGTGTAGCGCTTAGAACTCTCGCACTCGGTTTGGGCATGGCCCTGATATTGACCGGCTCGATCGCCGGCTCCGCAGTCAGCAAAGACCAATTCTTCTGGCTGAGCACACTTGAGGACCCGGCTAAGGATGCAATCACTGGCACGGGCGACACGGTGGGGCGATCTGTCGAGGTGCACGTGCAGGTGTCAGACCGCGTAGTGGCAACACTAGACCTCCGGGTGCCGAACGACGATCCCATTCTGAGCGACGCGTCCCTTCGAAGAATGCAGGACGACCCGAATGCGATCTTATTTGCCACGGGGATCTTTGGCGAGAAGCATGAGGAGGGAATCGCCCATACCTACGCGCTGAGCGGCATGACCCTACTACGTAACGTAAAAGCCGATACGTCGGTGCTCTCCATACGCCTGGTCTCTGCGCCGCTCGACGTCGGCGATGCGCCCTACTCCCTGGCCTACCTCCCTCCCTTTCGTGCGGACGCACATGTGTCTCTTGAAGTTGAAGACCCGTGGTTGCTAACCAGTGCGGTTCCGGGTGAACTAATCGAGTCGCAGACCGGATCCGCAGCAGAGACGACACCGATCGCCGTCGACCTAGACCGGACGACCATCGAGTTCGTGGTCTCCAGCCCGGCTGCGCTCCAGAGTGCCTACGATCGCGGGTCCATAGCCGGAAACTGGCTCGACTCAACCAGCATCGCCACCGCGC
>Ga0190271_10003073_pt1 | contig 10364 bp, 9 predicted proteins | sample Popmic356T_FD_133747 | JGI IMG/M metagenome (GOLD analysis project Ga0190271, IMG submission 133747) | Populus adjacent soil microbial communities from riparian zone of Weber River, Utah, USA - 356 T | ecosystem: Environmental > Terrestrial > Soil > Riparian zone | place: USA: Utah | collected... | reverse complement strand
GGGATGATGGCAGGCGTGACGACGGTCTGCGAGGAGTGCGAAGGCCGGCGATTTCAAGCGTCGGTCCTGAAATACCGATTTGGCAAGCTCGACATCGCCGAGGTGTTCGATCTGTCGGTCGACGACGCGCTCGCGTTCTTCGGCGACGGCAAGGCCCGCACGCCAGCCGCGCACGCCATCCTCGAACGGCTCGACGACGTGGGGCTCGGCTACCTCAGCCTCGGCCAGCCGCTCCCGACCCTGTCCGGCGGCGAGCGGCAGCGGCTCAAGCTGGCCACCCACATGGGCGAAAAGGGCGGCGTCTACGTCCTCGACGAGCCGACCACGGGCCTCCATCTCGCCGACGTCGAGCGGTTGCTCGCCCTGCTCGACCGCCTCGTCGACTCGGGCAAGTCGGTCATCGTCATCGAGCACCACCAGGCGGTCATGGCGCACGCCGACTGGATCATCGACCTCGGCCCCGGCGCCGGCCACGACGGCGGCCGGATCGTCTTCGAGGGCACCCCCGCCAAGCTCATCACCGGCCGCTCCACCCTCACCGGCAAGCACCTTGCGGCCTACGTCGCCGGCTAGGAGATCGGGCATCCGGCGAATCACGGATCCGAGGCTCCCGGGCGGGGCCGATCGGGAGCCCACGTCCCGCCGGAGGCACTCCGGCATTCGGGACCTCCGACGTGTCGCACAGGGCCCTCCCGGACCTGACAAAGACGCCGCGCCCGGCCGCCCCGACCGCGCAAGTCCCGACCGGTTAGAGATTTGCGGAGACCGGCCGAAGGGACGCCGCCCTCGGGCAGCGGACGGCTCGGTTGTTGCTCCCGCAAATGGACAGGAGGACTCCCCATGATGCTTCGGTCTGTCTTTGGTGCGACGGTTGTTGTTCTGGCTTTCGGTTCGTTCGCGGCTGATTCCGCATATGCCCAGCGGCGCGATGGTGCCCTGCTGCCGCAGGAACAGAGTGGCGACGTGACCGCCGTCGGATGTCTTGTGAAAGGTACCGCCGTGCGCGGTGGAAAGGATGACTTCGTGCTGGCGCGGCCGAAGCGCGGCCCCATCGCCAGTGTTCCGGAAGCTTCGTGCTCGGCCGACGCCGGTGCCGATGCGCTTCAGCTCGACAACGCGGAAAAGGGCCCGATCACGGCCTCGATGATCGGCAAGTGGGTGCAGATCAGCGGCAGACTCGAGCGGGAGACGAGCAAGGACCCGGACGACCTGCGTGAGCTGGACGTAGCGACGGTCAGGGTGGTTCCGGTGGTCGTTCCGCGGGCGGCAGCTGCTGAGCCGGCTCCCGCGCCAGCTCCGGCACCGCGTGCCTACACGCCAGCCCCCGCGCCGGCTCCCGAAGCGGCACCGGCTCCGGCACCGGCGGCGTTGCCGAAGACGGCGAGCCCGATTCCAGCGATTGGGCTGGCTGGGTTGCTCCTGCTGTCGGCGGGCGCGGCTCTTCGTACGTTCCGTCTGCGCCGCCAGAATTGAGGCGGACGGACACCAGCGGGCGAGGGCGCGACAGCTGGATGCTGTTGCGCGCTTCGTCTCCGCTGACCGGCGTGGTCGAGGCACGCCGGCTACGGGAACTCGGATGGTGTCCACTTGTGGGTGCGGCCGCCGCAAGACCTTTCAGACGAGGACAACCATCATGCTGTGCGCCATCGAAGTCGCGACGAACCAGTCAACGGATCCCGCGGTCATACATCCGCCGCGCCGTGTCAGCCTCGGCTGGACGCCAGTCCAGCGGTTGCCGCGGGGTCTTCTCGTCGCGCTCGCACTGACAGTCGCCACCGCGACACCCGCCGTCGTGGTGGCCCAGTCAGCGGGCGCCGGCCAGCCACAGGTCACCTTCGTCCAGGTCGACAAGGCAAAACGGCTGCAGTATCTGGGCACGGCCACGATCTGGTCTGATCCCGGGAATCTGACGCCGGCCGCCCTGCTCGCCGGCCAGCCGCTCCAGGATGGATCCGGCGTCGAAGCGGCCCTGAAGGGAACCCCGTTCACCTGCACTTTCTCGCAGCCCGGCAAGTCGATGGGCGGCGCCACCAAGAAGTTCGCGTGCACCACCGCCTCGGGCAAGACGATCCGGGTGAAGTACACGGAGCCGTCGAAGACGAGCAACCGCGAAGTGTTTGCGACGGTCGCGGCGTCCCGCCTGCTCTGGGCGCTGGGCTTCACGTCGATTCCGGTCTACCCGATCGTGCTCGACTGCCTGGACTGCCCCGACGATCCGTCGGAGGGAACCGGCAAGAAGGCCAAGCGTACGTACCTGGCGACCTATCAGCCGATGTTCACCGACCCGGCGCTGGTGGACGAGGATGAAGTCGACCAGGGCTGGAAATTCGGGGAGCTCGACGCGGCGATCAGTGCGCTGCCGGCCGGCGAGCTTCGATCGCGGCAGCGGCAGTACTTCGATGCGCTGCAGCTCGTCGGCGTCATTCTCCAGCACGGTGACCGGAAACCCGAGCAGCAGCGGCTCTCCTGCCACGGTCCGCTCAAGCAGGATGCCGGCAGCGTCCGCCAGACGAACGAGGGCGCCGCGTTCGTCGAGAATCCAGGAGCGACGGCGTGCGCCTCGCCGGCGGTCTCCATGCAGGACCTGGGCGCGACCTTCGGAGGCGCCGGGAAGCGGACCAAGGGCTCCACGGCCAAAATGAACCTCGACGAATGGTCCGACAAGCGAGTGTTCAAGGGGTCCGGCTCAGGCGGGGAATGCCACGGCGATCTCACCGTGTCGATGAAAGCGGGGGACGGAAGCATGGGTGACCCGCGCATCGGCGAAGCCGGCCGCAAGTTCCTGTCGGATCGCCTGAAGCTTCTGACCGACGACCACCTGAAGGCCATCTTCGGTGCGGCGCGCGTCAATCTCATGACCAGGGACGACGACGACCCCCAGAGCTCCACGATTGAGGGATGGGTCTCGGCGTTCAAGGACAAGGCCCGGCAGATCAGCGAGCGCACCTGCGCGCCGTAGCGGTTCGTCACGCGCCTCCAGCGCGGCTCCAGCGGCCACTCCCCACTAGTCGCGCCCAGCCTCCGCCGACACTATGATCGCGGGCGGAGGTGGACCGGTGCCCGCAGCGAACGTGATTGCCGACCTCCGCGCCCTGGCGGCGCGGACGAGCGACCCCCAGGGTGCCCAGCGGGTGGCGTGGGGGCCGGTGTGGCGTGACGCGCGCCGCTGGCTCGACGAGGGGCTGGCCCGCGATGGGCTGCGCGCCGAGACCGACGTCGCCGGCAACAACTGGATCACGCTGCCCGGCGCGCGACCCGAGACGGTCGTCATCGGCGGCCACCTCGATTCCGTCCCCAACGGCGGCTGGCTCGACGGCGCGCTGGGCGTGCTGGCCGGCGTCGAGGCGCTCCGCCGCTACAGCGGCAGTGCGCCGCCACCCGTCACGCTGGCCGTCGTGGACTTCGCCGACGAAGAGGGCGCGCGCTTCTCGCGCAGCCTGCTGGGGTCGTCGGGCGCCAGCGGCAGCCTCGTCCCCGACACCGTGCGCAACCTCGTCGATCGCCAGGGCACGCGCCTCGCCGACGCGCTGGCCGAGAACGGCGTCGACGTCGATCGCATGCTCGAGGCGCGGCGCGCGCTCGACGCGCGCCGGCCGCGCGCCTACCTGGAGCTGCACATCGAGCAGGGGCCGGTGCTCGAGGCGATGGGTCGATCGACCGGCGCGGTGATCGGCACCTACGGCGTCGAGCGGCATGTCCTGCGGTTCGTCGGCCAGGCGGCGCATTCCGGATCCACGCCGATCGCGATGCGGCGCGACGCGTTCCTCGCCGCCGCCGAGACGGCGCTCGCCTGCCGGGACATCGCCCGGCGCCATTCGACGCCGGAGTCCGGGGTGGTCTGCACGGTGGGCACCGTGAAAGTGGAGCCGGGGATCGTGACGGCCGTGCCGGGCGTGTGCGAGATCTCCCTCGATCAGCGGGCGCTGGAGCCCGCCACGCTGGAGCGTGCGCTGGCCGACGCGCGCGAGGCGGCGGCGCGCGCCGCCGCAGCCAACGACGTGACCGTCGAATGGCGCCGCGTCTGGCAGATCGAGCCGTACCGCTTCGATCCGCGCCTCGTTGCGCTGTGCGCCGAGGCCGTGCAGGAGGTCACCGGGCATGCGCCCCGCCTGCCGTCGGGTCCGCTCCACGACGCCGTGGAGATGGCCCGCGTCATGCCGGCGGTGATGATGTTCGCCATGTCCCGCAACGGCTTGTCGCACTGCAAGGAAGAGGACACGCCCGACACCGACCTCGCAGCGACGATCGAGGCCTTCCAGCGGCTGGTCGACAAGACCGTGGCGATGGTCGCGGCCGGGTAGCCGGCGTGATGGTTCGCGATCAGTTCTGCCACACCGCGAACCCCTGTGCCCGCAGCCATGCGGCGAGCTTCGGTTCCATGCAGGCCGCGATCCGGTAGGGCAGGCGCGAGAAGCCCTCGACCAGATCGAGCCTCAGCCTGAGGCCGTGATCGCGGACAAAGCGCCCGGACTGCGTGCCCGCGCGGTGTCGCTCGAACCGCGCTTCCGGCGTCAGCCCGGTCACCCCGATGTACAGGCATCCGCCTGCCGCGCCGCCGGGATTGCGATCGCGGAACGCACGGTTCTTCCAGACGACCCGATCCAGCTCGATGGCGTAGACGCTGTGGTGGCCACGCGACCACGAGCCCGCCGACAGGCCGGCGAACAGCGAGAAGAACTCGGCTTCGACCCGGGACGCCCGACCGGCTTCGAGCGGCTCGCCCACGTCAATCCTGCGCTTGCCGCCCCAACGGAAGAAGACGTCGGACGAGGCCTTCTTCGCGCGGATGACGTAGCCGCAGCCCCACTGCGGATAGTCCGCGTGCCGGACGATGTCGCCGGGCGCCAGGGCTGGTGCGCCTCGGGATCTCACCGCGCCGCCGGCCGGCGCGCCGCGATCTCCTCGAACAGCTTCTTCCCCACGATGCGGTGCACCGCCGTCGACGGGTGACCGTCGTGGTAGAAGAAGTACGCCGCCGGATCGCCGATGGGGGTCGCATCCTGATCGAAGATCGCCCGCCCGGCGCACGCGCTGGTCGTGTTGACGATGCCATGCGCCGCCGGATGCTCCATCACGTCGTCGAAGGCGTCGCCCCAGTGGTTCAGCCACAGGTCGAGGCCAGCCGCGCTCGCCTCCTGTTGCACGAACTGCTCGTAGGCGGGATTCAGGCGCAGCCCCACGGCCGCGAACTGCGGGATCTTCGTGGGCAGGCGCGCCATCGTGACGTGCCGGGCGCCGAGCTCGCGAAGGAGCTGGAGCTGCTGCCGGAGATTGGCGAGCGTGGTCGGCGTCTCCCGGCGGCCGTCATTGAGCCCGCCGGCGAGGAAGAACAGCGTCGTCCGCGGATCGAACGCGATCTCGCCGGATTTCACGCGGGCGGCGAAGTCGCGCAGCTGGTTCAGCATCCCGTAGCCCAGGAGCGCGTCCTTGACCTGGCGTCCCGCGCCCTCACCCGTGCCGGCGCCGCTCACCGCGAAGACGAGGCTCTTGCCAGCGGCGCCCGTCGCCTTGCTCGACGCGACCTGCAGGCCCATCAGCCAGCCGAGATAGGCCACGGCCGTCGGGCCGTTGCCGTCGATGTAGCCGGCGCCGATGTCGGAGTAGCTGTCGCCGAACACGTACAACCGTGAGTACGGCGTCGTCGGCGCTGGCGACGCCGACAGGGGCGCTGCCGGCGCCTGGGCGGCCGGCGAGCCGACGAGCGCGAGCGCCAGCAGCAGGGGCATGACCGCACGTCTGTTCACGACGGTAGTGTGGCACGACCCCTGCGGACGCCGAACGCGGGAACCGTTCGTCCGTGCCCCGGCCGGGCCGTCTGCCGGGGTAAGATTGACGGTCCCGGACCGATTGACTGGCACGAGCATGGCATCATTGATTGAAGCGATCGACATCAAGCGCAAGTCGTTCTTCGAATTCGAGAACGCCCCCTACCACTGCATCGACGTCGAGGTGTCGCGCCCGACGGCGCGGGGCGGCCAGACCCTGGTCCGGCTGAAGATGCGGAACCTGCTGACGCGCGCCGTGTTCGACAAGACCTTCAAGGCCGGCGAGAAATTCAGCGAGCCCGATCTCGTCAAGGTCAAGGCCACGTATCTCTACGCCGACAACCACGGCTACAACTTCATGGACCAGGACAGCTACGAGACGGTGACGCTCACCAGCGACACGCTCGGCGGCGATCGGCTGTTCCTCGTCGACAACCTGCCGGTCGAGATCCTGAAGTACAACGGCAACCCGATCGGCATGGAACTGCCGCAGCACGTCGAGCTCGCCGTCACCTACACCGAGCCGGCGGTCCGCGGGGACACGAGCAGCGGCAGCGTGACCAAGGCGGCGACGCTCGAGACCGGCATGGAAGTGCGGGTCCCGCTGTTCGTGAAGGAAGGCGATCGCGTGAAGGTGCACACCGAGACGCGCGAGTTCGCCGGGCGAGCCTGAACAGACACGGCTGAGCTGGTAGCGGCCGCGCATCGCGGGCGAAGACCAGATCTGTACGGTTCTGCACCCCTCCGACGTTCTATCCCGTACAGCGACCGTTTGCGGCAGGCGCGGTGACGTTCGATCTCCGTGGCCGGGAACGCGCGCTTCACCGACACTGCTGACCCACCGGCTGTCGTCGTCTCACCCTGACTGGACGTCCGGGCGTTCGCGCCCGCGAGCAGGAGGCACGTCACGATGCCCAAAAGAGACACCATCGTTGCCTTTCCGGAGATCGCCGCGGTTCCCACCTCAACGCGGGGCAAGGAGACCAAGGGCCTCGAGTTCGTGCAGAAGTTCCTCAACCGCTTCGGCTACATGGCGGAGCCGGAAATCGCCGCGGCGGGCCTGCACGACGACATGACCGCCACGATGCTGAAGCGCTATCAGCGCCACCACGGGATGAAGGAGACCGGTCAGTTCGACGGGGCCACCCGCGACATGATGACGACGACGCGCTGCGGCATGCGCGACATGAACAGCGGCATCGACTTCGCGACGACCTGTTCGTGGGGCCGGTGCAATCTCCGGTTCGCCTTTGACGTGGGGACCAACGACATCCCCAACGCCGGCGAGTTCCAGGCGGTCCGTAACGCCTTCGCGACCTGGGCGAGCGTCGTGAACTTCACGTTCACCGAGGTCGCTGCGAACAACAATCCCGACGTCCTCGTCGGCTGGCGGCCGGCCAACGATCCCGATCACAACATGGTGGGTGGCATCCTGGCTCACGCCGACTTTCCGCCCGGCTGCTCGGTGGTGACGCAGGGCCTGCCCAAGCCGCTGCACTTCGACGATACCGAGCACACGTGGAACATCGGCGCGGCGCCGAACACGTTCGACGTCGAGACCGTCGCCCTGCACGAGATCGGGCACATCCTCGGGCTGGCGCATTCGAATGTGCCCGGCTCGGTCATGTTCCCGACGGTGTCGTCCAATTTCACCAAGCGGGCGCTGACCCAGGACGACATCGACGGCATCCGCAGCCTCTATCCGGGTTGCGGCACCCCGATCACGCCGATCGGTCCGATCACGGCGATCACGCCGATCACGGCGATTACGCCAATCACGACCATCACGCCGATCACGACCATCACGCCGATTACGCCGATCACGCTGATCGCGCCGATCACCGCGATCACGCCGATCACGCCGATCACGCCGATCGTCGGGCCGATCGATCCGATCCGGCCGATCCGACCCGCGCGGACGGCCAAGGCGGCCCGGTCGGCCAAGGCAACGCCGCGAAAGGGCCGCGGCCGGCGCTAGTCGAAGCGGGGCCATGGGCGTCGAGCGCGCGCGGCATCGGACCTTGCGCGGCCGCGGTCGGCGACCCCACGGCCCTGCTGCCGCCCGCCCGCCGGAGCCGGCGGATGGGCGGGCCATCTTCGTCGGCTTCAACGCGCTCGGCGACACGCTCTGCACGACGCCGGCGATTCGGGCGTACCGGCTTCTGCACCCGGACGCCCACGTGACCTACATCGTCCAGAGCGCGTCCTTCACCCGGGTGCTCGACGGCAACCCGGACATCGACCTGCTGATCTACAGCGAGTTCCTCTCGAGGCATGGCATGAACCGCTTCTCGGTCGAGTGGGTCTACCAGCAGCCCCTGGACTTCACGCGGGGGGCCACGCTCTACCACTTCGACATGAACCAGGTGTGCACGACGTGGGAGGCGTTCGAGCAGCACATCGCAAAGGGGTTGTCGGCCCTGGTGCGCATTCCCATATCGAGTGTCCGGCCGGTGGTCCACGTCACCGACCAGGAGCGGGCGGTCGCCGCCACGGTGGCGGGGCGTCCGTACGCAGTGCTGAGCATGCACTCGAATGCCAACCCGTGCCGGAAGGACGGGGAGGGACGCGCGAAGGAATGGCCCCTCGAGCGCTTCGAGGCCGTCTGCCGCCACCTGCGCCAGCGGGGGATCGAAGACATCATCGCGATCGGATCCGAGTTCGACGAGCGGCACGCGAATCCGTGGTGGCGCAATCTGTACGGGCTGCCGATCAAGGTCGTGGCGGCGCTGCTCGAAGGCGCCTCTCTCGTCGTCACGCTCGAGAACGGCATCGGCCACCTGGCCCACGGCGTCGACGCGCCGATGGTCATGATCTATTCGAACATCGTGCCGCGGGGCTGGGCGAACCCGGCCGAAGCGAGCCGCTGCGAGGTGCTGTACGACGACCCGCGCCGGACCACGGTCGACGCGGTCATCGCGGCCGCGGACCGGGTCCTGCGCAGGCCGCGGCGGCGGCGGGCGCCCCTCGCCGGGACATCGCGATGAGGATCGCGTTCTTCAACGACGTCGCGGCCATGGGCGGCGGCGAGACATGGGTGCTCGGCGCCTGCCGCCATCTCGTCACGGAGGGCCACCAGGTCTCGGTGCTGTGTCCGTGGCGCTCGGAGCTCCACCAGCGATGCCTCGCCGACGGCATCGACGTGTTCTCGTATCTGCGGATGTCCGGTATCCCGCTCTACGAGCCGCTCTTCCACGCGCTGCGGCGGCGCGACATCGACGTCCTCTATTGCACGGTCATCGGCACGTTCTGCGAAGCCACCGTGCTCGGCACGCTCGTCGATCGCCTGAACACCGAACGCCGGGACCGCCCCATCGCCCTGGTCCTGAAGACGGGCCTCCCGCCGATGCGCGGCCTGTCGGCCGAGCACTATGGCGCCGGCGCGGGTCCGGCCGTGCCGCGGCTGCACGTGGTGTCGGAACAGACCCGTCAGGCCTTCCTTCGCTGGACCCCGCAGCTGGCGCCGGAGTTCGTCGAGGTGGTCCGCGAGGGCGTCGACCTGGCCCGGTTCGGCGCGCGGGCGACCGACCGGGCCGCGTGCCGCGCGAAGTGGGAGCTGACGGACGGCGACACCGTCGTCACCAGCGTGGCGCGCCTCGGCGTCATGAAGGGCCTCGACAATCTGTTGCTCGCCGCGCCGCGCGTGCTCGAGCGCCATCCCAGCGTGCGGTTCGTCCTGGCCGGTGAAGGCGACCAGCGCGAGCGGCTGACGGAGCTCCGCGATCATCTGGGGCTGGGCGAGCGCGTGCGCCTGCTCGGCCACGTCGACGACGTGCCGTCGCTTCTGGCCGCGAGCGACGTCGTCTGCCATCCGTCGCTGGCCGATGGGCTCCCCAACGCCATCGTCGAGGCCATGGCGAGCGGCGTCCCGGTCGTCGCCAGCGATGTCGGCGGGATCCCTGAGATCGTCAGGCACGAGGCGACCGGCCTGCTCGTGCCGCCGCACGACATCAAGCGGATTGCCGGGGCGCTGAACCGGCTGCTCGACACCCCGGACCTGGGCGCACGGCTGGCGGCACAGGCGCGCCTCGACGCGGGCGCGCGCTACGACCTTCGGCAGAACCTCCGTAGCCTCGTCGCGCGCCTGGACGTCGAACGAGAGGCCGTCGCCCGTGCCTGCGCGGCGCGCCGGACGCCTCACCGCCGGCCCAGCCGGACGCCGATCGACGTGCTGTTCCTGATGAACGCGATCCGCATCGGCGGCGAGGAAACGGAGCTCGAGGTCCTGGCCCGATGCCTGGACCGCCAGCGCTTCCGCCTGCACGTGGCCAGCACGCTGCCCTTCGACGAACCGACGATGGTGCCCGGGTCCGAGCAGAAGGCGTCGAGGTCGACCAGCGCTGTCACGCGCTCTCGGACGACGACAAGGTCGCCCAGCTGCGCGCCCTGATCCGCACCCGCGGGATCCGCGTCGTCGTCGCCTGTCAGGACACGCGACTGGCCTATCGCGTCTTCGAGGGCCTGAGCCCGGCGGAATGCCGGCTGGTCGAACATGGCGGCGTCATCGAGGAAGTGGCCGCGATTCCGAAGGACCGCACCGCGCTCTACGTCGGTGTGTCGGAGGCCATCTGCCGGGCCGCAGCCGGCGCGATGCGCCGC
>Ga0190271_10003071_pt1 | contig 10370 bp, 10 predicted proteins | sample Popmic356T_FD_133747 | JGI IMG/M metagenome (GOLD analysis project Ga0190271, IMG submission 133747) | Populus adjacent soil microbial communities from riparian zone of Weber River, Utah, USA - 356 T | ecosystem: Environmental > Terrestrial > Soil > Riparian zone | place: USA: Utah | collected... | reverse complement strand
GAAGGACCGGGCGCTCGCGCTCTACCGCTCGATCATGCGCAAGCACAACCCGAGCGGGAAGCCGACCGACGTCTACAACTGGTACGGCATGACGGTCGCCTGGACGATGGTGGAGACGCTGCGAAAGACGGGGAAGAACCTCACGCGTGCCGGTCTCCTGCGCGCTGCGCAGAGCCTCGACACCCGGGCGAACCCGTTCCTGCTCCCCGGAATCCGCCTGCAGACGTCGCGCACGGACTACCGGCCGCTGGAGCAGGTGTACCTGTACCGCTACGACAACAAGCAGTGGGTGAAAGCGAGCGGAATCCTCCAAGCGAGGGGATGATCCCGCGTTGTTCGTCCGACAGCCTCGCAACGTCGACGAGGAGAGCTGATGAAGAGACCTATCTGGACACTTGCATTGGGACTGGCAGCTGTCGCAGCCATCGTTGCGGTGCCCGCCGCGATGGCTGCGTACGCGTCACCGAAGCTCGAAGTCACGCGGACCGCAACCAGTGCAATCGTGAAGGCGACGCTGAGCCCCGATGACGATCCGACGGCGAGCGTACGGATCTTCGCCCCCGCCGGAACCCAGCTGACGACGACTCAGGCGCCCGGAACGGTCCTCGGGCCGGTACGCGCGATCGTGAAGGCGCTCGACCTCGCCGGAGCCGATCTGCCGCTCGAGGGCCAACTCGTGGTCGCAGCGCCGGGCCAGATCCAGCCGGCGGCCATCGCGCAGTGCACGGGCGGCGCCACCCCTCTCGCAACGTGGGTCATGGTGCTGTCGGCGGCAGGCCAGACGCTGAATGTCCCGACGTACCTCGTCGCCACGACCGGGACGCAGGCCGCCCTCGGCCCGGCCTACATGCAGATCTGCCTCCCGCCTCCGGACCTGCCCGTCGGCACTCCCGGCCGCGCGACCTTCGGTGCGAAGGTGTACAGCGCCGAGCTCACGATCAACGGGGTCTTCTCCGTCGCGGCCGGGGCATGGGTCGCATTCTGGACGCCGTACACGCCTCTCGCCGGCGCGGTGAACGTCGCAGGCACCGTCGCGTCACCGGCCACGATCGCACCCGGCGCAGTCACCCTCACGGCCAGGACTTCCGGTCGCGGAGCTGTCGTGACAGGCGCCGTGACGCAAGCCGGGCAGCCACGAGCCGGGGCCACCGTGACCATTCTCGGCGGCACCGCGAGGGCGAAGCTCACGACGCGCAAGCGCGTGCGCGTGGGAGCCAACGGCAGGTTCACGACGAGGTTCGCAGTCGGGACGTGGTTCCGGGCGACCGCGACGGCCACAGGAGGTGCAGCCGCACCGCTGTGTGCGCAGCTCGCGGGCGCGCTGGCCCCGATCCCGTGCGTGAACCCGACGGTGAACGGGTTCAACGTGCAGAGCAAGGTCGTCCGCAAGAAGAAGTAGGGCTCGGCGGCCGTAGGGGGTCGGCTCGGCCGACCCCCTACGCTTTCGGAATGCCCGCGACCGTCCGCCTCGGCACGTGCTCGTTCGCGGACGAAGGGCTCCTCAAGGCCTGGTACCCGCGCGGCGTGTCGACGTCGAAGGCGAGGCTCGCCTACTACTCGGAGCGGTTCGACACGGTCGAGGTCGACTCGCCGTACTACCACCTGCCCGATCCGGAGGTCACGGGGCGCTGGGCGCAAAGAACGCCTCCCGAGTTCGTCTTCCACGTGAAGGCGCACGCGTCGATGACCGGTCACGAGGACGCGGACCGTGAGACGGCGTTCGCCGACTTCCGCCGGTCGTTGGAGCCGCTCGAGCTCTCCGGCAAGCTCCGCGGGATCCTCCTCCAGTACCACCCACGCGTCGTGAAGTCGGCCGAGGCGAAGGCCGAGCTCGAGGCCGTGCGGGAGCTCCTCGACCCACTCGTTCCGCTCGTCGAGTTCCGTCATCGCTCGTGGCTCGAGGAGGACGAGCGCGCCGACACGTTCGCGTTCCTCGAGCGGAACGGCCTCGCGTACGTGTCCGTCGATGCTCCTCGGACGCGCGCGTCCAACGTCCTGCCTCCCGTCGCGGCCGCGACGCACGCTGTCGCGTACGTGCGCTTTCACGGCCGCAACGCGAAGACCTGGAACATCAAGGCCGAGAAGTCCTCAGACCGCTTCAACTGGATGTACGCGGAGGAGGAGCTCGCCGAGTGGGTCGACGACCTCGGGCGGCTCGCGCAGGAAGCCGACGAGGTGTACGCGCTGTTCAACAACAACCGTGACGACTTCGCGCCACGCAGCGCGCTGCTGCTCCGCGGCCTGCTGGACGAGGCGGGCGTCGACGCTAGCGGCGGGATTGAGCCGCCACCGCTCGCTCCGACACTCTTCTGACGGTCGGCGCGAACGATCGGCTCGAAGTCGTGAGTCGCAGCTCGACCTTGTGGACGAACGGGCGACCGCGGACGAATGTGCGTTCCACGTGCGGGTCGTGCTCGATGCAGAGAGGCCCCATCGTCAGCGTCTCGCATCCGGGCGCCGTGCACTGTGTGACGATCGGCATGACGGCACCCTACCCCCTCCAGGAGCGTTTGTAACACCCTCGACACATTTCGCGTGCCTGGCACCCGAGGGATGCCGAGTCGCGTCGATGTGCCCTCGGCACCTCGCTATCCTCGCCGCGATGCGGGTGCTCTCGGTCACGCACGGCCCGAGCGTTCCCGGCGGCGTCTTCGACGAGGCGGTGCAAGCGGCGGGGCATCGGCTCGAGCGCTGGAGCGTGCCGGATGGCGGGTCGCCCGGGCGGGCGCAGAGCTACGGCGCGGTCATGGTCTTCGGTGGCTCCCAGCACCCCGACGAGGACGACCGCTTCGACTGGCTGCAGCACGAGGAGACGTTCCTGCAGGACGTCCTCGCGTCGGAGGTGCCGGTGTTCGGCGTGTGCCTCGGCGCGCAGATGCTCGCCCGCGCCGCCGGCGCTCCGGTCGGCCGCATCGGCACGCCGGAGATCGGCTGGCACGAGATCGCGCTCACCGATTCCGGAAAGGCGGATCCGGTCCTCGGCGCGCTCCCCCCGAGCGCGACCCTCTTTCAATGGCACCACTACGCCTTCTCGCTTCCACCGGACGGCGTGGCTCTCGCCGACAGCGCCGTGTGCCTGCAGTCGTTCCGCGTCGACGGCCGCCCGGCCTGGGGGATCCAGTTCCACGCCGAGGTCACGAGCGCGATGCTCTCGGCCTGGATCCAGGAGGATCCGGAGGATCTCCCGATGCCGGCCGACGAGCTGCGAGCCGAGTCGGAGAAGCGGCTCGCGCGGTCGAACGAGCACGGCCGCGCCCTCGCCGAGGCGTTCCTGCGCGAGGCCTCCGCCCGCGGCTAGCCGGCCGGCGCCGGCACGGCGCGAGACCACTCGTGCCACGAGCCGACGTAGTTGCGCGCCCCGTAGCCGGCTTGCTCGAGCACCTCTGCCGCGAACCGCGAGCGATTCCCGACATGGCAGTACGCCACGACCTCGGTGCCCTGGGAGGCACCGACGAGCTCGCGCACGTCGTCGGCGCTGCGGCACTCGAGGATCCGCTCGAGGGGGAGGTTGACCGCGCCGGGAATGTGCCCCTGGCGCGGGTCGCAGTGCGCCCCCACGAGGCCCTCGTACTCGCGTGGCGTTCGAACGTCGAGCAGGAGGACGTCGCCCGTGTCGAGCAGCCCGCGCAGCTCCTCGAGGGTCACGTCGTCCACTGCGCCAGGAACTCGAGCAGCACCTCGTTGAACCGCTCCGGCTGGTCGACGGCGACGAAATGCCCCGCGCCCGGGAAGACCTCGAGCCTGCCGTCGAGCGCACGCGCTGCGAGCTCACGCGCCTCGTCGACCGAGACGATCTCGTCCTGATCTCCGACGCACACGAGGAGCGGCCCGCCGAACGACGCGGCGACGCCGGTGAGATCGAGCCGGTCGCGCATCGCCTCCTGCGCGACGGCCAGGTGCTCGAGGTCTGCGTCCTCGTCCGCCAGCGGCGGGCGCCTGCCCGTGCGGAGCTCGATGATCGTCTCCTGCCGGAAGCGCCTGCGCTCGAACGAGTCGGCATCCGCGCGGGACGCGACGAGCCCCATCCCCACGATCCGCTCCGGCGCGCGGCGGGCGAGCGCGAGCGCGCAGTAGCCGCCCATCGACGCACCGACCGGGACGAGCGGCCCGTCGAGCTCGCGCAGGAGCTGCGCGGCCCAGTCGTCGATCGACGGCCCACGCCCGTAGAGAAGCGGCGCCGCGACATCGTGCCCGGCGTCGCGCAGGGCGGCTACCTGCGAGACCCACACCCGCTCGGACACGGGCCAGCCGTGGAGGAGCACGACCTTCACGAGCGATCGACCCTGACGGAGCCGTCGGGCTCGGGTGCGTCCGCCCAGCCTGTCTCGGCGCCGTCGACGCCCATGACTCCGGCCAGCTCGGCGAGCAGCTCGCGCGCCGGTGGAAGATCCGCCGGCGACGGCGCCGTCCGGGCCACCCGTCTCACGGACTCCGGTTCTGCGCCCGTGAGGCGCGAGACGACCGTTGGGTTCGCGGCGAGCCCGACGACGTCTCCGGGCGGGAGCGGTCCGTAGAACTCGGGAACGGAGAGGTACTCGTCGACGACCCTCCCCCGCTCGAAGAGGATCATCCGCACGAGCTCCTCGCGCTCGACGCCGAGCAGCAGGGTGACAGCGCCTATCCTGTCGCAGAGCTCGCGGGCGAGCCGTCTGAGCATCTCGGGATTGCGATCGCAGACGTCGTCGTAGACCGCGATCCAACCGCTACGCGGTGGGGCGACGAGCGACCCGCGCGACCCGCCGGGTAGGCGCGGCACGAACTGGCGCACGGCCTGCTCGACCGCGCTGAGGTCGTCGGACTGGATGTGGATGGAGCCGAACGACGATGCCTCCTGGCTGCCGAGCTTCTCCTCGAGCGCAGGGACCGAGGCGGTCATGATCAAGACCTCGTCCTTCAAGCCCCAGCGCGCGTACAGCGACCGTGCGACGCTGTTCGCAGCCAGGACCTCGAGATCGAGATGGTCGATGTCGAAGGCGCGGAACGCCGACAGCACCTCCCGCATCAACTCCGTCCCGATGCCGCTGCGACGGGCGTCGCGCGACACGTAGAGGTCGGTGAGCGTCCCGAACCCCGGCGCTCGCCGCCGGGCGAGGGCGAACCCGACGGGCGTCCCGTCGTCGTCCTCGGCCACGAGCGCAATCTCGGACTCGATGATCTCCCGCACCTCGGAGAGCTCCTGCTCGACGTCCGCCGGCCCTTCGTGGGTCGGGGGTGGGACCTCGTGGTCGAACTGCCGCCAGAGCTCGGCGATCGCCTCGAAGTCGTCGGCTGCCGCACGCCGTACCGTCATCCCTAGCCGGCCATTCTCGCGCCCGCGAGCAGGAACTGGGCTGACAGGTTCTCGAACGGCGCGAACCGCTCGCTCATGCGACGGACCTCCTCGATCGACAGTGGCTGCCCGGCAGCGTAGAAGGTCGAGACCGCCTTGCGCAGTCCGAGATCGCCTGCCGGCCACGCGTGTGGGCGGGCGAGATGGCGCGCGAGGAACCAGTCCGCGGTCCAGCGGCCGAGCCCGCGGACCGAGGTGATGCTCGCGATCACCTCATCGTCGTCGAGTCCCGCCAGGCCGTCCAGATCCAGGCTCGAGTGGGCGAGCTCGAGGACGTACTCGGCCTTCGCCCGCGAGAAGCCGAGCGGAGTAAAATGCCGCGGCCGCAGCTCCTTGACCCGCTCCCTCGTGGGGAACTCCCAGGCGACGTCGTGCGGCACGCCGTAGGCGCGGACGAGGTTGCCGCGGATCGCAGCAGCGGCGCGCAGGGAGATCTGCTGCGTCGTGATCGCGACGACCAGTGCCTCGAACGGCCGTGGGTTCAGCGTCGGGCGAAAGCCGCCGAGCATCTCGACGACCGGCCCGAGGACGGCGTCCTGAGCGGCCATGGCGCGAAACGGCTCGAGGTCGAGCGGGGTCCCGAGCAGGCGCCCGATCTCCGTGGCCGCCTCGTCGCTCCAGGGCTCGATGGCGATGCCGCCGGGCACAGCCGTGACCCGCACCTCGCGTCCGCCCACGACCCGGTGCAGCCCGCCCTCGTGGAGGACCGTAGCGCCGTCCGTCCCGAAGTCGCGGAAACGAACGGTCGAGAGCTCGAAGTCGTACGGCTCCGGGATCCGCAGCAGCATCGTGCGGACGTTACTCAGGCGCCGTCGCGAACCAATGCAAGCTCGGGACGTGCGGCGAGGAGGAGCATGGCGTGGCTCCAGCCGAGCGGAACGACCCAGGCCGGGTCGCCGTCGCGCGTGACCTGCTCCGGCAGGAGGCCGAGCGGCGTCTGCCGCGCGAGCGCGTACTCGATCGACTCCCGGTGCCCGGAGGCGTCGCCGGCCTGCCGCTGGGCGAGGCCTAGCCAGAGCGTCGAGATCAGCCACGGGTTACCGCCGGCGTAGTCGTCGTACTCGTGCCGGAGGATGCCGCCCCCGGACGTCCTCAGCTCGCGCTCGACGGCCTCGATCGTCGCGCGCATCCGCGGCGAGTCGGGATCGACCGCGCGAAACGGCCAGGCGAGCCCGAGCAGCGAGCTGTCGACGCGGGCGTCCTCGGGGTCGACGCTGCGCACGGCCTTGGTTGGATAGCGCAGCGCGCGATCGAAGGATGCGGGCGGCTCCTGACCGAGCTCGTCCGGCCTCCCGACCCAGCGCGAGCGCAGGTAGCGCCCGTGCTCGTCGCTCCAGAGGTGCGTCTCGATGGCTTCGCGGACGCGCGCGGCTGTCGCGCGGTAGCGCTCGGCGAGGGACGGCTCGTGCCTCGTCGCCATCGCTGCGGCGGCGACGAGGCCCCCATAGGTCGCGGCCGCGCTGTAGGAGTGCTGGCCGTCGGTCTGCTCCCAGAGGTCGACGCTCGGCAGCGGGAGGCCCGTCTCCTCGTCCATGAAGCCACAGAGGAAGTCCGCGGCCGCGCGAGCGGAGGGCCAGAGCTCGCGGTCGAGGGCCGCATCTCGCAGCTCTCGCCAGGCGGCCTCGTACGCGAAGAGGACCATCCCGGTCTCGTCGAGCTGGTGCAGGCCCCAGCTCGGCGCCAGCGAGCCGTTGGTCCAGTAGCGTTGGAGCCAGAGGCCCTCCGGGGCCTGCTCGCGTGCGAGCCACCGCAGTGCGGGGACCGCGAGATCGCTGCGGCCCGCTGCGAGGAAGCTGAGGACGACGTAGCCCAGGTCGCGCGGCCAGACGAAGCCGTAGCCCCCTGACTGCTCGAACGTCGGATCGAACTCCGGCGCCGCGATCGTTGCGCCCGTCTGCCGGTCGGTGAGCTGCTCGAGCACGAGCAGGGAACGCGCATAGAGATCGCCGACGTCGTCTCCGCCGGTCGGGGACGAGGCCAGCGCGATCGCCTCGCGGTCGTACGCCGCGCGCTCACCGACGAGCACGCCGAGCTCGACGCTCGCGGGACGCGTGAGCCGGGCGATTGCCTCGTCCGGTGTCGCGCCGAACGCAACGAGGACGCGCGCCTCGCCGTCGATGTCGCCGGAGACAGATCCCTCGACCGGCGCGCGGTAGACGACGACGTCCTGCGTCGCCTCGTGCCCGTTCGACTCGCGCAGCGTCGAGGTCGAGTCCTCCGCCACCAGCGCCAGGGCGAGCGCGACACCTCGGAGGTAGAAGACGAGCGCGCCCGAGCCCGGATCGACGTAGCCGGCGCCGCTCCGCTCGTCGCCGTCGAGGCTCGGCGCGATCTGGACGACGAGCCGCTCGGGCGTGCTCGAGCGGATCCCGCGAACGAGCACGGGCTCGGCCGGCGTGACGAGATCGGTGACCTCGACGGTCGTGCCGCGGAGCTCCGCCGTCGTCCGCAGGACCGACGAGCCGCTCGCGTACGCCTGCTCCCACGAGCACGGCTCGTCGTCGAGCCAGAGCGTTGTGCCGTCGCGCTCGAGCCCGAGGCGCAGTTCGCCGAGGTGCTGGCCGTGATCGACGTTCGGCCAGAAGAGCCGCTCGATCTCGCCGCGCGCGCTGACCGTCGCGAGGAGCGAACCGTTGCCGAGAGTCGCGGCCGGCCGGAACGCGTATCTCCGCCCCGTCGCGTCGAGCGCGGTCGTGACGTCGGGTTGCACGGTCACGAACGCAGCCTCACGGTCACGACGGGCGAGGCAGACACCGATCCGTCGCTCGCACGGATGACCGCGACGAACGACACTGCCCGACCGCGCCTGTAGTCGCGAGGATCGACGAAGACCCCGTAGGGCGCGCCGTCGTCCGCGCCGATCCGTGCCCACTTCTTCCCGGGCCGTTTGACCGCGAAGGACACGCTCAGCGGATCCACAGAGGCGGCGTCCGCGGAGATGCGGACGAGGTTCGTGAAGCGGTCGGGAGCGACCTTCAGCCTCGCCCGCGCGGGGCCACGCCGGGGGAGCTCCGCCTGCGCGCGGAGGAGCGCCGCGGACAGCGGTGGGATCCGGACCGTCGTGCGCCCGTTCGTGAGCGACGTCGCGGCCGTGCCGGCCCCGAGCAGCGACCACCAGGCCGACGACGGCGTCGCCGTCTGCACGGTCACCGTCGCCGGCGTCTCGGACGCGTTGAAGGCGGCGAGGTACTCGCGTCGCGCCCCGCGGTCGATCCTGCTCACGACGAGTGTCCCCTCGCGCGCGAGCCGCACGAACGAGGCACCCGTCGAGAGCGCAGGGTGCGCGTCGCGAAGCGCTCCGAGCGCGCGCAGGTGCTCGGACACCGGGTGCGCGACGAGATCGAAAGACGAGCCTGTGCCGATCGGAGCCGACCCGACGCGCGCCTCCGTGCGCCATTCGGCGACCGCGGTCGGGAAGAGATCCTGGCGGGCGGCCTTGTCCCCACCGCGACCGACGATCCCGACCTCGTCGCCGTAGAAGACGGCCGGTGCGCCGCGCAGGAGGTAGAGGAGGCTGTGGCCGAGCAGATCGCGGGCGAGCAGCTCCGCGCCCTCGCCTCCGCCCTGCTCGGCGATCTTGAGCGCCGCCCGGCCGACGTCGTGGTTCCCGAGAAAGGTCACCGGGGTCGGCGCGACGCCGTCTCCCAGGCGGAAGTAGTCGTCGTCACCGAGGCGCGTCGAGATCCCGCGCGCACCGGCGGAGCCGCCTGCGTAGCGGACGAGCGCATCCTGGAGCGGAAAGTCGATCACCTCGGGCACGCCGCGCTCGCGTACGAAGGAGGCGAGCGTCGCGGCGTCGGTCTCGAAGACCTCGCCGAAGACCTCGAACGCGGGCACGCCGGCGGCCCGGGCGGCAGCACGGATCTTCGGCAGCCACGCGCCGAAGAACGCGCGGTCCACGTGCTTGGCGGTGTCGACCCGGAAGCCGTCGATCCGGTACGCGCGAATCCAGTCGCCCCACACCTGCGCGAGGCCGTTCACGACGAGCGGCTGCTCCGTGAACACGTCGTCGAGCCCGAAGAAGTCGCCCTGCTCGAAGCACCCTGCCGAGCACGACGAGAAGTCGATGTCGCCGCGGTTGTGGTACCGCGTGACGTCGTTGAGCCAGGCCGGCCGCTTCAGGCCCCGTTTCTCGGGCAGCACGATCGCCTGGCGCGGCTGGTAGCGGGCCGACACGCAGGGGAAGCGCTTCCCGCCTGCGTAGCGCAGCGCCGAGTACGGCTTGCCCTTGCAGTCGCGGTACGGCTGCTCCTCGGGCGTGCGATACGACGTCCCGCCCGAGAGCAGGATCACGTCCGCGGTGTGGTTGACGACGATGTCGAGGTAGAGCTTCAGGCCGAGGGCGTGGGCGCAGTCGGCGAGGGCCTTGAAGTCCGCCTCGGTGCCGAGATGCGGATCGATTTTCGTGAAGTCGAGGCCCCAGTAGCCGTGGTAGGCGGCGCTGTCGCCCTGCACCCACTGCTGCACGACGACGGGCGCGAGCCAGATCGCCGTGAAGCCGAGGCTCTTGACGCGCGCGAGCCCGGTCCGCGTGTCGGTGCACCGCCCCGTCAGCCCCTTCAGGTCTCCGCCGTGGTACCAGCCGACGTCGGCCGGGTCGAAGCCCGTCGTCGAGCGCCCTCCGCCCACGCCGCCGCGGTCGTTCGTCGGATCGCCGTTTGCGTAGCGATCCGGCATCACGAAGTAGATGCGCTGGGTGGCGAGTGACGAGTGCGAGATGGGCTGCGCGAGCGCGGCGAGCTCTCCGCCCCGAGGTGGCGCGACCGCGCCGGGCGTCGCCGCCGCGAAGCCCACTCCGATCGTGACGGCAAGCGCGAGCATCGCGCCTGCGAAGGATCTACCGAAGCGCTGCACCGGACTGCTTGTCGAAGAAGTGGAGGCCGGCGGTGTCGATCGCGAGCGGGATCGTGTCGCCGATCCGGAGGTCGAGCCGCGGTGGGAAGCTGGCGATGAGGTTCGGCCTGGCGACGACCGCGCTGTCGCCCTCGTCCGGCAGCTCCGGATCCTCGGTGCCCTCCGGCCGCACCTGCTTCGCGTCGAT
>Ga0190271_10003070_pt1 | contig 10370 bp, 10 predicted proteins | sample Popmic356T_FD_133747 | JGI IMG/M metagenome (GOLD analysis project Ga0190271, IMG submission 133747) | Populus adjacent soil microbial communities from riparian zone of Weber River, Utah, USA - 356 T | ecosystem: Environmental > Terrestrial > Soil > Riparian zone | place: USA: Utah | collected... | reverse complement strand
TGGGAGGAAACCACCCAGTACCACGACTACGACGTCGACGGTTGGCGTGACTACCGCTTGCTGGCGCCCGACCTGCCGGGTACGGGCGCCGGGCCGAAGCGGTACTACATGACGGCCCAGCGCAACAAGTCGGCGTGGAACGAGGACATCACGTCGACGACCACGTTCCGCACGACGCTGACGTTCATCAAGTCGTCGCAGCTGACGATCGACGAGGAGGTCACCTGGGGTCCGGCTGCCGACAGTTCCACGTTCCGCTGGAGCTACGACGCCGGCTGGACGGACGGCAAGTGCACGACGATCAAATGGCTCGTCTGCTACGGCCCGCGCGAGCTCGACGACGGCGACGTGGTGCACCCGCACTCGTGGGACAGCTCGTTCAACGGCAGCTTCACGCAAGCGCTGGCACCGGACGTCTGGGAGGACGGTGACTGGCTGAGCATGCTCGGCGCTGGATCGATCCTGCCGATGTCAGAGAACGTCGCCGACCCCATCACTGACAGCTTCTCGTGGCGGAACACCTACAGCGACGACTACGACTACTGGTACATCCTCGACTACTGCCTCGCCCACGAGCGCGAGGTGGTCGACACCTGCAAGCTGACGGGCTGACGTCGCGAGCCGCGCTGTGTTTCTGCGTCATCCGTCGAACGTGGTCAACGGGTGACCAGTTCAGACTCGTACAGTCGACGTGGCCGACAACCGACTGAACGAGGAGCGACGAGATGCCCGAACGAGACGGCTACATCCCCGGAGTGCCCTGCTGGGTCGACACGAGCCATCCCGATCCCGAGGCTGCCGCTCGGTTCTACGGCGACCTGTTCGGCTGGAAGATGGACGACTCGATGCCCGAGGGATCGGATGGGCACTATTACGTCGGACGGATCCGCGGCGGCGATGTCGCGGCCGTCGGGTCGAGCCAAGAGGACGGGCCACCGAGTGCCGCGTGGAACACCTACATCTGGGTCGACGACGCCGACCAGGCCGCAGCGAAGGTCCGTGAGATCGGCGGAACCGTGCTGGCCGAGCCCTTCGACGTCATGGATGCCGGTCGGATGGCCGTCCTCGCCGACCCAGAAGGCGCCGTGTTCAACGTCTGGCAGGCGAACAACCACCGGGGCGCGCAGGTCGTCAACGAGCACGGCGCGCTGAACTTCAACGGGCTCGCCACCCGCGATCCAGAGCGGGCGCGGTCCTTCTACGGAGCGCTGTTCGGTTGGGACGTCCTGTCACTGCCGGCCGGAGCGATGTGGACGCAGCCGGGCTACGGCGACCATCTCGAGGAGCGCAGTCCCGGGCTACGCGAGCAGATGGGCCAGATGGGCGCTCCGGACGGGTTCATCGACGTCGTCGCCGCCCTCAACCCGATCGCCGCCGATGACACCGACACACCGGCGCACTGGAACGTCACGTTCGGCGTCGACGACGCCGACGCCATCGCGGCCAAGGCGCAAGAGCTCGGTGGCACGATCGTCGCCGGCCCATTCGACGCCCCGTGGACGCGAATGGCGGTGATCGCCGACCCGCAAGGCGCAACGTTCGTGGCCAGCCAGTTCGTGCCCGAGAACAGCAACCTGCAGGCCTGACGAGCGCGGCAACGCGCCGCACGCCCGGTCACCAGCGCTCCCACCGGACGACGTCGTCGGCACGGCGACGGCCCGTCGAGAGCTCGGGCTCGGTGCGCTCGCCTGCCGTGGGGTGACCGACCGCGATTGCGCCAATCGGCCGATACCCCGCCGGCACACCCAAGGCGTCCATCAGCGCGTGGTCGCCGGCGAAGATGGCGAAGAACAAGGCACCCAAGCCGAGGTCGGTGGCGGTCAGCAGGATCAGCATGACACCGAAGCCCGTATCGATGTCCCAGTACGGCGCCGGCCACGAGTCCTCGTGAGACAGCGGGGTGTGGGCCTTGTCGGGCATGGCGTAGCGGTCGAGATACGCCTGCTTGTGAGCCAGCGGGATGATCACCACCGGCGCTCGGGTCAGCGACTCGGACTCGGACTCGCCTCGCCACTCCGGCCCGCTCGTCGTCTTCCAGAACAGACGACGCTGGTCCGGATCGGTCAGCACGACGAACGCGAATCCCTGGCTGAAGCCGGCCGACGGTACGCGAGTCGCGTTGACGAGGAGCTGCTCGACGAGCGCCGGCGAGACGGGCTCGTCGGTGAAGTCCCGCACCATTCGCCGACGAAGCACAACGTCCCGGAACTCCATCCCCTGAACGTACGTCGATGCGTGGGGGCTAGTGCCCGGTGGTCAAAACTCAATCAATGGAGGCTGGGTCGGTAGATGAGGTCGAGGGTGTGACCGTCGAGGGTCTGGCTCTCGACCAGCTCGAGGTCGAAGTCGGCGGCGCCCCCGAAGATCGGATCGGTCCCGGTCTTACCGGAGATGACGGGGAACACCGTGACGTGAACGAGATCGACGAGGCCGGCGGCCATCAACGCACAGTTCAACGACAGGCTGCCGTGCGAGCGCAACGGGACTTCGGACGCTTCTTTGAGCTGGGCCACGACGTCGACGGCATCGCCGCTCACGACGGTCGCGTTCGGCCAATCGAACGGGCCTTGCAGCGTCGTCGACACCACGGTTGCCGGCATCTCCCTCATCCGCCAGTTCCATTCGTCCACGGCAGATCTCTCCGTGCTCGAACTGAGGATCTCCGCGACTTGCCGGAACGTGTTGGCGCCGAAGACGATCCGCTGCTCGTGGTCGTACAGGGAGAGGCGGCGGGCGAGCAACTCGGGGCCTTGCTTGCCCCAGTAGCCACCCCAGTCGCCATCGGGTCCGTAGGAGCCGTAGCCGTCGAGTGTGGAAAAGACGTCGAAGGTGTAGGTCGCGGTCATGTCGTCTCCTGGAAAGCGGTTCGTGGGTGTGCGTTCAGACCGCGACCACGTACGAATCTCATCGTCGCCGGGCTACGCGCGGCGACGCGGTGGTCCCGAAGTCACCCTGTTGTCGCGAGCAGCTCGTTGATGCGCTCGCTGACCGGCCAAGCCCCACGGGTCTTGTTGGAGATCACGGTGTAGGTGAATCGCTGACTGGGATCGCACACGGAGACGAACCCGACGCCGGCGTCGAAGCCGTGCAGCGACACCGCGTCGGTCGACTCGTGGACCCAGAAGCCGAGCCCGCAGCGCGTCGAGAGCTCCGGTACCTCACTTCGTGGGCGCGTCATCTCCGCGACCGTGTCCGGGGAGATGATCGCTCCCGAGAACAGCGCCTTCCAGAAGACGTGGACGTCGGCGGCCGTCGTCTAGATCCCGCCGTCGCCATTGCCGCGCACCGGCAGGTGGAGGACGTTCGTGCGGAGCCCGTCGTCGTCGAGATAGCCGAGTGCGGCGCGGCCGGGCAACTCGTCGGATCGCAGGTACGACGTGTCCGTCATGCCGGCCGGCCGGCACACACGCTGATCGACGAGATCGTGGAACGGCACGCCCGAGACTCGCTCGGCGATCAACGCCAGCACCACGTAGCCGCCGTTGCTGTAGGAGAAGGCCGTGCCGGGTTCGTGCTTCATCGGATAACCGTCCAACACCGCAAGGAACTGCTCGGTGGTCGCCAGCTCGTGGACCGGCACCGTGAGGACGTACTTCCTGGTGTCGTCGAGCTCGTCCTCGTCGATGTAGTCACCGATACCTGCGCGGTGGGCGAGGAGCTGCTCGACGGTCACGCGGTCGTCGATCAGAGGGAGGTCGGAGCCGAGCACCGATCGGGCCGGCGTGTCCAAGTCGAGCTCGCCGCGCTCGACGAGGCTCATCACCGTCACCGCGGTGAGCCCCTTCGATCCGCTGGCGACGGCGTACTGCATCTCGACTGCAGTCGGGACACCGAGACCGCGATGGGCCAGCCCGTACGACTGTTGGACGGCGACGCTGCCATCGAGGTCGATCCGCACGACACCCGACAGACCTTCCTCAGCGGCGATCTGGTCGACCATGTCGATGAGCCCCATCGGCTCGCAAGGTAACTCGCGTGCGGCTGACGGCCCGGCCGCCGCCAGCCGGGCGTTTCGCGTCGAGGCAACGATCGGGTCGCGCAATTCGGAACTACGGTGCCCATGTGGCCGCGGCGGCGCCATCGGGGACGGTGACGTTTCTCTTCAGCGGCATCCAGGATTCGACGCGCCTCTGGGACGAATCCCCGGTCGACATGGCTGCGGCCGTGCAGATCCACGACTCGATCCTGCGCAACGTCATCGACCGTCACGAGGGCTTCGTCTTCGCGACGGATGGTGACGGTTTCGGTGCGGCGTTCGCCACACCGGCCAGCGCGGCCGGAGCCGCCGTCGAAGCGCAACGCGAGTTGGGTGCCGAGCCCAACCTGCGGCTCGCCGTACGCATGGGCCTCCACACCGGCGAGGCCGTCGAACGCGGCGGGAGCTACTCCGGCAGCGAGGTCAACCGGGCGGCGCGTCTGATGGCGCTCGGCCACGGTGGGCAGATCCTCGTGTCGGACGCGACGGCGGCGTTGCTGCGGAACCGGTTGACGTTCCGCGCCCTCGGCGAGCACGTCCTGCGCGGCGTCCGAGGGCGGATCGCCGTGTTCCAGGTCGTCGCCGAGGGCCTGCCGACGGAGTTTCCTGTGCTGCGCAGCGTCGACGACTTCGCCGGAAACCTCCCCCGGCAGCTGAGCTCGCTCGTCGGTCGCGAACAGCTGATCACCGACGCGGCCGAGCTCGTCCGCTCGGATCGGCTGGTCACGCTGTCCGGCGCCGGCGGGGTCGGCAAGACTCGGCTGTCGCTGGAGGTCGGTGCCGAGCTGGCGAGCGAGTTCGCGGACGGAGTATGGATCGTCGATCTGGCTGCCGTCGCGGACGGCTTCGAGATCCCAGCGGCGATTGCCGCGGTGATGGGCATCACGCCGCACGGCGACGTCCCACTGCTCGACACCGTCGCTGAGGCGCTGGCGGGCCGGCGAATGCTGCTGATCCTCGACAACTGCGAGCACGTCCTCAGCGGCGCGACGCAGGCCGTTGCGTCGATGCTGAGCCGGCCCGGGAACCTCAGGATCGAGGCGACGTCCCGCGAGCCGCTCGGCCTCGCCGGTGAGGTGGTCGTCAGCGTGAGCCCGCTCTCCGTGAACGGCGGGATCACGTCCGACGCCGTCACCCTCTTCGTCGATCGCGCCCGCTCCGTCCGACCCAACTTCGAGGTCCAGGACCCAACGGACGCGGCGGCGGTGACCGAGATCTGTGCGACCGTCGACGGCCTGCCGCTGGGGATCGAGCTCGCCGCGGCGCGCATGGCCTCCATGAACGCGGTCGAGGTCCGCGATCGGCTGGCGGACCGCTTCCGCCTGTTGCGCAGTACGACACCCGGACCAGAGCGCCAGGTCACCTTGCATCATGCTGTCGAGTGGTCCTACGACTTGCTGAGCGACAGCGAGCAGGCGCTCCTGCGAGCGGTCTCGGTGTTTGCCGGCGGGTTCGATCTGCCCGGCATCGGCGCGGCGGCCAAGCGCAACGACGAGATCGAGGTGCTGCAGACGCTCGATTCGCTCGTGCGGAAGTCGCTCGTGATCGCCGATCACTCGGCCCCGCGCACTCGCTACGGCATGTTCGAGACGATCCGGCAGTTCGCCTTCGACCGCTTGACGGACACCGGCGACGCCGACGCCACCCGAGACCGGCATGCGGCGTTCTTCGCTCACCAGGCGGCCACCCACTGGGACCACTGGAACGGGCCGCGCTGGCGTGTGGCGGTCGAGTGGGTCGAGGTCGAGCTGGCCAACCTGCGCTCAGCGTTCCGATGGGCCGCGTCGCGCAGTCACGTCGAGGTGGCGACCGACATCGCCGCCCACGCCGCGCTGATGGGATTCTCGGTCCAGCTCTTCGAGACGCTGTCATGGGCTGAGGAACTGATCGAGGACGCCGTGGCCGCGGACATACCGCGCCTGCCACGTCTGTACACCGGCGCCGGCTACGCCTGTTTCGCCGGCCGGCCCGACGCCGCTCGGCGCAACGCCCACCGCGCCACCGAGCTCGAAGATGCGGGCGGGTACGACTCATGCGAGCCGGGGTACTCGATGTTCGTCGAAGCCCTCGGCCACGTCTATTGCGGCGACCTCGACTCCTACATCGAGCTGACCGGCGAAGTGGTCCGGCGGTACGGCGCGACGCGGGGGTACGGCCTGGCGTCATACGTCGACGGGCTCCAGTCGGCGGGACGGATCGAGGAGGCGCTTGCGCTCACCGAGCAATCGGTCACCGCCGCCCGCGACCTCGGCAACCCGTACTGGATCTCCTACGCGCTCTGGATCGCCGGCATGGCGTTCTCTCGGGCCGACGCCCGCCGGGCGCTGGCCGCGTGGGACGAAGGAGTGGCCTTCGTCCGCGAGCACCGGGTCCAGTTCTTCGAAGGTTTCCTGGCCCGCGACGCGGCAAGGCTGCACACGTCCGACGGGGAGCCGGAGGCGGCGCTCGTCCTCTTCGGCGAGGCGATCGCGGCGTTTCATCGCGCCGGCAACGTTCCGCAGCTCGTCATCACGTTGGCCAGCGTGCCGGCGTTGTTCGAACGGCTCGAACGCTTCGACGCTGCCGCCACGCTGATCGGTGCGATGTCACAGGAGCCGTCGAGCCTTCACCACGTGCCCGAGCTGGCTGACATCGCTACTCGCGTGCGCGGGCGCCTCGGCGCGCGGGCGGCGGAGCTCGAAGCGACCGGCGCGGCGTTCGACCTCAATGCCGCTGCGGTCTACGCCCGTCAGCAGATCGACGCCGCCCGGCGTGATCCGGCGCCGCGGGAGCGCCCGGCGCGACCTGGCGGTCTGAGCCGGCGCGAGCTCGAGGTGCTTCGCCAGGTGGCGGCCGGACGCACGTCCCAGGAGATCGCCGCCGAGCTGTTCATCTCGACGCGGACCGCCGAGCACCACATCGCCAACATCTACACGAAGATCGGCGTCTCGAACCGGGCCGCGGCGACTCGCTGGGCCGTGACGCAGCGCGTGGTCGAGGACGCCGTCGCTGGCTGAGCCCGAGGTCGGCCGGCACCTACCCACGCAAATGGGTAGATCTACCGATGCCGCTGACCTGGGCGTTTGCCGACAATGACGACGCGCCCGCCATCCGGTGGGCCCAACGAGATCCACGTGATCCGAACGAAGGGGAATGTCATGCTCCTGGCCACGACGACCGTCGAGAACGTCGACCGGTTCCTGGAGGTGTTCGGCACCAAGGGCGCCGACAAGCGAGCCGCGCACGGCTCGAAGGGCTCGACGGTGTTCCGCGACCCGACCGAGGAGAACCGGGTCTGGGCGCTGTTCAACTGGGACGAGCAGGGCTGGCAGGACTTCGTGTCGGACCCCGAGGTCCCACCGATCCTCAAGGAGGCCGGTCATCTCGGCAAGCCCGAGTCCGCAACGCTGCTCGGCACGTACCGGGCGTGAGTGAGGGCGGACCAATGACCAGCACGATCGATCGCCCGGCACGTCTGGGCGTCATCACCGACCAAACCGGCGCCCTCTCCTTCATGGGCATCGCCAACGTGAACGTGGCGAAGATGGTCATCGACGACATCAACTCGCGGGGTGGTCTGCTCGGCCGTGCCGTCGAGTTGTTCGTCGAGGACAGCGCCACCGACGACGAGGTGGCCCGGGCCGCCGCCGGCCGGCTCGTCGCCGCCGACGTGGACGTCGTCGTCGGCGGCATCTACAGCTCGACTCGCCAGGCCATCAAGGGCCCGGTGGTCGACGATGCCGGGAAGCTCTACATCTACCCCGAGCAGTACGAGGGGCAGGAATCCCATCCGCTGATCTTCTGCACCGGCCCTGTGCCGGCCCAGCAGGTCGAGCCGTTCATCCCCTGGCTGATGGACCAGACGGGCGCGTCACGGTTCTACATGCCGTCGGCCGACTACATCTGGCCGCACACGATGAACAAGAAGGTGCGCGAGGTCGTGAACGCTCGCGGTGGCGACATCGTCGGCGAGGAGTACTTCCCACTCGACCACATGGACTACGAGCGGGTCGTCGCCGACATCATGGCGTCGGGCGCCGACGTCGTGTTCAACACCATCGTCCCGCCTGGGCTGACGCCGTTCCTCGCCCAGCTCCACGACGCCGGCTTCACGGCTCGCGGTGGGAAGTTGGTGTGCACGTACTTCGACGAGAACTTCCTCAACCTCGCACCAGCCGAGCACGTCGAGGGCTTGTACGGCTGCCTCGACTACTACCGGGACGTCCAGGACACGTTCAGCATCGACCTGCTCAACCGGTACGAAGCCCGCTACCCGGGCAGCGCGATGTTCACCGCGGGTTCGGCCTGCACCGGCACGTACCGAGCCCTCAAGATGTGGGAGTCGGCGGTCAACGAGGCGGGGTCGCTGCAACAGCACGACGTCATCGCCGCCCTCGACCACGCCCGCATCCCGCAGGGACCCGGTGGGCCGGCCGAGATGGTGCCGGGCCAGCACCACGTGCGGATGAACATGTACATCGCTCGCTCGCACGGCGGGACGTTCAAGGTCGTCGAGAACCTCGGCCACATCGATCCGAATGAGCCCGAGGTGCCGATCGGCTGAACGCCACGGCGTTGCGGATCTGGTCCGCCGGCATCCGTCGTGGTGCCGGCGGACCGGCGCGTCCGCGGTGGGCCCGTGTCGCCGGTCCGACGGCGTCAGGTTCGGGCTAGGCGGTGAACGCGCTGTGCAGCGGGTAGTAGGTGCGAGTCGGGACGATCTCGGGCGGCAGGGTCGGCTTGACGTTGTTGTCGAACCATGCCTGGCCGTCTGCTTCCGTCTCCCAGATCTCGACCACCCGCCACCCTCCGTCTGGATGTGGTCCGCCCGAGTGGGCGATGAAACCTTTCGCCGCCATCATTCGCGGCTTCATCTGTTCAACGAGCCCGCCATAGATCTCCTCGGTGAGATTCGGAACGTCACCGATCATGAGCACCGCCATGGTCACCCCCTCCAGTCGTCCGACGACGGTACACGCCGGCGAAGTTGGCTGATTTCCGTCGATCGGCCGGCGGAGTCGCGATCGGGCCGCCAGGGTGAGCAATCTGGCGCTCGTGCACATGGACTACGACGCCGAACTACGCATCCACAATGCACGGTTGCGGCGCGTCTACGACATCGGTCTCGATGACTCCGTGGTCGACATCGGGTGCGGGACTGGTCAAACCACGCGCGATGCCGCGCGTGCGGCCGTCGTTGGCCGCGTGTTGGGAGTGGACACCTCCGCTTCCGCGATCGAGCGCGCCCGCGAGCTCGCCGCCGGAGAACAACTCCACAACGTGACGCACACCGTCGCGGACGCCCAGGTCCACTCGTTCGACGACGAGGAGTTCGACGTCGCGATCAGCAGGTTCGGGACGATGTTCTTCGCCGAGCCCGCTTCTGCTTTCCGCAACATTGCAAGAGCTCTACGCCCCGGCGCACGCCTCGTCATGATGGTCTGGCAAGACCGCGCTCGTAACGAGTGGGCGGTGTCGATCGGCAACGCGCTCGCTGCGGACCAGGCGCCGCCGCCACGTCCCGCCGATGCCATGGACGCGTTCTCGCTGGGCGACCCGGCCGCGGTCACCACGATCCTCGGTGCAGCCGGGTTCATCGGGTTCTCGTTCACCGACGTTCACGAGCCCGTGTACTACGGCCGAGACGTGGCGACAGCGCTCGAGTGGGTGCGCGGTTTCGCCACCGTCACCGAGACGCTGCAACTGCTCGACCCGGCGTCACGGAAGCAGGCGCTCGACCGGCTCATTCGGTTGCTCCAAGCTCACGCGCGTGCCGACGGTGTTTGGCTCGACTCGCGGGCATGGATCGTCACCGCCCGCCGAGCGTGATCTACCAGGTTGGGCGCAGTCCCCTCGGCAGTCAGTTGAGCTATTCGGCCAGTCCGACGATGATGCCCTCGGGACCGCCGGTGTAGCAGAGCCGGTAGATGTCCTCGTACTGCGCCAGCTCGCCGACGAGCTCGGCGCCGTGGGTGCGCAGGCGCGCGATGACGTCGTCGATGTCGTCGACGGCGAACATGATGCGACGGATACCCAGCGTGTTCGTCGGTGCGTTCTTCGGCTCGGCCCTGATCGCCTGCGGTGTGTGGAACATCGCCAACTCGATCCGGCCGTGGCCGTCCGGGGTGCGCAGCGTGGCGACGTCCTGTCGGACGTTGTCGATCCCGATGACACGCTCCACCCAGCGTCCCTCGATGGGTCCCTTGCCTCTCGACATCCGTCGCAACGTCTCTCGTTCGAGAACCCTTCGCGCAACCGAGGAGCGGTCGTCAGATCGCGTTGGTGGCGCTGCGCCATGGTGCTCGCCACTCGGGCGCCGGCCATGACTCCGTGACGTAGATGCGCTCGAGAGCAATACGGTCGCCGCGGAACTCGAGCACCGCGACTCCCAGCATCCACGGGCCGCCGTCGTAGC
>Ga0190271_10003069_pt1 | contig 10372 bp, 11 predicted proteins | sample Popmic356T_FD_133747 | JGI IMG/M metagenome (GOLD analysis project Ga0190271, IMG submission 133747) | Populus adjacent soil microbial communities from riparian zone of Weber River, Utah, USA - 356 T | ecosystem: Environmental > Terrestrial > Soil > Riparian zone | place: USA: Utah | collected... | reverse complement strand
GGCATCGCCGAGAATGCGGGAGAGGCGGTGGCAACCGTCTCTCCACCGGTCGGTTGGGCGCGGCACATGAACGTCGTGCCGGTCTCTCGAGCAGATGTTGAGGCCCTTGTCTGCTGTCGCGATGACGAACCCCAGCTGCGTGAAGCGGTGCCACCCGACTTTCGAGACGCGCGCGTGTTGAACCCGGACTGACGCGAGACACTTCGCGCCGGCTTCATCCGCGCCGCGATCCGCTCGCAGGCGGCCCGTGCGGCGGGCACACTACGCCTTGAGGTGTCGTCAACTAGCGAGGCAGCTAGATGAACCGAAAGTGGCCTTGGTGGCTCGAAAGAGTGCTTGTGCCAATCGTTGGTCCGCTGGTCGGCGCCGCCGTTGCGCTCTTAGTCGCTGTCCTGACATACGCGAGCGCTGAAGAGAGCAAGATCCGCGAGCAGACGTACGAACTAGAGCGGGTTCGCTACGAGGCGCTCCTGACATCGTTCGATGGACTACTCGTCGGTGCACGCGATCGGGAGGCCGCCGCGAACTTTATTCGTCAGATCCGAATCTGCGTACTGTACTGTCCGGATGACGTCGTCCGGGCAGCTAATGCGTTCACCGATGCCAACCCATCGACGGCCCGGTGCGGCGATCATGCGTGCACGGCGGAGGACCGGAGGCTCCTGTACGCCGATCTGGTGCTGACAATCAGGCAACACTTATTTGCAACCTATCGAGACGGCCTTGAGACAACGCTAAGCGACGCGGATATTCGATTGACTCGCACTGCCGACCTACCAGATCCGGAGTAGAGAACCTCCGCATTGCGAACGCGGCGCTCTCCCAACTGAGTAACGCTTGGATCGCGCGCTCGTACGCACGCTACGATCTGTCGGCCGGGATAGAGGCGCTGACCCAGCAGATCTTGAGGATGACCAAGCCGACTCGGGACCGGATCGCGATCGAAAGGAGATCGGGGGCCAAAAGAGACTCGCTGAAGTGGCGGGGCCGCCCTCAGGAGGGGCCCCGCTCAGACACGCACGATGCGCAGTGGAGGTAACTTGGGTAACCTCTGCCAGGCACCACGTACTCCACTCCTCGACGTGTCGTTTCGACAGAGGCTCGATGCCGCTGCAAGGACTGACCGAAATTCTTCATCGCCGCCGACGTCGGCGCGACTATCGAGCAATGGTGAAGAAGTGGTACGCGGACGGCGGCGACGACCGGTTTCGGTTCGATTATGACCTCGACGAGCGCTCGTTCGTGCTCGATCTCGGGGGTTATGAAGGCCAGTGGGCCAGCGATCTCTATGCGAGGCAGCGCTGCCGCATTGCGATATTCGAGCCCGTGCCGCGCTTCGCCCGAAACATAAGCGCACGTTTTCACAAGAACGGCGACATCGCCGTCTATCCCTGCGGGCTCGGTGCAAGCTCCAGGACCGAGACGATCTACGTGCACGGCGCCAGCAGCTCGACGGAAAAGAAGCAATCAGCAGCTGAGCAGATCGAGATCGTCGACGTGCGGCAGTGGTTCGAGGATCACAAGGTCGAAACCGTGCAGCTCATGAAGGTCAACATCGAGGGCGGCGAATATGAGCTCCTCGAACGACTTGTTGCCACCGGATTGATCGGCCGGATCGACGACATCCAAGTGCAGTTTCACAACTTTATCCCCAACGCCGCCGCGCGCATGGAGCAGCTGCAGCGCGCGCTGCGCGCGACCCACACGCCGACCTATCAGTATCGGTTCGTATGGGAGAACTGGCGAAAGAACCCGGCTTAGGGTCGCCCTCGGGTGTCGTCATCCGCCCAGGTTGGTCCAGGTACCGATGAGGCGCCCGGCATCATCCGACTGAATCAGCTCGATCGCCGTATCCGTGGTGATCTCGCCGCGCAGCCACCGCTGCAGCACGCGCCTGGTAAAGAAGCTGACGCCCGAGCGCTTCAGCAGAATGCTCACCGGTATACCGCGCTGCTCAGAATTCATGCCATGGCCTGCGGAACGAGCGGCAGCGTGGTGAATTAGTCGATCAACGCCCGGATCGAGCGCGGGTGGGCCCGGAACAACACCGAGCAGTCCTGCACCGTGAGGCCGGCGGCGAGCAGCGTACGAACAGCGGTGACCGCTTGAATACGGCTAATCAAATCCGCCTCACTCGCCGAATGGCTTCGGCCGTGTCGACCATTTGCTTCAGCTCGTCCAATCCGAAGTCGGCGACAGCACTGACAAGCTCTGCCTCGAGATCGGCATAGACCTGGTCGGCTGCCTTCTGCATGACGAGCGGGTTATCTCTACTGCCCATAACGCCTCCCCGAGCCGCACGAATCATCCCCGCCCGTTGTGTTGCAATTTGCATGCCGCCTGGCGCTAGGCCGTATCGCTCTCGCGCTTCGCTGAGGTTCTTGGCGCCTTTGCTTCCCTTTCCAAAAGCTGCGGTGTCAGTATGCGGTGCCCACGCTTTGGGGGCGCCACGGAGCGCTAGTGGATGACGGTGTTTCGCTCTCTCGGCCGCGCCCTTGGCCTGCGCTCGAAGCGCGACACTGCGGCATTCGACGCGCAGCGGCGCCTCGTCCGCAACGAGCAGGCCGTGGTCGCGGACGTAGGCGCACACATCGGCCAGACCGCACGACGCTACCGGGGTTTGTTTCCCCAAGCGACGATTCACAGCTTCGAGCCCTTCCCTGCTTCCTTCGATACCCTGAGCCGCGGGCTCGCCAACGACGCCAAGCTGCACACGCACCAGCTCGCGCTTGGCGCAGTCGCGGGCCGGCGCACCCTCAACGTCAATCGCAGCTCGGCCACGAACTCCTTGTTGCGCAGCGACGAGAGAGCGGAAGCGTACTGGGGCCGTGATCTGCTCGTGACCGACAGCAGCATCGACGTGGCGGTCACGACGCTCGACGCGTTCTGCGCCGAACGAGCGCTGACGCATCTCGACATCTTGAAGCTCGACGTGCAGGGCGCAGAGCTCGAGGTGCTAGCCGGCGCCGAGCGCTTGCTGCGCGAGCAAGCGATCGACATCGTCTATATGGAGATGATCGTCGCGCCGACGTACGTCGGCCAGCGCGAGCTGCACGATTACCTCAGCTTCTTTCGCGCACACGGCTACGTGCTGTTCGATTTCTACAATCCCGTGCGCAAGCACGGCCGCCTGCTGCAAACCGACAATCTAATGGTTGCCGAGGCCTTCCTGGCCGCCTACGAGCGGGCGCAGGCCGCGCTGGACTAGCGAGGTCGCCGGGTCAAGGCCAGTTCCATTTCTTGAACGAACGGTAGTGCTTCGAGAAGAACCGCAAGAACGGCCCGTGCGTATCAGGGAACTTACGCATGACCTTCGGCAGGTGCTGGAGCTTCGATTCACGGTACGGTGTGTTGTGCCAGGCGAGCTTGCCGCAGCCGCGAACGAACACGGTCCCATCGAAACCGTTGAAGATGTAAGTCACGAGGTCCTCGTTAGGGCGCAGCGCGGCTATCGAATTGTCGGCGATCCCGAACAGCGGAAAGAGCTCGGCCCGAACGAAAATGCAGTTGTGCTCCGTGACCGAGACCAGCTCGTAACCTTTCTGCTTCCCGAGCTTCGCCTGCGCGGACAGGCTCGTGCCCTGGTTGATCGTCATGTCGGCGGGCTGAATGAAGTCCACGGCGTTCGGCACGGTCGGGTTGTATTCGATGACGACCACACGCGGCCGGTAGCTCGTCACGGCCTTCCAGACGTGATAGTCGTTGCCGTCGATGTCGATTGATAGCACGTCGAAGTCGAGCGGGATCGGCGTCTTCGCCAGAATCGTATCGAGCCCGTCCTGCGCCGTGAACCCGACGAACGCGTGGAGCGGGATCACGCGCGGGTTGTCTCCGAAGGTCGCTACGAGATCGCGGTGGCGTTTCTCCGACCCTTCGATCATGACGGCCGAGAAGCCCTGGCTCTCGATCAAGTTGTAGGTGTTGCTCAGATATTTGCCGTCCCAGGCGCCGAACTCCACACACCACTTCGTCGCTGCGCCGATGACCTCGAGAACCTTGGCGAGAACGCCGTCCTCGCCCGCCTGCGAATAGACGTTCGCCGCGTGGTCGAGCAGCCATTGGTTTTTCGTCGGCATCCGCTTACTCCTGGCTGCGTTTCAGCTCGGGACGAGGCTGCGGTACAGCTCCAGCGTCCTGGCAATCGTATCTTCGATCCGAAAGCTCGTGCGAATGCGCTCCCGGGCGCCGGCACCGAGCCGAGCGCGCAGTGCCTCGTCGTCGTGCAGCGCACGGATCGCCTCGGCGAGCGCGGCCGCGTTCGAGACGGGCACGACGAGCCCGCTGACCGCGTGCTGCACGAGCTCGGGGCTGCCGCCGCAGTCGGTGACGACGGGCGCTACGCCGTACGCCATCGCTTCGATCAACGAGCGTGCCAATCCCTCGCGCTTCGTCGAGGGCAGAACGAACACGTCGCATGCAGCCGTCAGCGCCGGCGCGTCGTTGCGGTGGCCGAGCACGTGGATGCGCGAGGCAGCGTGACTCGCGGCGATGCGCCGTTTCAGGCGCGGCGCGTCCATTCCGCCCCCGACCAAGAGCAGGTGCGTCGAATCGGGCAACTGGTCGAGCGCGTCGACGAGCACCTCGATGCCCTTGCGCGGCCTGTAGTTCGCGACGCACGCGACCGTGAACGCGCCCGCGGGAACGCCGACGGCCGCAAGGTCTGCGGGAACGGCTCGATACCAATCGAGGCTGTGTCCTTTGTAGATCGTGACGAGGCGCTCGGCCGGCATGCGAAGGAACGCCGGGCGCATTTGCAAGAAGTAGTTCCGCACGGCGTCGGCGACGCAGACGATGCGGTCGATGCGCGGGTTCAGGAACCTGAGCCACGACACGGGGTTGAAGAAGCTCACGTTACCGACGATGCCGCGATACGCGACGATCTTCACGGGTAACCCGCGGCTCGCCGCGAGGCCGTTCTGCAGCGCTTTGTTGCTGAACAAGTGCAGCACGTCGTAGCCGCCTTGCGTCAGCTCGGCGCGGAGGCGCCGCACGGCTTCGCGGTCGAATCGCCTGCGCAACGGAACATCTAGGACGCGGACGCCGTTTGCCGCCAGCCAGTCGCGCCGCTCGCCCGCCGGGCAAACGACGGTAACGTCGACGCCGGCATTCTTGAGACCCACGAAGGTCGCCGTCGTCGGCCGATCCGGGTCCTCGGTGATGCAGAGTGTCTTGATCGCCGCCACGGCTCGCCTTCGAAACTACGCGACCCGGCCCAGCACCGACTCGTAGAGCGCGAGATACTTGCGCCACATCGCTTCGCCCGTGAAGTCCTTAGCGAACTCTCTGCCGCGCCGGCCATACGCCTCGCGCAGATCCGGGTTCGCCTTGAGCTGCAGGATCGCGTCGCGCAGCTGTGCAGGGCTCGCGGGGTCGATGAGCAAGCCGTTCTCGTGGTTATGCACGATGTCGGGAACGCCGCCGACGCGGCTCGCGACGACGGGCAGCCCCCGCTCCATCGCATCGAACAGAATGCTGCCTATGCCTTCGCGATTCGACGGCAATATGAAGACGTCGAAAGCCGCGAGGTAGTCGCCGACGTTCTCCACGAAACCCGTGAACTCGAGGTTCTCAAGGCCTGCGGCCGACGCGCGGAGCATCGCTTCGTCCTCGCCGCCGCCGACCAGCATGAAGTGCACGTCGGGATGAGAGCGTGCCATCTCGCGCGCAACGGCGATGACGAACTCCTGCCCCTTTTGGCCGTTATCGAGCGCGCCGACGTGGCCGACGACGAACTTGTCCGCGAGCGGCGCCCGGATAGCGGCGCTTTTGGCCGTGTCGACCGGTAACGCACTGCTCCCACTGTGGACCACGCACACTCGGATCGAAGCGTCGTAGGCACGAACGATTTCCGCCACCTGCGGCGCCACGGCGGCAACGCATGCAGCCCGGCGATACGCCTTGTGCGCGAACCAATGCTCACGAATCGGATTGTTGACGCGGCGCGTGATGACGTAGGGCGTTCCGGACAACAGCGAGCGCAAAAATGCCGCGTAGACACTGCGGCCTTCGTGGACGTGGAGCAAGGACGCGTCCCTGGTCACACGCGCTACCGACAGCGGCCCGCCCCGTACCTCGCGGACGTCGATGTCGACGTCTCGCAGGCGAGTCGCGAGCGGCGCCCCGCGGCGCGTGACGAGCGCCTGGCGCACGCCGTGGCTCGCGAGTCCGCGAATCAGGAGCTCGGTTTGCCGCTCACCGCCTCGATAGCCGCGAGCAGTGTTGACATGAACGATCTTCGCTGACATCGACCGAGTTCCGCAGGCTTCGGTACGCGGCGGGAACGCAGCGTAGCACAGCGGAACCCCGCCGAGCGCAAGGCTCGAGCGCTCGTTGCGGTGCGCGGGTCAACTCCCTACAGTGCCGGCATTCGGCAGCGCTCGAGAGTGCGGAGAGCTTTGGTGTGCGGCTTCGTTGGCGGAACCGATCCTGATTGGGGCTACGCCGGCGCGCTGACCGCGATCGCGCATCGCGGCCCAGATGCGCGCGAGCTCAGGCTCGAAGGCCCCGTGCGGGTCGGGTTTCGCCGCCTCTCGATCATCGATCTACGCCCGGCAGCCAATCAACCGATGATGGCGCCCGACGGCGCGAGCTGGATCGTCTTCAACGGCGAAATTTACGGCTATCGTGAGCTGCGCACATCGTTGCTTCAGCGCGGGCATGTCTTCCGGACCGACTCGGACACGGAAGTCGCGCTGCACGCCTACGTCGAATGGGGCACCGACTTCGTCGAACGGATCGACGGCATGTTCGCGATCGTCATCTGGGACGCGCGAGAAAGGAAGCTCCGCCTCTACCGCGATCGCCCCGGCATCAAGCCTCTCTATTACTACTACGACGGCAAACGGTTCGCGTTCGCCTCGGAGCTCAAGGCGCTCGAGGCGGCGTTGCGGCCCGGCGAGCTCGAGATCGACGGAAGCGCGTGCTACGACTTCTTGGGTTACCGCTACGTCCCTGCACCAAAGACGCTGTACAAGCGCTGCTTCAAGCTGGCCCCGGCGCACGAGATCGTCTTCGCGCCCGACAGCGGCGCCTTGTCTGCGCCGCGCCGCTACTGGAGCTTGCCCGTGCCCGAGCAGCCGCGCACGCCGCCGGTCGAGGCCGCCTGCGAGGAGCTGCGCTCGCTCGTCGGCACCTCGGTCGCGGAGCAAATGGTTGCCGACGTGCCGCTCGGCTTCTTCCTCTCCGGCGGCGTCGACTCGAGCGTCGTCGTCGCCGCGGCCGCGGCGACCGGCACGCGCGTTGCCACATTCTCGATCGGCTTCGACAGCGACGAAGCATCCGAGACTCCGTTCGCGCGCGAGGTCGCGCAGCGCTTCGCCACGAATCATCACGAGCGGATCCTCTCCCAGGCTCACGCGCAGGAGCTCCTGCCGCGACTCAAGGCGTGGTTCGACGAGCCATTCGCCGACGAGTCGTCGATGCCGACCTATCTCGTTTGCTCGGCCGCGCGCGAGCACGTGACGGTCGTGTTGACGGGCGACGGCGGAGACGAGGTCTTCGGCGGCTATCGCACGTACCCACGTTACGCTCGCTACGCGCGCTGGCCGACCTGGCCGGCGGCCGCGGAGCGCGCGACGTACGCGCTGCGGCGGCGTTTTCCGCGCCGGCATCTCGTCACGCGCGCGTTTACGCTGCTCGAGACGGCGTTCAGCGACGGCCCGAATCTCTGGTCCAAGCTCATGGGCGGAATGTCCACACCCGCGAAAAGCGCCTACGCGCGCGAGCTCGGCATCCCGCGCGACTATGACGACTGGTGGCACTATCGCGAGCACTGGCGCGAGGATCTGCCGCTACGCACGCGGCTCCAATACGTCGACTTCCACACATTCATGCCGGGGCTCGTGTTGACGAAGGTCGATCGGACGAGCATGGCCGTGTCGCTCGAAGCGCGCGTGCCGTTGCTGGCGCGGCGCGTCATCGAGTTTTCATTTGGGCTTCATGAGGATCTGCGTTACTACGGCAACGAGCCGAAAGGCTTGCTGCGGCAGGCTTACCGCGGCATCCTCCCGGATCACATTCTCGACCGCCGCAAGAAGGGATTCGGAATTCCGCGTTACTACTTGAAAGACGTCGGCGGCGGTGGGTTCTTTCAAGAGCACGTTTTGCGAAGCTTGTTTCTGGGAGCGACGGTTTGAAAACTGAGAGAGAGGGCAAGAAGGCGCTGATCACGGGCATCACAGGCCAGGACGGCGCGTACTTGGCCGAGTTTCTGCTTGCGAAGGGTTACGAGGTTCACGGCATCAAGCGTCGTGCATCGTCGTTCAATACTGAGCGCATCGATCACCTCTACCGCGATCCGCACGAGCCGGATCGGCGCATGATCCTGCACTACGGCGACCTGACGGACGCGACGAACCTCATTCGCATCGTGCAAGAGGTCCGTCCGGACGAGATCTACAACCTCGCGGCCCAGAGCCATGTCGCGGTGTCGTTCGAGACGGCCGAGTACACGGCAAACTCCGACGCTCTCGGAACCCTGCGGCTGCTCGAGGCCATCAGGATCTGCGGTCTCGGCAAGGAGACGAGGTTCTATCAAGCGTCGAGCTCGGAGATGTTCGGCAAAGTGGTCGAGATTCCACAGCGTGAAACCACGCCGTTCTATCCGCGCTCCCCCTACGCCGCGGCGAAGGTCTACGCTTATTGGATCACCGTGAACTATCGCGAGGCCTACGGCCTCTACGCGTGCAACGGGATCCTGTTCAACCATGAATCGCCGATCCGCGGCGAAACGTTCGTGACGCGCAAGATCACGCGCGGGCTCGCACGCATCAAAGCCGGCCTCGACGATTGCCTGTACCTCGGTAATCTCGACGCTCTTCGCGACTGGGGCCACGCCCGCGACTACATCCGCGCCCAATGGCTGATGTTGCAGCAGGAGCGGCCGGAGGACTACGTCATCGCGACCGGGAAGCAGTATTCCGTGCGCGCGTTCGTCGAGCATGTGGCCGCAGAGCTCGGCATGTCGCTGCGCTGGCAGGGTTCCGGGCTCGCCGAGCACGCAGTGGACTCGGGATCGGGCCGCAGCGTAATCCGCGTCGATCCGCGCTACTTCCGGCCCGCCGAGGTCGATTCATTGCTCGGCGACGCGTCGAAGGCTGCACGGCAACTCGGCTGGGTCCCGGAGATCGGTTTCGCGGAGCTCGTTCGCGAGATGGTCGAATCGGATTGGAAGCTCGCGCAGCGCGACGCGCTCGTCGAGCGGGAAGGCTTCGCAGCCTACAAGCATCACGAATGAACAAGGACGCCGTTATATTCGTGGCCGGAGCGCGCGGCCTCGTGGGATCTGCGATCTGCCGCACGCTTGCGGCACGCGGCTTCGCCCGCGTGCTGGCGCCGAGCCGCAGCGCACTAGACCTGCGCGACCGTACAGCCGTCGAACGTTTCTTCGCCGCCGAGCGGCCCGAGTACGTGTTCATGGCCGCCGCCAAGGTCGGCGGCATTCTCGCGAACGACAGCTATCCGGCCGATTTCATTCGCGACAACCTCGAGATCCAAACCAACGTCACCGACGCCGCATACCGCACCGGGACGCGCAAGCTCTGCTTCTTGGGGTCGAGCTGCATCTACCCGCGCCTCGCCCCTCAGCCGCTCCAAGAGTCGTCTCTGCTGACGGGGCCGCTCGAGCCGACGAATCAGTGGTACGCCATCGCAAAGATCGCCGGCATCAAAATGTGCCAGGCGTATGCCCTACAGCACGGGTTCAACGCGATCTCCGTGATGCCGACGAACCTTTACGGCCCCGGCGACAACTTCGACCTGCAGACCTCGCATGTCCTACCCGCGTTGTTGCGCAAATTCCATACTGCGAAAGAGAGCGGCGCAAAGGACGTCACGGTCTGGGGCACGGGGACGCCGCGCCGCGAATTTCTGTACGTCGACGACCTCGCCGATGCGCTTTGTTTCCTCATGGAGCGCTACGACTCGCCCGAGATCATCAACGTCGGTTGGGGCGAAGACGTGACGATCGCCGAGCTCGCGACGCTCGTCGCCGACGTCGTCGGATTCCGCGGCACCGTCGTCTTCGACCGGAGCAAGCCCGACGGCGCGCCGCGTAAGCTGCTCGACGTCGCCAAGATCTCGGCGCTCGGCTGGAAAGCGAGCACACGGCTGGCGGATGGCGTCCGCACCACCTACGACTGGTATCTCGCGAGCCTGAAACAGGCGCGCGCGGGCTGACTCCCGCTCAGAAGACGCTGACGCGCGCGGCCGTGCCGCCGAGCCACCATGCGACCTCGCTGAAGGTGCTCAGGTAGCTCGCGAACAAGCGTTGCGTCCGCGCGAGAAGCAGCATGTCGATGAGATCCTCTCTGATCCCGAGCGGCGTCAGCCAGCTATCCGCGCGCGAGGTCGTGCGCGGGTACCCGAGGATGCG
>Ga0190271_10003068_pt1 | contig 10372 bp, 8 predicted proteins | sample Popmic356T_FD_133747 | JGI IMG/M metagenome (GOLD analysis project Ga0190271, IMG submission 133747) | Populus adjacent soil microbial communities from riparian zone of Weber River, Utah, USA - 356 T | ecosystem: Environmental > Terrestrial > Soil > Riparian zone | place: USA: Utah | collected... | reverse complement strand
CACGGAGTGAGAACCGCCCCTCGAGAATGGAGGACCGGACTTGGTCGTATTCGATGAGGTTGCCCGCGGAGGTCACGAGCAGATCATCTACGGCTACGACGATGCATCGGGCCTTCGGGCCATAATCGCCATCCACTCCACGGCTTTGGGTCCCGCTCTCGGCGGGACCCGCTTTTTTCCATACGACACCGAACAGGACGCACTCGTCGACGTGCTCCGCCTCGCCAGGGGTATGACCTACAAGGCGGCCGCCGCCGGTCTCGACCTGGGAGGCGGTAAGGCCGTGATCATCGGCGACCCCGCCACCGACAAGACCGAGCGGCTCCTCAGGGCCTACGGACGGATCGTCGACTCCCTGGGTGGTCGTTACATCACCGCCGAGGATGTAGGGACCACCACGACCGACGTCGACATCATCCGCCGTGAGACCCGGTGGGCACTCGGCAGCTCACCCGCCGAGGGCGGGGCCGGCGACCCATCGCCGGTGACCTCCCGTGGCCTGTTCGCCGCAGCCAGAGCGGTGGCCGACTTCATCTGGGGAGACACCGATCTCGCCGGTCGCCGGTTTGCCGTCCAGGGAGTGGGCAAGGTGGGCGCCGCGTTCGTCCAGCTTCTAGTCGAAGCCAGGGCGGAGGTGATCGTGGCCGACTCCAAGGAAGAAGCCGTGAAAGAAGCCGTGGAGAACTACGGAGTCAAGAGCGTCGACGTGGAGGACATCCACACGGTCGATTGTGATTTCTACTCGCCTTGCGCCCTGGGAGGCGGGCTCAACGACTCGACCATCCCTGGTCTGAACTGTCAGGCGATCGTGGGCAGCGCCAACAACCAGCTCGCCACCGAGGACGACGCCGATCGCATAGCGGCCCGGGGCATCGTGTACGGCCCCGATTTCGTGGTCAACGCGGGTGGTCTGATCAATGTCCACGACGAACTGCACGGGTACTCGAAGATGCGCGCCATGCACAGGGTCGATTCCATCTTCGACGCTACGAGGGCCATCCTGCTGGCCTCGAAAGAGCAGCAGATCAACCCGAACCAGGCCGCGGTGATGGTGGCCGAGAAGCGGATCGAGGAGATCGGGGATCTGCGTCGATTCCGACGCAGCGGAGAGGACCCGAGATGACGAGTCATCGCACCTATGGCATGGACTTCGACCGGAATCTCCACCACGGGGAACTCGGGCTAACCGACGAGCAGGTCGTCGAGATGTATCGGCTCATGCTTACGACCCGGAGGGTCGACGATCGCCTCTTCGCTCTCCAGCGTCAGGGCCGCGCTCCCTTCGTCGTCGGGTCGTCAGGTCACGAGGCCGTCCAGGTCGCGTCCGCCCTGGCCCTGGACCGAGAGAAGGACTGGGTCCTCCCCTATTACCGGGACATGGGGGTGGCGCTGGCCTGGGGCTTCGAGCCGGAGGAGATCTTTCTCGGCGCCTTCGCCAAGAAGACCGACCCGATGTCCGGCGGTCGTCAGCTCCCCGGCCATTGGTCCAGTCGTGAGCGCCGGGTCCTGACCCAGTCGTCGGTAATCGGCACCCAATACCCCCACGCCGTGGGCATCGCACAGGCCATCGTCAACCGGGGCGACGACTCGGTTGTGGCCGTGTACGGAGGTGAGGGCTCGACGTCGGAGGGGGACTGGCACGAGGCGATGAACTGGGCCGGTATCCACAGACTCCCGTTGATCTTCGTCATCGAGAACAACCGGTATGCCATCTCGGTTCCACAGGAGGAACAGGTCGCCGGAAGTCTCGCTGCAAGGGCCAACAGCTACGGGTTCCCCGGCGTCGAGGTCGACGGCAACCGGACGCTGCGCGTGTACAAGGTGATGCAGGAGGCAGTTCGCCGGGCTAGGTCCGGCGACGGCCCCACCCTGATCGAAGCCGAGACCTATCGCTACTACGCCCACACCTCCGATGACAACGACACCTTGTATCGGAGCCGGGAGGAGGTCGAGACGTGGCGTAAACGCGACCCGGTGGCCCGCGTCCGCCAGTACCTCATCGAAAACCGCCTGCTCACTGAGGCGGAAGAGGAGCGGATCGACGACGAGGTGATCGCAGCCCTGGCCCGTGCTGTCGAGAACGCCGAGGCCGCCCCCAATCCCGACGAGCCGACCAGCCGGGTGTACGCCAAGGTCATAGAGCCGGGTCCCCCGATCACCGAACCAGACGAGGCTGTCGGCGGCGAAACGGTAAATCTCATCACGGCGATCAACATGGCCCTTCACGAGGTGCTGGAGGCCCACGAGGACGCCATCGTGTTCGGCGAAGACGTGGCCCGTCGCAAGGGTGGTGTGTTCAAGGCGACTCAGGACCTAACCGATCGCTTCGGGCCCGACCGCTGCTTCAATACCCCGATCGCCGAATCGTCGATCATCGGCGCCGCGATCGGCATGGCCGCCGCCGGGTTCAAGGTGATTCCCGAGATCCAATTCGCCGACTACATCCACCCTGCGTTCGACCAACTGGTATCGGAGGCGGCACGAATCTCGTTCCGATCCGACGGGAAATGGAATGTTCCGATGGTGGTCCGCACCCCGTACGGAGCCGGAATCCACGGGGCTCTCTATCACTCCCAGTCGATCGAGTCCTTCTATGCCCATGTGCCCGGGCTCAAGGTAGTGGTGCCGTCGACGCCGGCAGACGTCAAGGGCTTGCTCTTCACGGCTGTCGAGGATCCCGACCCGGTCATGTTCCTCGAGCCAAAGAAGCTCTACCGCCTGGCAAAGGGCGCGTACCCGGAGGGTCAGCATCGGGTCCCTCTGGGCCGGGCGGCAATCCGACACCAGGGCGAGGATCTGACCATCATCGCCTACGGCGCGATGGCCCATTTCGCTGTCGAGGCGGCATCGTTGCTCGAGGAGCTGGACATCAGCCCCGAGGTGATCGATCTGCGCAGTCTCAAGCCGTTGGACTGGCCCACCATCGAAGAGTCGGTGAAGAAGACCTCACGCGCCCTGATCGTCTATGAGGACAACGAGTTCGCCGGATACGGCGCCGAGCTGGCAGCCCAGATCGCAGACAAGACATTCGAATGGCTCGATGCGCCGGTGCGTCGCTATGCCCTTCCCGATGTCCCGATCATGCCCTACGCCGGACCACTGGAGAACGAGCTCTACCCGTCTCCTGAGGGGATCGTCCGCAAGGCCCAGGAGCTTGCCAAGTACTGAGTGCTTGGTACTTGGTACTTGCTCGTAGGTACTGTCGATAGACATGTCGCTGCTGGCGCATCTGTCGACAATTGCCGGTAAGGCATTCGAGGAGCTCGGGCTGCCTGCCGAGCTGGGGGAGACGGTTCCGTCGCAGAGACCCGAGCTGGCACAGTTCCAGGTCAACGGGGCGATGGCCGCAGGGAAGACGACCAAGCGGCCACCCAGGAAGATCGCCCAGGAGGTGGCCGACAGGCTGGTGGGGCATCCTGATATCGCCAAAGTCGAAGTGGCCGGGCCTGGCTTCATCAACATCATCCTGACCGACGCCTCCATCGCTCGGCTCGCCGCAGAGCACGCCGCCGATCGCTACCTCGGGTTCCCTGTCACCGACGATCCAGAGAACGTCGTCGTCGATTACGCCGGCCCCAATGTGGCCAAGGCGATGCATGTCGGCCATCTTCGGGCCACCATCATCGGTGACGCGCTCGCGCGGCTCTTCTCGTTCGCTGGCCACAAAGTCACCCGCGATCCACATTTCGGCGACTGGGGTTTTCAGATGGGCCTGCTCATCGCCGCGATCGACGAAGAGCAGCCGGACCTTCCCTATTTCGATCCCGAAGCCGGTGCCTATCCGTCAGAATCGCCGGTCACACTCGACGATCTGCAACGGATCTACCCGGAAGCTTCGGTTCGGGCCCGGAGCGATGACGACTTCGCCGATGTTGCCCGTCGGGCCACGGTCCGGCTCCAGCAGGGCGACCCGGGATACCTGGCTCTCTGGCGTCACATGAAGTCCGTGTCCGAGAAGTCCCAGCGTGAGGACTTCGCCGCCCTCGGAGTCAATTTCGACCTGTGGTACGGGGAATCCGACGTACACGAGAGGCTGGGGCCGCTGGTGGCATCGCTGCGCGGGTCCGGGGTGGCCGAAGAGTCCAAAGGGGCGATCGTGATTCGGGTCGAGGAGGAGGGAGACAATCGAGATATCCCGCCGTTGATCCTCGAGTCGTCAAGTGGGGGCTTCCTATACAGCACCACCGATCTGGCCACGATCCAGATGAGGATCGAGGAGCTGCGAGCCGATCTCGTCCTCTACGTCGTCGACCGGCGGCAAGCCGACCATTTCCTCCAGATCTTCCGGGCGGCGACAAAGGCGGGAATCGTGCCCGAAGGGACCAGGCTGGAGCACATCTGGTTCGGGACCATGAACGGGCCGGACGGCAAGCCATTCAAGACACGAGAAGGCGGAGTTGTTCGCCTCTCGGATGTGATCGACATGCTTACCGAGGCAGCCCGTCGACGTCTCGACGAGGCCCACCTCGCCGAGGACTACCCCGAAGAGGAGAGAGCAAGGATCGCCTCCCTGGTCGGCATTGCCGCGCTCAAGTTCGGCGACCTCATCAACAACCGCACCTCGGACTATGTCCTGGACCTCGACCGTTTCAGCGCCTTCGAGGGAAAGACCGGGCCTTATCTCCAGTACGCGGCGGTGAGGATCAAGTCGATCCTGCGTCGCGCAGAGGCGGAAGCGGTAGAGCGAGGGCCCCTGCAAGCGCCAACGGTCGACGCCGAGCGCGAGCTCATGCTCGAGTTGCTCCGCCTCCCCGAGGTCATCGGCCGCGCCATCGCCCTTCGGGCCCCGAACCACGTCGCCGAATTCGCCTTTGACGTGGCCGGCCGCTTCAACCGGTTCTACGACACGTGCCACATCCTCTCCGAGCCGGATTTCGAGCGGAGAGGTTCCTGGCTCTCGCTGTCGGCGTGGGCATTGAGCGCCCTGGAGCGTCTGCTCGATCTCCTCGGAATCGAAGTCCCCGACCGGATGTAGCCATGTCATTCCTCATCCGCCCCGCCCGGGCCGCGGACGTCGCCTCGATTGGGCGCTGGACCCAGGACACCTTCACCTGGGGTGACTATGTGCCCGAGATGATGGGCAGCTGGTTGGAGGAGGCTGACTCGCTCGTCATCGTCTCAGTCAATGGTGACGACATCCCGATTGGGCTGTCGCGGGTTCAGCTGCTCTCCCCGACCGAGGCCTGGCTCAGTGCGACTCGGGTCCATCCCGACCATCGGCGGTCGGGCATGGGCATGGCCATGAACGACCACGCCGTGGAATGGGCCAGATCGCATGGAGCCCTCGTGGCCCGACTGGTCATCGAGGAGTCGAACGAGGCCGCCAGCGGCCAGGTCCTGCGGTCGGGCTATCGGCCTGGCAGTCGCTGGGCATACGCCACGGCACCTGCGTCCACCGGGCGGCGCTTGCCACCCGAGCAGCGTCTGAAGGCGGGCGTCACTGTGGACGCCGACGCCGCGTGGACGTTCTGGTCGCAGAGCGATCTCGCCCACGCCGCTCGTGATCTCATCTCGCTGGGCTGGCGATGGCGAAAGGCATCACGCGACGACCTGGAGAGAGCCGTCAACGCCCACAACTTCCTTCAGAGCTCTGGAGGGTGGCTCGTCGCCGAGTCCGATGAGGAGGGGATCTCAGTGCGGTGGCTGGCGACGACGGCACCGGACGCTCCATTTCTTCTACAGGGTTTGCGCGACCTCCTGCGAGATCGGGGCAGTGGAAGGGTCGAAGCGATGGTCCCGGTCACGGTGTGGAGCGTCGAGGCATTGCTGCGTGAGGGTTACGAGGTCCACCCGGTTCAGATCTACTCAAAGGCGCTCTGAGGTGGATCTACCCAAGAACCCCCTCCAGCCCTGCGGGCCACCTCCCCCTTCGGGGGAGGACATGCTCAGTCGATCATGGCCATCGTGGCCACTGCCCAGATCAGGAACATGATCGGGATCTCGGTGGAGCGGAGCCAATCTGGCCCATCGGGAAACCAGCGCGCGGCGAGGGCGACCGGCACACCGAGGAGTGGCATGACAGTCATTCCGGCCACGCCGACCGCCCGGATCCCGGCCACCCCGGTCGTAACCGGAAGCGGAAGGCCCTCCACGACGCCGTCGACGAGCCCGTGGACGATCAGGAAGAGGAGACCCACGACGAACACGGCGATGATGCGGCCCAGGCCGACCTCCCAGAGCTTGAATCCGATGAGACGTCGGCCCCGTCCCAGCGGCCCTTCGGCTGCGACCCCGAGGCAGAAGAGGCCGATGACCGCAAGCACCACAGCTGATGCGAGCATCGCTCCTGTTGACAGGTCCTGGATCACGTTGACGATGTCGAAGCCGGCGAGGATGACCGACGCGGCCAGACCAACGAGAAGGGTCCCGATCACCATCAAGCCCACATCGAACATGGTCCCGAAAGACCCATAGGCGAGGATGGCGTAGCGCCTGGCCCCATCGCGGCTGTCAACCCGTGCGATTTGGTCGGTCACATCGCCTCTTTCACCGCGGGGACCCTACCGGGCGGTTGGGCACCTGCGATTGCGCGGATGTACCACTCGATCGGGTGTCCTATCTCATAACCCGGGCCCAGGGAAGATCTGAGCTGCATCTCGCAACCTGGGTTGGCGGAGGCAACCCTGCTCATCCCGGTTGAACGTATCTGGGCCGCCTTTCGGTTTCCGAGTTCTCGAGAAGCCTCGGGTTGGAGGATGGTGTAGAGGCCGGCCGCCCCACAGCACATACCCGCCGGGTCGATCTCTACAACGTCGTATCCACCTGCCTCCAGTATCCGCCTCGGCTCGACGGTCACGCGCTGGGCGTGTCGCAGGTGGCAGGGATCCTGGATCGCCATCGGTCCCGAGCCTCCGGACACAGAGGGAAGGAGGCCGGCCTCGATGGCCCGCGCCACGGCCACGGTGACGTCGACGGCTCTGGTCCCTACCTCTTCGCCGCCATCTGCCCAGTGCCCGTACTCGCGAACATGTGCAGAACAGCCGGCCGAAGTGACCACCACCTGGTCGTAACCGGAGAGAAGAGGCGTGTTTTGCCTGGCCAGGTCCCGGGCGGCATTTGCCTTGCCGTCGTGGGCGGCGAGTGCGCCGCAGCACGTCTGGCCCGCAGGGACCTCGACTCGATAGCCGGCCATCTCCAGCAGCTCGATGGCGGCATGGTTGACCGGCCGGAACCATTCGTCCTGAATGCATCCGGCCACGAGAGCGATGGTGCCCGAGACCCCGCTCCCCCCTTTGTGACCGAGAGTCGGCTCGGGTCGACGACGGAGGGGGCGGATGCCCTCGGAGAGCCTCCGATAGCGCGATGAGGTAAGAGATGTGGCCCGGGTTGCCTGAGCTATGCGCAAGGCTCCCGTCCCGAGCCGGAGCGACCGCCTCGAGCCGATGGCCGTGCCGAGCAGGAACGAGCGAAGCCGGTGACCGAAGGTAGGGCGTTGAGCTGCAATCTCGGCCCTCGTCCCTTCGAGGGCCCTCCCATACGGGACCATTCCCGGACAGACCGGCTCACACGCCCGGCAACCCAGGCAGAAATCGATGACACCTTGAAAAGGCCCGTCGAGCTCCAGGACACCGTTGTGAACCGCTTTCATCGCCTGGATTCGACCCCTTGGCGACGCGGTCTCCCGACCGGTCAGGCGAAACGTGGGACAGGCAGGGAGGCAAAGCCCACATTGGACACAGGCATTGAGCTCGTCGGTAGTCGGATGATCGGCGGTCACCCATCCCATCACAGCCCTCCAGGCAGCCGGCCCGGGTTGATGACCCGGCCCGGGTCGAACTGGGAGATCAGACGGCGCTGGATCTCGAGCCCGGGCGGCGGCGAGCCCCACGGGTCGAGACCATCGAGCGCCCCGTCCGGCGCCTGAGTCTCCACCAGGGCACCACCCGAGGTCTCCACCCAGCTGCGCAGCTCATCGGCTCCCTGCGAATCAGCCGAGGCAGCCCGGATTTCGCCGGCGCCGTGGATCGCCAGATAGTCCCATCCTGCGGGGAGCCGGCCGACCGCCGCGGACGTCGATGCCGGCGGGACCCGAACCGACCATTGAAACGGGCCCTCCGGATCGGCGGGCCAGTGGTGCCCCTCGACCGCAACGCCTCCGAGGCGACCGCCGGAGGCTGAGACCTCCTCGGGCGTGCCCCAGAGAAACACCTCGGTCACGCCGTTTCGCTCCAGTACAGCGAGCGGTCTCCTCACCCGCTCCGAGGCCCCGATGTCGTCGATGGTCACCGTGGCCGATGCGGGAGGCACGGGCCACAATTTGAGACATACCGAGGTGATCACCCCGAGCGAGCCGAAAGCGCCAACCACCAAGCGGGGCAGGTCGTATCCGGAGACATTCTTGACCACCCGCCCACCGCCTCGAATCACCCGGCCGTCCCCGGTGACCAGACGAACTTCGAGCATCCGCTCCCGGGTGCCGAGGAGACGGGCTCGCCTGAGGGATGACACACCGACCGAGATCACTCCCCCCACCGTGGATCTGCCCGGGATCTCCGGTAGGACTGCGGTCTGGGAGCGTTCGGCGAGCTCGGCCTCCAGTTCGGCTACCTCGGTCCCTGCCCCAACTGTGACGGTGAGATCGTCTGGGTCCCACTCCTCGATTCCGGCGAGCCCGCTCATCTCGAGCACGAGATCAGGGGGAGGCGGCGAGCCATATCCCTGCCGGGTCCCACCGCCGACGACATTCACAACGCGCTGTTCTTCGGTGGCACTCGCCAGGACCGTGACGAGATCCTCGACGCTGGAGGGAGCGACGCGCTCGGGGCCGCCCCCGGCGGCCGCTGTCATACCCAGGCCCCGTCCGGAATCTCTCGTCTCACCCCACCGAAGTCGAAGCATCGTGAGCCTTCTGGAAGCACCTTCGCAGGGTTGAAGATGCCGCCCGGGTCGAAGGCCTCCTTGAGCCGGGCCTGCGCGTCCAGATCGAGCTCGGTGAAGTCCGCTCGCATCATGTCCCTCTTCTCGAGCCCGATCCCGTGCTCGCCCGAGAGGGCCCCGCCGCGGCTCAGACATGCCGCGACCATCTCCTCGCCCGCTTTGTGGACCTTGTCCAACATCACCGGATCGGAGGCATCGAATGCCATGAGCGGGTGGAGATTGCCGTCGCCGGCATGAAAGACGTTGTAGACGTCCAGCCCATAGCGATCGGCGATCGCTTGAACCTCCTCCATCGTCTCGACCAGACGCGAGCGCGGCACGACCGTGTCGTGGAGGTAGTAGTTCGGAGACACCTGAGCCACGGCCCCAAAGGCGGACTTGCGCCCTTTCCAGAGGATGGCGCGCTCGGCCTCATCCCTGGCCACTTTGACCTCGCGGGCACCGTTGGCGAGGCCGATGCGTGAGATCAGGGCCGCCTCCGCCTCCACCGCCTCGGGCTCACCGACCACTTCGGCGAGGAGGATCGCGGCGCAATCACAAGGCAGACCCGCCTTGAGCCAGTTCTCGACGGCGGTCGTCATCTTCTGGTCCATGATCTCCAACGCCGCGGGCACCAGCCCGGACGCGATGACCTCCGACACTGTCCGTGTTGCCCCCTCCAGCTCCTCGAAGTCGAGAAGGAGCGTCCTCACGTCGGCTTCGATGGGCAGGAGCCGGACCAGGGCCCGGGTGACAACGCCGAGTGTCCCTTCCGAGCCAACCATGAGGCCCTTCAGATCGAGCCCGGGCATATCGGGAGCCTGGCCGCCGAGGATGAGGATCTCGCCACCCGCCAGGACCACCTCCATGCCCAGGACATGGCTGGTGGTGGCGCCCTCGGCCAAACAATGGGCCCCGCCAGAGTTGTTGGCGACGTTGCCGCCGATGGTGCAAGCCGACTGCGAGGAGGGATCGGGGGCGAAGACGAGACCGAATGGCTCAGCTTCGTTGCTCAAGTCGAGATTGATCACCCCGGCGCCCACCCATGCGGTTCTGTTCTCGACGTCGATCTCGATCTGGTTCATTGCGGTAGTCGACAGGACGATGCCCCCGTCGACGGGGATGGCCCCGGCGGCGAGCCCGGTGCCGGCACCACGGGCGACAATCGGGACACTGTGTCGCTCCGCGACCCGGACCACCTCGGCCACTTCTGCTGTGGTGTGGGGGAAAACGACACAGGTCGCCTGACCTTGCATCAAGGAGGCGTCTCTCGAATAGAGATAGAGCTCGACCGGTTCCTCGAGCACACGATCCACACTCAACACACCACGGAGATCCCCGACAAGGCTCACAAGGGTGAGGGTAGTTGTGGCTTGGAGCGGCGAACCTGAGGGCCCCACCCGCCGCCGCCGGGTGTGAGCACCAGGAGGCGGTCGCCGGTCGAGACGGGGACGGTGGATTTGGCGGGGAGACGCTCACGACTGCCGTCCGGTTTGATGAGCCAGTCCTCCCCGGT
>Ga0190271_10003067_pt1 | contig 10372 bp, 9 predicted proteins | sample Popmic356T_FD_133747 | JGI IMG/M metagenome (GOLD analysis project Ga0190271, IMG submission 133747) | Populus adjacent soil microbial communities from riparian zone of Weber River, Utah, USA - 356 T | ecosystem: Environmental > Terrestrial > Soil > Riparian zone | place: USA: Utah | collected... | reverse complement strand
GCGTGGCGGATCTTCGACACCCCGTTCGTCATGACCGCCGGCGCCAACGGGACCGAGACGCTCTCGTTCCTGGCCTACCGCCAGAACGTCACGCTGGTGAACATCGGCGCAGGATCCGCGGTGTCGGTCCTGCTGTTCTTCACCGTGGTCGTGATCGCCTTCATCTTCATCAAGGGCTTCAGAACGGATCTGTCCCAGGTCAGGGGGGATGAGTGATGGAAGGTCGCAGAACGAGCAACTGGTGGACGTTCTGGGGCGTCCTCATCCTGCTGTGGGCGCTGTTCCCCCTGCTGTGGATGGTCTCGCTCTCGTTCAAGAGCCCCGAGACGTTCCGGTCCGAGACGCCCACGTTCTTCCCGAAGGACTGGACCTGGGACAACTTCACGTCGGTCTTCGACCAGGACCTGTTCACCTCGGCGCTCCGGAACTCCTTCGGGATCTCGATCCTGGCCACCCTCCTGTCGGTGGTCGTGGCGATGTTCGCGGCGTACGCCATCGCCCGACTCGACTTCCCCGGCAAGAAGGTCATGTTGTCCCTGGCCCTCGCCATCGCCATGTTCCCGCAGGCCGCCCTCGTCGGTCCGCTGTTCGACATGTGGCGGAACCTCGGCATCTACGACACCTGGATCGGCCTCATCATTCCGTACCTCACGTTCGCGCTGCCGCTGTCCATCTGGACGATGTCGGCGTTCTTCCGTCAGATTCCCTGGGAGATGGAACAGGCCGCCCAGGTGGACGGTGCCACGTCCTGGCAGGCGTTCCGCAAGGTGATCGTGCCCCTGGCTGCTCCGGGGGTGTTCACCACCGCGATCCTCACGTTCTTCTTCTGCTGGAACGAATTCCTGCTCGCTGCATCGCTGACCTCGACGAACGCCGCCCGTACGGTGCCCGCCGCGCTCACCTTCTTCACCGGCGACTCCCAGTTCCAGTCCCCGGTCACCGCGATCATGGCGGCGTCCGTGGTCGTCACCATCCCGATCGTCATCATCGTCCTCGCCTTCCAGAAGCGGATCGTCGCCGGTCTCACCACCGGTGCGGTCAAGGGCTGACGGAACACCGCATCCACACAAGGAGCACCTCGTGGCCCAAATCACCATGAAGAACATCGTCAAGAAGTACGGCGACGGGTTCGCGGCCGTGAACGATGTGAGTCTCGACGTCGCGGACGGGGAGTTCATGATCCTCGTCGGACCGTCGGGTTGCGGGAAGTCGACGCTGTTGCGAATGATCGTCGGCCTGGAGGACATCACGTCGGGCGACATGATGATCGGGGACGAGCGGGTCAACGACAAGGCGCCCCGTGACCGGGACCTCGCGATGGTCTTCCAGAACTACGCGCTGTATCCGCATCTCAGCGTGTTCGAGAACATCGCGTTCCCGCTCCGCCTCAAGAAGGGTGTCCCGCAGGAAGAGGTCAAGAAGAAGGTCGAGGAAGCTGCGGCGACCCTCGAGCTCACCGAGCATCTCGATCGCAAGCCCGGCAACCTCTCCGGTGGCCAGCGTCAACGCGTCGCCATGGGGCGCGCGATCGTGCGAGACGCGAAGGCGTTCCTGTTCGACGAGCCGCTGTCCAACCTCGATGCCAAGCTGCGCGGCCAGATGCGCACCGAGATCCTGCGCATGCAGCGCCGGATGGGGATCACGACCGTGTACGTCACCCACGACCAGACCGAGGCCATGACCCTCGGCGACCGCGTGGCCTTGATGAAGCGCGGCGAGTTCCAACAGGTCGGCACCCCTCGCGAGCTCTACGAGCACCCCGACAACATGTTCGTGGCCGGGTTCATCGGCTCGCCGCCGATGAACTTCGTGCCGGGCACGCTCTCCGGTTCCACCCTGGAGCTGCCGTTCGTCTCTGTCCCGCTCCCGGAAGACATGCGCCGGGCCGTCGGCGACATCGACACCGTGTTGGTCGGAATCCGACCCGAACGATTCGACGACGCGAGCGTCGTCGACGACAGCCGGCGCGGCACCGGGGTCACCTTCGATGCTCACGTCGACGTGGTCGAGTGGTTGGGCAACGAACAGTTCGCCTACATCCCGTACGAGACGGCGGAGAGCATGACCGACGCACTCGACGAGCTCGAGCGCGACCTCGACAGCGAGCGCCTGCGCAGCCAGCTCGTCGTGGCGCTCGATCCCGGGAGCGACATCCGTGACGGGTCGTCGGCGACGATCTGGTTCGATCCGGCCGCCATGCACATCTTTGACCCGGCGACCGGGGCGAACCTGACCGGAGCGGCATCGAGCCGAGCGGGCGCGGACGCAGCGACCGTGTCTTCGGCCGAGCCGGCCCCCACCAGTTGATCTGACACGCCTCAGGCCGTGTCGTCGCGCCGTCGAGGGGACTGCGGGGGACGAGTACAACACCCGACAGGAGGTGATCCGTCGTGGTTGCCGCCCTGGACCTGCGATTGAGGGTGACGTCGCCGGAGCTCTTGGGCTTGCCGTGGCGCGACCCGTTGAGCGCCTGGGACCCCACAGCGGTTTCGTTCCGGGACATTCCGGTCGGTCCGAGCCGCCACCTGGTCCGGTTCGTCGAGGCGGACGGAGCGCTGTGGGCACTCAAGTCGTTGCCGCAACGACTCGCCCAGCGCGAGTACGACGTGCTCCGCCAGATGGAGATCCGCGCCCTGTCGGCCGTCCGAGTCGCCGGGGTCGTCATCCAACCCGTCGAGGACGAGGCACTGCTCGTCACCCACTACCTCGAACGATCGTGGCAGTACCGCCGCCTGCTGATGCGGATCCCCACCGCCATGGGCGTCCACCGGGGTCGGTTGTTCGACGCCATGGCGTTGTTGTTGGTCGACCTCCACCGCAACGGCATCTACTGGGGCGACTGCTCCCTGGCCAACACGCTGTTCATGCGGGACGGCCAGACGATCCAGGCCTGGATGGTGGATGCGGAGACGGCGGCGTTCCATCCGACGCTGAGCGACGGACAGCGACAGATGGATCTCGAGATCATGACCGAGAACGTCGCCGGTGGTCTGCTCGATGTTGCCGCGCGTCGCGAGGAGCCACCCGAGGCGTACGACGGGATCATCGACGAGGCGCACAGCGTCGCCCGCCGCTACACCGACATCTGGTCGTTCCTCCACGATGAACCGGTGGTCGGTTACGGCGACCGGCGGGCGATCGGATCACGGTTGCGAGACCTCAACGACCTCGGCTTCTCGCTCGACGAGGTTCGGCTCGAGCCCGAGGGTGACGCGAGCGAGTCGCTCCGGATGAAGGTCGCGGTCGCGGGCCGGACGTTCCACTCCGAACGGCTCCGGTCCCTCACCGGCCTGTCGGTGGGCGAGGGCCAGGCCACCATCCTCATGAACGACCTTCGCTCGTACCACAGCTGGCTCCAGCGCGAGCAGGGCGTCGACGTTCCCGAGGAGCGGGCGGCACTCCGGTGGCTGACCGACGTGTTCGTGCCGATGTCGGAGCGGGCCTTCGAGGCGGGCGGCCGCGTCGGCGATCCGACACAGGCCTACTGCGACTTCCTCGAGATCCGGTGGCTGCTCAGCGAGCAGGCGGGTCACGACGTCGGCGACGAGGCCACGTCTCAGGCGCTCGCCGACCATGTGATCCCGGACGATTCCGCAGCGACGATCTCGTTCGTCGAGACCCCCACCGCCGAGCTGCCCGAGGTCGACGCCGAGCTGCTCGATGACTCCGAGACGTCCGCCGGCCCGAGGGCGGGCCGGCCTCCCCGCCCGGGGCGATCGTGACCCACCGAGGATGATGCATCCCGATCCGACTCCGACCGCCCCACGGCCGGTCCGACAGCGGCGGAAACCGTCGATGCCCCACATAGCCTGCACGACATGGTCCGCCGCTCTGCCCTGTTCGCGTTCGCTGTCGTTGCGGTCGTGACCCTCGCGGTGGGTTGTGGCGACGATGCCAGCGACAGCGCGTCGGGAACGACCGAACCCCGGACCAGCGCGCCGGACGGGCTCGAGGGCACCTACACGTCCACCTCGGTGACCGGCCACGACCTGGTCGCCGGTTCGACGATCGCGCTCACCTTCGACGACGGAAACCTGACCGCGCAGGCCGGGTGCAACACCCTCGGTGGCAGCTATCGGGTCACGGGCAGCACGCTCGAGGTCTCGAACGACATGCAGAGCACGATGATGGCCTGCCCACCCGGGTACGCCGAGCAGGATCAGTGGCTCACGCAGTTCCTCACGAGCGGGCCGACCGTGTCCCTCGACGGCACCACGCTCACCCTGGCCTCGGGTGGGGTGACGATGGTGCTGTCGGCTGCGCCCACCGGGTCGGCGGCGCTGGAGGGAACGGCCTGGGTCCTCGACACCATCGTGGAGGGCTCCACCGCTTCCGCCCTCCCGGCCGGGGTCGAGCCGCCGACGCTCGAGTTCGATGCCGCCGGTACCAGGGCGAACGTCTTCACCGGGTGCAACCGGGGCGGAGCCGACACGAAGATCTCGGGTTCGACCGTCAACTTCGGGCCCATGATGCTGACGGAAATGGCGTGTCCCGGCGCCGCCTCCCAGGTCGAGTCGTCGGTCGTCGCAGTGCTCGACGGCCGGGTCACCTACCGCATCTCCAACCGGGAACTGCACCTCGACAAGGGTGATCGAGGCCTCATCTACGTCTCCCGCTGAATCCCGCCGGAGCCGTTCCCGATTCCGCGCTTGATTCAGCCCGCCGTTGGATCGAACATGTGTTCGTGCGCGACGAAGCCACGATCCTGCATGCCGACCTCGATGCCTTCTTCGCGTCGGTCCACCAGCGCGACGATCCGGGCCTCCGCGGCAAGCCGGTCATCGTCGGGGGTGGCGTGGTCCTCGCAGCGAGCTACGAGGCCCGGGCCCACGGTGTCCGCGGCGCCATGGGCGGTCGGGAGGCCCGGCGCCTCTGCCCCCAGGCGATCGTCGTCTCACCGAACATGAAGGCCTACAGCGAGGCCAGCAAGGCGGTCTTCGAGGTGTTCGACGACACGACCCCGTTCGTCGAGGGCATGTCGATCGACGAGGCCTTCCTCGAGGTGGGCGGGCTACGACGGGTCTCGGGCACGCCGACCGAGATCGCCGTTCGCCTGCGAGCCCAGGTGCAGGAGCGGGTCGGGCTCGCCATCACGGTCGGCGTGGCCCGGACCAAGTTCCTCGCCAAGGTCGCGAGCGGGGTCGCCAAGCCCGACGGGCTCCTGGTGGTCGAGCCCGAACACGAGTTGCGCTTCCTGCACTCGCTCCCGGTCGAGTTCCTCTGGGGAGTCGGCCCGAAGTCGTCCGCCAAGTTGCACGAGCGCGGCATCACAACCGTGGCCCAGGTGGCCGAGCTCCCGGAGGAGGCACTGAGCGGAATGCTCGGTCTGGCCGCCGGTCGGCATCTCCACGCCCTGGCCCACAACCGCGACCCCCGACGGGTCCAACCCCGGCGTCGTCGGCGATCGATCGGCTCTCAACGTGCACTCGGCCGCCGCCCCAAGTCCGCCAACGACCTCGACGTCGCGCTCGTCGGCCTCGTCGATCGCGTCACGCGTCGACTTCGCGACGCCGAACGAGTTGGCCGGACCGTGGTCCTGCGGCTCCGGTTCGACGACTTCGAGCGCGTCACACGATCGCACACCCTGCCCAAGTCGACGTCGCACACGGCCACCATCCTGGAGGCCCTGAGGAGCCTGCTGGAGGCCGCGCTGCCGATGATCGACGAGCGGGGCATCACGCTGATCGGCATCACCGTGGCCAACCTCGACGATGACACGGCGGTGCAACTCGAACTCCCCTTCAGCCGTGCCAGCGGGAGCGCACTCGACAACGTGCTCGACGACGTGCGCGAGCGGTTCGGATCGAAGGCGCTCACGCGTGCGGTGTTGCTCGACCGCGACCCCGGGATCGAGATGCCGCTCCTGCCCGACTGATCGGACGCAGTGGTCTGCGCCGCCGGTCCACGGGGAAGGTGACCGGTCGACGGCGATGGGTTCCGATGGCCGGCGACGTCATGTCCAGGCCGACCCGAAGGAGGCACGATGACCGATCTGCCCACGAAGGCACAGCCGACGACATCACTCGATCAACGGTTCAGCGACCCCGAGGCTGGCCCGACGCCATGGGATGACGCCGTCGACTGCCTCCGGGCCGCGGAGATCTACTGGCTGACGACCCTTCGCGCCGACGGCAGTCCACACACCACTCCCCTGATGGGTGTGTTCCTCGACGGGTCGATGTTCTTCTGCACCGGCCCGACCGAGCAGAAGGCCAGGAACCTCCGGACCGATCGCCGGTGCCAGCTCATGACCGGGACCGACCGGTGGGACGACGGTCTCGACGTCGTGATCGAGGGACGCGCCGAGCGGGTCACCGACGAGGTCAGGCTGCAGGCGCTGGCCGACCTGTGGGAGTCGAAGTTCGGCGAACCCTGGCACTTCGACGTCGCAGGTGACCACTTCGTGTCCGATGGTGGCGCCCAGGTGGCCGACGTGTACGAGGTCGTGGCCGACGTCGCGCGTGGATTCGGCAAAGCGCCCCACAGCCAGACCACGTGGCGATTCCACACCTCGCCACTGGTAGACGACTGACCGTTCCTCCGGTTACCCCTGCCGAACCGGGCTCAGGCTGGAGCGAACCGCTGCACGAACGCGAGTGCGGTCTGTGCGACCTCGGCCCATCCATGGTCGATCGTCAAGGAATGGCCGCGGCCATCCATCTTCACGATCTCGGTGACCGCGGCGTTCTTGCGGGCCTTCTTGTACGAGGACTTGGCGATGGCCCACGGGACGGTGTGGTCCTGGTCCGCACTGATGATCAGCATCGGGCCCCGATCCTGGGCCTTCGACTTCACCTTGACCTCGGTCCACGGATTCAAGTTGGCGGCCGCGGCCTGGAAGACCGGAACCCCCGACCCCGGTACCGAATAGGAGTTGTAGAGCTCCTTCGCCTCGTCCTCGTCGACCGCGTTTGCGAAGGCATAGCGGAACTGGTCGTAGGTCAACGGGACGGCCCGGGCGTGATTGCGTGGGTTGCCGAGCACGGGGAACGACGACTTCAGCGCCGATACCGGCAGCGGTAGCACCCCTCGGAACGGTGCCGGGCTGATGGCGACCGACGCCGACGCACAACCCCGGCCGGCGAGGATCTCGGTCAACAGCCCCCCGAACGAGTGCCCGATGATCGCGGGCTTGCGGTCGAGCGCCTCGACGACGTCGACCTGGTGATCAGCGATGTCCCCCACCGACTTGTGGGCGAACACCTCGGGGTGCTCCTTGGCCTCATTGACCGTCTCGGGATCGTCGGGCCACCCCGGAGCGATGGTCGCGTATCCCGACTCCTCGAAGACGGTCCGCCACCGGTCCCAGCTGCCCGGCAACAGCCACAGCCCGTGCACGAACACCACGGGCTGCTTTCCCGACGAGTTGGCCGCCTCGACCTGCTCCGCCTCGTACGGCCTCATCTCGGCCTGCTGATCTCTGGCCTGCTGATCTCTGGCCTGCTGATCTCGGCGGTTCCGGTCTCGGTCATACGCATCACTCCATCGGGGGGGACGCCTCGTCGCGGTGACTTCGGTGTCCGGTCGCCATCATCACCGCCTTCGCGGAGTCGCGTGCCGGAATCGTGTGAACTCCCGATGTCGTCGGATTCCGATGTCGAGGGTCAGTGCCCGGTCAGCCAGGCCTTGACGGCCGCGATGGAGAGACCGACCACGAGCGCGGTCAGGCCGAACACCAGCGCCATCACCCGCGACCGTCCAGCCGCCCGTGCTGCCCCGTATCCCGCGGCCCCGATGAGGACGGCCGGGACGAATGCCGCAGCCCGGACCGCGGAGTCCGGGTCGGACAACAGGATCGGGACGGACGTGGCGAGCGCCACCAGCGCGGCACCTGCGATCTGAACGGCCCCGATCTCCAGGTCTTCACGGAGGACCTTGCCGCCCCGGAACCCCACGGCGGCCAGCTCGAACGCGAACCAGTGGGCGAGGGCGAGACCGATTGCGCTCCCCCAGACGACGGCCAGCAACACGTGGCGGTGGTCCTCGCCCTCACCGGTGACCGCGAAGTCGGACGGCAGCAGGGCGAGGGCAGCGAGGATCACGATCGAGACGTACAACACCATCACATCGAGCTCCCGACGCAGCTCGAGCTTGTGGTGGACCTGGGCTCCGACGCCCCGATCGGCTGACGGATCGGTCATGGGCGGTGACGTTACGGCGTGACGTGTCCGCAGGGAGAGACGGGTTTGCAGCGATCGTGGTTTGCTGGAACCACCGCCGCTACGACACCCGTCGATCGGAGCCGACATGCCCGCTCAACTCTCACCCGACGTCCGAGCCGTCATCGAATCGGGCCGCCTCGCCCATCTCACCACCGTCGCCGCCGATGGACGGCCGCACACCACCATCGTCTGGGTCGGCCTCGAGGGCGACGAGATCGTGATCGGCAAGCTCGTCGCCGACCAGAAGGTGACGAACATCGAACGCGACCCGCGGGTGTCGTTCTCGATGGAGGCCGACGGCGACCAGCACGGCATGCAGAACCACCTGGTCATCGAGGGCACGGCCCGAGTCACCGAGGGCGGCGCACCGGAGCTGCTCAACGACCTCGCCCAGCGCTACATCGGTCCAGGCACGACGTTCCCGCCCATGGACGATCCGCCCCCGGGATTCGTCATCCGGATCTCGCCGACGAAGGTCCGTGGCATGGGTCCGTGGGGCACCCAATTGTGACCGATCCGGACCGAGTCCTGGCCGGCCGCTGCGGACGGGGCCGGGATCCAGGCCGACGACCCCGACGACGGGGTTCGTGCCGTCGTGTCGGTCCTGCAGACCCCCGACGTCGATCAGGCGGATCGGAGCCCTCGGTTCTTCGGCGATGATGGACGATGATCGAATCCAGAACTGGCACAGGAGCCACGGATGCCGACTGAGCCAATGACCCCACAACCAGCGACGTCGAGTCGCGCTGGAACGCCATTCGACGACCGCCTGGATGTCGCAACCCTGCTCCGTCGATCGCGCCCGACGCTGTCACCCCAACACATGGCGGCGATCACGGCCTTCGGCTCGGTACGAGATGTCCACGCCGGCGAGTTGCTGGCTCGCGCCGGCGATGCCACCTACAACCTCGAGGTGATCCTCTCGGGCAGCGTCGAGGTCGTCGTCATCGGGAACGGCGACGAATCGGTGATCGTCGAGTTCGGTCCCGGACAGTTCGTCGGTGAGCTCGGACTGATCACCGGACAACGCGCCTTTCTCACCATGCGGGTCTCACGACCGGGCCGAGTGCTCGAGATCGACCGCGACGGCCTCCGCCGACTGCTCGATTCCGAACCGGAGCTGGCCGATGTCGTCTTCGCGGCCCTGAGCGCCCGACGAGACCTGCTGCTGTCGTCCGGGGCGGCCGGTGCGGTGCGGATCATCGGATCGCGCTACTCACCGGAAGCGCTCGCACTGAGGGCCTACGCCACGCGGTCCGGCATCGTGCACCAGTGGATCGACCTCGACGACGTCGACGATCCCGAGGTCGTGCTCGCCGGTCTCGGGCTTCGCACACGGGACACGCCCGCAGTCATCACCTCCACGGTCCTGCGGCGAGCCACGCCGGGCGAGCTCGCCCACCATCTCGGCCTGACCTTTTCGGCGCCTCCGGGCTTCCTGGCCGACCTGGTCGTGGTGGGCACCGGACCGGCGGGGCTCGCAGCCGCCGTGTACGGGGCGGCCGAGGGGCTGCGCACCTTTGCGATCGACGGGGTGGCGGTCGGCGGCCAGGCGGGCGCGAGCTCACGGATCGAGAACTACGTCGGGTTCCCGAGCGGGATCTCCGGAGGCGAGCTGACCTCGCGTGCCGCGGTGCAGGCCCAACGGCTCGGGGCACAACTGACCGCGCCGTGCCAGGCCGAGGCGCTTCGGGTCGAGGCCGACCACCAGATCATCACCCTGGCGGACGGAAGTGAGATCGCCACGCAGTCCGTCGTGATCGCCACCGGTGCGCAGTACCGCCGGCTCCCGATCGACGACCTCGAGCGGTTCGAGGGTCGAGGCGTGTACTACGCCGCGACGGACATCGAGGCACGGCTGTGCCGCCAGCAGCGCGTGGTCGTCGTCGGTGGCGGAAACTCCGCGGGACAGGCGGCCCTGCACCTGGCCGGTTACGCGAGCTCGGTGACCGTCACCGTTCGACGCTCAGATCTGCGAGACACCATGTCCCACTACCTCGTCGAGCGGATCATGGCCCACCCCCGTATCGAGGTCCTGCCGACCACCCAGGTCCGCGAGCTCGTCGGCTCGCGACAACTCGACGAGGTCGTGATCGAGGACACGTCCGCCGGCGTCCGACACACCATCGCGTGCCAAGGCGTGTTCTCGTTCATCGGAGCCGCGCCAGCGACCGCGTGGCTGGACGGTGTGGTCGACCTCGACGAGCACG
>Ga0190271_10003066_pt1 | contig 10376 bp, 13 predicted proteins | sample Popmic356T_FD_133747 | JGI IMG/M metagenome (GOLD analysis project Ga0190271, IMG submission 133747) | Populus adjacent soil microbial communities from riparian zone of Weber River, Utah, USA - 356 T | ecosystem: Environmental > Terrestrial > Soil > Riparian zone | place: USA: Utah | collected... | reverse complement strand
GCACCTCCTCGTAGACGGCGAGGAGCAGCGGCGCCGCCGCGGTCTCACCGTCGATCGCGACCACCTCGCCCTCCTTCACCTTCGTCGAGTAGCCGACCAGGATCTTTGCCAGTCCGTCGACCCGGGGGTCCCTCATCTCGCCGCCTCCTCGCGTTCGTGGGCAGTGGTGGTCATCGCCATGAAGATCGCGTGGAAGCGGGGGTCGTCGGTCAGCTCCGGGTGGAACGCGGAGGCCAGCACGCTGCCTTCGCGGATCGCCACCGGGTGGCCTTCGTGACTGGCCAGGACCTCGACGCCGGGCCCGCAGCGCTCGACCCAGGGAGCGCGGATGAAGACGGCGCGCAGCGGCTCGTCGCCGATTCCCTCGATCGCCAGGTCGGCCTCGAAGCTCTGCAGCTGCCGGCCGAAGGCGTTGCGACGGGCGGTGGCGTCGATCAGGCCGAGGTGCTCGTCGTCGCAGACGATCAGGCCCGCGCAGGTGCCGAGCACCGGCCGGCCGGCCTCGTGGTGGGCCCGGATCGCCGGCCCCAGCTCAGCCGACTCGATCCCCATCGCGATCGTGGTGCTCTCGCCGCCGGGGATGACCAAGCCGTCGAGTCCCTCCATGTCGGCCGGCGTCCGCACCTCGCGGACCTCGGCGCCGAGCTGGCGCAGCGTCTGGGCGTGCGCCTCGAAGCCGCCCTGGATCGCTAGGACGCCGACGCGCAGCGTCAGCCTCCGCGGTTCTGCAGCAGGGCGTCGGCGGCGGCCAGGTCGGCGATCTCCAGCCCCGGCATCGCCTCTCCCAGCCCGATCGAGGCGGCGGCGACCCGCTCGGGGTCGTTGAAGTGGGTGGTCGCCTCGACGATCGCCCGCGCCCGCCGCTCCGGGTCGGCGCTCTTGAAGATCCCCGAGCCGACGAAGTTGCCTTCGGCGCCGAGCTGCATCATCAGCGCCGCGTCGGCCGGCGTGGCGATGCCCCCGGCGCAGAACAGCGGCACCGGCAGCTTGCCCGCGGCGGCGACCTCGTGGACGACTTCCAGGGGCGCCTGGTGTTCTTTGGCGGCGCTGGCGAGCTCCTCCGGGCGCAGCTGCGCGAGCCGCTTGATGCCCGAGGTGATCTCGCGCATGTGGCGAACCGCCTCGACGACGTTGCCGGTCCCGGCCTCGCCCTTGGAGCGGATCATCGCCGCCCCCTCGCCGATCCGCCGCAGCGCCTCGCCGAGGTTGGTGGCGCCGCAGACGAACGGCACCTCGAAGGAGAGCTTCTCGATGTGGTTGGCCTCGTCGGCCGGGGTGAGGACCTCGGACTCGTCGATGTAGTCGACCTCGAGCGCCTGCAGGACCTGGGCCTCCGCGAAGTGGCCGATCCGGGCCTTGGCCATGACCGGGATCGTCACCGCCTCCTGGATCCCCTTGATCATCGCCGGGTCCGACATGCGGGCGACGCCGCCGTCGCGGCGGATGTCGGCGGGGACGCGCTCCAGCGCCATCACCGCGCAGGCGCCGGCCGCCTCGGCGATCTTCGCCTCCTCGGGCGTGACCACGTCCATGATCACGCCGCCCTTCAGCATCTCGGCCAGGCCAGTCTTGAGCCGGAAAGTCGCGCGCTCGTTCACGCGCCCCATATTACGGGGACGCCCACCGCCGCCGTCGCCGGCCCGCTACTTCAGTTTGTAGGCGCGAATGCGGTCTTTGTGCGCGGCTTCGTCCCGGGCGTACAAGCCGTAGGCCAAAGCTTGTACGAGCGCCATCAGGGCCGTGTTGGAGCGCGCGAAGGAAGGTGAGTTGGAGGAGAAGTAGAGCGTCAGCTCGGCGTGCTCCCCGACCTCCGACATCGTCGCGTCGGAGATCGCCAGGGTGCGGGCGCCGCGATGCAGGGCGAGCTTCATCGCCCGCAGCAGCAGCGGGTGGGCGCGTCCGGCCGAGAGCGTGATCACCAGCGTCTCCTCGTCGATCCGGCCGAGCCGCTGCAGGGACTCGCCGCCGGTGCTGGCGACGATCTCGGCGCGGATGTCGAGCAGGCTCAGGGTGTGGCGCAGGTAGCTGGCGAAGAAGGCCATCTGGTCGACGCCGACGATGACGATGCGCTGAGCGGTCGCGAGCGCGGCGACGGCTGCGTCGACCTGCTCGCGGGTCAGTTTGCGCGCCGTTTCCTCGAGGTTCGCGTAGTCGGCGCTGAGCGAGCCTTCCAGCTCGGAGTGGTCGAAGGAGAAGAGGGCGCCACCCGCGGTCCCGCTGGCGGCGATCGTCGACCTGTACTCCTCGATCGCCGACTGCTGGAGCTCGGGATAGCCCTCGAAGCCGAGGGCCTGGGAGAAGCGCACCACCGTCGATGATGAGGTGCTCGCTCTCCTGGCCAGCTCCTCGGCGGTGAGGAAAGCTGCCTCGTCGAGGTGATCGACGATGTAGCGAGCTACGTCCTTCTGGGAGCGCGAGAACTCGTCGAAGCGCTCCTGGATGTAGTCGGAAAGGCTCTTTAGCTGGGGGGACTTCGTTGCAGTCTTGGTCACGGCGGTCCATTTCTCCGTACCTCCGCCTTTCCCTTCTGGTTGGATTGAAGAGTCGATGACGCTCGCTCAGGCCCTGCGCCTCCACAACCGCTTCATGGTCGGCTTCGATTTGGCCCTCGGCAGCGCCGCGATCGCCGCCCCGGCGGCGACGCTGAAGGTGCTCGGCCACGAGGAGCCCTCGCCGGACGCGAAGCACCTGTTCCGGCGCTGCGGCCCGATCTGGCTGACCTTCGCCGCCGCCCACGCCGTCGCCGACCGGCGCGGCAGCAGCGGCGACTGGCAGTCGCTGGCCTGGCTGCGCGGGACCGAGATCGCCACCGACGCGCTCTGGGCCCAGTCGGCGGCGGTCAGCCGCCCCGGCGCCAAGCTGGGCCTCTACGGGGCCGGGGTCGCCAACCTGGCGATGGCGGTCGGCTTCGCCTGGATGTCGAGGCGCTGACCGTGGGGCAGTTCGACGGCCAGCCGAGCATGCGCTGGAGCCTTCGCGGCGTCAACGAAGAGGGCGACGAGGTCTGGCTGATCCGCGGCATCGCCCGCAAGCTCTACCGCTGCCCCGGCTGCCACAGCGAGATCGAAGTCGGCGACGAGCACACGATCGTCCAGTACGTGCGCCGCCTGACCGGGACCGATCATCACCACTGGCACCGCCGCTGCGCCGAAGAGCTGCTGATCCCGGAGCTGGGCAGCCTGCGACGGGTGCCGGCCTCGGAGTCGAGCCAGGACAAGCTGGAAGCGCGCGGCCGGGTCAAGCCCGGGCGGCGGCGACCCTAGCCATGGCGCTGACCCGTCGCCTGCTCGGCACCTACGCCGAAATCGGCCGCACCTACTGGTCCTGGGCGCCGACGATCCTGCTGCTGGCGCTGATCGTCTTCGTGCCGCTGGCGGCGATCGACGGTCTCGTCTCCCACGTCGAGATCGATCAAGTCGACCTCGACAGCGGCTTCAAAGTCTTCGCCCTGGCCCTGGCGATCGGGGCGATCACCGCCACCGGCCTGCTCGGCGAGGTGTTCTTCAGCGGCGCCGTCGCGGTGATGCTGACCCACCCACGCGGCCAACGCCTCCCCTCGCTGCTGGCGATCGCCCGGCAGCTGCGGTACCGGCGGCTGATCGCGGTCGACATCGTCTACGTCCTGATCGTCGCGATCGGACTGATCCTCTTCATCCTCCCCGGCGCGCTCGCGTTCGTCTGGCTCGGTCTGGCCGGCCCAATCGTCGAGCTCGAGGAGCGCGGCGTTCGCGCGGCGCTGAAGCGCAGCTGGGAACTGGTGCGGGGCAACTTCTGGTTCGTCCTCTGGGTGCTGGTGCCGATCGAGGTCTTCGGCGACGCGCTCGGAGAAGGCATCGCCGGCATCGTCCATGCCGTCGCCGGCCACGGCTACCTTGCCAGCTGGCTCGCCGAGGCCCTCTCCAACGTCCTCCTCTCGCCGATCTTCGCGGTCGCCGCGGTGCTGCTGACGATCAAGCTGATCGCCGCCAAGGACGGCGACGGGCCGCAGGTCAACCATGACCGGGAGCCGGCGATCGCATGATCGTCACCGCCTCGATCTTCTCGGACTTCTGGGACAAACTCGCCGACCAGGAGTCGCAGGGGCTCTTCCTCGTCCTCGTCGGCTTCATCCTCTCCTTCGGCTTCATCCGGATGAGCACGCGGCTGATGCGCAGCCCCAGGGTGCCGTGGTGGCCGGGCAGCATCGTCAGCGACAGCGGCGTCCACCTCCACCACCTCGTCTTCGGGATCGTGACGATGATGGTCTCCGGGGCGCTCGGCTTCCTCGCCTTCGGCAACAGCCCCTACACCGAGATCTTCGCCCTCGCCTTCGGGGTCGGCGCCGGCCTGACCATCGACGAGTTCGCGCTCTGGGTCCACCTCGAAGACGTCTACTGGGCCGAGGAGGGCCGCAGCTCGATCGACGCCACCGTGATCGCCGCCGCCGGCATGCTCCTGGTCCTGCTCGGCTTCAGCCCATTCTCGATCGAAACCGGCTCGGTCAGCGCCGTGATCGGCACGATCCTCTCCGCCGCGATCGTCTTCGGCCTGGTCGCCATCTCCTTCGCCAAGGGACGGGTCCTGCACGGGACCTTTGGGTTCTTCTTCTTCCCGATCGCCGCCTACGCGGCCTGCCGCCTCGGCAAGCCGAAGTCCGCCTGGGCGCGGCGCCGCTACGGGGAGCGGCGACCGGAGAAGCAGCGGCGCGCCGAGGAGCGGTTCCCGCCCGACCGTCGCACCGAGCGGTTCAAGAACGCCTTCCGCGACATCGTCGGCGGCAAGCCCGAGGGGGTCGTGGCGGCGCGCGACGAGGCGATAGCCGCCACCCGCGAGGCCAGCGAAGAAGTCAAACAGCGGGCCGAACGCGTCGCCCAGGCGGCCGAAGACCTCACCCACCCACGCGACCGGGATTGAGCAGTTGACCACACCCTGGTGTGGTCAACTCACAGGTGGCGATCGAGACGACGCTGCAGGTTGGAGCGGACCTCCGGCCACTCTTCGTCGAGGACGCTGAAGTAGGCGGAGTCGCGGACGCCGACGTCGGGGACGATCATGTGCTTGCGCAGGACGCCCTCGAACTGGGCCGGCAGCGCTTCCATCGCCGCCCGCGAGCGCTCGTTGCGGGCGTCGGTCTTGAGTTCGACGCGGACGCAGCCGAGCTCCTCGAAGGCGTGGCCGAACATCAGCAGTTTCGTCTCGACGTTGGCGCCGCTGCGCCAGACGCTCGGGCTGAACCAGGTCCAGCCGATCTCCAGCGCCCGGTCGGCCGGCCGCACGTTCAGGTAGCGGCTGCTGCCGACCAGCTCGCCGCTGCGCTTGGAGCGGGCAGCGAAGACTCCCTCGCGGCCCTCCCCCGCCGCCGCCAGGGCCATCTCCATCCAGTAGTCGAAGTACTCGCGGCTGCCGCCGACGTGCGCCAGCCACTCCCAGATCTCCGGCGCCTGGGCCGCCTCCCAGAGGCCGTCGGCGTGCCCCTCCTCGAGCGGCTCGAGCACGAGCAACTCGCCCTCCAGCTGGGTTGCCAGCTCCTCCATCGCTCCGCCTTTCCTCGCTTCGTCGGCTCTCAACTCTGGGGGGTGCTGCAGACTTCGAACCCGATCTCGCGGGCCAGCTCTTCGCGCTTCAGGTCCCCGGAGTCGCGGTCGCTGCGGGCCGCTTCGACCCCGGCCGAGTCGCCCTGCCGGGCGGCTCTCACCGCCGCTTCGTCGGTGTCGAGGACCCGTTCCTGCTCCTTGACGTATTCGCGGTAGGGCTTCGCGACGGACGGCGGCGGCTCGAGCTTTCGCAGGCCCCGGATGCGGGGGCGGGCGATCTCGACGAGCTCTTCGGCGTAGAGGGCGTCGGCCGAGAACTCGCTTTCGAGGTTGCGGATTTCGACGTAGCGGCCCTGGCTGGTGGCGCAGATCGCGTCGGCCTGGGCGATCAGCTGCGAGCGGGTCAGCGGCTTCGGCTCGGGCTTCGGTTTCGGCTTTGGCTTCTCTTCCCGTTTCGCCGGCACGTCTTCCTGCTGCGCGGTGGTCGTCGCGGTCGCCTCCTCGCCGTCGCCGCCACCGCCCGAGCTGGCGATCGCGATCGCCGCGACGACGAGCGCGGCGGCGCCGAGCAGGCCGGCGACGAGGACGAGGCGGCGAGAGCCGCCAGGCGGTCCGCTCCCTGCGGGCTTCGGCTGCGACTGGAGCGGGGTCGTGGACCGGGTCGCCGCGGCGCCCGTCGCGACCGCTCGCTCCGGGACCTCGACCGGGCCGCCGCTGAGCGCCGCCTGGGCAGCACGACCGAGGTCGCCGGCCGAGGGGTAGCGGTCCTCGGGGCGCTTCGACATCGCCCTGGCGACGACGTCGTCGAGCGCCATCCCCAGGCCCGGCGCATAGAGGGACGGCGCCGGTGGCGGGTCGTTGAGGTGGGCGTAGAGGCGGGCGGCCTCGCCCTCGCGGGGGAACGGCACCTGCCCCGTCAGCAGCTTGAAGAGCATGCAGCCGAGCGCGTAGACGTCGACGCGGGCGTCGATCGGCTCGCCGGCGATCTGCTCGGGGGCGACGTAGTCGAGGGTGCCGACGAAGCGGCCGGTCTGGGTCAGGCCCGACTCGGTGGAGACGTTGCGGGCGACGCCGAAGTCGGTGATGTAGGCGTGGGTCTCGCCCTCGCCGCCGCCGAGCAGGACGTTGGCGGGCTTGACGTCGCGGTGGACGAGGCCGGCGGCGTGGATCGCGTCGAGGCCGTTGCCGACCTGGGCAACCAGGGCGACCGCCTCGGCCGGCTCCAGCCGGCCCTCGGCGGCGATCCGCTTGCCGAGGTCGGACCCGCCGACGTAGCGCATCGCGATGTAGGGGATGCCGCCCTCTTCGCCAGCGGCGTAGATCGGCACCACGTTGGGGTGCTCGATCGCGGCGGCGATCCGCGACTCCTCGGCGAAGCGGCGGGCGAAGACCTCGTCGGCGGCCGCCTCGGGGGCGATCAGCTTCAGGGCCACGCGCCGCTCGAGGCCCGGCTCGACGGCCAGGTAGAGGATGCCCATGCCGCCGCGGCCGAGGCGGCGCTCGATCCGGTAGCCGGCGAAATCGTCGCCGCTCTCCAGCTCCGCCCATTCGCCGACCTCAACCATCGCTCAACCCTAGCCGCCGAATCCGCCACCTAGACTGATCGTGGAGATGTCTCGCCGCGCTGCCATTCCGCTCGTCCTGCTGGTCGCTGCCCTGCTCGGCGCAGCGGTCGCGAGCGCCGAGCTGAGCCAGAAGGGCACGCTGCGGATCTCCTTCGACGGCGACATCTCCCCGCGCTCCCTGCCGCGCGACCACCCGGCGCCGGTGACGCTGCGGGTCGAGGGCGAGATCGGCACCACCGACGGCAGCCAGCCGCCCCCGGTGCAGCGAATCGAGATCGCCCTCAACCGCGCCGGCCGCCTCTCCACGGTCGGCCTCCCGGCCTGCACCGCCCCCCTCCTGCAGTCGACCTCGACCGACGTCGCCCTCGAACGCTGCCGCCCCGCCCTGGTCGGCCGCGGCAACTTCCTCGCCAACGTCCAGTTCCCGACCACCGATCCGATTCCCGCGGGCGGGCGCATGCTCGCCTTCAACGGGCTGCAGAGCGGCAAGCGGGCGCTGTTCCTCCACCTGTACATCACCAGCCCGGTCCAGGTCACCTTCGTGTTGCCGTTGCTGATCTCCAACACCAACGAAGGCCAGTTCGGGACGCTGCTCTCGGCGAAAGTGCCACGCCTCGCCGGCGGCCTCGGCTCGGTCACCGGGATCGACCTCACCGTCAACCGGCAGTACACCTACAAGGGCCAGCGCCGCAGCTTCATCAGCGCCAGCTGCGCTGCCCCCAGCGGCTTCTCGGGCGGCATCTTCACCCTCGCCCAGGGACGTTTCCACTTCGCCGGCGGCGAGGTGCTGGAGACGACCCTGACCCGCAACTGCCAGGTCCGCTAGCCGCTCCCGGCTAGGGACTCGCCTCGGCGAGCAGCTCGGCATAGGGCGCGTCATCGGCGGCAGCGGCGGAGCCGAAGCCGCCCAGCAGCTCGGGGGCGAGGCAGGCCGCCGCTTCGGCCCGGGCGCGGACCAGACGGGCGTAGTCGACCCGCTCCAGCTCGCCGCGGTGGGCGGCGAGGGCGAAGAGGATCTCCTCAAGGCGCTCCTGGCCGAAGCCGGTCGCGAAGGTCGGCCGCGGCGGCGGGCCCCAGAGCGACCAGTGCCAGAGGCGCGGCGCCTCGTCCCCGGCCGCGGCGAGGGCCTCGCCGGCGACCGCCCCGACCAGCTCGTGGGTCGGGTGGACGTCCTGCGGGCTCGGCGCGACGACGACGTCCGGGCCGATCTCGGCCAGCGCCGCGTCGATCGCCACCGCGAGCTCGGCGCGCGCCGGCGCCCGGTCCCTGCCCCGCTCGATCCGCGGCAGCGGGTCCGGCAGCAGCAGCTCGAAGCCAGCGCGGCGGCAGGCCTCGCGCAGCTCCGCCTCGCGGCGCTGGTGCTGCGCGGGCGCGCCCAGCCCGCAGGCGAGGTTGACGACCCGCCAGCCCTCGTCCCGCAGGGCCATCAGGGTCGCCGGGGCGCCGATCGCCTCGTCGTCGGGATGCGGGGAGAGGTGCAGGACCGTGCCGGCGCTCACAGGCCGAGGCCCCCCACCCCCCGCTCGTCCCAACCGAGGTGGTGGGCGAGCTCGTGGCGCAGCGTCTGCTCGACCTGGCGGGCGAGCAGCGCGCGGTCGTGGCCGAAATCCCGTTCGAGGGTGTCGCGGTAGATCACGATCCGGTCCTCGTAGCGGTCCTGGGTGGCGCCGTCGCCGAAGTACTCGCCGTAGGCGTGGTGCTGGGTGCCGAGGTCGGAGACGATCACCGGCACGGTCTCCAGGACCTGCTGGAGCGGCTCCGGCAGGGCGTCGATCGCGTCGGCGACGAGGGATTCGAACTCGTCCATATGGAAAGTGTCTCCCACATGCTTTACGTTCGGCGACCCGGCGCCCAGCGCCGGCCACCACATAAACCCACGAGGGGGAGTGCCACAGATGAAAGACGTTCACTCGGGCGTCACCACGAAGCTGCGAATCGCCGGCGCCAGCCTGGCGATCGGCGCGGTGCTCGCCGGCGGCGTCGTCTGGTCGGGCTGCGGGAGCAGCGACGACAACACCACCAGCGACACCACCACCAACAACAGCGCCCAGGAGCAGGTCGAAGAAGGCGTGGAGAAGGCCGAAAAGGGCCTGGAAGAGGGCGCCGAACAGGCCCAGCAGGGCCTCGAAAAGGCCAAGAAGGAACTGCAGGACAGCAAAGGCAGCGCCAAGAAGGGCATCGAAGAAGGGGCCGATCGAGCCGAAAAGGGCATCGAAGAAGGCAAGGCCCAGGCCGAAAAGGGCATCGAAGAAGCGAAGAAGCAGGCGGAAAAGTACCTGCCCTGAGCTGAGCAGTGCACGCCGTCGCCGGGCCAGCGGAGGCCGAACGAACGCCGCTCGCCCGGCGACTGACGCGGGTCGCCGCCTGGGTCGGCGGCGCCTCGCTGCTGGTTCTCGTCCTCGACCTGCTGGGGATCCCGGTCTCCGACTGGCTCGGCGACCTCGTCGACAAGGTCGGCGAGGTGCCGGCCTGGGCGATCGGTGCCGCGGTGGTGCTGGAGAGCGCCCAGACCACCCTGGCGGCGCTGGCCTGGTTCGGGATCCTCCGGGCGGCGCTCCCCAAGGCCGGGATCCCGTTCCGGCTCGTGCTCGCCTCCTACGCGGCCGCGGTCGCGCTCAACGGCTTCCTGCCCGCCAACCTCGGCACCTGGGCGATGCTGCTGATGTTCACGACGCTGATCGCCGGCGCCAGCTTCGCGATGGTCTTCTCGGGGCTGATCGTCGAGAAGATCCCCTTCACCGTCCTCAACATCGGCCTCTACCTCTACCTCTTCCTCTCGGTCAGCGGCTCCTTCTCGATCAAGCTCGGCTTCCTCGGCGACCACACGGCCCTGGTCGCGCTGATCCTCGCCGCAGCCGTCGTCCTCGTCGTCCTCCTGGCGCGGGTCTTCTGGCGCCGCCTCGAGAGCCTGCGCCGCCAGATCGTCAGCGGCGGCGCGATCCTGCGCAGCCCCAGGCGGACCCTGGTCGAGCTGTTCCTGCCGGTGATCGGCAGCTACGCCGCCCGGCTGGCGATCGTCGCCGTCTTCCTCGGCGCCTACGGGATCCCGGTCAGCTTCCACAACGTCGCCACCGTCACCGCCTCCAACTCGATCTCCAACAGCGTCTCGGCGACCCCGGGCGGCGTCGGCGTCACCCAGGCGATGAACTCGGCGGCACTGCACGGCGAGGTCGATGCCGCCACCGCGACCGCCTACTCGATCGGCCAGCAGCTGATCGTCTCCGCCTGGGACGTGATCTTCGCCATCGTCCTCGTCTCCTGGGTGTTCGGCTGGACCGGCGGCCGTGAGCTGGTCGAG
>Ga0190271_10003065_pt1 | contig 10377 bp, 4 predicted proteins | sample Popmic356T_FD_133747 | JGI IMG/M metagenome (GOLD analysis project Ga0190271, IMG submission 133747) | Populus adjacent soil microbial communities from riparian zone of Weber River, Utah, USA - 356 T | ecosystem: Environmental > Terrestrial > Soil > Riparian zone | place: USA: Utah | collected... | reverse complement strand
GGTGCGCGATCAGCACGATGGTCTTGGCGTGGCCGAGGTTGTGCACGGCGTCCATCACCGCCTTCTCGGTCAGGTTGTCGAGCGCCGAGGTCGCCTCGTCCATGATCAGCACGTCCGGGTCGTGGTAGAGCGCGCGGGCGATGCCGATGCGCTGGCGCTGGCCGCCCGAGAGCCGCACCCCGCGCTCGCCGACCGGCGTGTCGTAGCCCAGCGGCAGCTCGCGCACCACGAAGTCGTGCAGCTCGGCGATCCGCGCGGCGCGCTCGACCGCGGCCCGGTCGATCGCCTCGGGCGGCAGGCCGAAGGCGATGTTCGACGCGACCGACTCGTCGGTCAGGAAGATCGCCTGCGGCACGTAGCCGATCGCCCGCTGCCAGGCGCGGCGGTTGCCCGCGGTGACCGGCTCGCCGTCGACCCGGATCGTCCCCGCCTGCGGCTCGAGCAGGCCGAGGATCAGGTCGACCACCGTGGTCTTGCCGGCCCCGGTGCCGCCGACCAGGCCGACGGTGGTGCGGGCCGGGATCGTCATGTCGACGCCCCGGAGCGCCGCGCGCTCGGCCTGCGGGTAGGCGTACTCGATGGCCGCGAGCTCCAGCCGGTCCTCGAGCCGAAGCGGCGGCGTGCCGGCGCCCTCGCGCAGCGGCGTGCCGCCGCTGGTCGCGGCGAGGTCGGCGTGCAGCTTGTCGAGGGTCGGCCTGGCGAAGCGCAGCGCGGCGAACGAGCCGTAGACCTGCTGCAGCGCCGGGAACAGCCTGAGGCCGGCGAAGGCGTAGACCCCGAGCACCGGCAGCACCGCCCCGAGGCTGCCCTCGTCGGTGGCGAGCATGACGAGGACGAACAGGAGCATGCCGCCGAAGCCGATCGCCTCGAGGATGTGGCGCGGGAACTCGCTGATCACCGCGCTGGTCGCGTCGTATTCGGCGAGCGCCAGCGCCGGCTTCTGGAAGCGGCGCAGGTAGGTCTCCTCGAGCCCGAGGATCTTCACGTCCTTGATGCCGCCGACCACGTCGCCGGCCGCCTGGAAGCGCCGGTGGTTGGCTTCGAACCGGGCCTCGCCGAGGCGGGCGAGCCGGTTGCGCACCCCGAGGTAGATCAGCCCGTAGCTGCCGCCGAGCAGCACGGCCAGCACCAGCGCCGCCTTGGGCTGCACCGCCACCAGCAGCACGACCAGCATCAGCGTCACCGCGCCGTACGAGAGCAGGCGCATCGCCGGCATCAGCGCCTGGCCGACCACCTTGTTGACGTCGGTCAGGATGCTGGCGCCGAGCTGGGCGCTGTGCTGGTTCAGGAACCAGGTGTAGGGCTGGCGCAGGTAGGCGGCCAGCAGCCGGCTCGAGATCGCGTAGCCGCGCAGGAACACGAAGCGGTAGATCGCGTAATGGGTGAAGGTGCGGAACAGCAGCCCGAAGAACACCAGGCAGAAGATCGCGCAGCCGAGGAACACCAGGAAGCGGTGCGGACTTGCGAAGCCGAGCCCGGTGTAGAGCGCGTTCAGCCGGTCGCTGGTCTCGATCACGTCCGGGTTCGCGAGCACGGCGAGGAACGGCAGGATCGAGGCGATCGCCACCATCTGCACCACGCCTTCGACCAGGATCAGCGCCACCAGCAGGTAGCAGCGCCGGCGCTCGGAAGGGGTCAGCAGGTCGAGGAGCTTCCGGAAGGTCTCGAACATCGATACTCGCTTCCGCGGTCCGTCGCGCCCGCGTCCGCCGGCCCTCGCGGGGTCACACATCACTTCCGGCACGCACCGGACCTGCCCTTGTCATAGACCACGTGCTGCAGTCGCACAATCGCTTCCTGCTGCTCCTGCAGGGGGGGGATCGATCCGAGCGATCCCCTGGCCGCTCCCGTGCCGCTCTCCCGCCCCGCGAAGATCAGCGGCCCGGGCCCGCGCCGCGCGGGCGGCGGCGCTCGGGAGCGGGGGCGCGGACCACGGCCCGGCGGCGCAGCGGCGGCGGCTCCGGCGCGGCGGCGCGGGCGTAGAACCAGGCCCCGGCGCCGAAGTAGGCCATCACGAAGACGTTGACCGTCCCCCAGATGTGCACGGTGCTGAGGATGAGCAGCAGGCCGCAGAGCGCGATCAGGTAGCCCGAGCGGTAGTGGGCCGCGTCCTCGTCGAGCCCCCGGGCGGTGGCGATCCGCACCATGCCGACCAGGAGTCCGATCATCAGCAGCAGGATGCCCGGGATGCCGTGGCGCACCGCGGTCATCAGCCAGAAGCTGTCGATCGTCGGATGCTCGCGCCAGAACGGCCGCGCCCACTCGCCGAGCCCCACCCCGAACCAGGGGTTCTGCAGCACCGCGCGCGTGCCGTAGCGGTAGATGTCGAGCCGGTGCTCGCCGGCGCCGGTGGAGAACACCAGGTTCTCGACCACGTAAGTGAACAGCCCCCCCTGCACCGACGCCAGCAGGACGGCGAAGCCGACGCCGCCGATCACGATGGCGAGGATCCAGCGGCTGCGCAGGAAGGCGAGGATGCGCTCCCAGAGCATCATGCCGGTCTGCAGCACCAGCGAGAACAGCGGCCCCGAGGAGATCGCCAGCATCGTCGTCGCGAACACGAAGCCCGCCGCGGCCAGCCGCACCACCTCGCGCCGGCGCCAGAGCACGAAGTAGATGTTGGCGAAGCCGACCGAGGCGATCAGGCCCATATGGATCGGATGCGGGAACGGCCCGACCGCGCGGGTGAAGCCGAGCCGGGTGTGCGGCAGCACCTCGGGGGTCGAGAACACCGCGCCGAACAGCGTGTTGAGCAGGCGCGCCCCGGTCAGGAACTCGGCGAGCAGGAACGGGAACAGCCCGAGCAGCAGCAGCATCAGGCACTGGATGAAGTGCCGGTAGCCGGCGGCGTCGCGCACCATCACCCGGCCCATCAGGTAGCCGCCGAACAGCTCGACGAAGTTGGTGCCGATGAAGACGATCCGCGAAGTGCCATGCACGGCCACCAGCGCGATCGAGATCCAGATGCAGCTGGCGAGGAACAGCAGGTCGACCGCGGTGACCGGTCCGGCGCGGCCGCTGATCCAGCGCAGCCCGAGCGGGATGCAGGCGCCGAGCAGCACCACCCGGTAGAGCGTCAGGTTGATCGGACCGACCCCGAAGGTCCCGGGCACGGCCAGGCTCAGCATGAAGGCGAGCATCAGCAACGAGCCGCCGGCGGCGGCCGCCGCCGGCCCGGCCAGCGCCGCCGCCGGGTGGGCAGGCGGGCGCTGGCGCCGCAGCGGCACGCGCGTCCCCGGGCTGTCGAGGCTGTCGGCGGTCGGGCGAACCATCCTACCCTGTCGTGACGAGAGAACACCGGCGGCAGGACGGGCGACCGGACCCGTCGTGCCGTCCGGTGCCTTAGCACGCAGGCCCGGCCCCGAGAAGGGCCGGGAGAAGGGCGCGCTGCGCCCGTGTCCCCGGCCGGCTTGAACCGGCCGGCGCCTCAGAAGCGGCGGACAGGGTCGGGCAGGCCGGTCCAGACCGGGGCGTCGCCGCGGATGCCGACATAGCCGGCCGGCGGCGACAGCACCCAGCCGCCGACGCCGCCGCCGACGATCACGTCGCCACTGCCCGGCAGCACGCTGACCGACAGGTCCTGCCACTTCGGCGCGTTGAGGGTGATGTCCTCCCAGGCGGCGCTGCTGCCGGTGATCCGGCCGCGCCAGATCACCTGGGCGCCGGTCGCGAACAACGTGACGTAGATCAGCCCGGCCTGGGTCGGGTCGCAGGCGATGTCGGCGATGCCGAAGTCGGCGGCGGCGCCGCCCCAGGCCTGGCCCTTGAGCGGGAAGCTCGTCACCGTCGCGGCCGCCGCCGCCGTCCCGGTGTTGCGCACCCGGATCAGGTCGCCGGACGCATCGACCGTCCAGACGGTGAACTCGTCGTGGCGGTCGATCGCCATCAGGTGGCTGTTCAGGCCGAATTTCCGGATCGACGCCGGGCTGGCGTAGAACTCGGTCCAGCTCGGCGTGCCGGTCGCCCAGTTGGCCGAGCGCATGATCCTGTCGTTGCCCGATCGCCCGTAGAGCGCGCCACCGGCCGACAGTCCCTGCGCCACGTAGGCGAGCGCCGTGGGGAAGGTGGTGCCGCCGTCGGTCGAGCGGCGCCCCCCGGCGACCACCGCGTTCGTCGCGGTCGGATGGTAGCCGATGAAGTTGTAGTCGCCGGCCGGCGCCGACGCGATCGCCCGGTAGCTGCGGCCGTCGTCGTCGGTCGAGACCAGCCCCTGGATCGCGAAGTTGCCGATGCTGAGCACGATGCGCCCGCTCGGCAGGATGGCGATGCCGTAGCTCGAGCGCGGATGGGCGTTTAGGTTGGCGTTGGCGTCGAGCAGCTCGGTGAAGACGTTGCCCGGCACCTGCTCCATGTGGCCCGAGCGGCCGCGGTCGGTGGAGATGAACAGGTTGACGTCCTGCGCGGCGATCGCGAAGCGGTCGGGGTTCACCGGATCGACGGCGAGCTTGGTCAGCTGCGCTGCGAAGTTCACCCCGGTGTAGCCGAGGCTCGCATCGCCGAAGCGCGCGCCCGCGTCCTCGGAGCGGAAGATCCGCCCGACCGCGTTGACGATGCAGACCCCGGCCGCCCCCGGATGCGCGATCAGCCCGTCGAACCGCGAGGTGGTCGACAGCCGCTGGTGGTAGGCGTCGTTCTCGTAGCCGAGCATCGCCGTGACCGGCGGCTTCACCCACGGACCCGACGGCCCCTGGGCGACCACCATGTCGGGACCCGCGCTCTGGTTGAGCTGGACGTAGACCGTCTCGGGCCTGCGCTTCCAGTCGACCGCCAGCCGCTTGACCGGCTGCGCGTCGTAGACCCGGGTCCAGGCGGCGCCGCCGTTGCCCGAGCGCCAGACCCCGTTCTGCGCCGCGTTGGCGCTCTGGATCGAGGCGTAGAGCGTGACGCCGTCCGGCGCGATCGCGAACGACCGGCACTGCGCGCCCGGCAGGCCGCCGTTCACCCTGGTCCAGCCGAGCCCGCCGTCGGCGGTGACCCAGAGCCCGCTCTGCGCCGCCAGATACATCCGGTTCGCGGTCGCCGGGTGCGCGACCAGCTGGTACATCTCGTTGAACTGGGTGGCGGCGACCTGCGGCCCGACCCTGGCCCAGCTCGCGCCGCCGTCGGCCGAGCGCCAGAGCTGCGCCCCCTGCCGGGCCTGGCCCTGCGGCCGCACGCTCTGCATCAGGTGCCAGACCCGCGCCGCCGCCGGCGCCGACCGCGAGGCCGGCGCGTAGGCGAACAGGCTCTGGTTGTATTCGTCGCCGCTCGAGTTGTCGGCCTGCTGCGCCAGCGTCCAGGTGGCGCCGAAGTCGGTCGAGCGCCAGATGCCGCAGCGCGCCTGCTGCCTGGCGTTGTTCGCCCCCCACCAGACCATGTTGCCGAGCGCCAGCAGGATGTTGTGGTCGCGCGGGTCGATCGCCACCGAGTTGAAGCCCGGGCAGCGCAGCCCGACGCTGGCCGGATGGAACCACGAGCGGCCCATGCTGTCGCTGAGGCGGACGCCGTTCATGTCGCCGCCGCCGATCACGTAGTTCGGCTCGTCCTCGCAGGCCATCATGCAGCGCATGTACTGGTAGCCGAAGCCGTAGGTCTGCGGCGATCGCGCCAGCATCTCCGGCGTGCGCTCGATCGGCCGCCAGAAGGCGGCCGCGGCCGGCGCGGCGAAGCCCTTGCGCTCGGCGGCGTAGCCGGCCCAGAGGCCGTCGGCCGCCAGCCGGTAGCGGATGGCGATGCCGGACTTCGCGCCGCCGGCGGCGACCGCGTTGCGGCCGGCCCCCGAGGGGTCGTCCATCCGCCAGCGCCGGCCTCCGAGCGCCGTGGCCGGCAGCCCCGGCACCGGCGACCCGGCGGCGTCGGTCCATTCGATCGCCACCGCGTTCGCCGCCGGGCTGGTGGCGGCGACCTCGATCACCCCGGCGAACCGGCCGGTGGCGATCTCGGCGGTCGCCGGGATCGACCACTCCGTCGCCTCGAGCGCCGGCGGGCCGACCGGGGTCTCCGCCGGCTCGACGGTGACGGCGAAGCCGAGCGCGGCCGAGCCACCCGAGTTGGTCGCGGTGACGAGCACGGTGTCCGACCGCGCCACGTCGGTCGGGATGGACACGACGCCGGTCAGCGGGTCGACGGTCGCCCCCGCCCCCGCAACCGTGAAGCGCAGGCCCCCGCCCCGGAACGCCGGGGCGGCCGCGACCTCCCAGCTGCCGGTGCCCTGGTCGAGGATCTCCTCCTCGAGCACGCCCGCCGCCACAGGGGCGGCGTAGAGCACCCCGAGCGCCGCGGTGGTCGCCTGCAGGCTGCCGGCGGCGGTGGTGGCGGTGATGCGGCAGGTCAGCGCCGTCCGGTCGTCGGCCGGCCCCGGTCGGTAGCTGGCCGCGCTCGCCCCGGCGATCGCCACGCCGTCGCGGCACCACTGCAGGGCCAGCGCCGGCGCGCCGATCCAGAGGCCGGGCAGCACGGCGACCGCCTGGCCGATCCGCCCGGCGCCGGCCAGCGCCGGGGCGGCGAGCAGCCGCGGCAGCACCGGCAGGTCGGGGAAGCTCAGCGGCTTGCGGTCCTCCGAGGCCGGCGACCATGCCCCGGCCGCGGTCAGGCGATAGCGGATGGCGATGGCGTCGCGGTTGCCGGCCTGCGCGAGGCCGAGGTGCCAGCCGCCGCCGGCCAGCGCGACGCAGCCGCGCCAGTCGGCCTCCGCCGGCACGGCGGCGCCAGGTCCCGCCGGCACCGCCGCTGCGGCGTCGGCCCACTGCACCGCGACCGCGGCCGCGGCGGCGCCGCCGAGCACGAAGCGGCCGGTGCGGCCGCCGCCGGGCAGATCGAACGGCGCGGGGACGGACCAGTCGCCGGCCCGCAGCGCGGGAGGCACATCGTCCGGGATCACGGCGACGATCTCGATCTCCTTGCGGTCGGTCGAGGCGGGCGACCAGGGCCCGCCCGCCGTCAGACGGTAGCGGATGGCGATATTGCCGAAGCGCCCGGGGGCGCGCCAGTGCCGCGCCTCGCCGGCGGCGAGATCGTGACTGGACAGCCGCCAGCGGCCGTCCGGCTGCCGCAGGCAGGGCTCCCAGCCCGCGCCGCTGTCGCCGGGCGCCGCCGCGTCGGTCCATTCCACCGCCACGGCCGCCGCCAGGGCGCCGCGAAGCTCGAAGGTGATCGTGTATTTCATGACTGCACCGCCTGCTGGTCGAGGCCCCATTCGCCGATGTCGGCGGCGGCCGGGGCCGTCCCGACGGGGGGGAGGTATTCGATACGCCGCACGTCGATCTGCGGGCTGGCGCCGAGCCGCCCGAAGCCGCCGATCCCGACCGCGCCCGCCGTCAGGTGGTCGGTCGCCGCCACCACCTGCCAGTCGGGGGCGGCGGCGGCCTCGGCATAGAGCCGGCTGCGCAGCGTCGCCCCGTCGAGCTCGAGCTCGACCCAGTACCAGGCGTCGTTGGCCCAGCCGACCGTGGCGACGCCGAGCTGCCGCGACGTGGTGCCGCTGCCGAGGTACTGGCGCAGCTCGAGCCGGTTGGTGCTGGTGCTGCTGTTGAGGAACGCCTCGGCGCGCAGGCCGCGGAAGTCGGCGCCGCTGCGGGTGAGCCGGGCCGACAGGCAGAACGGCCGGTCGACCGCGGCGGCCGCGGTCCAGCGCACCAGCGCGCGATAGCGCCCGTCGCCGGCGGCGCGGCTCCAGTCGCCGTGGGTGGCGCCGATACCGGCCGGGACCAGCCGGGCGAAGCCGCCGGCGTCGAGGCTCCAGCCGGGCGCGAGGCCCTCGGCGACGAAGCCCATCTCGGCCAGCGCCGACGCAGCGTCGAACGCCGTCGCGACCACGCGCACCGTCACGGCGAAGCTCTGCTCCGCGCTGCCGGCGGCGTTGCTGGCCCGGACCGTGACCGTCGCCGCCTCGAGGCCGACGTCGGTCGGGATCGTCACCAGCCCCGAGCCGGGGTTGATGGTCGCGCCCGCCGGTGCGGCCAGCAGCGCGTAGCCGAGCCCCGCGCCGCTGAAGCCCGCCTGCGCCGAGACCGTGCGCGCCACGCCGTCGCGCGGCCACAGGATCGCCGGCAGCGTGCCGACCGCCACCGGCGGCAGCAGCGCCGCGGCGACGCTGACCCGGAAGCCGACGCCGGCGCTGCCGCCCGAATTGCTCGCGGTCACCGTCACCGCCTCGTCGGCCCGCAGCGTGTCGGTCGGGAGGGTGACCTGTCCGGTGGCGGCGTCGATCGCCGCGCCGCCGCCGGCGACCGCGAAGCGCAGGCCGGCGCCGGCGAAGGCCGGCGCCGCCGCCAGCGTGGCGGGACCCGTGCCCTGCACCAGCACCCGGTCGGCGAGCCCGCCGACCGCCACCGGCGCCGGCCGCCGGATCGGCAGCGCCGGGGTCTCGGCGGCGGCGCTGCCCGCGGCGTTGGTCGCGGTGACGCGGCAGCTGAGCTGCGTCGCGTCGTCCGCGTCCCCGGCCAGGTAGTCCGCTCCGGTCGCGCCCGGCAGGTCGGCCCCGTCGCGCTGCCACTGGAAACCGAGCGCCGGCACGGGGCTGCCGGTCCAGTCGCCCGGATCGAGCGCCACTGGCGCGCCGACCAGGCCGCTGCCGGACAGCGCCGGGGCGCGCGCCCCGGCCGGGGCCTCCGCGGCCGGCTCCGGCGCCGCCAGCGTCAGCAGCCAGCGGCCGACCGCCGCCCCGGTGGCGTCGTAGCTCGTCAGCGTCAGCGTGAGCGCCGCGAGCGGCAGGCAGATCTCGGCGGTGTCGGGATCGACGGAGACGGCTCCGCCGGTGATGCGGAAGCCGAGGCTCCCGCCGGAAGTCGGCACTACGGTCACGTCAGGACCTCCTGAGTCGGGAAGGGGGGCGCCGGCCGCGGCGCGGCCGGCGTCGACGCCCGCGCCGAGCGCGAGCGCCGGCATCACCAGAGGCCGACGATTCGGGTCGCCGTGGTTCCGGTGGCGCGCACCCGCGCCACCCGGATCGGCAGCAGCGTGCCGCCGGGCACGCCGCCCAGCACCAGCGTGGTGCCGTCCTGCATCCGCACGGCGAGATCGCCGCCGCCGCCTACCCAGAGCGCGCGCGTCACCGCGGCGAGATCGGCCGCGTCGTCCGGCGCCACCGCAACCCCGTGCTCGGGAGGTGAAGTCAGGCTGCGGGTATGCCGGCGAAAGCTGTCGGTCATGGCGGGGCCCTTCTGGCACGGGCCCGGGCCGGGCGGATTCCCGCGGCCCCGGCCGCTCACGGTCTGGAAATGCGTTGTGCCGACGGTCCTAGGCGAAGGGGATTGAGGCGGCCTTACCCGGGCGCACGCCGCCCGGCCGGTTGTGGCAACGGCAATCTCCGCTATGGTGCCGGCCGTCCGGACGGAAGAACGATCATGCAGCCGAGGCTTCGAGACGCCAGCCCGCGCACAGCCGGGGCCGCAGCCCGCGCCGCTGCGGTCGGCCTGCTGCTGCTCGCCGCGCCTCCCCGGCCGGCGGCGGGCCAGCCGGCGGAGGTCGGCCCCCTGCCCCGCCCCCTGCCGGTGCTCGCCACCATCGACCCGCGCGCCGAGGCCGACCTGTTCGCCATGCCGGCGATCGCCGAGGCGAGCCGCGCCGCCGCCGAGCTGGCGCAGGCCGGCGATCCGGCGGCGGCCGCCGGCCTGCTCGACGCCGTCATCGCCGACCACCCGGACCTCGGCGCGGTCCGGGCGATGCGGGCCGGCGTCGCCATGCTGGCCGGCGACCCCGCGACCGCGCTCGCCGACCTCGCGGCCGCGGCCGAGCACGGCGCCGACCTCGGCCCCCTCGCCGACGACCCGCTGTTCGCGCCGCTCCACGCCGACCAGCACTTCCGGGAGCTCGCCGCCCGCCCGGCGCCGCCGCCGACGCCCGCCCCGGTGCCCGCCCCGGTCGCGAACGGCCGCGCCCCGGTCACGGCCGCAAACACCGGCTGGGATCCGGCCACCGAGCGGCTGATCGCGCGCGTAGCCTTCCCGGCCGCGACCGACGCCGCCGTCCTGCCGGCGCGGCCGAAGACCGCCGCCCGGGAGATCCTGCGCGAGCACTGGGACCGCGGCCGCGCCGCCGGCAACCGCGGCGATCTCTACGACAACCGCGACCGCGGCCATTCGACGCTGAAGCCGGAGGCCCACCCGCAACTCGCGCACGTCGCCTATGCGCCGGCCGCCCGCGCCGCCGACCTCGACTACGGGCTCAACGACCGGCTGCTGTTCGATGCGCCGACGCTCGGCAACTCCTCGACCGCGATCACCGGCGGCGCGCTCTGGCGCAGCCTGCCGCGCTACGCGATGACGCAGGCCGACGGCACCGGCCCCTTGCGGCTCTGGCAGAACGCCGCCGCCAACCAGCTCTACGTCTACCCCGCACACAAGGACTATGACGCCAAGAACGGCGACCTCTTCCCGGCTAACACCCCCTACCTTCTCG
>Ga0190271_10003064_pt1 | contig 10377 bp, 7 predicted proteins | sample Popmic356T_FD_133747 | JGI IMG/M metagenome (GOLD analysis project Ga0190271, IMG submission 133747) | Populus adjacent soil microbial communities from riparian zone of Weber River, Utah, USA - 356 T | ecosystem: Environmental > Terrestrial > Soil > Riparian zone | place: USA: Utah | collected... | reverse complement strand
CGCCCGATTCCCTCGTAACGAGGGACGCTGGCGGGTTCGAGGATGCGGCGTCCGTCGATGATCACCGGCGCGTCGGCGCGACCGGCGAGCAGCTGCGGCACGCGCTGGAACTCATCCCATGAGGTGACGATGACCGCCGCATCGATGTCCTGCATCAGCGAGTCGAGCGATTCGTGGTGTGCAACTGCCGACGGCAGTGCCGCGCGGCCGGTTTCCCGTGCCACCGGATCGTATGCGGAAACCTTCACTCCCTTGTCTATGAGCAGCTTCGCGAGACCAATTGACGGCGATTCGCGCATGTCGTCGGTATCCGGCTTGAACGCGAGTCCTAACAAGGCAATGCGCTTGCCGTTGAGCTGCTTGAGATGCCTTTCCAGGAGGCCGACCACGCGGGCGGGCTGCGCCAGGTTCGTGGCGATGACCGCATCCAGCAGCGGCATGGGTTGGCCGTGCGTGGCGGCGTGCGCCGAAAGCGCCTTGGTGTCCTTGGGCAGGCAGCTGCCACCGTAGCCCAACCCCGCCCACAGGAACGAGGTGATGCCAGCCTTGACCGGCTTGCCATCAGGCAGCGTCGTCGTGAAGTAGCGCGCCAGGTGCACACCACGCATCACGTCGGCGATATCGACCCCACCGAGCGCGGTACAGACATTCGCCATCTCGTTGGAGAACGAGATCATGGTCGCGAGCACCGAGTTCGAGACGTACTTGATCATCTCGGCGGTCTTGTTGTTGGTGGCCAGAGTCGGCGTGTTCGCGAACGGCTTGTACACCTCGCGCTGCGCGTCGATGGCACGCTCGTCGATACCGCCGATCACGATGCGATCGGGCTTCATGAAATCGTCGACCGCCACGCCCTCGGTGAGGAATTCCGGGTTCATGCCCACGCCGAAATCGGCGCCGGCTTTCTTGCCCGAGGCCTGCTCGAGCACGGGACGTACCACGTCGTCGGTGGTGCCGGGCACCACGGTGCTCTTCACGACGACCACGTGATACGAAGACTTCTCCCGCAGCGCTTCACCGATCTGGCGAGCCGCCTCGCGGATGTAGGTGAGATCGATGCGCTGGCCGTCGAACGGCGTGCCGACCGCGATGAAAGTGATGTCGGAGTCGAGCACTGCCTGGCGCAGGTCGGTGGTGGCGCGCAGGCGCTTGCCGACCAGGCGTTTCAACATGGGTTCGAGACCGTTCTCGTGGATCGGGGTCTCGCCACGATTGATGCGCTCGACCTTCGACGGATCCAGGTCCACGCACACGCAGTCGTGTCCGATCTCGGCAAAGCAGGCGCCCGAGACGAGCCCGACGTAACCCGTGCCAATGATTGAAATGCGCATCAGGCTTCGTCCGCGACCTGGTTGTGGTAGTACCAGATGAGGGCACGCTTGATGCCCTCCTCGATCCCGATCCGCGGGTCATATCCCAGGTGTTCGCGGCCCTTGTCGATGTTCGGGCAACGACGGTTCGGGTTGTCGACCAGGTACACGGCTTCCGGATTCGGCTTGCGAATCAGCTTGCCGCTGTAACCAAACAACTCGCGACCAGTGCGGATCACGCGCTCGGCGAGTTCGGTCATGGAGATTTCGGGCTTCTCGGTGCCGACGTTGTACGGCTCGCCGTTGTGGCCCTTCACCAGCACCTTGTAGTAGCCGCTGATCGAATCGGCCGAGTAACAGAACGTGCGCGTCGGCTTGCCGTCCGACCACATGACGATGTCACGGCCGGCGAGAATGTCGCGCGCGAAATCCGGCAGCACGCGCTTGTCGGTGATCTTGAGACCAGGGCCATAGTTGTTGAACGGCCGCGCAATCTTGGTCGGTATGCCGAACTGCTCGGCGAACACCACGCAGAGTGTCTCGCCGAAGCGCTTGGATTCGTCGTAGCAGGCGCGCGGGCCGGTGCACGACACCAGCCCGCGGTAGTCCTCGCGGGTGGGGATGGCATCCGGGCTCGGGTCGCCGTAGATCTCGCTCGAGGAATAGAACAGGAAGCCTTCGACCGGCTTTCCGTTTTCTTTTTGCGCCACGCAGTACTCGAGCAGGTTGCGCAGGCCATTGATGTTGGCGTCGATGCACTTCAGCGGGTACTTGCGATAGAACGGCGGCGAGGCGATGCCGGCGGCGTGGATGATCCACTGGAAATCGGGCATGGGGCTCGGCAGCGGCTCGATCATGTCCACTGCCTGCACTTTGAGATTCGGATCGCTTTCGAGCTCGGTCAGCCACTGCGGACGGCCACGGATGAAGCTGTCCCATACCGTCACGTGAACCGGGTTTTTTGCCGAATGCTTGCGGTTGTAGTGCAGCACCGACTGGATCAGGTAGTAGCCGAGGAACCCGGCTCCGCCCGTGATCAGCAGGGACTTGCCGGCCAGCTGGGCGAATTCGTCGCGCAGGTTGCCGCAGATGTAATCGAGGTCTTCGTTGAGCAGATCCGCGAGCGAGGGAATGGCAGAAACCGAGGCAGCTTGATTCATTATTTGTGAAACCTTTTCGAACGGCGCCGGGCGCCTGAAGCAAACGGGACTGATACCACCGGGTATCCCTCGCGCGCGACCAACGCCCGAGTTCGTGGACCTGGCCCCAAACGGGGATTTTCACGTCCATTCAATGGAATACCGGCGCGCATTCTAATCAGCGGTTCCGGCGCGCAATGGGCAGCCCACCCCTGTGAACCGCGAAAACGTGACTCGATTCAACCTTTGTTTTCTGGCCCGGCGGGGCCCTTGGCGACCGTTTTCGACAACATGTCGAATCGCGCGACCACGTCGAGGTCAGCCGTCGCTGCCTGTCTTAAGTCGCACCGCGCTGGCGGCAATCTGGTCGAACTGGGCGGCCAGCGCCTGTTGGTACTTCGCTACCTGCGCTCGGGCCGTTTCGGTCGGAGGGGCCGGTAATGCAGCCATGTCTCGTACCTGTGCCAGGACCCGGGCCGGATCGAAATCGTCCACCCCGTGGCAGTACTCGCCAAGGCCCATTGCCCGCATCAAATCGTCGTTCTTGCTGGCATAACCGATGGATATGACTGGCCGCCCGAGACGCAGCGCCTTGAGCACATTGTGAAAGCGGGTCGCAACAACGAGGTCGGTGGCCGCGATTTCGGCCATCACGTCCTCGTGCGTGTGTATGTCAGACGCCACGAGCGCCCCGGCGGCGGCGGCCGGATGATCGGCCAGGGCCGCGCGCAGGTCTGCGACGGGGCGGCGGTCACCGCCCCGATTGCCGATGAGCAGGTGAAGCCGATAACCCGCATCCAGCAGTTGCCGTGCCAGCCATTCGATCCTGGTCAGGTAGCGCGAGTAGTTGGCTTCGGCGGCGGCACCTTCGACGTTCCAGCCCGAATAGCCCATGACTCCCAGGCCGATGCTGCGCGGCGGCCACTGCACGGGGCGCGACGCGCGCTCGGGATCGACCGGCAGGCTGAACACCAGGTCGGGCAGCACCGGGTCTGCGGCCGCGTCGACGCCAATCTCGATTGCAAATTTCTGCGAGGAATACTCGCGATAGGAGCGGTAGTTTGCCGCGCGCAGGGCGTCGCCAAACCAGCGGCGCGACAGCGGGTGGCTGGCCGGGCCGGCGCCAATACTCGCAAAGCAGACGTAACCGCCCATCCCGCGCACCACCTCGCACCAGCGGGCCATGTGGTGGGGCGCATCGAGCGGACCCTGTCCGAAATCGTCGGCAATGCCGGTACCCGCGATGAGCAGCATGTCGAGCGAGGCGGCGGCACGGCGCGTGCGACGGCGCCGCAGCGGCTCGGTGATCCGCTGCACCAGGCCGCCGAAGACCCGCTTCCAGCGCCATGGCACCAGGCGCCAGGGGCGGTACAGCATCGGCGCCAGGTCTGGTTCGATGGTCGGGTACGTCGGCAAGCCGGCATCCGCGCGCGGCGGCGACGAGACGAGCGTCAGTTCGACATCGGGAATGCGTTCGCGAAGTGCCGCGATGGTCGCCGCGAGCGTGGCCTCATTGCCCAGGTTGTGCACACCGAAAAGCCCGAACAGCCCGATGCGCGGTGCCCGTCCACTCATATCGCCGAAACAGGCCGCGACACGAACACCGCCGTGATTTCCTGCCACAACGATTGGCGGAACCACCACGCGCTGCGCAGGATGTAACGCGTCACCGCCAGGCGTTCGCGCAATGACAGTGGAGCGCGCAGCATGGAGAGCACGTAGTCCCAGTGGGTCTGCCAGACCACGAAGGCGTGTTTGCGGGCCTGTGGATTCAGGAAGGCGCGCAGCTGGTCGGCATTGAGGAACTTGGTTGCCGACTGCGTGCCCATGCGGCGGTAAAGCAGTACTTCGGGCAGGCACCGGTAGCCGCCGTAGAGTGCCAGCTCGGACATCAGTCCCATGTCGCCGCCGGGGAAAGTTCGTTCGATGCCGGTGCGGCGCAGGATATCCAGCCGGATCAAACCCGACTGGGCATTGTTGGCGCGCAGTTCGCGACACAGGCGCTCGAAGCGCACGCTGGGACGCTCGTCCAGCACTTCGAGATCGTGCGGGTACTCTCCGAGCGGCTGGTCGTCGTCATCGACAAAAGCCGTGCGGCCATAAGCGATGACCACGCCGGGTTCGGTGTCCAGGGTATGCACGCAGCGCTCGAGGTTTGTCGGCGCGCAATAGTCATTGGCCGAGGCCCACTTGAAGTAGCGGCCACGGGCTTCTTCCACCACGAAGTTCCAGTTGAACACCGCGCCGCGATTGGTCGCGTGGCGCACGTAGCGTACGCGCGGATCGCGCGCCGCGATGTCACGGCAGATGTCGCCGGTAGCGTCGCTCGAGCAGTTGTCCGCGATGATGATCTCGAAATCGGTGAAGGTCTGCGCCAGCAGGCTTTCGATGGACTTCGCCACGTGTCGCGCGCCGTTGTACACGGGCATTCCGATGCTGACTCGCGGGGGTTTAGTCGTGCTCGCGGCTTTCCCGGTCATGCCGCCGCCCTGCGCAACGGCGGACGTCCCGTGTACGTCCACCAGCGCCAGAGCCATTCCATCGGCCCGAAGTTGAAGTGCGCCAGCCACCAGTGGCTGGCGGCGGCCTGCAGCAGGAAGATCACCACGCTGATCGCCAGGCAGGCCGTGGCCCCGACCCGCCCCATGAGCGCGAGGCCGAAGCCGAAGAACAGCAGGTAGCAGATCGCGGTCTGCGACAGGTAGTTGGTCAGCGCCATGCGGCCAGTCGGCACCAGCCAGGCGAGCGCACGCCGCACCGCCGCGAACTGCCAGAGGGCGATGAACAGCGCCACGTAACCCGCCGTCATGCACACCACGCCCAGCGAGTTGCAGGCATGCCGGAAGACCTGCACGGCCACCGGGTCGCTCAACAACTGGTGCGCCTGCAGCCAGCTGCCGAATATCCAGTCATGTTCGAGCACGAAGCCCACCGGCAGCGCGATGGCGGCGATCCACCGGACCTGCCGCAGGTACGGTGCGGGGTTCTTCAGGTATCCGCCGCGCGCCACTGCCACTCCGATCATGAAGCGGCCGAGCGCGTGCAGTATGGCCGCCAGTGTCGACCCGGAAATGAGCTGCCAGCTCACGTCCGTGCGCAACTGCAGGCCCACGGCGTCGGCGAACGAGCCGTGCATGAATACGTCGTATCGCAGCGCGAGATCGTCGACCGTCGGAGTGAGCATCGAGCCATCGCCACCGGTGAGCAGATAGAGCCTGCCGGCGATCGGGCGCGCCAGCACCGCGAGCACCAGCCCGGCGACCACCAGCGTGCGCGTGCGCAGTCCGGAAAGCGCGAGCAGCGCGAAGCCGGCGAGCGCGTAGACGTGCAGGATCTCGCCCGACCAGATTGCGAGCCAGTGGACCAGGCCGAGGATCAGCAGGCCCGTGAGGCGCCGCGAGTAGCGCCGGTGCGGCGCATGGCCGTTGCGACCCATCGACTCGAGCTGCATGGCAAAGCCGACGCCGAACAGGAAGGAGAAAACGCCGATGGCCTTGGCGGAAACCAGCAGGTCAATGAGTTCCGCAACGCGGCCGTCGAGCGCGGAAGTCGACAGCGTCGCCAGCGACTCTTCGCTCACGGCGTTTTCGAATCCCGCGAACCACAACATGTTCACCAGCAACACGCCGAAGAGCGCCGCGCCACGCAGCGCGTCGATCAAGGTCAGGCGTTGGTCCGGGGTGGCAGGAGTGGCGCGTTTGTCGGGTTCCCCGCTCACGAGGTAACCCCCGGCGCCCGGACCTCCATGGCGACAGGCGGCGGCTGCAGCCAGCGATGCGATTCATTATCCCAGCGGCGCGCCGCGCCGATTTCCAGCACGTATTCGCAGGGACGCACTCCCACCTCGCGTTCGATTGTGTCGAGGATCTTCTGGGAGATTTCGGTATCTCGCTGCTCGGGAATGGCCGCGTCGGAGGTGTACGGACCGTACATTCGCAGGCGCACCTGGCCGGGATGCGCATCGAAGACCGGCAGCGCCAGCATCAATGGCGCGTTGGCGAGTCGCGCCAGTTTCGCGGCCCCGGTGGAGAAGCTGCGTTTCAACGCTCCGCAGAACGGACGTTCGAGTGTCGAGGAGCGGTTCCGGCTCCAATGTGCATCGACATTGATCGAAACCATGATCCTCTCGTGCTGCAGTTTCTCGACCAGTCCGGTTACCGCGCCCCCCGTGTAGACGAATTCCATTCCCTTGGGCCGTATGGCCTGGCTGGCGCGCGTGAGTTGTCTCAGCTGCAATCCGATGCGCCATATGTGCGGCATGGGGACGAAACGTGGCACCTTGACCGCCACGACGAACAGCTCGCGCCCGTCGAAGTTGGCGCCATTGAACACCGCGGCTTGCGCGGTGCCGCGCTCGAAATGCGCCTGCGCCAGGACGAAAGACCCCGGACCTTCGATGATGCGCCGGACTTCGTCGCTTGCCTCGAGGAGCACCGGCACCTCGAACGGACGATAAGTGCGCGCGATCATTTTCTGTTGCAGGCTGAATTCGTTCATCCGCTTGGCGTGCGAGGTGATGGCGAGCTTCAGTGCTGCTGACCTGCTGACGCCAAAGATCAGGCCGAATTCCCGCGCCAGCCTGCGGCCGTCCGCCATCAGCACGACAAACAAGGTCGCGAAACAGAGCGCCACCGGCCAGATCCAGCTGCGTGGCAACAGGTACGCCGCGGGCCGGAAAATCAGCACCAGCAGGAGGCCGCGCACCAGGTCGGCGCGCTCGTCCACCAACGCACGCAACAGCAGCTTGACCTCCACGCTCTTTTTCCTCCCTTCCAAGTCCGCTCCCGGCTATCCCGTACCCGCAGTAAACCTGCGCGCAATCGCCAGCACATTCTGCCGTTCAGTCGGTGTGGCGCACAGGAACAGCGCCGACAAGGGTACCAGCGGCAGGATCAACATCACCTGCAGGAAGAACATCAGCAGATTTCGCGCCGGCAGGTACTGCTCGAACAGCATCGTCGCCAGGAAGAACGGCAGGCAGGCGACCGAGGGGCGCCACAACGCGCGCCGGTAGAAATCCATGACGGGCACGCCGGTAGCCATCCTGAGGTAGACGGGTACGAACACCACCGTCACGATGGTGGCCGGAATCACCGTGCCGACCGCCACACCCACCACGCCAATGGCATGGGCGAGCACGATGCTCAGCCCGAGATTGATGACCGCCTCGCCCGCCAGCGCCGGAATGAGCAACCGGTGACGGTTCGCACCGATGATGGCTGAACTCGCCACGGCGCGCGCACCGCCCAGCCAGGTGATGAATGCCAGCACCTCGAGTACCGCACCGGAACTGGGACCGAATTCCGGGCCCATCCACAGGCTGATGAAACTCTCGCCGCGCACGAAGAACGTCATCGCTATGGGTGTACAGGCGAGCGTGGCCAGGCGCGCGGTCAGCAGCACGGCCTCGCCCACGTCCACCGAACCCAGTGACTTCAGCGCGCTCACGCGCGGCGTGATCTGCTTCGAGAGCGCGCCGGCCACCTTGCTGGCGTAATCGACCAGGTTGCCGGCGATGGCGAACACGGCGACTGCGCTGATCGGCAGCACCACGGCGATCACCACGGCATCGGTATAGAAGATCAGCATCGCCAGCACGTGGATGGCGCTGAGAAAGGCGCTGAACGACAGGATGGTCTTGATCGGCTGGCGCAAAGGCTGGCGGAAGTCCAGCCGGAAGTTGGAATACAGCCGCCGCACGGCGAACCAGGCGAGTACGCCATAGGCCAGCGACGTGATCAGGTGCACGTAAGCCAGCGCGGGCAAGCCATGTCCGTCCTCGAGCACGACGATGACACCGATAGTGCGCACAGTCGTGATCAGGATCTCGATGCCCGCGCTGATGTCGAACCGCTCGAGACCGGTCAACACACCGCCGAACACCGCCCCGATCAGTGTCGAGGCCACCGTGAAGCCGCTGATCACCAGCACGGTTTTTGCCGTGTCCGCGAGCTCGGGCGGGATGTTGAACAATGTCGACGAGTACACCGCGACCACTGAAGCCACTGCGATCGCAATGCCGCCGGCACAACCGAACAACACCACTGCACCGCTGGCGATACCCGACGCCGCCTTGTTGTCGCCGACGGCGTGGTGCTGCGCAATGAAGCGCGTGACCGCGCCGCGCACACCGAAATCGAGCAGGCCGAGATATCCGACCAGGGCCACCAGCAGCGACCACACGCCGTAGGCGGTGGCACCGAGGTGCTTCACTATGAATGGCGAAAGGAAAAAGCTGACGCCAGCCACATACAGGAATGCGGTCCAGTTCGAGAGCGCATTACGCGCGATGCTGGTGGAACGTGAAGTCGTTTGTGTCATCGTAAGTCGCGGTCGAGAAATCTCTTGTGGCGCCGAGGTTCCTGGCGCTGGTAGGCGTAGTAAACGAACTCGAGCTGCACGGACTTCTCGGTGAAATCCGCGGTCGGATCGCTCGAGTCACGTTCCTGCATGCGAGCGGTGAGGCGTGCCTCGAGATCTTTGTCCAGCCGCCAGGCTCCGGCAAGAAAGGTGAAGAAGTCATCGTCGGAACGTCCGAAATCACCGTAATCGCGGCGATCGAACATCGCGCCGAACTCCAGCTTGAAGCGCGGCGAAATCTGGCGCTCGAATTCGAGCGTGACGTTGCTGTATTCCTGGTCCTTGAGCGGCGAAAGCGTATTCTGCTGCTCGAGCACGTTGTACGCCACGCGTAACGCGGCGCTGGTACGCGCAGTCTGGTACTGCAGCGTGGCATCGACGTATTCCTCCTGCAGGGGCGCCGTGGTCGGCGTGATGTCGTCGCGCGGATCGTCGATGTCCGGTGACTCGTCCTGCAGGCGCGCGAAGCGGCGCATGTTGTCGGAATACTGGGTTCCCAGGCCGAGCGACAGCGACAAGGTGCGCGAAATCGTGCGGTCCAGGCCCAGTCGCAGCAGCGGCGACGTGCTCGAGACACCCTCGTCACTCAGCGAGGTGGCGCCGGCATCGATGTAGAACCCGCCGCGCTTCATCTCGCTCGCCCAGCGCAGGTAGGCTTCCTGGATGTCGTAGCCGTTGGCCGGCACCGGGATCGGCGGCCGGTCGATGGCTTCTTCTTCGACGCGTTTCGCGCTGATCTGCAGCGAGCGCTCATTGCGCCCGTCACTCGCGAGGGCGAAGCTCAGGAGTCCGGTGTACTGCTCGTTGCTGGGGACCAGATCGCTTTCGTAGTCGGCGCGCGAATAACGTCCCGAGAGCAGCGTGTGAAACTGCCCGGTATCACCCAACTGCAGATCGGGACCGGTGGTGAAGTAGCTGTCGTAGGTCCAGTTGTCCGGACGATCGGGCGACAGGGGATTTTCGAGCACCGGGCCATAGTTTTCCTGGATGATCCAGGTGAACCGTTCCGGCACGATGAAGAAACTCACGTCGCCGGCAAAGCCGCGCAACACTTCGTTCTCCTGCGTGCCCTGGAAGTAGTGCAGGTAGGTCACCGCGGTACGGACCTGGGTGTCGTAGCGCTCACCCTGCGCGGACAGATCCAGCTTCAGGGCCGCGGCGCCGATGTTGTCCGAGGGACCATCCGGAATGCGCAGCGAGTTGTCGGTGTACGTGTCACCCGCGTGGAACGTGAGATCCAGGTCCGCGGCGGGCGCAGCTGCTGAGGCTGCGAGCAGCATCAGCATCATCAAACGACGTTGGTGGGTCATATTCTTCTGGTCTTGCGCCACGTTCCGCGATCGTGGCACGGGGTCCAATCAGCCCGCGGACGCGGCGCGGGTCGCTTCGTTGTCTTCGTAGTAGCTCTGCTGCAGAGCCGTGCCCTGGTACTGGTTGAGTACCAAGCCGATGTGGTGCCCGTCACCGAGCGCCGAGATGGCCTCCATGACCGAGGCACGCGGCGTGGAGTCAGCACTCACGACGAGCAGCACCTGTCCAACCGCGTCAGCAAGCGCACGCGAATCCGT
>Ga0190271_10003063_pt1 | contig 10379 bp, 10 predicted proteins | sample Popmic356T_FD_133747 | JGI IMG/M metagenome (GOLD analysis project Ga0190271, IMG submission 133747) | Populus adjacent soil microbial communities from riparian zone of Weber River, Utah, USA - 356 T | ecosystem: Environmental > Terrestrial > Soil > Riparian zone | place: USA: Utah | collected... | reverse complement strand
GGCCGGTCAGCGATCCGGTTCAGGACAGGTCGAACAGCTCGCGCAACGAGTCGGCCAGCCGCTCGCCTCGGGAGCTCCCGGCTGCGTCCTTCAGCCGGACGGTCGGGTCGTGCATCAGCTTCGCCACGATCCCGCGTGTGAGCGCCTCGACGACCTCACGTTGCTCGGGCGGGAGCTCGCCCAGCCGCGCCCCGAACCGGTCGAGCTCGGCGAGGCGCACGTCCTCCGCCCGCTGACGCATCGCAGTGATGACCGGTGAGACCTCGCGGGCGTTCGAACCGGCTACGAACCGGTCGAGCTCCTCGTCGACGATGACCTGCACGGCGGCGATCTCACGGCGGCGGCTGGCGATGCCCGCTCCGGTGAACTCGGCGATGGTGGCCATGTCCAACAACGCGACCCCGTCGAGGCCGGCGACCGCGGGATCGACGTCGCGGGGCACTGCGACGTCGACGATGAGCATCGGTTCGTCGCGCTCGGCCACCGCGGCGCGGATCAGGTCGATGCCGATCACCGGTTCCTCGGTGGCGGTTGCCGTGAAGAGCACGTCGGACGCCGCGACGTGATCGGCCAGGTCGCCGAGGCCGATGGCACGGGCCGCCAGTCCGGGAGACTCGGCGTGCGCCGCGGTGACGACCTCGACCGCGTTGGCGATCGTCCGGTTGGCCACGATGATCTCCGCGGCACCGGCCTGGGCCAGGAACGACGCCATGCCGCGACCGATCGTGCCGGCGCCCACGAGCACGACCTTGCGGCCCGCGAATCCCCCGAGCCGCTCGCCCGCCATGATCACCGCGGCGTGGGACACCGACGTGACGTGCTGGGCGATGCGCGTCTCGGTACGAGCCCGCTTGCCGACCTCGAGGGCGTGGCGGAACAACAGGTTGAGACTCCGACGGGCGGTGCCTTCGGTCCGTGCGACCTCCCACGCGTCGCGCACCTGGCCGAGGATCTCGTGCTCGCCCGGCACGGCGGAGTCGATGCCGGCGACGACCTCGAAGAGGTGACGGACCGCATCGTCGTCGTGGTGGACGTAGAGGCTGTCGGCGAAGTCCTCGGGCGGCAGGAAGGTGAGGTCGGCGAAGAAGTCGCGCACTTCCTGGTACGCCCCGTGGAACCGCTCGGCGATGACGTACACCTCGGTGCGGTTGCAGGTCGACAGGATGACGACCTCGGAGGTGTGCTCGCTCTGGGCCAGCCCGCTCAGCAGCTTGGGAAGGCGATCGCCGGACACGGCCATGCGCTCGAGGAGCGCCAGCGGTGCGGTTCGGTGGTTCGCTCCTACGACGACGACAGACACGCCTTCAGGCGCTCCTTGGCAACGGCTCGATGGCCCCGACGGATCTCCTCCAGCATGGTCCGGTCGAGCGCAGACCGCCAGTCAAGAACACGACCGGACCCGGCCAGTTCGGCTCGGACCTCAGCGACGATCTCGACCAGCATCCCCAGTTGAGCGGAGTCGAGGCCGAGTACGCCGTCGATCCCACCTCGGAGGCGTTCGGCGGCCCACCGGGTCACCGCCGGCGCCCGGCCGTCGCTCGAAACCGTGACGCGCAGGGCTCCGGCCGTGATCACGGCCGGCATGAGGAGGTCGCCGGAGCCGGCGTCATCCGCCCGGTTCACGAGCGCACCCGCCAACTCGGCGGCGTGGTGGACCATCTCGTTGACCTCGGCCGAGTCGGTCGCGGCGACCACGACGACTGCGCCGTCGGCGTCCCCGGGCTGAAAACGCCGGGACAGGAGTGACAAACGACCCCCGGCGGCCAGGCCCCGGAGCTCCTCGGACGCCTCGGGGGCGACGACGGTCACGACCGCGCCGGCATCGATGAGCAACTTCGCCCGACGCGTGCCGATCCGGCCGCCACCCACCACCACGCATCGCCGCCCGTCCAGCCGCAGCTCGACCGACAGGCTCATTCGTCGTACTCCGCGGGAGCCGCGGCTCAGCCGACCCGGTCGTGTTGGGTGACGTCCCGGCCCTCGCGCCGACCCTCGTGGAAGGCGAGGATCTGGAGCTCGACCGCGAGATCGACGTCGCGAACCAGCACCTCGGGCGGGACATCGAGCACCGTCGGAGCGAAGTTCAGGATGGATCTGATACCGGCCGCGACCAGCGCCGACGCGGCGTCCTGCGCGGCCGCGGGCGGAGTGGCCACGATCCCGATCGCCACCTCACCGGCAGCCACGACCTCGGCCAGTCGGTCCTGGTGGACGACGGTGACCTCCCCCAACACCAGCCCCACCTTCTCCGGGTCGATGTCGACGATGCCGGCGATGGTGAAGCCGCGGTCGGAGAAGCCGGCGAACTTGGCCAGCGCGGAGCCGAGGTTCCCGGCGCCCACGATCACGCACTTCCAGTTGTGCGTGAGGCCGAGCTCCCGGCGGATCTCGATCAGGAGCCGCTCGACGTCGTAGCCGACGCCCCGGGTGCCGTACGAGCCGAAGTAGGAGAGGTCCTTGCGGACCTTGGCGGCGTTCACGCCCGCGAGGTCGGCCAGTTGCTCGGAGGAGACCGTCGCCCGGCCCTGGGCCTCGAGCTCCATGAGACAGCGGTGGTACACCGGGAGGCGCGCGACGGTGGCGTCGGGGAACGCCAGCGGAGCATCAGGCCCGGTCACCCTTGGAACGTACTGCGCTCGTTCACGCGTTCACAAAGTCAACGAACGGCATTCGTGCCATCAGCTCAGGGGTCGCCTCGTGGGCCCCCGAGGTGACAGCCCTCAGAGGGGGCGGGCAAGCTGTCGGGCCGTGTCGTACCAGTCGATCGAGTTCCCGCGCCCGTGACCGCCGCAGCCGCACTCGGCGCCGTCGCGACCCTGGTGTCGACCGCGTTCTGTTTGTCGACCCTCGAGCGCTACCGGGCCAATGGTCGCTCGCACGAACTGGCGTGGACGATCGCGATGGCCATGTTCGCCCTCGCGTCGCTCGCCTACTTCGCGGCCGCAGCGCTGGGATGGGGCGGCGTCGCGTTCCGGACCTTCTACCTCTTCGGGGCCATCCTGAACGTGCCCTACCTGGCGCTCGGGACCGTGTACCTGCTCGGTGGCCAGGTGCTGGGCGATCGCATTCGGTTCTGGCTCAACCTCGCCGCCGCATTCTGCGCCGGGGTCGTGCTCGTCGCCCCCCTGCAGGGATCACTCGACGTCGTCGGGATCCCGTCGGGCGCCGACGTGTTCGGCGTGGGACCACGGATCATGGCGGCCGTCGGATCCGGCCTCGGAGCGACGGTCCTGATCGTCGGGGCGGTGTGGTCCGCGATCGCCCTCGTCCGCTCACGACGACGCCCTGCCGCCGGCGCGGCTCCGTCGATCCCACCGGGACGGCTGGTGGCGACCAACGTGCTGATCGCGATCGGGTCGATCGTGCTGGGCACGGGAGGGACGATCGCCGGGACCGGGGACGAGATGGTCGACTTCGGGATCTGGCTCGACGTGGGGATCGTGATCCTGTTCGCGGGGTTCATGGTGTCGAACCCGGCCCGGCCGGTCCGGAGTCGACCGGTGACGCTGTCCCCGTACTGGCGCGAGCTCTACGACCTGGCGACCGACTCCTGATCGGCATCGCCCTGATCGGCATCGCCAGGAGTGAGGCTGCCGCGCCTCAGGTGGATGGTCCCTCGGACGGCAACAGCCGGCGCAGGAGCTTTCCCGTCAGCGCCGTCGGGACCTGGTCGACGAACCACACCTTGTTGGGGCACTTGTACCGGGGCAACCGCGACGCGCAGAAGTCGATCACGTCGTCCTCTTCGATCGACAGCCCGGCGCGGGGGACGACGTAGGCCTTGACCGCCTCGCCCGTGTGCGGATGCGGCACCCCGATCACCGCGCAGGCCTCGATGGCGGGGTGTTCGAGGAGCACCTCCTCGACCTCGGCTGGGAACACGTTGAATCCCGACACGATGATCAGGTCCTTCACCCGGTCGACCAGGTAGAGGAACCCGTCATCGTCGACCACGGCCACGTCGCCGGTGTGCAACCAACCGTCGGTGTCGAGGACGGACGCGGTCGACTCCGGATCCTCCCAGTAGCCGGCGAAGACGTTCGGGCCCCGAACCAGGATCTCCCCGGCGTCGCCCACCAGGACGTCGTTGTTCTCCCGATCGACGAGACGCACTTCGAGGCCGGGGACCGGGACACCGACCGACCCGATCGGCGCGTTGGTGCCGGTCGGTGAGCACACCACCGGCGATGCCTCAGTCAGTCCGTATCCCTCTTCGAGCTTCACGCCGTACTTGGCCTCGACCACGTTGGCGACCTCGGCGGGCAGCTTGGCCGCACCCGAGACTCCCTGGCGGACCGTGGCCAGCGAATCGGGATCCACGCCGGGGATCCCGGCGAACGACGCCCACATGGTGGGGGGACCGGCGATGGTCGTGACCCGGTGCTTCTGGATGGACTCGATGGCCGACACCGGGTCGAACCGCTCGATGAGCACCACGCTCGACCCGGTCACGAGTGCCAGACCGAGCACCACATTGAGCCCGTAGATGTGGAAGCACGGAAGCACACCGAACGCGACGTCGCTCGCACTGATCGCCGGTGGACCCTCGGGTGGGGCGGTGGCCAACACCTGGCGGAGGTTCGTGATCAGGTTGCCGTGGGTGAGCATGGCGGCCTTGGGGTGGCCCGCGGTTCCCGACGTGAAGATGAGCACCGCGAGATCGGTCGGCTCGCGGTCGACGACCGGAACCGGATCGGCGGCGAGCAGGACGTCGAGGTGGATGCCGTCGGACGGCTCGAACCCAGCACCGACGACGTGGCGGATCGAGGGGATCGTCGAACGGTCGATCGAGTCGAACGACTTGCGTCCGGTGGGCCCGACGATCAGGGCGGCCGGACCGGTGTTGGCGATCTCGCGCTCCAAGGCCTTCGCCGGGCTCTGGGGGTTCAGCGGCACCACGACCAGACCGGCACCGAGCGCCGCCAGGTAGGACACGACGAAGTACCAGTTGTTGCCGATCAGCGTGGCGATCCGTTCCCCGGGCTCGAGGCCCAGGTCCACGAGACCCCCGCGCACCGACGCCACCTGATCGCGCAGTTCCCCGTAGGTCGTCGCCCTGCCTCGGCTGACGAGCGCTTGGGCATCTGCCGGATGGTCCTCGATGATCTTGGCCAGGTTCACCGGAGCCGGACCCTACAACTCACGACCCACCAGGTGTCCGTCGAAGATCGCTCGGTCGACGAGCCGCGCCGCGACGGCATCGCCGACGCAGTGCACCTCGAAGCCGCGCGACCGAAGGGCGTCGGTCAACGTCTGATCGGATCTCGCATGGGATCGGATGACGACCGTGTCGACGTCGGTGCGCATCTCGGGCTGGCGGGCAAGCGCATCGACGACCATCACACCGTCGCTCGAGCTGATCGACGGAACGAGGGTGAAGGGAAGGAACTCGACGCCCGCCCGACGGGCCCGGCCCAGCGCCACCGGCACGGACTCGGGATCCAGCAACATCGGCTGGGCCATCGGCATCGCGAGGCTGACGGTGTGGCCCTGCGTGGCCAGCATCTCCGACAGCGCGACCCCTTCGATGTGGCCGACCGTGTCGAGCACGATGACGCGCTCGCCGATCGGCCCGTCATCCTGGCCGAGCGCGCGACGCAGCGCCGTCTCGTGGTCGAGCACCATCGGGTCGTCGGCGCCCGCGATGTCGGGGTGCCACTTCGAGTGCGTCGCGGGATCGGCCACCGCACCGGTCGCGACCACGACGACGTCGGGGTCGAGCGCCGCGACGGACTCGGGGTCGGCATCGAATCCGCAGCGGACCTCGACGCCTCGGCGCCGGCACTCGCCGATCCGCCAACGCGCCAGGTCGATCAGCTCGCCCCGACCCGGCAGGGCCGCCGCGAGCGCGATCTTGCCGCCCAGCTCCCCGGACCGCTCGACGAGGGTCACGCGGTGCCCGCGCGCCGCGGCCACCCACGCCGCCTCCAGACCGGCGGGACCGCCACCGACGACGACCACGTGACGGGGCGAGGTCGTCGGCGTCAGCGTGCCGAGCTCGTCCTCGCGTCCGACGACCGGGTTCGTCACGCACGTGACCGGCAGACCCTCGATCAGGTTCCCGTAGCAACCCTGGTTGCAGCCGACGCACCGTCGGATCTCCTCCGCTCGGCCGGCCCGTGCCTTGTCGACCCAGGCCGGATCGGCGATCAGCGCCCGAACGAGGCACACGGCATCCGCGGCGCCGCGCTCGAGGATCGACTCCGCCTCGGCCGGCTCGACGATGCGGTGCACGGCGAACACGGGGACATCGGCGTTGGCCTCGTGCACCGAGGTACGAACGGTTGCCGTCGCGTCGACGCCCAGCAGTCGGCGGGAGTACAGCGGACGCACCATTCCGATCCCCGACTGGCCGACCGACACGTTGACGAAGTCGACCATCCCGTCCGCGGCCCACGCCGCCCCGATCTCGGCGCAGTGCTCGGGAGTGAGGCCGGACCCGTCCCACATCTCCTCGCTGCCCACGAGGCGGATGCCGACGACGAAGTCCGACGGGACGGCGGCACGCACGGCGTCGAGCACCCGGGTCCCGAACCTCATCCGATTCTCCAACGACCCACCGAACTCGTCGGTGCGGTGGTTGAGCAGCGGCGTCAGGAACTGGTGGATGAGGTACCCGTGGGCGGCATGGATCTCGACGCCGTCGAGACCAGCCGCCGCGCAGTTGGCGGCCGAACCGGCGAAGGCCGCGACGAGCTCGTCGATCTCGTCGTGGTCCAGCGCCTTCGGTGGCTCCTGGTACTGCGCAACGGGCGACGGGGCGAGCGCCGGCCGCTTGGACCATCCGCCCGGCACGACCCCGCCGTTGTGGGAGAGCTGCACCATCGCGAGGGCACCATGGGCCTGCACGGCCTCCGCCACCGTTGCGAGGCCTGGGATGCAGGCCGGGTCCCACACGTTCGCGTTGTGGGTCATCTGGTAGGCGGTGCTCGGATGCACCGCGGCCTGACCGGCGATGATCGTCCCCACGCCACCCGCCGCTCGCTCGGCCAGGTACCGCGCCAGGCGCTGTCCGTAGAAGCCGGGTTCACCTACAACGCTTCCAGGATCGACATAGCGCGTGAAGTGGGCGCCGAAGACGATTCGATTGCGGGCCGTTCGCGCTCCGATCCGGAGCTCGTCGAACAGGCTGGTCACTTGGCGAGCACCACGAGTTGCAGGAACGCGGCCCCCACGATGACCAACATCAGGACGAAAATCGCGATCGTCGTGTTCCGCCTCACCTGTCACTCCTATTCGGTCTCATTGCACGCTGCCCCGTCCGGTCACCCGCCACGGGTGCGGCCCAACTGGATGTTCACCGACGTCGGGTCCGGCGACGCATCCTCGTCGAGCGGCTTCAGTGTGACCCCGTCGCCGGCGACGAGGCCGAGCTCCTCCGCGGCCGACGACTGATTGGCCGCCAACGCGATCAGCCCGTAGCTGTCGACGATCAGGCCGATCGAACCCGTTCCGATCTCGGTGAACGTGTGCGCCCGTCGCGCCGAGCGACGGCCCGTCGGCAGCTGCATCTCGAAGTTGTCGCCCAGCGGATCGATCTCGTCGGGGTCGAGGTTGAGCTGGACGTTGCCGTACCGATCGACCCACAGGACCTCACACACCAACCCGCCGTCCTCCTCCCGGGTCAACGGCATCAGACCGGGCATCAGACCACCGGTGTCGATGAGCTCTCCGACATCTTCGAGTGGGACTCCGTTGCACAGGTGGGCGGCGACCGGTGCGAACACGTCACGACCGTCGAAGGTCGGCCCGGCCGCCTCGAGGTGGTAATCGGGGTCGTTCAGCCACACGGCCCGGGTCGCTCCCCCGACCATGGCGACCGCCGGCGCGAGCAGGCCGTTGTCGGGACCGACGAGGACCGACGCCCCGTCACCGACCTCGACCGCGATGGGACGGCGTAGCGATCCGACGGTCGGATCCACCACCGCGATGACGACGCCCGCCGACAGGTACTGCGCGCTGCGGGCCAGGGTGAGCCCGCCGGCACGCACGTCGTACGGCGCGATGTCATGGGTGAGGTCGATCACCCGGACGTCAGGGCTGAGGGCCCGGATGACCGAGTGGACCACCCCGACGAACTCGTCGGTCCGTCCGTAATCGGAGAGGAAGGTGACGGTCGAGTAGCGGAGGGACATGCGCTCAGGAACCGAGCTCGGCGGAACGCTCGGCCGCGGCGGAGACGGCGTCGAGGAACGCGGCGCGCACAGCTCGGTCCTCGAGCACCCGCAGGCCTGCCGCGGTGGTCCCGGCCGGCGACGTGACTGCGGCCCGCAGCACTTCGGGCCCGTCGCTCGACTCGGCGAGCAGCGTGGCGGCGCCCAGCAGGGTCTGGCGAACGAGGGCGGACGACGTGTCACGGGTGAGCCCGTTCAACACCCCGGCATCGATCATCGCTTCGGCGACGAGGAAGACGTACGCCGGACCCGATCCCGACAGTCCGGTCACCGCGTCGAGCGACGCCTCCGAGACGCGTACGACCGTCCCGACCTCACCCAGGATCGCCTCGGCCCAATCGAGGTCGTCCGCCGTGGCGTGGGTGCCACCGCAGATCGCCGACGCTCCTGCACCCACCAGTGCGGGCGTGTTCGGCATGGCACGGACGACCGGCACCCCAGATCCTGCTGCCGACTCGAGGGCAGCGACCCGGACTCCCGCGGCGATCGACAACAGCCGGTCCATCCCGGTCGAGGCCGCGGCCTCGACGGCGCTGACCACGTCGGCGGGCTTGGTCGCGATGACGACGCCGGTCGCCTTGACCGGGGAATCGAGGACGGCGATCCCGTCGAACCGCTCGGCCAGCACCGCCCGTCGCTCGGCCGAGACCTCCACGACGGCGATCTCCTCCGGCGACATGGTGCCGGTCGCGAGGAGGCCGCCGATCAGGGCCTCGCCCATTCGCCCGCCGCCGATGAGCTCCAAGCTGATCACCGTTGCAGCGTAACGGTGTCGCAGGCGAGGGCCAGCCGCTTCCCCGACGACCGACCCACCGCCTGCGCGTGTCACGGTACGCGGGCCACGTCGGCTCGTGACCGGGGACGAGTCCCCACTCAAGCCCTCGAACTCAACCCTTGAACTCGGCCCTTGAACTCAGCCCTTGAACTTGGAGGCGTAGCCGATGCGCATCGCGGGTCGGAAACAGAGCTCCACGTAGGCGTAGACGGAGCCGAGGACGCGATCGAGCTCGTCGTCGGAGATCCGTTCGACGGGGAGCTGGCCCATCAGGAACACCGCGTCCTCGGCCCCGATGGCGAACGCCATCTCGTGGAGCTTGACGTTGCGGCGAAGCAGGTGCGCGTACAGCTGCTCGGCGTTCTCCTCCGGCGCAGGCATGACGTAGGTCTCGAAATGCAGGCTGCGCTGCTGGAGGTGGAACCACACCGAGTAGACGGACTTCTCTTCGCCGAGCACCCGCACGAACCAGCGCCGATCGCCGGTCTCGGTGTCGCGCTCGACCGCTTCGACCGTCGGGTTCTCGGCCAACTGCACGGCCAGCCATTCGTCGATGCGGGCCTCGATCACGTCGAGGTCGTCCCGATCGAGACTCACGGGCACTCGACGAGGGCTCGGGCGGTCAGGTCGGCATAGAGCCGCCGAAGCCGTCCCGCCGTGGTGGACCAGGCGTAGGTCCTGGAGCGCTGCGCGGCGGCCTCGCCCATGCGGGCCGCGAGGTCGGGATCCCCCAGCAGGGTGTCGATCCGCTGCGCCCACAGGCCGGGGTCACGTCCCTCGACGAGGAACCCGGTCACCCCGTCATCCACGAGGGTGCGAAGTCCTCCGACCGAGGACGCCACCACCGGGACGCCGCACGACGCCGCCTCGAGTGCGACCAGACCGAACGACTCCGACCGGCTCGGCACGACCACGACGTCGGCCGCCCGGTAGTAGGTGGAGAGCACGTGGTGAGGCTGCGGATCGACCGGGATCACCCGGTCCGAGAGGCCGAGGTCGACCACGAGCTTGGCCACCCGGTCCCACTCCGTGCGCCCGTCGGTCCCGCTCGGGCCGCCGACGATGACCAACCGGGCGTCGACCGCCCTCGATCTCGCCAGCGCCTCGACCGCCACCGACAATCCCTTGAGAGGCTGAACCCGTCCCGCGAAGAGGATCGTCGGTCGATCGTCCAGCCCGAGCGCAAAACGGGCCCCGCGAGGATCACCGGGAGAGAAGAAGGCATGGTCGACGCCCGGTGGCACCAGCTCCACCCGATCGGTGCGGGCGTCGTAGAAGCGGACGAGCTCCTCGGCTTCGACCGGGTTCGACGCACAGATGGCGTCGCAACACCCCACGATCTCGGCCTCGGCCTGCTCGCGCTCGGCCGGTTCGGGATCGCCTCCGGCCGTCTTGACCCTGGCCAACGTATGAAAGGTGGCGACGAGCGG
>Ga0190271_10003062_pt1 | contig 10380 bp, 8 predicted proteins | sample Popmic356T_FD_133747 | JGI IMG/M metagenome (GOLD analysis project Ga0190271, IMG submission 133747) | Populus adjacent soil microbial communities from riparian zone of Weber River, Utah, USA - 356 T | ecosystem: Environmental > Terrestrial > Soil > Riparian zone | place: USA: Utah | collected... | reverse complement strand
TATAGCCGATAGAGCGCAGACTTATAGCGATCGAACACGATCTGAATCTCTTCGTCGCTTCGGCCCGCGACGCCGCTCCCGCCGGCGAGCGGGCGCCCGCCACCGCCGCCGCTGCCGCCACTGCCGATGACACCGCCTTCGCGTGTCGCCGTGACGCCGGCCGCCATCGACCCGCCGCCACTGCCGTCGCCATCGCCGCTGCCGAGGCCGCGGCTGATCGAGCCGACGTTGATACCGCCGCTCGAGCCGGGTGCCAGCGTCGCGACCATGGCGCGTTCCGGTCGGCCGACGGCCGAATCTCCGCCGCTCGTGATGCGCGCGCTGGTGCCGAGCGCAGCCGCGGGCCGGTTCGCGGCCGCCGCGAAGGTCTCGCGGAACGCGAGGATGCCGCTTTGACGCGCTCGCTGACCGGGCGGCTCGTTCGAGATGCCCTCTCCGGCCGGCTCGTTCGGCACTGGCTCGGCCTGTTGCTGCTCGGCAGCCACCTGCTCCTGCTCTTGCTCGGGCGGAGGCTTCGTCTGCTGTTCTTGCTCGCGCTGCTGCGCGCGCTGCTCGTCGATCTGCTGCCGCGGCGGCACGGGGCGGCGCTCGCGAATGAGCTCGACGAGGCGCTCGGGGACCTCGACGATCTCGTCCGCCTCCGGCAACGGAATGTTGATCAGCGGAAAGATGGCGCCAAACAAGAACGCCGCGGCAAGGGCCTGGCCGAGAAACTTGCGCAAGCGGCGGTCGTCGTCGCGGCCACCGACCCATGGCATCGCCACAACGCGCGCGGGCTCGGCGGCGGGCTCCCGCTCGACGACCCATTCGTTGCGCAGATCCTCTTCCGCCTGCCGCTGCTCGGCGAGGTCGTCCTCGAGGATCGCGAGAACGTCGCGCCCCCCCGCAATCTCGTTGGCGACGGCCTGGCGGCGGCTTTCGATCTCCGCGAGGCGCTCGTGGAAGCCCGCGATGCGCTGCCGTGCGCGGTCGAGATGGCCGGCCGCGCGCCCCGGCGCGATGTCGTCGCCCCAGAACAATTCTTGCGCGCCGAGCTCGGCGAGCTTCTCGAGGGAACTGCAGGTTTGCTCGAGCACCAGGTGCTGCTCGCGCTGAAGAGCCAGCGCTTCGAGCTCGCTCGCGATCGAGTGCAGATTGCGCTCTAGACCGCCGAGCTTATCGAGCGCCTGGTCGACCTGTGCCTGGAGCGGCTCTGGTTGTTGCGGCATGACTGCGTTCATGAGCGTCTCGTGCTAGATCGTCGCGCCCGCGGTCGCGACGGCCGATTCTTTCTGGATCACGGCGAGCGAGATTCGCGTGTATCCCTGCGCCGTGCACGTCGCCATGATTTGCTTGACGACGCTGAAGGGGATCGACTTGTCGGCGAGGATCGTGATCGCCGTGCTCTCGGCGACAACCTGCGTACGAACGCCGATCACACGGCTCTGCAACTCGGCGAGCCGCGTCATGATGGGCACTATGTCGCCGCCGTCCGTGGCCAGGAGGTCGGCGATCCGCACGACGGGCTGGCCTTGCACGAGCACTTCCTCTGTACCGATGTTGATCACCACCGTCTCGCTGGGTTTCGTCTCGACGACGGACTCCGGAAGCACGAGGTCGCTCGGCGGGTCGAGCACCTCGGTGGGGCCGGAGTTCATGATCAGGAAGAACACGAGGATCGTGAACACGTCCATCAGCGACGTGAGATTGATGGCCGACACTTTTGGTCGGATACGCGCCAAGCGCGTCATGCGACGGGAGTTCTTCATGGCGCCTCTCCGACCGCGATGGCCGGGAACAACGCCACGCGCACGAACCCGTTCTCAGCTGCCGCATCCGGGACATCGACGCTGCGTACGACGTCCATGACCCGAATGAGGTAGTCATACGGGATCTGCGGCTCGACGAGCACGGAAGCCGCGTCGACGTCGGAGTAGTCGCCCTTCAAGGACTGCATGTACTGCCCGAGCGTCGCGAGATCGTATTCGCCGTCGACCTTCGGAATCGCGGCGATGATCTGCTTGCCATTCGTGATCTCGAGGCCGAGCTCGCGGACGATGATCTCGGGGCGGAAGCCGATCTCTGACGCAGGCCCGCTCGTAGAGCTCGGCAGATTGAGCTCGATGACCGCCATGCGAGAGAACACGGCCGTGATCAGCAGGAATGGCACGAGCACCACCATGAGGTTCAGAAACGCGGTGATGTTGAGCTCCTGCTCTTCCTTGACCTGGAGCTTGTAGTGATGCTTACGCATGACGACTTCGGCCGATCGGTGCCGCGACCGTTACGCCGCGACCTGGAACTGGCGCTTCGCGGTCGACTGAATCGCGTTCAACGTCTTGACCGACGCCATCTCGAGGCCGGCGACGATCTGCGCCACCTTCGTGGTCAGCACGGCGTGCACGACGAGCAGCGGAATCGCGACGAGAAGGCCGAATGCCGTCGTGTTCATGGCGACCGCGATGGCCGCGCCGAGCAGGTCGGCCTTCTCGGCCGGGTTCGCATTGGCGACGGCCGTGAACGCCTGGATCAGGCCCATGACGGTGCCGAGCAGGCCGAGCAGCGTCGCAACGTTGGCCGAGAGGCCGACGTAGCCGGTGCGCTTCTCGAGCTCCGGCATGATTTCCATCATGCACTCCTCCATCGCGATCTCGACGTCTTCGCGTCGCCGCACGGCGCCCTGACGCTCGAGCCCCATATTCAGGAGCTGCGCGACCGTGGAGCTGTCCTTGGCCGTCAACTCGCGCGCCTTGTCGAAGTCGCGCTGCGCGAGCAGCGGCTGGACCTGCGTCCACACCCCTTGGTTTCGCTTCGTGAGCAGAGTCAGCGTCACATACCGCTCGATCGCGATCGCTACGCCGACGGCGAAGACGAGCAAGATCGGGTACATGAAGATGCCGCCCTGGACGAAAAACTCGACGATCGTGTAGATGACGTCCATGTCCGAATCCTCTGGTGTGCAAAATGCGACGTGCGAAAACAGCGACTAGGGTAAGCCTCGGAGCGACAGCGGAAACGTGATCAAGTGCTCGTTCAGTGAGTGCGTCCCTACAACAGTCGTCGGCGTCTGGCGACGATGCGTTTCACATAAACGGGGACTTAACTCACGCGTTATTTCGTGCTTCCGGAACGAATCCCGTAGTACTTGAGCTCGCGCATGAACACGTCCTTGTCGACGGCTCGAATGCGGGTGTCGAGGGCACGCGATACGCCGATGCCGTTGCCGATCTCCGAGCTCTTCCACGGCACGATGACGAGCGACTTCGGCGCCTCCTGGTTGCCGAGAATCGACATGCCGGACATCGACTTCGGGTCGTTCGCGTTCGCGCCTACGGCCGGCGGCGCCGGCGCGGGCGCGGGCGTCTCCTGCGCCATCGCCATCGAGGCGCTGGCGAGGATCAACATGGCGAGCACGAGCTTCTTCATATGGCCTCCTGCTAAGGGCTCACGCGGCCGCGAACATCGGCCAACCAGATGGCCACCTGCGCGTCGTCGGGCACGAGCGCGGCATACGCCTCGTAGTGGCGCAACGCGCAGCCGTAGTCGCGTTGATACAAGTCGCAGAGAATCGCCAGATTCTTGTTCGCGACGTGGAACTCCGGGTACAGCGCGAGCGCTCTCTCGTAGCTGGTGCGGGCCTCGGCGAACCGGCCCTGCTTGCGATAGATCAACGCGAGCTCGTTGAGCGCAATCGCATGATCGGCGCTGACGGCGACGGCCTGCTCGAGGCTCGTCGCGGCCTGTGCCAAATCGCCGACGCGGCCGTAGGCGACGCCGAGATCTACGTGCGGATTCGCGAGCTCGGGCGCCCGCTCCGTCACCGCGCGCAGCTCCGCGACACCGCGCTCCTGCAACCCCTGCTCGAGATAGCCGATGGCGGCCAGGTAGCGCTCCCGCAGCTCGGGGGTCACGCGTGCCGTATCCGTGATCGTGAAGCCGGCTCCGGCGAGCACCTCGAGCCTGACCGTTGGGCCCTTCGGCGCCTGGCCGCGTGCGCGCCGCTCCTCGGGCTGCGCGGCGGCGGCGTCGGCGACGACCGGCTCCACGTAGTTCGGGTGCCGATACGTGAAGGTCTCGATCGCACCGAGGAGCCCCATGCTCTGCTCCTCCTTCGCGTAACGGCCGGGCACGAGCACGGCGAGACGCGCGAAGCTCTGCTCGACCCAGCGGTTGTAGAGGTTCGCCGCGATCATGACGGCGACATTGGCTTCGTGAACTTCGATCGCGCGTTCCTCGAACGGAAATGCTTCTTCCTCGATCGCGTCCTCGTAGGCGGCGAGCTCGGCGGCGGGAAGGTCCGTCGGCCGTTCTGAATCGAGCAACGAACGGCTGAAGCTCGCGTAGATCTCGGCCATGTAGAACGTCGCGGCCGTCGTGACATCGCCGACCTCGTACGAGATCAAGCGCTCGAATTCCTGTAGCGACGCGTCCATGAGCTCGCGCTTGCGCGCGAGGTTCTGCTCGAGCGGCTCCACGAGCCGTACGGCGTTGAACGCGGCGTAACCCGGCTCCGCGAGGACGAGCCCGGCTTGCGCGGCGAGATAACGCGTGCGGTCGGTGCGCTGCTCGCCGGCGCCCGCATCGGCCGCCACGAGGGCGGCCAGTTGCTCGTGATAACGCGGTAGGTCGCCGCGCGCACGGTACATCTCGGCGACTTTCGAGCGCGTCTCGAGCGCAATGTCGACCGGCTGCGAGAATTCCGCGAGATAACGCTCGTACACGCCCAGGGCGCTGTCGACGTTGCTCGCCTGCTCGTAGAGCTCGCCGGCCGACAGCAGCGCCTCGCGCTTCAGCTCCGGATCGGCAGCTTCCGTGGCCACCCGCTCGTACTCGGCAGCCGCGAGCGAGCTTTCGCCGTCCTCGCGATAGACGAAGGCCAGCTGCTTGGTCGCCTCGCGATTCAGCTCGTGATCGGGGAACGCGGCGCGGAAACCGTCGAGCACCTCGGCGGCCGCCGTCCAATCCTGAAGCTTCATGAGCGCGGCCGCCGCGTCGTATTCCGCGGCGGGGCGAATCGACGACGTCGGCGCGCGCTCCGCGACGCGCATGAAATGGCCCGCGGCGGCCCGATAGTCCTGCGCCTGGTTGGCCTGTTCGGCCTGCTTGTAGATCGAGGCTGCGAGATTGTCGACGAGCGCTTGTCGCGTTTCGTCCTCGGCCGGCGTGAGCGCCAAGACCTCCGCGTACGCGGGCTCAGCTACCAGAAAGTCCGCGAGCTCGAACGACGAGTGCGCGACGACGGTCCATGCGGTGCGCCGCAGAGCGGGCTCCGTCGTCGGGTACCGCGAGATCAACGTTCGGCCGGCGGTAACGGCCGGCGCGTAGTCCTGCAACGCGTAAAGATCCTCGGCGGCTGCACCCAGCACGACTGCCGCATACTCGTGCTCGGGGAACGTGTCCGCGAACCGGAGCGAGCTGACGACCGTCGCACGCTTGAGGTCGGACTGTTGCTCCTCGGCCGCGCCCTTCAGTTGCTCACGATGCGCGAAGATCGCGGCGTAGCCTGCGGCCGATGCACGCTCGTGCGCGGGGTACTCGTAAGCCGTGCGCTCGTACTCGCGCGCCGCGTCGCCGAAGTCGCCGTTCTCGAGCAACAGATCCGCGAGCTGGTAATTGATGCCGGGCGACTGCACGTCCTGCGGGAACGACGTGAGGAATGCGCGGTACCAGACCAGCGCCTCCGTGTAGTTCGCGGGCTTTTCGTCCTCGAGACCTTCCTCTTGGTAGAGCGCGTGATAGTGATTCGCGAGATCCTGGAGGTTCGTCTTCAGATATGCCAGCACCTCCGGCCGCTCGGCCGAGTCGAAGTGCTGCCAATACTCGCCCTGCAGCCCATACTTCGTCGCGAACGACTTTTTCGACTCGACGACGAGCTTGGGGAAGTCGCCTGCCTGGTAAATGCCGACGACGCGCATGCCGAACTCGGGCGCTGCGCGGTGGAACGGGTAGCGCTCGACGAACGAATCGTAGACAGCCGCCGCGTCGGCGTAGCGCAGCTTGTCGAAGTAGAACTCGCCGAGGTTCTGATAGATGCGGTCCTCGTAGCTGCGGCTGCCGTTGGCCGAGTAGTACTCGCCGATCACCTCGGGGCCGCCGAGATTCGAGAAGCTCAAGCTGATCACGCGGAACGTGTCCGTGACGCGGCGTTCGTCGTCTTCGGCGTGCTGCTGATCGAAGTCGTAGCCGACCGAGAGCTTGTAGTCGAGCAGCGCCATGTAGCGGTGCAGCGCTTCGTCGTAGAAGTCCTGCTTGTACAGCGACCAACCGAGCTTGTAGAGGGCGAGCTCGTGGAACTCCGAGCGACCGTTGGCTGCAATGATCTGCTCGTACGCGCCTTCCGCTTCACGAAACCTGCGCCGCGTGAAGTAGAACTCGCCGCGGCGAAACTGCACCTCGTCGCTGTAACGCGAGTAACCGAACTCGCCGACGAGGCGCTGCATGACGGCCATCGCCTCTTCCGTCCGGCCGAGCTCGTCGTACGCGCGCGCCATCTGATAAAGCACCTGGTCGCGACGCTCGTAGTTCGGGTACTCGGTGAGCAGGCGCTCGTAGATCGCGATGGCTTCGAGCGGCCCCGACTGCGCGACCGCGACCGCGTCGGCCCCGGACACCGGCAGATCGAACGCCGCAGCCGGCTCGAACTCGACCTCGCCCGTCGTACGGCGCTCGAACTCGTCGTCGGACTCCGCGGCCGCAATCGCGTCGGCGATCGTCGGCGCCGCGACCGCGTCCGCGCCAATCTCGCTCGGCGCCGCGCCGGCATCGGGGGCCTCCAGCTCGACCCAGCGCCCCGCAGGCGGCCCGCCGGTGATGCCGAACTCCTTCTCGAGCTGAAGGTCCGCGAGGCGCCGCATCGCCTCGGGCGTCATCTCGCTCATCGGCGTCTCGTCGAGGTAGCGGCGGTAGCTCTGCATCGCCAGATCGAGCGAATCTGCGACCTCGATCTCCGCGACGTCCGGCTGCACGCTGTCGAGCTCGGCGAGCGTGCCGCTGTCGGGCGCGGTCGCACAGCTCGTAGCGAGCAAAGGCGCCAGCGCGGCGGCGAATCGGCGCGCGAGCGTCACGGCGTTTCCTCCGTGAGTTGCAGCGCCGCCGTCTCCGCGAGCGCGCGGTCTCTCGTCGCGCGATCGTAGCTGTCGGCCAGCGCGAAGCGGGCTTGGTCCTCGTACGTCTCGAGCCGCTCGCGCCGCGCGACGAGCTCGTCGATCGCAACGAGCTCGAGCGCGCGCCCCTGCCGAGCCATCAGCAGGTTCACCTCGCCGAGCGCCTCGCCGACGCGCGTGCGCAAACGCCCGAGCGGCGTGTCGTAGCCTTCGTAGCTGTGCACAGCCGCCTGCCGCGTCCGCACGAACTCGACGTGCTCCGCGCGCAGAACTTCGATCGAGTCGCCGAGATCCTTGAGATGGCGCGCGAACACGTCGAGCCGCTGGTGATATTCCGTGCGCAGCGTGAACGTGATCGAACCCTGTAAGCGGGCGATTCGCGCGCGCAGCTCGGCCGCCGCCGGGCTCGAGTCGCCCTCGAGGCTCGCCCCGAGCGCGCCCAAGCGCTCGGATGTGAGGCGCTCGTCGGCCGTCGCGAGAAAATCGGGGCGCGGCGCGATGAGCATTCCCTGCAAGCGCTTCTCGAGCAGCTCGTGCTGCTCGAGACGCAAGCGCATCCGCGAATCGAGATCGCGAAACTCCGCGTCGACGCCGGGCAGTTGCGGCTCGTAGTACCCGCGGCGCAAGCCGATCATGTCGTTGAACGCGTCGAAGCTCACGTCCCACGACGCGAGCTTGCGGCGCAAATCCTCGAGGTCGAGGTAGTTCTGCAGCGCCGTCTGGAAATCGTGCGACGCGAGCAGCTCCATCAGGTAGTAGGTCTCGGGCGACTCCGGCAGCGACCTGAGGCGGATCACCCAGTCCTTGTCCTGGCGGACTTCCTCGCGCACGAGCACCTTGAGGAACTTGCCGTCGCGGATGCTCGTCAGCGAGGCGTCGAGGCGCTCGATCTCGTGGTCGAACGAATCGAGCGCGCTAGCATAGAGCACGGCGGCACGGCCGTGCACGTCGAGCTTGCCGTACGCGAAAGGCAGCGCGAGCTGCGCCTCCTGTACCGCGGCGTCGGTGTCGTCGCGCTGTGCCAGCAGCGTCCACGGCACGACGGCGCGCTCGTAGTCCTCGGCAGCCGTCGCGGCCCAGCCCGATGCGAGCAGCGCGGAGTTCGAGTACGGCCCTTCGAGCCGAACGCGATCGAATGATTGCTTGGCGCGCACGAACTGCTGGTCCTCGACGAGCAGCGTGCCCAACACGAAGTTCGACTTGTCGCGAATCGCGAGCACGGCTTCATCGCGGCTCTGGATCTGCCCGGCACGGTCGAGCTGCGCGAGCGCATCCTGGCGCCGATCGTCCTCGAGCAGTGCGATACCGAAGTTGTACGCCGCGAAACCCTCGAGCCCTTCGGCACCCTGGAGCCGCTTCAGCACTTCCGCCGCTTCGGCGTGACGGCCCAATCCCAGGTACGTGTTCGCGCGCAGGAACTCGATGTCGCCGGCGATCTCGTCGGGCACTCGCCCGACGATGCGATCGAGCGCGTGCAGCGCGTCGTCGAGCTGCCCCTTCTGAAAGTGGATGCGCGCGAGACGATAGGCTGCGTCGTTGCGGACGCTTTCGTCGACGGCGCCCTCGAGCACGGCCGTGATCGCGCGGCCGGCGCGGTGATGCATGCGGTAGCTCAGCTCGAAGTCGCCGACGTCGAACTCCGCCTCGCGAAGGTTGTGGTACAGCGAATCGAGGGCTGGCTCGTCTACGCCGCGATGCTGGCCGAGCTCGGCATCGAGCCGCTCGAGCGCTTCGAAGTAGTGCCCTTGCTGCGCGTAGTAGATCGCTTCGCCGAAATACCAGTCGCGCACGGCGGGCTGCTCGGGCGGGTCGGCGTAGGCCGCCGTCGCGAGGCCGATCGAGAACGAGATGACGAGCGATTGAACGCGCATGGGGGACGCTTTGAGTGGGTGCGGCTTGCGCCGCTCACCACTCGCCGAGCTCGATCGCCTTGGGGCCGTTCAGCGCGATCCCGAGCAGCTTCGGCTCGATGCCCTTGTCGAACGAGAACGTCTCCGTGCTCACGAAATCGTCGCCGCCGGGCGTCTTGCCGTTGATGGAGACCGCGATCTCGTGACCGCCCGTCGGCAAATTGCCCGTGTAGATGCGTTGCACGCCGCCGTGCTGCAGCGCGTCGAGCTCCTTGAACCCGTAGAGGAAATGCGTCGCGAGCTCGCCGTCGATGTTGATCTGCATCGAATCGAGGCGAAACGTTTCGCCTTCCGCGATCGATACGAACACCGCGAGGTGCGTGTTCGACGGATACAGCAGCTTCTCCTCGAGACGGTTCAGCTCCGCCGCGATACCGAGCACGTCGGTTTTGATTTCCTGCACTTGCTCGTCGAGGCTGCGCATCTCGGCGCTCGCGAGCTCCTGCGCGCACGCCGCGCCAGCCGCCAACGCCACGCAAGCGATTCCCCCGAACAGTGCGACTCTCGTTCCCCTGCTCATCGTCAACACCCTTCCCTGGTCTTGATGATTTGCGGGAGTGTCTTTGAACCGCGCCAGGCGCGAATGTGAACTGCCCCGCAAAAAAACCGCGCGAAAAGCGACCGTCGTCATCCGGCGACAGGATTCATGCGGGAGGTCCGAAATTTCGAGTTGCCTGTTGCGTAATGACGACACCTTTCTCGTCGGTGTCTAGCCACACACGGGACGGCTTCGCCGATGTGATGGCGCTCTCATAATGGCGCCCGATCGCGGCCGACAATGCGCGTGGGTTTCAGGGAGGAAACGACCCATGCGCTTCACTGCAAGAGCCACTCTGTTGATGCTGTCCTCGCTGGCCGTTTGGGCCGGCCCCGCCTTCGCCGACCCCCCGGCGCACGCGCCGGCGCACGGTTGGCGCAAGAAGCACGATCCGTACTACGTCGGCTACACGGGTGTTGCGTGGGAGCGCGACTTCGACATCTCGTCGGGTAGCTGCAACCGCCAGGAGATCGCGACCGTCGTCGGTGCCATCGCCGGCGGGGTCATCGGGAATCGAGTCGCGGACGAGCACCCAGCCGTCGGGACGATCATCGGCGTCATCGCAGGCGCCGCCATCGGCAACCGCATCGGCCGCGAGCTCGACGAAGCCGACCGCGGCTGCTTCGGCCACGCGCTCGAGATCGCGCAGCCGGGCCAGCGCATCACGTGGACGAACGAGGCGGCCGGGCTGCGCTACGAGCTGTCGCCGGGCACAGGAAGCACGCGCAATGGCGCGCCCTGTCGCGCGTACACGCTCGTGACGGTAGCGGGCAGCCAGCGTTCGTCGAAGACGGGCGTCGCGTGTCAGGCGCAAGCCGGAGTCTGGCAAGCCGCGCGCTGATACGCGCTG
>Ga0190271_10003061_pt1 | contig 10381 bp, 11 predicted proteins | sample Popmic356T_FD_133747 | JGI IMG/M metagenome (GOLD analysis project Ga0190271, IMG submission 133747) | Populus adjacent soil microbial communities from riparian zone of Weber River, Utah, USA - 356 T | ecosystem: Environmental > Terrestrial > Soil > Riparian zone | place: USA: Utah | collected... | reverse complement strand
GCCGCGGTCGAGCTCGAGGATCCAGCCGGCGACGTTGTCCAGGAAGTAGCGGTCGTGGGTGACGGCGACGACCGTGCCCTTGTACTCCTCGAGATGGCGCTCCAGCCAGGTGACCGATTCGGCGTCGAGGTGGTTGGTGGGCTCGTCCAGCAGCAGCAGGTCCGGTGCCTGGAGCAGCAGGCGGCACAGCGCGACGCGGCGGCGCTCGCCGCCCGAGAGCTTTGTCACGTCGGCGTCGGCGGGAGGGAGGCGCAGCGCGTCCATGGCGGTGTCGAGCACCGTGTCGAGGTTCCAGGCGTCCGCGGCGTCGATCTGCTCCTGGAGGCGCGCGAACTCGTCGGCGGTCTCTTCGGAGTAGTTGGCGGCGACCTCGTTGTAGCGGTCGAGGAGGTCCTTGGTGGCGCGGACTCCGTCCTCGACGTTCCCCTTGACGTCCTTGGTCTCGTCCAGCTGGGGCTCCTGCTCGAGCATCCCCACCGTCGCGTTCTGGTGGAGCTGCGCCTCGCCCCTGTACTCGGTGTCGACGCCGGCCATGATCCGCAGCAGGCTGGACTTGCCGGCGCCGTTGTAGCCGAGGACGCCGATCTTCGCGCCCGGGAAGAAGCTCAGCGAGATATCGCTCAGCACCTCCTTGTTCGGGGGGTGCGTTCGCGAGACCTTGTACATCGAGAAGACGTAGTCGGCAGCCATGGGCGGGCCAGGGTAGCCAGACTGCGCGGGGTGAGTGGGAAGCGCAAGCGCGAGATCGGCCGCGGCGAGCGGGTGCTTCCGGGCGTCTGGCGGCTGCGGATGCCGCTGCCCTGGCCGGGAGTTCCGCACGGCAACGCCTTCGCGGTGGCGGCCAGCGACGGGATCGTCCTCTTCGATACCGGCTACGCCGACAGCGACGGCACGCGCCAGCTCGACCTGGCGCTCGCGCAGGTGGGGTTCTCGCTGGAGGACGTGAGCCTGCTGGTCTGCACGCACGCCCACACCGACCACTACGGGCTTGCCGGGCCCATCGTGGACGCCGCCCGGTGCGAGCTGTGGATGCACCCGGCCTGGGGGCACATCAAGGCCATGGCCGACGATCCCGACGCGGCGCTCGACCGCCGCATCGAGGTCGCGCGCCAGAGCGGGGTGCCCGCGGCGGGGCTCGAGCTCTACGAGAAGAGCCGCCGGGGCGAGAACACGGGGCTGGTCCGGGCGGTGCCGCCGGACCGCGAGCTGCTGGCGGGCGTCGAGATCGAGACGGACCTCGGCACGTGGCAGGTCCACGAGACGCCGGGGCACGCGCCGTCGCACGTGGTCCTCCACCAGCCCGAGAGCGGCCTCCTGATCTCCGGCGACCACGTGCTGGGCCGGGTCTCGCCGTTCTTCGACTACGGGCACACGCCCGACCCCGTGGGCGAGTTCCTCTCCAGCCTCGACGTCGTCTCCGGGCTCGACACGGGCCTGTGCCTCGCGGGCCACGGCCGCCCGTTCCGCGACGTCTCGGCCAAGGCCGAGGCGAACCGGGCGCTCGTGCTCGAGCACCTCGACAGGGTGCGGGGCGCCTTCGGCGACGGCCCGATGACGCCGTTCGAGCTGATCGCGGCGATCGTCGGGCCGGAGAACGTCAACCCCGCGACCGCCGCCTGGGGCCTGCAGATGGCGATGGCCTACGTGGACCACCTGACGCTCGCGGGCGAGCTCGAGGAGGTCGAGGGCTCGGACCCCCGCCGCTGGCAGCCGAGGACGTAGCGGTGATGGGGGTGTGGATCCGGTCTCGGTATGCCGCGGGCTGACTGAAGGCTCGCGGGCAAGGCCGCGTTTTGGTCGCGCAGGCGGGTAGTGGGTGGCGATGGGACGACTCAAGTACTTCAACCCCTTCTTCATCCGGTCGCTGGTCCGTGACGTACGGCGCGCCACGTCCGGTGGCGGCCCGCGCCTCGTCCGGGTGGCCAGGATCCGTGAGCCCCAGGGCATCGTGCTCCCGGCGGCCGAGATCGACATCGAGCTCGTTGCCAAGGACGGCTCGGTCGAGTCCTTCACCGCCCCGATCCCGGTGCCCTGGCCCGCCGCTTGGACCTACCGCCTCGCGCGGGCACTCGGGGTTCCCGTGGTCTCCTCTCTGCGGAAGGAGGAGCAGGTCGGACTGTCCCTCCGAGTCCCGCGGGGCTAACGTGTCCGCCGGTGACTCGGCGAAGGACCCCGATCTCCACTGACCAGGCGCCCGCGGCCGTCGGCCCGTACAGCCAGGCGATCGAGCACGACGGCGTCCTCTACTGCTCGGGTGCGATTCCGCTCGACGTCGCCGGCGCGATCGTGGGGGAGACCCCCGCGGAGCAGCTCGCCCAATGCATGCGGAACCTCGGCGCGGTCGCCGCTGCCGGTGGCACGTCGTTGGAGCACGCCCTGCGCCTGACGATCTACACGACCCGCCTGCAGGACTTCGCCGACATCAACGAGGCCTACGCCGAGTTCTTCGCTGATGAGCCGCCGGCGAGGGCCGCCGTGGGTGTCGCGGCGCTGCCGAAGGGCGCGCTGGTGGAGGTCGACGCCATCATCGCGATCCCTGAGTAGATGAGCGGCCCGGGGCCCGATCTCTCCGCGGCCGCCGTGGAGGAGGCGCGGGACCTGATCGGCGACGCGGCGCGCGCGACACCCGTCTTCGACGCCGGGTGGCTCACCCGTTCGCTCGGGGGGTCGATCTCGCTCAAGGCCGAGAACCTCCAGCGAACCGGCTCCTTCAAGGTCCGCGGGGTATCGGTCAAGCTCGCCCGCGAGCCCGCCGACCCGAAGGCGGGGGTCGTCGCCGCGAGCGCCGGCAACCATGGGCAGGCGCTGGCGTACGTGGCATCGGCCCTGGGCCTGCCGTGCAGGGTCTTCGTGCCCACGAACGCCTCCGTCGCCAAGGCCCAGGCGATCGAGTCACGCGGCGCGACGCTCGAGTTCGTGGGCGAGGGGCTCGAGGCCTCCGTCCAAGCGGCGCGGGAGTACGCCGCCGAATCAGGCGCGACCTTCGTGCATCCCTACGACGATGCCGCGGTGATCCTCGGGCAGGCCACTCTGGGTCTCGAGCTTGCCGAGCAGGTTCCCGACCTAGCAAAGGTGGTGGTCCCAATCGGCGGCGGCGGCCTGATCTCCGGTGTCGCCGGAGTGCTGAAGGCGGTGCGCCCGGAGGTCACGATCGCCGGCATCCAGGCTGAGGTGTGCGCGCCGATCAGCGGCCGCGCACCAGGCGCGGCCGACGTGCGATTCGCGCTGGCGGACGGGATCGCGGTGAAGGATCCCGGCGAGCTCACGCGCCCGCTGATCGACCAGCACGTGGACGAGCTGTGCACCGTCTCCGAGGACGCGATCGCGGACGCGATGGTCGAGCTTCTGCAGCGCTCGAAGCTGGTGGTTGAGGGCGCGGGGGCCGTCCCCGTGGCGGCGCTTCGCACCCGGGCCGTGCAGGCCGCGCCCGAGGGGGTGACCGTGGCACTGCTTTCCGGCGGCAACCTGGACCTCAGCCGCGTGTCCGCGATCGCCCGCCTGCATGAGGCGGCCGCAGGTCGCAGCGTGCAGATCGGGACCAAGGTGCCCGACCATCCGGGCGGGCTGGCCGAGCTGCTCGGGCGGATCGCCGAGGAGGGGGGCAACGTGATCGACGTCCAGCACGTACGCGACATCGGCCGGCGTGGCTTCCACGAGACCGGCGTCGAGATGGTCCTCGAGGTCAGGGGCGCCGATCACCGAGACCGAATCCTCGCCGCCCTCGAGACCGACGGCTACGAGGTCGACGTCCTCCAATAGGGGTCAGACCCCTTGAGCCGCCCCCACTCACGGGGTCAGACCCCTTGAGTGGGAGCGACTCAGGTTCTTGCGGCGGCCAGCAGGCCGGCGAGGCCGCGCTCGAGCTCGTCGAGCTCCGGCCACGCGAAGCCCAGGCGGAAGCTGCGGCCGTCCTGGTCGAACCAGTGCCCAGGGCCGACGTAGGTGCCGTGCTCGGACAGGAGCGACTCGTAGAAGCGATCGACGTCAACCTCGACCTCGGGCCGGAAGCGCGGCATGCAGACGACGCCCGCGCTGGGCTCGACCCACTCGAAGGCGTCCTGGGCCGTGATCCAGTGGCGCACGACGCCGAGGTGGAGCTCGGTGCGCTCGCGGATACCCGGCAGGATCCGCGGCCTGGCCTCCAGTACCCGCGCCGCCATCTCCTCGTCGATCGCCGATCCGCAGATCAGGATCTGCTCCTTGGCGGCCAGCAGGGTCTCGCTGAGCTGTGGGTCGCGGCAGGCCACCCATCCAATCCGCAGGCCGGGGAGGCCGTAGGTCTTCGACATCGACGAGACGCTGAGCGCCCGCTGCGAGAGCGAGGCAGCCATCGGCAGCGGGTCGGCGTATGAGAGCTCGCGATAGGTCTCGTCGACCAATAGCCAGGCGTCTCCGTGCGCCTCGACGAGCGCGACGACGCGCTCCAGCTCGGCCCGCCCGATCATCGCCCCGGTCGGGTTGTGGGGGTAGGTGAGGCTGACCAGGCGCGTCTCCGGCCGCAGCAGCGATTCCAGCCGCTCGGGGTCGAGCGCCCAGCTCTCCTCGAAGCGGAGATCCAGCAGCTCCACCTCGGCCCCCAGCGCGCGGGGCGTCTCCAGGTTCGTGGCGTAGTTGGGCCCGGCGATCACGGCGTGCCCGCCCTCGCCCAGCAGTACGGTCGCGATCGCGAACAGCGCAGCGGCGGCCCCGGCGGTGACGATCACGTCGTCGGGCGCGAGGCCGTCGCCGTCGGCGGCGATCAGCTCGCGCAGCCGGGGCAGGCCGCGGTGGTCGCCGTATTGCAGCAGCACGTCGGAGACGTCGCCGTCGATCTCGTAATCGGCGAGGCGCATGTCGCGAAACGAGCTCTCGGAGAGGTTGTTGGCGATCGCGTCGTAGCCGAGCTCCTCGGGAGACTCAATCTCGATAGGCATCCGCCGGTACCGCACCCCTGAAATCTAAGCCACCCCGACTCATGGGGTCTGACCCCCGCCGTGTGGGCCCCCGCGGTGGAGGGGACCCCCCGTTTGGGGGGTGAGGTGGGTAACGTGGGCCTTACCAACGGGTAGGAACGAGTTATCGAGGCACGGACAGCCCCACCGCACCCGAGGACGGTCGACGTCCTCGCAGGCCTGATCACCGAGCTGGACTCGGCGCCCGAGGCCGATGAGTTCTACGACCATGTCTGTGAGGCGCTCTGCCGCCTGACAGCCATGGAGCGCACGGGGCTGCTGCTCTACGACTCGGCCACCCGGGCCGTTCGCGCGGTGGGCTCCCACGGCGTGGACAAGACGTTGCTCGGCGAGGTCGAGGGGACACTCGACGAGACGCCGATCGCGCAGCGCGCCCTGGCCGAGGACACCGTGGTCGAGACGTCCGAGGACCTCGCCGCCTCGCTCCCCGCCCGCTACGCCAGCTTCGCGGGGATCACGAGCCTGGCCTGCGGCCCCGTCGCCGCCGGCGGGCGCTGGCTGGGGGTCATCTTCGCCGACGCTGGGGGCGGGCCGTTCGAGCTGACCGAGGAGGAGCGCCAGACCATCCACACGCTGGGCCGCCTCGCCGCCCTGGCCGCCAGCGTCGAGCGCGCGACGAGGCAGGAGGAGCGCACGCGCCAGTTGAACGAGAGGATCGAGCTGACCCGCGAGATCCACGACCGGGTGATGCAGCGCCTGTTCGGGCTGGTCCTCGCGCTCGGCTCGGGCGAGCCGCTCTCGGCCGACCAGCGCCAGAAGTGCCACGACGAGCTTCAGTCCGTGTTGAGCGACCTGCGTACCGCTCTGGGCCGCCCCGCTTCGGAGCGGGGCCGGCGTCCGGACGTGTCGCTGGCCGACCTGGTCAGCCGCCGCGCCGAGCGGACGCCGGAGCTGTTCGTCTCGTGGCCCGATTCCGCGAGCGTCCCCGAGCACCTCGAACCCCTCGCCCAGGCCGTCTTCCTGGAGGCGCTTCGCAACTGCGAGAAGCACAGCGACGCCGGGCGGATCGACGTGCGCGTGGCAGGGCCGGACGACTTCGAGCTGGAGGTCACCAACGACGGCACGCTCGCGACGAGCTCCGGGGCCGGCGCGGGACTGGGCCTGCGCCTCCTCACGCTGGAGGCCCTCCAGCACGACGCCCTTGTCGAATTCGGTGCGCTGCCGGGGGGCCGGTGGCACATCCGCCTGGTGGGTGAGGGGCTCTGATGGCGGTCACCGAGGCCACCCAGGAGGACCTCCACCTCCGGATACTGATCGCCGACGACCACGACGTCGTTCACTGGGGCTTCCGCCTGCTCCTGGAGCGCCAGCCGTGGGTTCACCGCTGCACCGCCGCCAGCACCGCCGAGGAGGCGCTGGAGCTGGCCGAGGAGCTCCAGCCAGACGTTGCGCTGGTCGACCTGTTCCTGGGCGACGCCTCCGGCGCCGAGCTGACGGCCGAGCTGCGGGCCCGCTCGCCGCGAACTCGGGTGCTGCTGATCTCGGGCGCCGGCACCGTCTCGCGCGGCGTCGCGCGAGCGGCCGGGGCCTCCGGGTTCGTCTCCAAGGCATGGGGTGCGCCCGACGTGATCAAGGCCGTGCGCATGGTCGGGATCGGCATGGAGGTCTTCGGCGAGCAGGCCGAGCCGGACGCCCCCCAGCTCACCAAGCGCGAGCGCGAGGTCCTGACCGAGATCGCCACCGGGGCGACCAACCGGGAGATCGGCGAGCGCCTCTACCTGTCGCCGCACACCATCAAGGAGCACACCAGCGCGATCTATCGCAAGCTCCACGTCCGCAACCGGGCATCGGCCGTAAAGCACGCGCAGCGCGTTGGCCTGATCGGCTGAGGGCCCGATAACCCCCCGGCCCTCCCCTCCGGCACCCCCCGGCCGGGGGGTAAACCGCGAGAACGGCTTAACCACCCCCCTCCGGCGGGGAAGTATCGAGGTGATGTCCACCGCACTTCTCTTCCCAGGCCAGGGCAGCCAGACCGCCGACATGCGTCAGGCGGTCGAGCGCCACGCTCCCGACCTGCTCGAGCTCGTGCTCGAGCAGGTGGGCGCGGACCCCTTCGAGCTCGCCGACGAGGGCACGGCCTATGCCCAGCCGGCGATCGTCTGCGCCAGCCTCGCGATGTGGGAGGGCGCAGGCAGGCCCGACGCCGCCTTCTTCGCCGGGCACTCGCTGGGCGAGCTGAGCGCCCTCGCGGCGGCCGGCGCGCTGAGCCCCTCCGACGCCGTGCGCCTGGCCGTCGTCCGCGGCAGCCTGATGCAGGAGGCCGGAGGCCGTGCGCCCGGAGGGATGATGGCCCTGCTCGGCGACGGCCACGAGGCGCGCGCCGCCGTGGCGGCGGCCGGGGACGTCTCGATCGCCAACGACAACGGGCCGACGCAGCTCGTCGTCGCGGGCCCGAGCGCTGCGCTCGATCACACCGCGGCCGAGGCGAAGGCTCGCGGGGTTCGGACCATGCGCCTTGCGGTCAGCGGCGCCTTCCACTCGCCCGCGATCCGGCCCGCCGTGGCCCCGTACCGCAAGGCCCTCGAGCGGGTCGAGATCCACGCCCCCGGGCTTCCCGTCTTCTCCAGCAGCACCGCCTCGCCCTTCGGCGCTCGCGGCGCTGCGATCCGCGATCAGCTCGCGGTGGCGCTGGTGCGCCCCGTCCGCTGGCGCGAGACGATGATCGCCCTGCAGGAGCTGGGCGCAGAGCGCTTCCGCGAGGTCGGCCCTGGCAAGGCCCTGACCGGCATGGTCAAGCGCGCCCTCGAGGGCGTCGACGCCGCGGTGCTCGACCAGGTGACCCATGCCTGAGGCGGTCGCCACTCCCGAGAGCCGCCGGTTCGGCGCCGCTGCCGAACGCACGGCGTCGGTCGGCGCCGTTGGCGTCGCGGTCCCGAGCGGCGTGATCGACAACGCCACGGTCGCCGCCCGCCTGGACGTGACCGAGGACTGGATCGTCGCTCGCACCGGAGTCCGCGAGCGCCGGGTCGCGCCCGCGGGCACCGACCTGCCTGACCTCGCCGCGGAGGCGGCCTCCAGGGCTCTGGCCGCCGCGGGCACCGAGGCCGCGGACGTGGACCTGGTGCTGGTGGCGACGATGAGCCACGACTCGCTGTCCCCCAACGCGGCCCCGCTGGTCGCCGCGCGCATCGGCGCGACGCGCGCCGGCGCGATGGACGTCGGCGCGGCGTGCTCGGGCTTCGTCTCGGCCCTCGTACTCGCGGCTGCGCACGTCGAGTCCGGCCGCGCCGACTGCGTGCTGGTGGTCGGCGCCGACCTGATGACCCGCATCGTGGATCCCGCCGACCGCGGGACCGCGACCCTGTTCGGCGACGGCGCCGGCGCCGTGCTCGTCACCGCCGGCGATGGGCACGGCCGCGTTGGCCCGGCCGTTCTGGGCGCCGACGGCGCCCGCCACGACCTCGTGACGGCCGACCGCACCGAGGGGATCCTGCGGATGAAGGGCCACGACACCTTTCGCCAGGCCGTCGTCCGCCTGGAGGAGGCGACCGTCGCGGCCGTTGCGGCGGCCGGCCTGGGGCTCGGCGAGATCGATGTCTTCGTCTTCCACCAGGCCAACACACGGATCCTTACGGCGGTCGGCGAGAAGCTGGGCCTCGAGGCAGGCCGCGTGATCGACTGCATGGGCCGCTACGGGAACACCTCGGCGGCCACCATCCCGCTCGCGCTGGCCGAGGCCCGCGACCTCGGGATGCTGGTCCCAGGCTCGAACGTCCTCGTCGCCGCGTTCGGCGGCGGGCTGACCTGGGCCGCGACGGTCGTGGAGTGGGGCGGGGAGGCACGCGATGACTCCTGAGGGATGCGCGATCGTGACCGGAGCCACCCGCGGCATCGGCGCCGCCACCGCCCGCGCGCTGGCCGACGCCGGCTGGCCCGTGGCCGTGAACTACCGCAGCGACGCGGAGGGCGCCCAGGCCGTCGTGAGCGACATCGAGTCCGCTGGCGGTCGTGCGATTGCCGTGGAGGCCGACGTGACGGATCCCGAGGCCGTCGATGCGCTCTTCGAGCGCGCCGAGGAGGACCTGGGAGGCGTCATGGTGCTGGTCAACAACGCCGGCATGCGCGCCGATGGCCTGGCGCCCCAGTTGAAGCCGGAGGAGTGGGACGCGGTCCTCAACACAAACCTCTCGGCCGCGTTCAAGACGACCCGGCGCGCCCTGCGCCCGATGCTCCGCGCCCGCTTCGGGCGCATCGTGAACGTAGCGTCGATCGTCGGTCCCCGGGCCAACGCCGGCCAGTCGAACTACGCGGCCTCAAAGGCGGGCCTGATCGGGATGACCAAGACGGTCGCGGTGGAGGTCGCCCGGCGCGGGATCACGGTGAACGCCGTGGCGCCGGGGCTGGTGGACACCCAGCTCACCGAGGGCATCTCGGACGGCCTTGCCGATGAGATCCCGGCGCGACGCACCGGGACGCCGGAGGAGATCGCAGCGTGCGTGCGCTTCCTCGCGTCTGATGACGCCTCGTACGTGACGGGAACGGTCCTGACAGTTGACGGCGGCCTGAGCGCATAGGCGCGAGGCCGAGCAAACGAACGAAGGAGACAGCAAGTGCCAACGCAGGTGACAGACGAAGCGGTGCAGAAGGTGATCTTCGACGGGCTCGAGGAGATCGGGGCCGAGGGCGAGGTGAGCCGCGACGCGACTTTCGAGTCGCTCGACGTCGACTCACTCGACCTCGTGGAGGTCGCCCAGATCATCGAGGACGAGTTCGGCGTGGAGCTCGACGGCGACGCCATGAAGGACGTCAAGACCGTCGGCGACGTGATCGACCTGGTGGTGGCTCGAGCGGGATGACGTCCGATCGCGACAACGGACGCCGCGTGGTCGTCACCGGCGTCGGCGCGGTCACGCCGCTCGGCGTGGGCGCCGACGCGCTGATCGACCGCTGGGCTGCGGGCGAGTGCGGCATCGCCGACGGCGTCGGACGCTGCACGGACTATGAGCCCGAGGAGCACCTGAGCAAGAAGGAGGCTCGCCGCCAGGACCGCTTCACCCAGCTCGCGGTGGTCGCGGCCGGCGAGGCTCTGGCCAATGCCGGCTGGGAGGACGAGCTCCCCTGCGACGCCGACAGCATCGGTTGCGTCATCGGCACCGGCATCGGCGGCCTGGGCTCGCTCGAGAAGCAGCAGGGAGTGCTGTGGGAGAAGGGCCCCAAGGCCGTTTCTCCCCTGGCGGTCCCGCAGCTGATGGGCAATGCGGCAGCCGCCGCGGTCGCCATGCGCAACGGCATCCACGGACCTTCGTTCGGCGTAATGTCCGCCTGCGCCGCGGGTGCTCACGCAATCGGACAGGCGATGCGCATGATCCAGTCAGGCGAGGCCGACGCGGTGATCACCGGCGGATCCGAGGCCGCGCTCGTGGACGTTGCCACCGCCGCCTTCGCGGCGATGGGCGCCACCTCCGAGTCCGGCATCTCGCGTCCGTTCG
>Ga0190271_10003060_pt1 | contig 10383 bp, 15 predicted proteins | sample Popmic356T_FD_133747 | JGI IMG/M metagenome (GOLD analysis project Ga0190271, IMG submission 133747) | Populus adjacent soil microbial communities from riparian zone of Weber River, Utah, USA - 356 T | ecosystem: Environmental > Terrestrial > Soil > Riparian zone | place: USA: Utah | collected... | reverse complement strand
CGGGGCTGAATCGGCTCTCGGGCTAGACCGCGTGGATCAGCTTCTTGTCGAGGACGCGCAGAACTTGGGCGAGGTCGGGGCCGCGCTTCAGGATGCGGCCGTCCATGCCGATCACCGCATACTGGCCCTGCCGTGCCGCCAGCCGGGGCCGCTTCTCGATGCAGTAGACCGGATGCTCGGCGGCGTGGCGGAAGATCGAGAACACGGCCACGTCGCGCAGCATCGAGATGCCGTAGTCGCGCCATACCCCGGCGGCCACGGCTCGACCGTAGACGGCGAGGATGGCGGAGAGCTCGGTACGGTGGAAGGCGACCGGATCCGGAAGGCTCGGAAAGTGGGCGATCTCGGCGCTACCGATCATGGGACAAGCATGACCGGCGTGACATAGCTTGGCAAGCGCGGCCCTCGTCTTGGATAACGCTGGCGCCGTCGGCTGCGGCACGACCGCCTGGAGCCGGTCCCTGGAACCTCAGTGCAGGTGCCCGTCGAGATCGTACCGGCCGCCCTCGCGCAGCGCCCCGAACATCTCGGCCACCTCGGGATGGTCGACCGGATCGCCGGAGTCGTCGCTCACGAGGTTCTGCTCGGAGACATAGGCGACATAGTAGGAAGTCTCGTTCTCGGCCAGCAGGTGGTAGAAGGGCTGGTCCTTGGCCGGACGGTTCTCTTCGGGAATTGCTTCCCACCACTCGTTGGTGTTGTTGAACGTCGGATCGACATCGAAGATCACGCCGCGGAACGGATGAACGCGGTGGCGGACGACCTGACCGAGAGAAAACTTGGCCTGACTACTCAACATTGCCGCAATCCCACCATACACCTCCGGCTTCCAGCATAGCGCCGTGGCGGCTTCCTGTCGAGCGAGGGCGCGAGACTTTCCTTGTGCGCTGCGACAAAACTGCCGCAACTGGGGATCGGCATGAGCCTGCTGCTCGAGGTCGCCACCACCGTCGCACCGGTCTTCCTGCTTGCGCTGGTCGGCTTCCTCTGGACCCGGGGGAGTGGGGCCTACGATGTCGCCTCGTCACGTGGCTCTCGATGACGCTGTCGGTTCGCTGCCTGATCTTCATGGCCCTGGTCCGGTCCGACGTCGATCAGGGGCTGCGCGACACGTGCTGACATCGCTGGTGGCCTATGTGGCCGTTGGGATGGTTTTCTGGGCGCTGGCACGGGTGCTCGGGGCTCGACATGGGGACCTACTGGGCGCCGCTGACCTTCGGCAACACCGGCAACCTCGGCCTGCCGATCGCGCTGTTCGCCTTCGGTCACGCCCGGTTCGACCTGGCGGTGGTGGTCTTTGCGGTCGTGGCCATCCTCTCGTTCACCGTTGGGGTGCGGGTCGTGGCCGGCGGCGGGAGCCGGTGACGGCAGTCCGCGAGCGCTGGTCTGGGGGACGGTGGCCGGCTCGGTCTTTCTGGCGCTCGGCTGGAGCGTCCCGGCTTGGGCTGCGGCAACGCTGGACCTGATGGGGCAGATCGCGCTCGGTGCGACCTTCTGGCTCTGTCTGGTCAAGCTGCTGAACTGCGTCGCGGTGCCGCTGCCGGCCGGAGCTGCCTTCGGACTGTCCCGTCTGGCGTTCGCCGTGCTGGTGCTGCAGTCAGCCACGCCGGTCGCCGTGACCTCGTGCATGCTCGCGGAGAAGTACGATGCCCGCGCCGACGAGCTAGCGGGGCTGGTCGTGGTGTCGACCTTGTTGTCGGTCCTGGCGATTCCGTTGCTTTTTGGCGCTGTTCGCCTGAACCAACGGTTGGAATGCCGCCAGAAGTTTGGCAGAATGAGTTTCGAGAGACGTGCGGAAAGACACGGCGAGCAGTGAGATGATGGCAGGCCACGGTTGCGGGCGCAGGCTCGCGCTCCTTGCATGTGCTGCAGTCCTGACGGCCTGCGGCCATGACAAGCCACCGAGCACCGTCGCTGACGCGTGCCAGATCCAGAGCGAGCGGCCCGAGTGGTTCGCGGCGATGCGCCACACCGAAAAGCGTTGGGGAGTCCCGGTTTCGGTGCAGCTGGCGACGATCGCCCGCGAGTCGAGCTTCGTGGCGGACGCACAGCCGACCCGGCGGATCGGCAGTGGCCTGTTCTCGCGCGAGGTGCCCCGGTCCAGCGCCTACGGCTATGCCCAGGCGCTCGAGGGAACCTGGGATGACTATCGCGCAGAGACCGGGCGGCGCGGTGCTGACCGGGACGACTTCGCCGATTCGGCCGACTTCATCGGGTGGTACATGAACAGCGCCACGCGGGTGAACGGCGTGCCGCTGCACGACGCCTACAATCAGTACCTAGCCTATCACGAGGGTAAGGCCGGCTTCGCGCGGGGCAGCTATCGCGGGAAGGCGTGGCTGCCCCCGGTCGCGCGCGACGTCCAGGCATGGGCCGTTCGCTACGACACCCAGCTGCGCGCCTGCCCGTGAGGCCGGGCCGCATCCGGCAGCGGCGTCCCGAACCGGACCCGGGCCCCGACGGAGCGCCCGTGACGGCGGGATGATGGACCGTCTGGCCGAGATGGAAGTCTTCGTGCAGGTCGTCGACGACGGCGGGTTCACCGAGGCGGCGCGCAAGCTCGGACTGTCAAAATCCGCGGTGTCCAAGCACGTCTCGGCCCTCGAGGCGCGGCTGGGGGTGCGGTTGCTGACCCGCACGACTCGCCGGGTCAGCCCGACCGAGCTGGGGCTTGCCTACTACGACCGGGCGCGGGTCGTGCTGAGCGACGCGGCCGAGGCCGACAGCATGGTGACGTCGCTGCAGGCGACGCCGTGTGGAACGCTGCGGGTGTCGGCGCCGGTGTCGTTCGGCGTCGGGCAGCTGATCCCGACGCTTGCCGCCTTCCTGCGGGACTACCCGGAAGTGGACGTTCAGCTAACGCTCGAGGACCGTTTCGTCGAGCTGGTGGCCGAGGGGTTCGACGTGGCGATCCGCATCGGTGCGCTGGCCGACAGCTCGCTCCGGGCCCGAAAGCTGGCCGAGACGCGCAGCCTGCTGGTGGCGGCACCGGCGTATCTCGCCGAATGCAGCCCCCCGAGGGACGTCGATGGCCTGGCCGAGCACCGGCTGCTCCACTATTCGCACCTGGCCAGCGGCAACTTCTGGCGGCTGCGCGCCGGCTCGGGCGAGGAGCGTCAGGTCCGGGTCGGCGGCCGGCTGACGGTCAATAACGGCGAGGCTCTCGTCAGGGCGGCCGAGTCCGGGCTGGGGATCGCGCTTGTCCCCGACTTCATGCTCGGCGACGCGCTGGCCGGCGGACGACTGGTCGAGATCCTGCCCGATCGGCCCGCCGATCTGCTCGGGATCCATGCGCTCTATCCCGAGGGACGCTACCCTCAGCCGAAGCTTCGCGGCTTCGTGGACTACCTGGTGGCGGCGTTTCGCGACCGGGGGCCGGGCCGATGGCCTTGACCTGCTCGGCGGGCTTGCCGCCCGGCGGGGCGGCGCATAGATCAGGGCCATGACGCTTCATTTCCCGTTCTTCACGCGACGCGAGCAGGTCGCCGTGCTGCGCCTCGAGGGGGTGATCGGGGGAGCCGCCCGGCTCGGGGGTTCAGCCCTGACCGATGCCGGGCTGGCGCCCCTGATCGAGGCCGTGTTCCGTCGGCGCAACCTGGTGGCGGTCGCCCTCGCGATCAATTCGCCGGGGGGAAGCGCCGCCCAGTCGAGCCTGATTGCCGCACGGATCCGCCGTCTGGCGGATGAGAAGGAGATCCCGGTCCACGCCTTCGTGGAGGACGTGGCCGCCTCCGGGGGCTACTGGCTCGCCACGGCCGCAGACGAGATTCATGCTGATCCAAATAGCATCGTCGGCTCGATCGGAGTGATCTCCGCCTCGTTCGGCTTCCAGGATGCGCTCGCGCGCCTGGGCATCGAGCGACGAGTGCATACCGCGGGCGAGGACAAGAGCATGCTTGACCCTTTCCGGCCCGAGCGGGCGGAAGACGTCGAGCGGCTGCAGCGGCTTCAGGCGCAGATCCACGCGAATTTCATCGAGCAGGTCAAGGCGAGGCGAGGCGCGCGCCTGACCGGCTGCGACCTGTTCACCGGCGAGATCTGGTTGGGATCGGCGGCCATGGAGGTCGGGCTGGTCGACGGGATCGGCCACCTGGTGCCGGTGATGCGCGAGCGCTACGGAGAGAAGCTGCGGTTCGTCCCGGTGGCGCCGAAGCGGTCGCTGTTCCGGCGTCTGGGAATGCCGGGGATCGCCAGCATGCTTGCGGCGGTCGAGGCGCATGGCCTGTGGCGCCGCTTCGGGCTGATGGCGCCATGATCGTCCGCCTGGGACTGCTGGTGATCCTGCTGGTCGCCCTCCTGGCGATGCTCGGCCGCGCGTCCGGGCGAAAGGTTCGCGGCCGGTCGGTCCGGCCGATCGAGACAGCGCGGCGATGCCCACGCTGCGGGACCTACATCGTCGGCGGGCTTGACTCGTGTCCGGATCCCCGCTGCCTGGAGAGCGACAAGTGATCTCCGGAGGCGCGGCGCTGGTGACCGGTGGTGCACGGCGGATCGGTGCGGCCATGGTCCGCCGGCTCGCCGCGCGGGGGACCGCGGTCGCGATCCACTGCCACCGCAGCCGCGGCGCCGCCGATGAACTTGCCGCAGAGCTGCAGGCGTCGGGTGCCCGGGCGGTGGTGCTGGAGGCCGACCTGCTCGACAGGGCGGCGACGCTGTCGCTGGTGCCCGCGGCGGCGGAGGCGCTGGGGCAGCCGTTGAGCATCCTCGTCAACAACGCGTCGATCTTCGAGCACGACACACTGCGCACGGCCACGGCGGAAAGCTGGGATCGCCACATCGGCTCGAACCTGCGGGCTCCCTTCGAGCTGATCCAGACCTTCGCTGAGCAGGCCACGCCCAGCATCGCTGACTCGTCCGGAGAGCTGGTGGCCCAGGCGGCGGTGATCAACATGCTCGACCAGCGGGTGCGCAAGCTGACGCCCGACTTTGCTACTTATACGATTGCCAAGATGGGTCTCTGGGCCCTGACGCGGACCGCCGCCCAGACACTCGCGCCGGATGTTCGCGTGATGGGGATTGCGCCCGGGCCGACGCTGCGGGGAAGCAGGCAGACCGTCGGGCATTTCGCGGCGCAACGTGCCGCGACCATTCTCGGGCGCGGCTCCGATCCGGACGAGATCGCCGCGACGCTGGTCTTCATCCTCGACATGCCGGGGCTGACCGGTCAGGTGATCTGCGTCGACGGAGGCCAGCATCTGGCCTGGAAGACGCCGGATGTGCTCGGCGTCGAGTAGGGAGCGCTCCGGATGGCGAGCGATCGGCCGATGCCTTTCTTGACTTTTCCACCCCGGCATCCGCCGTCACGGAACGTTGTTGATTCTGTCAATGATTCCAGAATTTTAATGTTTTCTACAGAAAATATCGAGTTATTACAGTACATTAGAAATGTGCACAATATTTCGGCAAACCGGGGAATACCGTTGAATCCCCAGAGAAAGCCCGCACGGCTCGGCATTTTGCACAGACTTGTCCACAGAAACCGTGGACAGGATTCCGCTTGCGCCCACGCTAGCGTTTCCGTTACCGGCCGCGAGAATCGGCCGTGACCCCGAGCGCCGATCCGCATTCCCGGTCCGGAATTGACCCGGATTCCTTCGAGGAGGACGGCGCGGCCAGGGACCGCCCTTCCCTCGGGCACGCGGTGATCCGGGACTATCTGCGCCGGCTCGAGGAGCGGCCGGGCGTCTATCGAATGCTCGACGCCAAGGGCGACGTCCTCTATGTCGGCAAGGCGCGCAACCTGAAGCGGCGCGTGGCCTCCTATGCCAAGCCCACCGGACAGAGCTCGCGCATAGGGCGAATGATCGACGCCACCGCTTCGATGATGTTCCTGACCACCGAGACCGAGACCGAGGCGCTGTTGCTGGAGCAGAACCTCATCAAGCAGCTCAAGCCGCGCTATAATGTCCTGCTGCGCGACGACAAGAGCTTCCCGAACGTACTGGTGACCGGCGATCATCGTTTCCCACAGGTGAAGAAGCACAGGGGTCTTCGCAAGGAGCCGGGTCGGTATTTCGGGCCGTTCGCCTCGGCGGGAAGCGTCAACCGCACGCTGAACCAGCTGCAGAAGGCCTTCCTCCTGCGCTCGTGCAGCGATCCGATGTTCGAGAGCCGGACCCGCCCGTGCTTGCTGCACCAGATCAAGCGGTGCAGCGCGCCCTGCGTCGGCGCGATCGGCGAGCAGGACTATGCGGCGTTGGTCGAGGATGCCGTGGAGTTCCTGAGCGGCCGCTCCAGCAAGGTCCAAGAAGGCCTCGCCGCCGCGATGACCGTCGCCAGCGAGGCCATGGAGTTCGAGCGGGCGGCCGCGCTGCGCGACCGGATCCGGGCGCTGACGACGGTGCAGGCGAATCAGGGGGTCAACCCAGAGGGCGTCGAGGAGGCCGACGTGGTCGCGCTGCACCAGGAGGGCGGGCAGGCCTGCGTCGAGGTCTTTTTCATCCGCGCGCACCAGAACTGGGGCAACCGGGCCTATTTCCCGCGGACCGGATCGGGGGCTGAGCCGGGCGAGATCCTCGAAGCGTTCCTCGGGCAGTTCTACGGCAACAAGACCCCTCCCCGGCTGATTCTGGCGAGCCACCCGCCGGACAACGCCGATCTGGTAGCCGATGCGCTGTCGACCCAGCTCGGGCGCAGGGTGTCGATCCAGCTGCCGCAGCGCGGCGAGAAGGCGCGGCTGCTGGAGCAGGCCGGACGCAACGCCCGCGAGGCGCTGGCGCGGCGGATGGCGGAGGGTGCCAGCCAGGTCGCGCTGCTTGAGGGGCTGGCTGAGGCGTTCGGCCTCGACGGTCCACCGGAGCGGATCGAGGTCTATGACAACAGCCACATCATGGGCGCCCATGCGGTCGGGGGCATGGTCGTGGCCGGACCCGAGGGCTTCCTGAGGTCGCAGTACCGCAAGTTCAACATCCGCGGGACAGACCTGACTCCGGGGGACGATTTCGGGATGATGCGCCAGGTGCTCACCCGGCGCTTCGCCCGGCTGGCCCGCGAGGACCCCGACCGGCGGTCAGGCGTCTGGCCCGACCTCGTGCTGATCGATGGCGGCGCCGGGCAGGTCGCCGCGGCCTGCGCGGCGCTCGGCGAGCTCGGCATCGACGAGGTTGCGGTGATCGGCGTGGCCAAGGGCGTGGATCGCGACGCCGGCAAGGAGGAGTTCCACCGACCGGGCCAGCCGCCGCTGGCGCTCGGGCATCGCGATCCAGTGCTGTACTTCGTGCAGCGATTGCGCGACGAGGCGCACAGGTTCGCGATCGGAGCGCACCGCACCCGACGCGCAACGCAGACCCGGGCGACGCCGCTCGACGAGGTGCCGGGGGTGGGAGCGGCGCGAAAGCGTGCCCTGCTTGCGCATTTCGGCTCGGCCAAGGCGGTGACCCGGGCCGGGCTGGCCGATCTCAGGGCCGCGCCGGGAATTTCGGACGCACTGGCCGAGACGATCTACGGCTTCTTCCATGGGGAGGGGTGACGCGCTATATCCCGGAAGTGGCTGCCGGTCCGAGGGAGTTAGGCGCGGATGCGCTGGACGATACCAAACATCCTGACCGTGCTGCGTTTGCTGGCCGCGCCCGGGGTTGCGCTTTGCTTCGCGATCTTCAATCGGCCCTACGCCGACTGGATCGCGTTCGGCCTGTTCATCCTTGCCGCGCTGACCGACTGGATCGACGGCAAGCTGGCGCGGGCATGGCAGCAGGAGACCAACTTCGGGCGGATGATGGATCCGATCGCCGACAAGGCGATGGTGGTGATCGCGCTGGCGGTGATCGTCGGGCTCTGGGGAATGAAGGCGCTGCTCTTGGTGCCGATCGCCCTGATTCTCCTGCGCGAGATCTTCGTCTCTGGGTTGCGGGAGTTCCTCGGGTCGAGGGCGGGGAAGCTGCCGGTGACCTATTTGGCCAAGTGGAAGACCACGGCGCAGATGGTGGCGATCCCCGTGCTGCTGCTCGCAGGAGTGTTCGAGTACGACCGGCGGCACAATGCCCCCTGGGTCAGCACCTGGTTCCATGACTGGATGGCCTGGATCCTGTCGAACGGCGGGATCGTGCTGATCTGGGTGGCCGGGCTGCTGACGCTGGTGACCGGCTACGACTATCTGATGAAGGCAATGCCGTTCCTCAGGGACCGCAATCGGTGACGCTGACGCTCCGCTATTTCGCCTGGGTGCGCGAACGGGTGGGGGAGCCGAGCGAAACGGTAGAGACCGGCGCGGCGACGGTGGCCGAGCTGGTCGAGGAGCTGCGGGGGCGCGAGGAGCGCTATGCGCTGGCCTTTGCCGACCTGCGGGCGGTCCGGGTCGCGGTGGACCAGGAGCTCGCGGATTTCGAGGCGCCGATCGCCGGGGTGCGCGAGGTGGCGTTCTTTCCGCCGATGACCGGGGGCTGAGATGGTGGTCCGGGTGCAGAACGGGGACTTCGACATCGGCGCCGAGCTGGCTGGTCTCCGCCGCGAGGCGCCGCAGTCCGGAGCGCTGGTCAGCTTCATCGGGCTGGTCCGGGACATGGGCGGGGCGGTGCGCGGCCTCGAGCTCGAGCATTATCCGGGGATGACCGAGCGGGCGCTGGCGGTGATCGAGGCCGAGGCGCGGGATCGATGGCCGCTCGACGCCTGCCTGGTGATCCACCGCATCGGGCGGCTCGGGCCGGGCGAACAGATCGTGCTGGTCGCCACGGCCTCGGCGCACCGCGAGGCGGCCTTCGCGGCGGCCGAGTTCGTCATGGACTTCCTGAAGTCGCGGGCACCGTTCTGGAAGAAGGAAACCGGACCCGAGCGTGCGCGCTGGGTCGCCGCGCGGGAGTCCGACGAAAGCGCCTTGAAGCGGTGGTAGCCCGCGGGCAGCGCAACGTTGCGCAACCGATCAACATACTGATATTCATGGATAATCCATGCGGCGTTCGCCGGTTGTCAACCTTGATGAAGGCCGACCGCGAAGGGCGCGTCAGTCCCGCGAGACGCGAACCTGCTGGTTGACCAGCGCGTGCGGGCCGTAGATCGACAGAAAGGCGATGTCGGCGGCGTCGCGGCCGACGCCGACGCGGACCATCGTTTCGGGCCGTGCCATGCCGGTCGCGTCGACGAGATGCCAGGCGCCATCGAGGTAGACCTCGGCGACCGCGTGGAAGTCGGGCGGCTCGACGTCGGGGGCGTAGACGCTGACGACGCGCGCCGGGATGTTGGAGGCCCGGGCGAGAGTCACCATCAGGTGCGCATAGTCGCGGCAGATGCCCTGGCGCGTGACGAAGGTGTCGACGACCGTGGTCTCCTCGTCGCTCGAGCCCCGGACATAGTCGAGATTGTTCTCGATCCACTCGCGCATCTTCGCCACGCGCGCACCACCCTCGAGCTCGGAGAATTCGTTCGACGCGAAGGTGCCGAACTTCTCGGAGGCACAAAAACGCGAGGGCAACAGGAACTTGACCGCAGCGCCAGGCAGGTCCTGCAGCGGCACCTGGGCGAGAGACTCCAGGTCCACAGGTGACCGCAGGATCTCGATCTTCGCGCGGTAGGTGCAGGTCAGCCGGTCGCGGATGCGTATCCAGCTTCGCGTCCCGACATTCTCCTCGGCCGGCACCCGGACGTGGCTGTCGCAGTCGACGATGTCCAGCGACGCCTCGAGGATGGTCTGGTCCGGGACGTTCTCCGCCGCCTCGATCTGCATGAGGACGGTCCGCAGGTCCTCCGTCTTGTAGTCAAGCTCCGCCTCGATGCTCATCTGCATCCGAGTTACCCCCGCGTTTCAAGGAATCATGAACCAACCCGCGACCCCCGAGGAGTCGCGGCCCGCAAGTCATACGCCGCGGGCCGCCCCCGGGTTCCACCTTGGCAGGGATTTGCCGGCGCCCTAGAAACGAGGCTCCGCCAAAGGGACCGCTCCGTGACCGACGCATCGACCGTCTCGCCGATGATGGCACAGTACCACACCATCAAGGCGCAGAATCCGGATGCGCTGCTGTTTTACCGGATGGGGGACTTCTACGAGATGTTCTTCGCCGACGCCGAGGCGGCCAGCGCGGCGCTCGACATCGCCCTGACCAAGCGGGGCCAGCATCTCGGCGAGGACATCCCGATGTGTGGCGTGCCGGTGCACGCCGCCGAAGGCTATCTGCTGACGCTGATCCGGAAGGGGTTCCGCGTTGCGGTCTGCGAGCAGATGGAGGACCCGGCCGAGGCACGTAAGCGAGGTGCGAAATCGGTGGTACACCGCGAGGTGGTGCGGCTGGTCACGCCGGGAACCCTGACCGAGGACAGCCTGCTGGAGGCGCGGCGACACAACTATCTGGTCGCCTTCACCGAAATGCGCGGCGAGGGCGGGATCGCCTGGGCCGACGTCTCGACCGGCGAGCTGACGGTGGCGACCTGCCCGCGGCCCCAGCTCGGGCCCATGCT
>Ga0190271_10003059_pt1 | contig 10383 bp, 10 predicted proteins | sample Popmic356T_FD_133747 | JGI IMG/M metagenome (GOLD analysis project Ga0190271, IMG submission 133747) | Populus adjacent soil microbial communities from riparian zone of Weber River, Utah, USA - 356 T | ecosystem: Environmental > Terrestrial > Soil > Riparian zone | place: USA: Utah | collected... | reverse complement strand
GAAGGTGTCGGAGAGCTGCTCGAACTCGGCGGTGGTGTGCACCCAGACGCCGGGGTCGAAGCCCTTGGAGAGAACGATGCCGTCGGAGAGCGAGGCGCGGAACCGCGAGGGCACCGTGAGTCGATCCTTGGAATCGAGACTGTGCTCGTAGAGACCCCGAAAAGCCACCTCGGCGAGTCCTTTCTGAGCGGGAGGGCCGGAAAGAGTTGGGACCGGAGTGATGAGGTGGGAGGAGCCTCACCACCCCGGTCCTGGGCTTCAACTCGATCGCCACAATAACCCACACTCCCCCACTTTGCAACACGACCTTCCATTGCAAGCCCATTTGCATCCGCGCCGACGCGTTAGGTTCAGCCCCGTGAACGCACCCGAGGAAGCCGCGGTGGCGACGGCGGCGGCGCCCGACGACGCCGACGACCTGCGCGGCTTCCACTTCAAACAGCTGCTCGGCAGGACGCTGACCCTGGTCCTGATCGCCGCCCTCACGCTCGCTGCCGGCGTCGCCGGGGCGGTCTTCGTCGGGCCGGCGATCGGCGCGGCGGCCGCGGTCGGCGCCTTCCTGCTGGCGCTGCTGATCGTCTTCGGGGTCGCCGACTCGCGCGCCGAGGACGCCTTCTTCCGACACTTCGCCGGCCAACGCGGGCTCGAACTCGGCGGTCGGGCACCGCTGCCGCCGACGACGCCGCTGCTGCGCAAAGGCGACGACCGCTACGCCGAGCGCACCCTCTCCGGCCCGTTCGGCGCCGGCGTCGAAGGCATCCTCGCTCTCTATACCTATGAGGAGGAGACGACCGACAGCAAGGGCAACCGCCAGACCAGCTACTACCGCTACACGGTCGGCCTGGTGCCGGTGCCCGAGTGCGCCGAGCTGGTGCCCGAGCTCTACTGCCAGCGCAAGTTCGGCCTGCGGGCGCTGGAGGGGTTCGAGGACGCCTTCCGCACCAAGAAAGAGCGAGTAGACCTCGAGAGCACGGCCCTGGGCGACAAGTACGAGATCTTCGCCGGCAAGGGCCAGGACGCGAACTGGCTGCGCCAGCTCTTCGCCCCCAGCTTCATCGTCTGGCTGACCGACGCCGCCCCGAACAAGTTCGCCTTCGAGCTGGTCGGCGGCACCCTCTGCTGCTATGTCAGCGGCCACAAGAAGACGGCGGCTGAGCTGGAAGAGCTCAGCGCCGCCACCGCCGCGGTGGCACAGCGCCTCCGCGAGGAGGCCGCGGAGTAGCTAGAACCCCGCCAGCAGGGTGCCGGCGTTGGCTATCAGGGCGCCGGCGATCATCAGCAGGACCGAGGGAACGAGGACGAGAGCGACGACGAGCTGGATCTTCGGCGCGGCGCGGGCGGCGCGCTCCTCGACCGCGCGGCGGCTGTCGCGGCGCAGAGCGCCGGCCTGTCGCCGCAGCTGCTCGGCCAGCGGCGAGCCGAAGCGGCGCGAGCGCTCGATCGCGGCGACCAGGGTCGCCAGCTCGCTGCCGGGGACCCGGGCGCGCAGCGAGCGCAGAGCGGTACCGAGGGGCACCCCGCAGGAGAGCTCGGCGACGGTCAGCCGCAGCTCCTCCGCCAGCGGCCCTTCCCCCGCCCGCGCCAGCTGTTCCAAGCCGGCGGCCGGGCCGCGGCCGGAGCCGGCGCTGACCGCGAGCAGGTCGAGCGCATCCGGCAGAGCCGCGAGCAGCCGTCGCTGCCGGCGCCGCGCCTCGCGCTCGAGCAGCGCGTCGGGGAGAAGAAAGCCGGCCGCCGGCAGCCCCAGGGCGACCAGCAGCGCGGTTCTGCCCGGCGCCGCCGGCGCCGCGGCCAGGGCGGCGAGACCGCCACAAGCGGCGCCGGCGAGCTTTGCCGCCAGCACCGCGGGCAATGGCAGCCGCGCCTCCAGGCCCGAGCGCCGCAACCGCTCCGGCAGCCCCAGCCGCAGCGCCGCCCGGGCCGAGCGCCCGCTGAGGCCGAAGGGCAGCGGCGACCGCCGGCCACCGGTCCCGACTAGCAGCTCACGGGCAGCGCCGGCGGCGAGCAGGGCCGCGAGCGCCGCCAGCGGGCCCGCCGCGCTCACCCCACCACCCGCGAGAAGCGCCTGATCGCGACGAAGCCGGCGACCTGAAAGCAGGCGGCGAGGGCCAGCAGGGCCGCGGCGGGCGGCGAAGCGAACAGCCTGGCGACGAAGCCGGGCTCGATCAGCTCGGCGAAGAGAGCGCCCCCGCTCGGCATCGCCACGACCAGCAGGCCGGTGAAGCGGGCCTGGGCGGTGGCGGCGCGGGCGTCCTCCGACGCCCGGTCGCGCTCGGCGGCGCCGGCGGCGAAGCGGCGCAGCAGCGCCGCCAGATCGCCGCCCGCCAGCCGCTGGCTGAGCAGAGCGGCGGCGAAGGCGTCGACCCGCTCCGAGCGCATCCGGCGGCGCCAGGACGCGACCGCGGTAACGGTCGCCGCCCCGAGATCGAGCTCGGCCCCGAGCCGCGCCAGCTCGGCCGCGGGCGGTCCGTCCAGCGACGCGGCCGCGGCGGGCAGAGAAGCGCGCAGCGAGCGGCCGGCGGCGAGCGAGTCGGCGAGCGCGACCGCCACTTCCGGCAGCGAGCGCTCGATCGCAACCCGGTAGCGGCGGCGACGGCTCGCGATCGCCCAGGCGGCAAGACCGGGGCCGGCGACCGAGAGCGGCAGCGCCAGGGCGATCCCGGCCAGGAACCAGCCACCCAGCACCGCGACCCCGGTACCGAGCAGGGCCAGGCGCCGGCGCTCGCGGCCCGACGGCGCGTAGCCCTCGCGGCCCGCCCGCCGCAGCGGCTCCAGCGCCAGCCGCAGCCAGCGCAGAGCCGCCGGGCTTGCCAGCAGCGCCTCCCGCGCCGCCAGCGCCAGCAGGCCACCGGCCGCGGCGCCCACCAGGACCGACAGCGGACCGGAGCCGGCGTTCAAGGCGCCGGGGCAAGGTCGAGCGTGCGCACCGCGGTCGTCCCCGCCGCCCGCACGACCTCGGCGATCTCGGTGACGACGCGGGCGCCGTCGGCGCGGCGCTCGAGGTGGACGACCAGGTCGATCCCCCGCTGCACCTGTTCGGCGATCGCCGCGTGCGGCAGGCCGACACCGGCCATCAGCGCCAGCGTCTCCAGCCGGCTGAGGGCGTCGGCGGGCGAGTTGGCATGGACAGTCGAGAGGGCGCCGTCGTGGCCGGTGTTGAGGGCGGTCAGCAGATCGAGCGCCTCCGCGCCCCTGACCTCGCCGATCACGATCCGGTCCGGCCGCATCCGCAGGGCGTTGCGGAGCAGATCGCGGATCGTCACCTCGCCCCGCCCCTCGATCCCGGCCGGCCGGCTCTCCAGGCGCACCACATGCGGCTGCTGCAGCCGCAGCTCGGCCGCGTCCTCGATCGTCACCACCCGCTCCCCCGCGGCGATGAAGCTCGAGAGCGCGTTCAGCAGAGTGGTCTTGCCGGAGCCGGTGCCGCCGCTGACGAGGACGCTGCGACGGGCGCCGACAGCGGCCGCCAGGGCCTGTCGCTGAGCGGCGGAGAGCGTGCCGAGCGCGACCAGCTCATCGGGGCCGGGACGGCGGGCGCCGAAGCGGCGGATCGCGAGCAGCGGACCGTCGATCGCCAGCGGCGGGATCACCACGTTGACCCTGGACCCGTCCGCCAGGCGGGCGTCGACCATCGGGCTGAGCTCGTCGACCCGCCGCCCCAGCGGCGCCAGGATCCGCTCGATCGCGTTGCGCAGGTCCTCCTCGTCGGCGAAGCGGACCTCGGTCGCCTCCAACCGCCCCCCGCGCTCGACGTAGACGGTGCCGGGCCCGTTGACCATCACCTCCTCCACCGCGGGGTCGGCCAGCAGAACCTCGAGCGGTCCCAGGCCGACGCTGTCGCGGACGATCCGCAGCGCCAGCTCCTCCCGCGCCTCGGCGCCGAGCAGAACCGCCTCCTCGGCGACCAGCTCGCGCACGGCGTCGCCGATCTCGCCCCCCGCCCCACCGCCTTGCGCGGCAACGGAGCGGCGACGCTCGACCAGGCGAGCGCGCAGGCTCGCCGCCAGCTCCGCCAGATTGCGCTCGCGCGCGGCCATCGCTCAGCCGCTCGGCAAGAGGGTCAGCCGGCGCGCGAAGCTCTCGGCGGCGATTAGCCGCAGGGCCTGAGGCCGGGTCAGCCCCAGCGTCGCCGCGGCCGTGCCTTCGGCTTCCACCGCGTCTCCCGGCGCCAGCGCCAGCAGCGGCACCGCGGCGGCGGCGACGTAGGTCCGCCCGCGGCCGGAGCCATCCGGTTCGGTCGTCACCACGACGTCGACCCGCTCGCCGACCGGCTGCGAGCCGGCGACGAGCAATGCCTCGGCGCCGCTGACCGCGATCTCGACCGGATGCCGGCCGCGACCGAGCCCAGGAGCGATGGGCCGCGAGCGCGGCGGCCGCAGCTGCGAGGCGAGCAGGTAGGAGCCGGCCGGGATCGCCGTGCCGGCGATCAGCCCGATCGCCGCGGCCGGGCTCTCGAGCGCGCCGGGCGGGACGAAGCGGGCCGGGATCCGCCGCAGCTCCAGCCCGGCCATCGCCCGGCGCGGATCGATCGCCTCGCCCGCGTCGAGGCCGCCGCGGGCGACGACCACCGAGCGCAGCTCGCCGTAGCCGCGGGCGACGCGGTCCCCGTAGCCGTCGGCGATCGCCGCGGCGGCGGCCGCGGCCAGCAACGCCGCCAGCAGGAAGGCGAGCGCCCGGCCGCGTCGGCTCACGCGCCGCTCCCGCCGGCGAGGGGCAGCTCGAAGACAGCCATGGCGCCGCGCCCGGAGGCGTGCAGCCTGAACTCGCCCCCGTGCGCGGCGGCTGCCCGCCGCACCAGGCGCAGCCCGTGTCCGTGCAGGCGGCGGCCGGAGAGTCGCGCCGCCATCCTCGCCGCACCCCGCCGCCGCGGCTCGGGGCGCGGGCGGCGGCCGGAGTCGGTCACGGAGACGCGGAGCCTGCCGGGACAGGTCTGGGCCGAGACCACGATCTCGGGCCCGCCGTGCTCGATCGCGTTGACGATCAGGTTGTCGAGCGCCTGTGCGACCGTGCAGCGATCGCCGGCGACGATCGCCTCCCCCGCCTCCCATCGCAGCGACAGCGACGCCCCGGCGAGGGCAGCCCGCGCCTTCCAGCGGCCGACGGCGGCAACCAGCAGCGGCCGCGCTGGCAGCGGCGCCCGCCTCGAAACTCCCGGGCCGCCGTTGATCTCCCGCTCGAGCCTCTCCAGGGCGACGGCGGCCAGCTGCACCGACCCCTGCACGACGGCCGGCTCCGCCGGCGCCGCGGGCCCGACCAAGGCGAGGGCCTGGAGGGGGCGCCGCAGCTCATGCAGGGCCTCGTTCAGGGCGGTCCGCCGCCGTCCCTCGTGCAAACCCCGAGCCGCCATCGCCACTACCAGCGAGGCGGCCAGCGGCCAGGCCGATACGACCTCTGCCAGCTCCAGGGTCACGTACAGACCCTTCGAATGCGGCGGCTATCCATGCCTCCCCCAAGGCTCCGGCGCCGGCGATCTCTCCCCCCGACCGCGCGCGGATCGCGCACCCGTCATCCCAAAGCGGTCTCGGCCAGGCGCCTCGGGACAACGGGTGCGCATGGATAAGACCGTTTACGCAATGAAACAGGTTCATATGTTCCTTCGATTGCTGTCGGGGAACACGGGCACCCGTCGAGCTTTTTCGCATTGGAAAAGGCAATTGACCGCGGAAACGACGGAGCGCTTTGGAATACTTGATCTAGAAACCGGGATGGAACCGTTCCGAGCCACCGCCCCGGCCCCCCAATAGATCGGAGAATTCCCCCGTGGCACAGACCCGAACCTCCCCCGAGGGCATCACCCAACAGCTTGCGAAGGCCCTGGCCCATCCGCTGCGGGTGAGGATCCTCACCTCCCTTCACAAGGGCGTCTCCAGCCCCAACCAGCTCTCGCAGGAACTCGGCGAGCCGCTCGGCAACGTCAGCTACCACGTCAAAACGCTGCTCGAGTACGACTGCGTGGAACTGGTCAAAACCGAGCCTCGCCGCGGCGCCGTGGAGCACTTCTACCGCGCCACCGAGCGAGCCTTCTTCAGCGCCGGCGACTGGGAGAAGATCCCGGCCTCGGCCCGCAAGGGCATCTCCGGCTCGATCCTCGAGACGGTCGGCCAGGACGCGACCGAGGCACTAATGGCGGGCAGCATCGACGCCCGTAGCGACTCGCACGTCAGCCGCACCCCGCTCGTCCTCGACGAGAAGGGCTGGACCGAGATCACCTCCCTGCTCGCCGACACCCTCAACCGGGCGATCGAGATCCAGGAGGAGGCGGCGACCCGTCTCAGCGACGAGAAGTCGGACTCGATCGACACCAAGCTGGCGATCCTCCACTTCGAGTCGCCGAGCAAGGGCGATTCCAAGTAGCGAACCGCGCCCGACCCGGAGCTCAGCCGTCGAGCAGGCGGTAGCCGACGCCCCAGCAGTTGACGACGTAACGGCTGTGCTCCGGGTCCAATTTCCGCCGCAACCGGCTCGCATGCGAGTCCAGCGTGCGGGTGCGGCTGGGGCTGCGGAAGCCCCACACCTCCTCCAGCAGCTCGGGCTTCGAGAAGACACGGGTCGGGTCGCTGGCGAGGACCCGCAGCAGGGTGAACTCCTTCTTCGCCAGCGGCACCTCGCGCTCGCCGACCAGCACCTTGCGGCGCAGCGGGTCGACGACCAGCTCGCCGACCCTGGTGGGCCCGTCGCGGCGAGCGCTGCGGCGGCGCAGGACGGCGCCGATCCGAGCCCGCAGCTCTTCCGGGTTGAAGGGCTTGACGACGTAATCGTCGGCGCCGGCGGTGAGCCCGCGAACCCGATCGGCCTGGGCGCCGCGACCGCTGAGGACGATCACCGGCAGCTGCGGATCGAAGCGCGAGTCGATCCCGTCGGCCGCGCGGATCTCGCGCAGGACGTCGAGGCCGGAGGCATCGGGCAGGGAAAGGTCCAGAAGCAGGAGGTCGGGGTGGTTGAAGCGGCAGAACCGGAGCGCGTCCGAGGCGCTCGGCGCCGGCAGGACGCCGAAGCGGTCGGCGGCCAGCTGATCGCAGAGAAGCTCCAGCGTCACCGCGTCGTCCTCGCAGACGACGACGCGGGCGATCTCGTTTTTCCGCGGCAGCATGACTCCCCCAAGTCCTGGCGGAAGGCAAACTCTCCCCCCTGCCGCGAAGGAATCTCGAGGACGGCGGCGGCGCCGAGGTGCCAGATCAGGCGGCGCGCCGGCACCCGCCGCCGGATCGCCAGCGGCCGCCGGCGGCGATCGAGGAAGACCAGGTCGAGCTCGAAGCGCATGCCGAAGGTGTGGACGCTGGCGCAGCGTGGGATCAGCAGACCCGGCCCGGCCTCTTCGGGGGTCAGGCCGGCGAGCCCCAGCAGGCGCGCCCGCAAGCCGGTCGCGACAGGCACGTAGCGACCGCAGACGCGGCGGCGAGGCAGCGGACGCAGCCGGGCAGCGGTCATCGACCGACAAGCGCGTGGCGCAGCCGGTTTCTCCCCCTGGTGCCCGTTCTCCCTACCTGGACGAAGCCCTGCAAGGTGCAACCGGCCGTTCAGCGACCGCCCCGAACAGGCACCCGCGTACGATGATCGGCAAGATCATGCACCTGCTTCCGCTGGGCTTGTGGAGGCATTGGGCTTCAACTCATATGGATAAGAAAACGACCCGCCGAGGGAATTACGAGTCTGGCTCCGATTACGTGCTCGAGTACGGAGAGCTCCGCTTCGCCTTCAACGAGGGCGACTTCGGCCAGCGGGTCGAGCAGGCCGCCGTCAAGCTCGGCTTCGTCCATCAGGGCCTCAGCCAGGAGGAGCTGGACGACCTCCTCGACCTCGCCGTCAGCGGCGAGATCGCCGAGCCCTCCTCCGCCCTCGGCGAGCACATCAACGAGAACTGGGAGGACCTGGTCGGTCCCGCCAACCGCAGCCTCGTCCACTGGATCCGCCGCCTCGTCTTCCGCGGCGCCTGGCTCGACCAGCGGGTCAAGGAGGGTGAGCTCGACGTCGTCTTCGACGAGCGCACCCAGACCTTCGGCTACGTCCAGCCGGAGCGCAGCGCCGAGCTGATCGAGCTCTCCAAAGAGCCGAGCTGGCGCCGTATCGCCTACCGCAGGTAGGCGCGCACCCGGGGAGACCGGGGAGGGGTTTCGCTTAACTTCTTTCGAGGATCGCTTGCGACCGTCCGAGAACGCCGGTCGCGAAAAAGTGCAAGACGCTTCACCCCTCCCCGGTCTCCCCGGGTGGGTGTCAGGTTGACGCTGGGCGCTCTAGAGCGGCTACTACGGTGAGGGTCCCGCTGCCTGAGGCGGCGCGGCCGGCGTCGAAGAACTGCTTGGCCGCGTCGGCGTCCTCGTAGGCCTCGCCGAGGCGGGTCAGGGAGTCGACCAGGAGGATCACGTCGTCGCCGGCGGCGGCGCGGGCGCTGGCCTGGGCGAGGGCGTCGCTGGCGTGGCGCGGCTGGCCGGCGGCGACGATCTCGGCCTTGGGCGCGTCGCGGCGCCACTCGGCCAGCTCCTCCGGGCTCGGGTCGATCAGCAGCGCGACCGGGTCGGGGCCGTCGTCCGCGGCGGAGAGATCGGCGGCGATGCCGCGCAGCAGGGTGGTGCAGCCCTCGCGGGTCTCGGCGCAGAGCAGCGCCTGGCGCCCGCTCTCGGGCGGCAGCAACAAGCCCTGGAGCGTCACGCCCTCCTGCTTGCCGCGGCGGCCGAAGCGACGGCGGCGGCGGCGTTTGGGGCGGGATGAAGAGTCTGGAGAAGTGGCGGGCGGCGGCGTGGCGGCCGGGGGCGGCGGCGCGGCGGCGGCCGGCTTGGGGGCGCGCTCGCGATCGCGCGGGGCCCGTGGCTCACGGCCCGATCCCTGCTGCGGGCGGCCCTCGCCACCGGAGTCGGGCCGGGAGCCCGAGCGGCGACGGCGGCGCGGCGGGCGCTCGCGCTCGGAACCCGAGCGCGACTCGGACTCCGAACGGGGGGCCCGTGAGGCCGACCGCTGCGAGCTCTGCGAGCCGCCACCAGCGGACTCGCCGTCGGCCAGCTTCGCGATCAGCTCGGCCCGCGGCAGCATCCGGTAGCGCTCGACACCGGCCTCGGCGGCCAGCGAGTGCAGCTCGGCGATGTGCTTGTTCTCCAGCTCGGCCTTCGTCATCGAAGCGGCAGGTTATTCAAAGGGCGGAGGCGGGGTCGATGCCCTCGAGCGCCGCGGCCTCGGGCCAGGCCTCGGCCTCGCGCTTGACCTGCCGTCGCGACCAGCCCAGCTCGGCGCCAAGCACCTCGGCGATCGGGCGCACCGAGGCGGCGCCGCGCAGCTGCGGGGCGGCGAGAATCCCCAGCCGGGTGCGGCGCAGCAGCACGTCGGCGACGCAGCGGGCCTGCTCGTGGCGGGCGGCAACCGCGACCTCGGCCAGCAGGTCGGGGCGGCCGGGGACGATCGGCCGCGCCAGCTTCGGGTTCTTCCAGGCGAGGTCGAGGACGGTGCGGGCGGCGTGGCCGTAGCGGAAGGCGAGCTGGGAGATCGCCGCCTCCCCCACCCCCTCGGGCGCCTCCAGGTCCTCGGCCCTGGCCTCCATCCCGAGCGGGATCTCGGCCGTGTGGCAGGGCGCCTCGCGGCCCTCGCGCTCGACCAGCCGATCGACCGTCTGCTTCGCCATCCGCCGCCAGGTGGTGAGCTTGCCGCCGGTGATCGTCAGCATCCCCGAGGAGGTCTCGTACAGCTCCGCCTTGCGCGAGATGTCGACCGACTTGCGCGGATCGCCGCTGGAGATCAGCGGCCGCACGCCGGCGTAGGCGCCGACCAGGTCGGACTGGGTGAGCGATGTGCCGAAGAACTCGTTGGCCGCGTCGAGCAGGTAGCCGATGTCGTCGCCGGCCGGCTTGGGATGGGCGGTGTCGCCGTCGAAGTCGTTGTCGGTGGTGCCGATCAGGGTGCGGCCGTACCAGGGCAGCGAGAAGATCATCCGCCCCGCTCCGGCCGGAACGATGCAGGCGGCGCGGCCCATCGGCAGGTCGTCCTGGTCGAGGATCAGGTGGGTGCCGCGGCTGGGGGCGATCCGCGGCACGTCCTCCTCGCCGGCGATCTCCTCGGGGCGGATCCGGTCGGCGAAGACGCCGGTCGCGTTGACGACGTGGTCGGCGCTGACCTCGGCCCGCTCGCCGCTCCCGGCCTCCTCGAAGGCGACGCCGGTGGCGCGGCCGTCGGCGGCGAGCACCTCGGTCACGTTGGCGCCGTTCAGCATCACCGCGCCGAAGCGCTCGGCCTCGCCGAGGACGGTGAGGACGAGGCGCACGTCGTCGGTCTGGCAGTCGTAGAACATGTAGGCGTCCTTGGGTTCGCGCGCCGCCAGGGCCGGCACCAGCTCCAGGACCTCGTCGCGGTCGATCGTGCGGTGGCGGTCGGGCGACCAGTAGAAGTCCTCGTCCTCCTCCTTGG
>Ga0190271_10003058_pt1 | contig 10383 bp, 10 predicted proteins | sample Popmic356T_FD_133747 | JGI IMG/M metagenome (GOLD analysis project Ga0190271, IMG submission 133747) | Populus adjacent soil microbial communities from riparian zone of Weber River, Utah, USA - 356 T | ecosystem: Environmental > Terrestrial > Soil > Riparian zone | place: USA: Utah | collected... | reverse complement strand
GGCTTCGGCGCCGAGATCGGCATCTCGACGCAGAAGCTGCACGCCCGCGGGCCGATGGGCCTGCCCGAGCTCACCACCACGACATTCGTCGTCACCGGTGACGGACACGTCCGCGGGTGACCGCCCAGCCGCTAGGCTGCGGGCCATGACGACTGCCGCAATGGTGATGCTCAGCGCGTCCGAGCAGGTCGGCACGGACGAGGGCGTCCCGTCGGCGGTCTGGGGCCTCGGCATCCTCGGCGTGCTGCTGGTCATGCTGATCGCGGTGTGGATGTTCGGCCGCGGGCGCCCGCACGCCTGAACCCGGTCGCGGCGCTACGTTGTCGCCCGTGAGCGAGAGCAAGCGCCTCGGCGTGATGGGCGGGACGTTCGACCCGATCCACCACGGCCACCTGGTGGCCGCCAGCGAGGTTCAGGCCTGGTTCGACCTCGACGAGGTCGTGTTCGTGCCCACCGGGCAGCCCTGGCAGAAGGCCGACCGCGAGGTCTCGGCGGCCGAGGACCGCTACCTGATGACGGTCATCGCGACCGCGTCGAACCCCCGCTTCTCGGTCAGCCGCGTGGACCTCGACCGGTCCGGGCCGACCTACACCGTCGACACCCTGAACGACATCCGGTGGGAGCGAGGACCGGAGTGGGACCTCTACTTCATCACCGGTGCCGACGCCCTCGAGCAGATCCTGTCCTGGCGCGACCTCGACGAGTTGTTCGACCTGGCCCACTTCGTCGGATGTACCCGGCCCGGCCACACCCTGTCCGCGACCGGGTTGCCGGAGGGCAAGGTGACGTTGGTCGAGGTGCCGGCGCTGGCGATCTCGTCGACGGAGTGCCGCGACCGGGTCCGCCAGGGTGAGCCGATCTGGTACCTCGTTCCCGACGGAATTGTCCAGTACATCAGCAAACGTCACCTCTACGCTGTCACTGCGGCGTGAGACGCTGGATCTCGCACCGTCCGTTCACGAAAGGCCGTCCGTTTGCCCGCCTCCGACCGAGCCGTGTCGCTCGCCGTCGCCGCTGCCGAGGCAGCTGCCGAGAAGCTCGCCGACGACATCGTCGCCTTCGACGTGTCCGACCAGTTGGCCATCACCGACGTCTTCGTCCTCTGCTCCGCACCCAACGACCGCCAGGTCCGGGCGATCGTCGACGGCATCGAGGAGCGGTTGCGCGACCTCGACGCCAGGCCCGTCCGCCGCGAGGGTGAACGCGAGGGGCGCTGGGTCCTGCTCGACTACCTCGACGTCGTCGTGCACGTCCTGCACGCCGACGACCGCCAGTTCTATTCGCTCGAACGGCTGTGGAAGGACTGCCCGGCGATCCCGCTGCCCGAAGCGGCACTCGCCGGTCGCGGGGGGCCCCGCGGTGACGGTTCGGCCGGGGCCGGGCGGTGACTCGCCGCATCGTCCTGTGGCGCCACGGACGCACCGAGTGGAACGCGACCGGCCGGTTCCAGGGCCAGACCGACATCTCCCTAGACGAGGTGGGCCGTGATCAGGCCGACGGAGCGGCGCGGCGGCTCGCATCCCTGCAACCCGAACTGCTGGTCTCCTCGGACCTGCACCGCGCGCGCGACACGATGGCGGCGCTGGCGGCGCTGACCGGCCTCGCGATCGACCTCGACTTTCGACTACGCGAGACGTTCGCGGGCGACTGGCAGGGGCTCACCGGCGCCGAGATCGCCTCCCGCTACCCCGACGATTACAAGGCATGGCGCGCCGGCGACCCGTTGCTGCGCGTGGGCGGCGGTGAGACCCGCCAGGAGGTCGCGGAGCGGATGGCTTCGGCCGTCCGCGACGTCGCCGCACGGTTGTCCGACGACGGGTTGGCCGTCCTCACCACGCACGGAGGTGCGGCCCGATTGGGAATCGCCGCGCTCATCGGCATGCCGCTGGATCGGTTCACCAACATCGGCGGGCTGTCCAACACGTCGTGGTCGATGCTGCGCGACACCGACCAGGGCTGGGTCCTCGTCGAGCACAACGCAGGCACCTTGCCGACGCCGGTGGCCATCGAAGAGGGCTGATTATGTCCTGGCCTGTCCGGTCCGTTACCCTGGCTAGGCCGTCAGGCACGGGGCTGTGGCGCAGCTGGTAGCGCACCTCCATGGCATGGAGGGGGTCAGGGGTTCGAGTCCCCTCAGCTCCACCAAATGTCTATGTTGTCCCGATTATCTGGCTTGTCCGAGCCAATATCTTTCAGCACGCAAAGCCACCTTCGCTTGCAGGTGGCTTTGCGATATTGCCTCGTTGAGGCGGGCGGGGTTCGAGTCCCACCTGACCACAATGAAGGACATGTAAGCGCCAAGCAGGGTTCGAGTCTCTTAGATCCGTCTGCTCGCACGTTAAGATTCGGCCGCCCCACTGCACGTGGCCAGACAACCCTGTACTTTCTAAAGAAAATTGCGGCGCGTGATGAGTTGCACTCGCTCAAACAGATTTCGGCTCGGCGATCGGCTGGAGTCGCTCCAGAGGTAAATCCTGCCGCCCTTCGGCGGTGCTGGTCTCGATGAGGGGCCTCGCAGTCGAGGTCTAGCACCAGTTCCATGCGGTGCGCGTTAAGCTCCTGACACGCAGCGCACGGTCGGGACGTCGAAGCCGTTGAACGAGGACGCGTACGCCGTTGTGTAAGCGCCAGCCGACCCGATGTACACATGGTCGCCGCACGTCAGCCCGGTCGACAGTGGCGCGTCGTACATGATGGTGTCCTGGCTATCGCAGCTCGGCCCGGTCAGCTGGGCGCGGCCGTCGGCGGAGTGCCGCGAGTCGGCGAGCGGGTAGGCCAGCGTGTTGCCGGTCTCCAGCGCCTCCATCAGCCCGTTGAACGCGCCGACGTCGAGGTGCACCCAGTCGCGGCCGCCGCGCTCCGCGGTGCCGATCACCGTAGTGATCAGCACACCGGCCTCGGCGACGAGCGCCCGGCCAGGCTCGGCGACGACCCGCGGGCGATACGGCAGCCGGTCCAGCGCCTCGCCGATCACCGCCCCGAACGCAGACGCGTGCGGCACCGGTTCGGTGTAGCGGGCCGGGAAGCCGCCACCGATGTCGAGCATCTCCAGTCGGATGCCCGCGACCGCCAGCTTTTCCATCAGCACGCCGCATTCATCGATCGCGTCCGTCCATGCCGACGGCGTGGTCATCTGCGAACCGACGTGGAACATGAGCCCGTACGGGCGCAGGCCGCGCTCGGCGGCCGCATTCAGCAGCGCGTACGCGGCCTCGCCGTCGACGCCGAACTTGCCCTCGCTGGGCACGCCGCTCGCGGCCGGTGCGGCCTGTAGCCGCACGTAAACGGCGGATCCCGGTGCGTGCGCGGCGAGCTTGTCCAGCTCGGCCGGTCCGTCGGCGGCGAACCGCCAGCAGCCCGCGCGGTGCGCGTTGGCGACGTGCTGCGGTGGCTTGACCGGGTTGCTGAACAGCACGTCGGCTGGCTTGACGCCGATCGACATGAGCATCGCCAGTTCCGGGAACGACGCCACCTCGAAGCGGCAGCCCTGCGCGTGCAGAGCCTTGAGGATGTGACGGTCGGGGTTGCACTTGACCGCATAGTGGATTGCGTCGATGAGCAGCGCGTCGGCGAGTGTTCGGTAGGCCGCCGATACCCGGCCGAGGTCCATGAGCAGGTACGGTGTGCGATGCCGCAGCTGGTCGAGTGCGTCGGGCGCGAACGGGTCACAGCGGCCGGCGGTGGAGGCCTTGCCCAGTTCGTAGCCGGCGATGGCCAACGCGTAGAACACGACGTCGGCGGCGAGCTTGCCGGCCAGGATGCCCGCCGCCAGATGCCCGATCAGGAGCGGCCCAAGGTACATGGCGAGTGGGCGCACAGCGAACGTGTCGACGATCTCCGCCGGACCGAACTCGATGAGCAAGCAGGTGAGCATCTGCCGCCGCGATGTTCCGCTCCGGCGCAAATCGCGGAACAGGATCACCGCGTAGAAGGCGAGCGTCTCACCGAGCGCGCCGGCGAACGCCGTGGCAGCCGGCATCCCGAGCGCCGCGGTCGCGGATGCAGCAGCCAGGGCGCCCACCGTGGCCGCCGCTTCGGCCGGCCCATAGCGCCACAGCCATTCGTGGAAAATGATGGCTCCCTCCGCCAAACCTCACGTACTTGGAGGCAAGCCACGCCGTCTACGTACATCGGCACACAACCTCAGCGCTCCCCAGCCTCCCCGCTGGAGGCCCAGATCACGTACCACCTCGACGATGTCCCTGCGCGTGGCTGGCACCTTTACCGGGGGTTTGGCGGTTACCGAAGAAGGGCAGCTCGTCCAGCTCAGCGGCGGTGAGGGCGGGCTACCTGCACGCCATGAGGCACGATCCTGGCTTTAGATACGAGGGGTTCGATCAGTACAGCCCCGCTTCGGTCCTGGTCCTTGGATCGACCGATGGACAGACGTCGGTCTCGACACCACGCTGGAATGGAAGCGGGACCCCGACTTCGGTGAGTGGGCGGACCGGTGAGAGCACCACTGCGCCACATCCTGGTTAGCAAGCTTGCCGATTACACCCGGCAGACCTAATCAACGTCCGCCCCCCAGCGGAAGGCCCTCGGCCTCGCGCCGGGGCTCTTCCCGTTTCAGGGCTTGCGCAGCCAGCATTTTGACCGTTTCGACCTGGTCTGATGGGTTCGAGTAGCGTCCCGCAAGCTCCACTGGCGATACGTAAGGGTTCTCAGTCGAACCCACGCACTCGTGACACGTGCCGAGGGCTTCACGGCACTGGGTCAACTGCTTGAGAGGGCGTCACGGGTTGCGCCTGCCCGGCGGAGTCCTCCACGTGCTGATGTGACTGCTCAGCCGGTGTCGCCATTCCGGATCGTTGATAGGCGCAGTCGGGGTGGCCGAAGAGCTGGTAGGCCAGCAGCGTCGCCCGGCCAACTGCGTCTTTGTCCGCGTATTGCCTGGTGTATTGCGCCCGAATCCCCCGCAGCACCGCCGCGACCGGCACGGCATCGGCGTCCAGGTCCGATAGAAGTTCACGGCCACGTCACGTGCGGCGAGGTCGTGGACGTTCCACAGGGCGGCGACGACACCGGCCGCGCCGGCGCGGAGGAAGGCCGTGGCCAGGCCGGCATAGTCCCCGAGCACCCGCTGACCGGCGCCGACCTGGCAGGCGTTGAGGAAAACGAACATCGGCCGCGGCATGGTGACCGACTCCACGTGCTGCGGCTTGAGGTACTGGGCGGCCTACCCACCGCTGTCCTGCGGCGCGAGCAGCACCAGACCCAGCCTCTACAAGCCAAGTGCAAGTATGTATGTGGTCATCGGGTGATTGGAGACTGTCACGCATGAAGCTTGAAGGCCGGCACCGTTGCTGAGCTACCCCTCACGCTTCAAGATCCTCTTCACGCTTGACACACTTATTTGAGACGGTCCAGCGGTCGGAGTCCAGTCGATCTTGGATCAGGCGACGCTGGGTTGCTTATGCTTCCGGCTCTTCGGGGTTCCACCCGGAGTCTTCTCCCAGCGGAAGAAGCGCACCGCGACAAGGAGACCAGCGACCCCCCAGATCGCCATCACCGCCAGGTCCCACCAGAGGAATTGGGCCCCCGTGGCGAGCGGATCGAATGCGGCCTGGAACGCCTCGTTGAAATGCTTGAGAGGGAAGATGTCACCGAGGATTTCCATCCAGTCCGGCAGCTGGTCGGACACGATGAAAACCCCGGAGAAGAACGCGAGTGGAAGCAATGTGGCGTTGGTGATGGCCGTCGCCGCGCTTCCCGACGGCGAGAACGCGGCCACCACCAGCCCGAGCGCCGCAAAGCAGCCGACCCCGACGAGGAACGTCACGATGGCGGCCGGCAGCGTGCGCAGGTAAATCTCCACACCATAGACCACCACACCGACCGTCATCATGATCACGACCGCGATCGCGGCGATCCACGTGGCCGATGTGATCTTGCCGGCCATATAGATCCACGGCGGCAGCGGAGTGCCCTTGACCCTTTTCAGTACCCCCTCGTCGCGCTGGTACGCGGTGCCCGTCCCGATGTTCGTGTAGCTCGCCGAGGCCGCGGCGAAGACCGCGAGCGCGGGGGCATAGTAGGCGGCGACGGTGATCCCCAGCTCGTCGATCTCCTCGGTACCAAAGATGGAGCCGAAGACGAGGAGAAGGAGCAGGGGGAATATCAGCGTGAAGAACGCGGCGATCGGAGTCCGCCAGAAGAGAAGGTTCTGATACCGGGTCTGCTGCCAGAGCAGAGACATGTTGGAGGGACGGCCCATCACGAGCCCCCCTCCGTCAGCGCCAGATAGATCTCCTCGAGCGATGGCCGGGTGACCGTGAGGTCCTCGAGCTCCATGCCGCGTTTCATCGCCCACGACGTGAGCTCGTGCAGATCGGCGGTCACCCGGTCGGACACTGCGACCAGCCGACCGTCCTCGGTGCTGACCTCCAGCGGCAGACCCTCGGTGGACGCCGTCCGGAACATGATCCGCGACCTCGTCGACTCCCGGCCACCGATCGTGTCCGGCGTGCCTTGATCGACGATCTTGCCCTTGGCGATCACCGCCACCCGGTCGGAGAGGTGCTGCGCCTCGTCCATGTAATGGGTGGTGAGCAGGATGGTCTTACCCAGGGCCCGCAAGTTGTCGATCACCGTCCACGCCTGACGCCGAGCCGACGGGTCGAACCCGGTGGTCGGCTCGTCGAGGAACAACACGTCCGGGTCGCCGACGAGACCGAGGGCGAGCTCCAGCCGCCGGCGCTGGCCGCCGCTGAGGGTCCCGATCCGCGACGTGGTCTTTTCGGTCAGGCCGACGATCTCGAGCAACTCAGCGGTGTCCCGCCGTTTCGGGTACATACCGCCGTAGATGTCGAGGGCCTCGCCAACCTTGAGTTCCTCCTCTACCGAGGTCTCCTGCAGGACGATGCCGATGCGCTCCTTCAGGTCGCGCTCGGCATTGGCCGGATCGTGACCCAGCACGCGCACGTCGCCCGCGGTGCGATCGCGGTGACCCTCGAGGATCTCCACGATGGTGGTCTTCCCCGCGCCGTTGGGACCGAGTAGGCCGAACACCTCACCCTTTTCGACGGTGAGGTCGACGCCGGCGACGGCCTCCAGGTCCCCGTACCGCTTGATAAGCCCGCTGATCTCGACGACAGCCACCGGCTAACACTATGGGAGCCGCGGATGGGGTGCCCGCCTCGCCCAGCGCTTCGAAGACCGCGCCCGCCGAAGGGCCGGCCCCGGGCGTTTGGTGGTGGCGTACTGATGGAGGGCTGGGCCCGAAACGAGTCCTCGTCATGGCTGGCTATGGCGAGTTCCGGCACCGTCGTCAGCTGGTCGCGATCGCAGGGGACCTCGGTTATCGCTAAGCGGTGCGTTGCCAGAGCGACGTGTCAGGATGCGACGACGTCGAGCTGAACGGTCGCGGCAACCTCGGGGTGCGCCGTTCGACCTCGGCCCGAAGCGCCGCGGGCATCATCGCTATCCGACCACGCGAGCTCAGTGACGCCTCCGAAGGTGCTCTCCCATTGCTGCACAACTTCGATCTCCAGGAATTGCTTCGCGCCCAAACCGCCCGGTCAAGCGCATCGATGATCGCCCGCAATTGCACAACTGGAAGATCGGAGGTCTATTCATAAGCCTCCTGGGGTGCTGATGGTTTCGCTCGCCTTTCCGATGGCGTACTGCATCTGTGGGGTCAATCAACAGAAGCCAATGCAAAGCTCATGCACGAGCGTGACTGCCTTTATCGATACGTCTCCATGCCCGTCGTCCTCATCATCCACGCGCCCAGCCACACGATGGCCAGACCGAGGACGACCCCGCCAGACAGGTAGGCGGGGCCGACGGGAACACCCGACAGGAAGCCACCAGCCAGGATCGCTATGGAGATGGCAGCTGGGAATACCCGAGCACGCAGGCTGGCCACGCCGAACAGAACCCACCCGATCCCGAAGAGCGCGAAGCTCAACAGGCCACCGGCGAGCACCCGGCCGCCCACGAAGGTGTCAACCACCTCAGGAGCGACCTCCGCGATCCGCGGCACTGCAAACGCCTCGTACCACCAGTCACCGGCCATGAACACTGTGCCGATGATTGCCGCGCCGACGGCGATGACGCCCAGCATGCCGGCGGGGCGTGCTTCGCGGTCATACGCGGCGATGAGGGCAAACAACAGCAACGCGAAGGCCACGATCGATGCGACGCTGTTGATCGCATGCGTAACCGTGAGGACGTAGGCCTCCAGCTCGTCTCCGGCCGGTACGGTCAGGATGATCACCAGTCGCGTGATGATGACTAGAGCGCCGGCGACGATGGCGATTGGCGCCGCAATTCGGGACAGCGGTGATTGGGACACGTCTTGAGATTGAATGGACATCGCGGTTCTCCCTTTCGTCATTCCCGTCAGGCCGAGTCGTATCGGGCGTGGCTCCCCGCCCTCAGCGCCACGTAGTGCATGGGGTTCAGTTCACTGGCTGGCCGAACTCGGGGTCGAAGGGGAGGCGGTCGGAGGGACAGACTGTCCCGCGCGGTGGCGTGACGATGTTGACCAGGTGCTGCCTTCCCGCGCAAGTGCCAAAGCACTGGCGCGGCAGATCCCGGATCCGCCACCTGTGACCAGGACCACCTTTCCTTCCAGCGTCCCGCTCATGGCCCGCCTCCTCTCCTCGCCGGGGCTCCCACGAGCGACGTTGCACTTCCATGCCACCACCGGGGGCGCCGACGGGTAAAGCCGTTGTGCCCGATTCTCTCGGGACCATCGGACCCGACGCCCTCCCCACTCGACGGGCGCGCCTGGACAGCCAAATTAGCTGGCGCACAGGCCACGCGACCCCACCTCCGTGCAGACCGAGCGGAAGAGTAGGACGCGGGCACCCCAAAGCGCGGCGGCGAGGGATTGGCGCGTGACAGAGATCGCGATGAGGCCGACGGCAACCGACGATCTAGGCCCGCTGAGCGCACTTGTGCTGCGATCGAATGCCCAACTGAGGGTGCGACGCGGTCTCCTCTAACCCTGCAGTGCTCCACCCTCGCCGACAGGATGGTCACCATCGCGCTGCACATGAGCGGCCACAGACCGGACGTTCGTCACGGGGCCATCGCAGCCCTCCTGGGAGGACGCTGCCAGCCGAACCACGCAGGAGGCAACCGAAAGCCCGGGACATCCTCAATCCCCTCAGCTCCACCAAAGGCGCCTTATCACACCCACGGGGTCGCGCTCGATGGCCGGTCGGCGCGTCAGTTCGCGGTGACGGCGGCGGCGTCGGGCTTGATGTGGGCGAACATGCTGCGGCCGTTCCAGGTCGGGAAGGCCCGGACGAGCCATGACGGGCCGTCCAGCTGGATCCGGGAGTCGCGGGTTGCCTCCGCCCAGGAGAGCTGCCCAGCGTGCCATTTCACGAACGCTTCGGCGTCGGCGGCGATGTAGAGGTCTTCGTCGAGACCGGCATACGTTTTGCAGATCTCGGTCTCGCGGTGCTCGATCAGCAGCCAGTACCGCTCGTGGGGCCCGAAACCCGTGAATTCGAGCCGAATGACGACGCGCTGGTCCGGGAGTCGGTCTCGGCGGATCGCATTGCACATCGACCACAGCGCCACGAACGGATCGAGGTTATCGGGGGCGATCTCGAGCCAACGGGCGCCCCACTCGCCGAGGGTCTCGCAGACCTTGAACAGATCGTGGCCCGAGCTGGTGAGTCGGTAGCGGTGACCGCGGCCCTGAGCCTTCGGTGCCGAGTCGATGATGCCGAGGCGTTCGAGCTGCTTGAGGCGCTGCGTGAGCAGGGTACGGGAGAGCCCGGGCGCACCCTCGAGGATCTCGCCGAAGGTCTCACAGCCCAGATGCACGTTGCGGATGATCAACGGTGTCCAACGCTCGGCGAAGACCTCCGCACCACGGGCGATCGGGCAGTACTGGCCGTAGGTCCTCATGAGCGCAGTGTCCTGCGCCTCCCGACCTCCGTGAAGTCCAGATTCTCTACCTCGAAGTCCAGATAGCTGACTTCTCCTCGGTGCCCCGCGATGTTGCGATGAGCCCATAGACCAGAGGAGAGACGATGATCGCACCAACGACCATGACAGCACCAACCACGATGCAGATCCCCGGGTTCCGGGGCGACCTAATCGGCCCGGACCACGATCACTACGACGACGCCCGGGCCGTGTGGAACGGCTCGGTGGACCGACGACCCCGACTGATCGCTCGCTGCAGCGGCACAGCCGACGTGGCCGCCGCTGTGCGCTTCGCCCGCGACTGCGACCTCGAGATTGCCGTACGAGGCGGAGGCCACAACGTCGCTGGCACGGCAGTGTGCGACGACGGGATCGTGATCGACCTCTCGGCGATGTGCGCCGTGACGGTCGACCCCGTCGAGCGCATCGCACACGTCCAGGGTGGCGTCCTGTGGGGTGACGTCGACCACGAGACCCAGGCACATGGTC
>Ga0190271_10003057_pt1 | contig 10386 bp, 6 predicted proteins | sample Popmic356T_FD_133747 | JGI IMG/M metagenome (GOLD analysis project Ga0190271, IMG submission 133747) | Populus adjacent soil microbial communities from riparian zone of Weber River, Utah, USA - 356 T | ecosystem: Environmental > Terrestrial > Soil > Riparian zone | place: USA: Utah | collected... | reverse complement strand
GTTGACCAGCACAGCCAGCGCGTCGAGGTTCGCGCCAAAGGCGTCGACGGCTGCGCCGTCGGTCACGTCCAGGGTCGACACCCCCTCCGCGGGCGCGCGGTCGACGCCGATGGTCCGGTAACCCGCCTGCCGGAATGCCGCGAGAAGGGCACCACCGATTCCACCTGCGGCGCCGGTGATGAGAGCGGTGGAACGAGACTCGTTCATGGGGGTGGACTGGTGATCGCCACCGCCACCGCCTCGGCCTCTGTAGTTCTTCGCTGAATTCGACTTCTTCATGGGCTCTCCCTCTCCTTGGTGAGCCGTGGAAGCCGCTATCTTGCTCTAGTTTCGCCTGCCGTCGTTTTCAGGGGAGACGTCAAGCCGCCGCGCAGTCTCGAATCGGACTGTCTTCTTGACGGGGAAACTTACGGCAGGTGCTGGCCGAGGCGCGATAGGCGCGGGAGGATCCCCGTTGAGCACTTGCCGTAGAATGGCCGCAAATTCTTCAGGCAGAGGTGTCATGCGGATCCGCACGTTCCTCCCGGCTGTTCTGATCCTCATCACGTCGGCGTTCGTCCTGGCGCAGGGCGACGCGCCGGCGTACCAGAAACCGCCCCAGGCGATCGTCGACGTCATGGACGCGGCGCCGCTGCCGGCCGTCGCGGTGAGCCCGCTGCGCGACGTGATGGCGCTCGGGGCGCGCCGATCGATGCCGGCTGTCGCCGAACTCGCCAGGCCGTGGCTCGGTCTCGCCGGCATCCGCGTCAACCCGGCGAACAGCGGCCCGCAGGGCGTCGTCAGCGTGACGGGCCTCAGGCTGCGGACGATCGCGACCGGCGTGGAGCGGCCGATTCAGGTCCCGGCCGACGCGCGCATCGGGCTGATCGGCTTCTCGCCGGACGGGACGCGGCTGGCCTTCACGAACACTCGGGACACACGCATCGACCTCCACATCACCGACGTGTCTACGGGCGCCACGCGCATCGTCGACGCCGCACTGAACACGGTGATCGGCGGCTGCGCCTGGCTGACCGACAGCTCGTCGCTGCTGTGCCCGTTCGTGCCCGCCGATCGCGCCGCGCCACCGGCCGCGCCCGCGTCCCCGGCTGGCCCGAACATTCAGGAGAACTCCGGACCCGCCGGACCGATCCGCACGTTCCAGGATCTGCTGACGAGCGCGCACGACGAGGCGCTGTTCGACTACTACGCGACGACGCAGCTTGCGCTCGTGGACGCGGCAACCGGACTCCGCTCGCCGCTTGGCAGGCCCGGCATCGTGACCGGCACGGCGTCGCCCGACGGGCAGTACGTGCTCGTCTCGAGAACGAAGCGTCCGTTCTCGCGGCTGCTCCCCTATTTCCAGTTCCCGCGCGACGTGGAGGTCTGGAACCGCCGCGGCGAGAAGCTGCGCGCGGTCGCGGATGTGCCGATGGCTGACCGGGTGCCGCAAAACGGCGTGATCACCGGACCTCGCGCGCATCGGTGGACGCCGCTCGACCCGGCCACTCTCATCTGGGTCGAAGCGCTCGACCAGGGCGACATCAGGAACAAAGTACCGCATCGCGACAAGATCCTCGCGCTGGCCGCGCCGTTCAGTGGCGAGCCGTCCGAAGTCGCGCGCACCGAGTATCGATACGGCGGCGCGAGCTGGACCGACACCGGAACGATCCTGCTCACCGAGAACGATCGCGACACGCGTACCACGCGGACCTGGGTGCTCAACAGCCGCTGGGCCGAGCCGCGCAAGCTGTGGGACCGCAAACAGCAGGACCGCTACGGCGATCCCGGAAATCCCGTGTTCCGGCCCGGTCGGCCGACGATCCTCCAGGCCGGCGATGCCATCTATCTGAACGGCGCCGGCGCCTCCGCTGACGGCGAGCGTCCGTTTCTCGATCGTCTGAACCTCCGCACGTTCGCGACCGAGCGGCTGTTCCGCAGCGACACCGCGAGCCTCGAGTCGATCGTCGGTCTGCTGGACGAGAACGGCGGCCGCGTACTCACGCGCCGAGAGAACCGCACCCTGCCGCCGAACTACTTCATTCGCGATCTTCGCGCCGGGTCCGAGCAGGCCGTGACGAAGTTCGACGAGCCACACCCGCAGCTCACCAAGGCGATGGCCGATCGGCTGTTCGTGACCTACAAGCGGAAAGACGGCGTGGGCCTGAGCGGAACGATCTATCTGCCCGTCGGCTACCAGAAGGGCCAGCGCGTGCCGATGCTCGTCTGGGCCTATCCGCAGGAGTTCGTGGACGCCGACGCGGCGGGCCAGGTCGTCGGCTCACCGAACCGCTACACACCCGTCACCGGATCATCACATCTACTGCTGCTCATGCAGGGCTACGCTGTCTTCGACGGTCCGACGATGCCGATTGTCGGACCGGGAGAGACGGCCAACGACAAATACGTCGAGCAGCTCGCCGCCAGCGCCGAGGCCGCGGTGGACAAGGCCGTCGAGCTCGGCATCGCCGATCGGAGCCGGATTGCCGTGGGCGGCCACAGCTACGGCGCGTTCATGGCCGGCAACCTGCTCGCGCACACTGACCTGTTCGTCGCCGGCATCGCGCGCAGCGGCGCCTACAACCGGACGCTGACGCCGTTCGGCTTCCAGGCCGAGACGCGCACGTTCTGGGAGGTCCCGGACGTCTACGCGAAGATGTCGCCGTTCTGGCACGCCCACAGGATCAAGGAGCCGATTCTCCTCATTCACGGTGAGAAGGACGACAACACCGGTACGTTCCCGATCCAGTCCGAGCGGTTCTACATGGCGCTCAAGGGACACGGCGCCACGGCGCGGTACGTGACGCTGCCGCACGAAGCGCACGGCTACCTCGCGCGCGAGTCGAACATGCACGTCGTCGCCGAAACGCTGAAGTGGCTGGACCAGTACGTGAAGAACGCGCCATCTGGCCGGCCGGCTGAATCTGGGTCACGTTAACGGCGACGCGCGGTGCCTATCGGCGGCGGTCTAGAGTTGCTCGGCGATGGCCCCTGCCTGGAACACGCGATCGAGCCACCGGGCCGCGTCGAGCGGCGGCATGCCCTCTTCAATCAGCGCACCGGTGATGTCCGCGGTCGTGTGCGTGCCCTCGGCGATGAGGTCGCCCATCCGCGCGACGTGCGCGTCGCCCCGGACCGTCTGGCGGCGGAAACGCGACGTCAGGCTGAAGCCCTCTGGCAGCCGCTCGTACCGCACGCCGTCCCACAGGCGGACCGTCGCGCGGGGCTCGAGGCGCTCGCGCATGTGAGCCGCCACCGTCCCTTCGACGAAGGCGCGGAACTCCTCGGCGCTGCGGAACGTGCCCTCGGCGTGCGTCGCGTAGCCGAGCGGTGCGGACGACGACGGCGTCGCCGGGGTGATCAGCTGGATGCGGCCGGTGACCATGTTGACCAGGTAGCCGCACGTGCACTCGCAGGTGGTCTGCAGCTCGCCGGGCTCCGGTATCTGCGCGCTCTCACGATACTGCGCTTCCGCGCCGAGGCGATCGGGCCGTGACGCCGCGCGGCCGCATGCGACCTTCCGGCCGAGCGATTCCTTGTGCTGCATGAGCAGCGTGACGTTGAGCAGTTCTTCCGGCGTGAACGTCTGATGGATGCGGCGCAGCATGCCAAGCGTCAGGACCGAGAAGCGATGGTGCGACAATGGGTGCTGCTGCTGGTACCGCAGCAGTTCCCGCGTCCACTCGACGTTGCGGACCGCCTGCGCGGTCGTCACCTGCGGCAACACCCCGAAGATCTCGATGACGTCGTCCTGGAAGCGGAAGAAGTCGGGGTTATCCGTGGGATCCGTGCCGTGGTAACAGATGGTGGACTGGCAGCCTTCGCCGAACAGGTCCCACGAGTGACGCAGCACCTCGCGCCAGAGCCGGCGGTGCTCGGGCGTGTACGCGAAGTAGCCGTTCAGCTTTTCGGGATCGAGCGCACAGAACCAGCACTGCACCGAGCAGCCTCGGGACAGCTCGAAAGAGAGGATCGGGAAGTGGCTCAAGTCTTCGGCGAGGAGGGCATCGCTTCGCGTTCTCGACAGCTGGCGGGCGCGCCAGCGCCGGGCACGCGGATCGGCAGGGACGCAGCGTCTCGCTGCCGCCTCGTGCCGCGCCGTATCCCGCTGCCGCCACTCGGCCCACACCGCCCCGAGGGGGCTGTGTTCGAACTCCTCTCCCCAGGCCTCCTGTTCCGGTCGCGGACGCCGGAGCACCAGGGGAAGCTTCCAGAACGCCGTCATTTCCTCGGCGGGCAGGTCGAGCCCTGCGTCCGCGAGCACCTGCTGGCGCGGCCTGCCCTCGTCGAGCACGCGCGCACGAAAGTCCGGATCCCCCTCGACCAGCTCGAGGAACCGCTTCAAGTGCGCGCAGGTGGCGGTCGTTCGGTCGACCCGACCTACCACACCAGGACGTTCTTACCGCTCTTGTACACGCCCACGTAGCTGCCGCCCGACAAGGTGGTGGTGCCGTCGGTGTAGAGATAGGTGAATCCACCCGCGACGCCGGCCAGCTGATCGTCGGTCAGCTCGCCGCCGGTGTCGAGCGCTTCGACGTCGGCCATCGTGAAGTCGTAGCCTTTGGCATTCGCGAGGCTCAGGATCGCCTGCTGGTCGGTGCCGAGCTTCTTGATCTCCGCTCGGAGGTCTTCCTTGGTCAGGGCATCCTTGGCGAAACGCTTGATTTCGTCGGCAGCACTCATGTCATCTCCCGTTTGGTGAGTGAAAAGGGGTCCGCGGGTAGAATACCCCACGATGGTTGAGTTTGATGCCAAAGAAGGGCGCCTGTTGCGGGCGGCCGGCGTCGTTGCCGTGATGGCCGTGCCGATGCTCGCCCTCGCCGCCGCACAGGAGCGGCCTGGCGCGCCCCCCGGCCTGGGCATCGTCTCCGCCGTCCGATCGACGCTCGAACACCATCCGCTCCTCGAAGCGCAGCGCCAGCAGGTGGCGATCAGCCGGGCCGTCAAGCAACAGCGCACGGGCGCGTTCGACCACCAGCTCGCGTGGGAGGCGGCCGAGCGATACACACGCACGCCGCTCCTGCTGGCCGAGCAGGCCGGCGTGGTGCGCAGTGTCTTCACCGAGAACTCGTTCACCCTCCAAGGGAGCGCCCAGCGCCTGCTGCGATCGGGCATTTCATTCGGTCCGACCGTCGCGCTCGACCGCGCGACCGGCGATAGCCAGACGCTGGGCGGGCTGAACCGGGCCCGAATCGGCTTCGACGGCACGGTCCCGCTGCTGAGGGGACGGGGCAAGGCGGTGGTGGCGGCCGGCGAAACCGCGGCCGCCATCGAGGTCGAAGCCAGCACCTACGACCTTGGCCGGCAGGCCGCCGATCTCGTGCGGAGCACGGCCACCAGCTACTGGCAGTACCTGGCCTCGCTGCGCCAGCTGGAGATTGCCACGCAGTCGGAGACGCGCGGACGCGAGTACGTCCAGGCCGTCACGGCGCTCGTCGAGGCCGACCGCCTGCCGAGGAGCGAGGTGAACCAGGCGCAGGCGAACTTCGACAGCCGCGCCGCCGGCCGCTTCGGGCTCGAGCAACAGGTCGTCGAGGCGCGATCGGCCCTGGCACTGGCCATGGGAGTGCCCGCCGACCAGATCGCAGCCTTGCCAGCACCCAGCGACGCCTTCCCCGACGGTCTCGCGGAGGCGCCGCTCTCGCGCACACCCGACAACGTGCAACGCCTGATCGACCTCGCGCTGAGGCGCCGTGCCGATTACCTGTCTGCCGAAAAGAAGGTCGAGGCCGCGGGGGTGCTGCGCCAGGCGACGGCCAATCGCCTCCGCCCGCAATTCGACCTCGCGATGAGCGGGGGCTACTCCAGCCTGAAGCCTGGCAGGGGCGCCGGTGATTTCCTGGTTTCGCCCTTCACGGACACCAGCGGAGGCGACGCCTTCGTGGGCGTGCGGTGGTCGCGTCCCATGGCCAACACCACCGCGCTCGGCGAGGTGGCCGAAGCCGAGGCCGCGTACCAGCAGGCCATGTGGCTGCGGACCGAACGCGCCCGCGTGATCGCGGCCGACGTGATGAACGCGGTGACGGCCCTGCAGACGGGGTTCCTGCGACTGGGCAAAGCCACCGATGCGGTCAGGGGATTCCGCGCGGCCCTCGACGGTGAACAAGACAAGCTGCGGCTCGGGCTGGGCTCGATCACCGACTTGCTGACGGTGGAGGGGCGGCTGAACGACGCGCTGCAGGAACTGGTCGGCGCCCAGCAGGCCTACGCCGTGGGCGTCGTGCAGCTGCGCTACGCCAGCGGCACGCTGATCGATGCCGTCGATCTACGCCCCCCGGCGCCCGACGTCTTCTTCCGCCCGCTCGCCGGGGCAGGCGGTCTCCTTTGAGCGAGGCGCCCGTGGACGCCAGCAGGATCTACCGGAAGGTGGCGCTCGAGCGCATGTCGTCGCCCGAGCAGCTCGATCACCTGCTGCGCGTCACGACGCCGAAGTCGTGGCTGGCATTGCTCTCGGTCATCGCGGTGCTGGCGGCCGCGGTCGCGTGGGGCTTCGTCGGCGAGCTGACGCGGCGCGTCAGCGGGCAGGGCGTGCTCATCCGGTCCGGAGGCGTCCGGAACGTCGTGCCGCTCGGGGCCGGCCAGGTGCTCGACATCCATGTCCGCGTGGGCGACAAGGTGGCCGTGGGCCAGGTCATCGCGACCGTCGCCCAGCCCGCGCTCGCCGACCAGATCCGCGTCGCGCGCAGCCGCCTCTCGGAGACGATGGCGCAGCGCAACGAGATGGTCGGGGTGCGCGCCAACCGGGGTCGTCTCCAGATGGAGGCGCTCAAGCGCGAGCGCGCGAACATCGAGAGCGAGATCGCGGGGCTGCTCAAGGAGATCGAGTCGATTCGCGAGCAGCTGCCGGTCGACGAAGCGCTGCTCGCCAAGGGGCTCATCACGAAGTCACAAGTGATGGAGACCAGGGCGCGGATCGACAACGCGATGGCCACAGTGTCGGGGCGGCGGGCGCGCCTCGCGCAGCTCGACGCGACGGAGTTCGAGACCGGCACGGCGAACATCGAGGCGAACCTCACCCTGAAAAACCGCGTGACCGAGCTCGAACGCGAGGCGACGGCGCTCGAGGCCCAGATGCAGAGCGAATCCCGAGTGGTGAGCCCCTACGCCGGCCAGGTGCTGGAGATCAAGGTGTCGCCGGGCGGCCTCGTCGCGGTGGGCACGCCGATCCTCAGCCTGCAGCCCGACGTCCAGACCCTCGAGGCCGTGCTCTACGTGCCCGCGCAGCTCGCCAAGGACCTGCACGCGGGCATGGACGCCGAGATTCTGCCGACCACGGTCAGGCGCGAGGAATACGGCTTCATCCGCGCCACGGTGACCTTCGTCTCCGACTACCCGGCGACCGAGGCGGCCACGATGCGGGTGTTCGAGAACGCGCCACTGGTGCAGGCCCTGAGCGCGCGCGGCCCCGTGACCGAGGTCCGCGTGGAGATGGCCGCCGATCCCAGCACTCCGAGCGGATATCGGTGGTCCTCGGCGCTCGGCGCGCCGATGACCCTGAGCGGCGGCACCCTGTGCGTGGGTGACATCGTCACGCGGCGGCAGAAGCCGATCACGCTCGTCGTCCCCGAGCTGAAATCCGCGCTGGGCCTGAACTGACCCATGGCGGCGCGCACCCGGGTGAGGACGCCGACCGTCATCCAGATGGAGGCGGTGGAGTGCGGGGCCGCCGCACTCGCGATGGTGCTCGGTTCCTTCGGCCGCTTCGTGCCGCTGGAGGAGCTGCGCGTGGCCTGCGGCGTGTCGCGGGACGGCAGCAAGGCGCTGAACGTCGTGAAAGCGGCGCGCACTTTCGGCCTGCTGAGCAAGGGCTACAAGAAGGAGCCGGCGCAGCTGCGCGATCTGCCGCTGCCGCTCATCGCCTTCTGGAACTTCAACCACTTCGTGGTCGTCGAGGGGTTCCAGCGCGGGAAGGTCTACCTGAACGATCCCGCGCACGGCCCGCGCGTGGTGTCGGACCGCGAGTTCGACGAGTCGTTCACGGGCGTCGTGCTCGTGTTCGAGAAAGGCCCCGACTTCCAACCCGGCGGCGAGCCTGCGTCCGTGGTGCGCGCCCTCCGGAGGCGCCTGCCCGGCGTGCGGCTCGCGCTGGGGTACGCCGTGCTCGCCACGCTGGCCCTGGTGCTGCCAGGGATGGTGCTGCCGGTGTTCTCGCGGGTGTTCGTCGACACCATCCTGGTGCAGGGGTCGGCGCTGTGGGTGAACCCGGTCCTCATCGGGATGGCTCTGACGGCCCTGGTGAGCGGCGTGCTCACCTTCCTGCAGCAGCGCGGGCTGCTCGCCATGGAGCTCAAGCTCGCCACGGTGGGGTCGAGCCGCTTCTTCTGGCACGTGCTGCGCCTGCCGATGGAGTTCTTCTCGCAGCGCTTCGGCGGCGACATCGTCTCGCGCATCGAGATCAACAACACGGTCGCCACACTCCTCTCCGGGGAACTCGCCACCAACCTGGTGAGCCTCCTGCTCGTGGGCGTCTTCGCGGCGCTGATGTTCCAGTACGACGTCGTGCTCACGCTCCTCGGGATCGGGATCGCCATCCTCAACCTGGTGGTGCTGCGGCTGACGGCGCGTCGCCGGCGCGATGCCAGCGTGCGGCTGCTGCAGGAGCGGGGAAAGCTGGTCGGTACCTCGATGGCGGGCCTGCAGAGCCTCGAGACGCTGAAGGCGTCGGGCGCCGAGTCGGAGTTCTTCAGCACCTGGGCCGGCTACCAGGCGCGCGTGGCGACCTCCGAGAACGACCTCGGGACCGTGGCCCTGTACCTGTCGGCCGTTCCGCCCCTCCTGACGGGTGTGAACGCCGCGGTCGTGATCGGGCTCGGCAGCCGCCGCATCATGGACGGCGTCATGACGATGGGCATGCTGCTCGCGTTCCAGACGTTGATGCAGCGTTTCGTCGAGCCCGCGAACCGGCTGGTGGCACTGGGCGGTCAGCTCCAGGATCTCGCCGGCGACATGAACCGCCTGGACGACGTGCTGCACTGCGCCCCCGATCCGCTGGTGACCGCCCGACCCGATGCGCCGGCCGGCACGCCGGAGAAGCTCGAGGGCTGGCTCGAGTTGCGGAACGTCACGTTCGGCTACAGCCGCCTCGATCCGCCTCTCATCAGCGACTTCAGCCTCACGCTGAAGCCGGGCCAGCGGACGGCGCTCGTGGGCGGTTCGGGCAGCGGCAAGTCGACCGTCGCCAAGCTGGTTGTCGGCCTCTATCGGCCGTGGACGGGCGAGGTTTGCTTCGACGGCGTCCGCCGCGAGGATCTCGCGCGCGGCCTCATCGCCAACTCGGTGGCCATGGTCGACCAGGACATCACGCTCTTCGAAGGCACGATTCGCGACAACCTCACCTTGTGGGACGACACGGTCGAAGAGCCCGTGCTGCTGCAGGCCGCCCGCGACGCCTGCATCCACGACGACATCGCCGACCGGCCCGGCGGCTACGACTACCCCGTCGAGGAGCAGGGGCGCAACTTCAGCGGCGGGCAGCGCCAGCGGCTCGAGATCGCGCGCGCGCTGGTGACGACGCCGCCCATCCTGGTGCTCGACGAGGCGACGAGCGCGCTCGACGCGCTCACCGAGAAGCAGGTGGACGACGCACTGCGGCGGCGCGGCTGCACGTGTCTGATCGTCGCGCATCGGCTCAGCACGATCCGCGACTGCGACGAGATCATCGTGCTCGACCGCGGGGTGGTGGTCGAGCGCGGCACTCACGACGACCTGGTCGCCAGCGATGGCGCATATGCCCGACTCATCCGGACCCACTGATCGCCTGCTCACCGCCCCGGTGCTGCTGGTCGACCCGGAGACCGCCTGGCTGGTCGAACAAGGCCGCGTGGATGTGTTCCTCACGCGCGTCGGTGACGGACAGGCCGTCGGGACGCGCCACCACGTGCTGCGCGCGCTGCAGGGCGAGGCGCTCTTCGGCACCGCGATGCGCCAGGGCGGGTATGCGCTGCTGGCGGTCCCGACGGCGGACTCGCGGCTGCGGCCCGTCACGCGCGAGGCACTGAAGGAGAGCGCGCCCGACACGGAAGCCCGCCAGCCGTCCTCTGACCTGGCCGAGCGCTGGATCACGGCGCTGTCGGCGGCGCTCGCCGGAGAGCCGCCGCCGCGGGTGTTCGGAGTACTCGAACCGGGGCACGACGTCACCACCGCCGATCAGCCGCGTGTGCTCCTGCCGCGCGTCGGCGTCGTGTGGGTGAGCATCGAAGCAGGGTCCGCCCGATTCCTCGGCGACGACCGGATGCCGATTGGCACCGACGCCTTCCCACTGGCGCCCTCGGCATGGGTCGAGGCGGCAGCCCTGACACGCGTGATTGTCGGCGAGGGAATCCGCATCGGCGAGACCCCCGGCTCCTGGGACGCGTTCGACCGCTTCATGGCCCCGGCCCTCGACCGCATCGCTCGAAACGTCGAGCG